>Ga0209755_10000346_pt1 | contig 87882 bp, 84 predicted proteins | sample TergutCo191P1_FD_187301 | JGI IMG/M metagenome (GOLD analysis project Ga0209755, IMG submission 187301) | Cornitermes sp. P1 segment gut microbial communities from Petit-Saut dam, French Guiana - Co191P1 (SPAdes) (version 2) | ecosystem: Host-associated > Arthropoda: Insects > Digestive system... | reverse complement strand
AACTACTTCGACAAAATGTTGTCTGCCGAAGCAACGAAACTTAGTATATCATCACCTGAAGTAAAAGTCAAGCTTTTTTTTGAAAAAAATTGAATATTTTTTGAAAAAGTTTTTGGGGGGGTGGGGGAGTGTGACAAAAACCGCTGAAATCAGCGGTTTTTGTTGGTGTTTTTGGGTCTATTCAGAGGTGTTGATTCACTCATCTCAGCTTTTCGTCTTGCGGTAGTGGATTTGTGGTTTCGCTCCACCTTGTCTTACGATGCGAATTTTGTCGAATACGATATACAGGAAGAATTATAGCTAAAAATAAAATCAATAGTATTGCAAGCACATTAACTATAGTGAATAAGGTCTGTGACATAGGAGCTCCTTTTTAATGGTATATCCACAAAAACGATTCATCACCATTGCGGCAACGTTAATACGGTTGACATTGTAATGGGTGTACGATTAACGATTGTCCAATCAAACCCCGGTATAATCAGATGGTAACGAACTTCCCCCGTGCCTCTTATTATTGCTTGGGTATCTCCGGGAAGAAATCCTGCATGTACACTTATTTCTTGCCAACTAAGGAATGGTGGCGTGTTAGCCGTTGTGAATGGTGATAACGCAACAAAACCCAGTCTCGAACTACCATTTGCTTGTTGGAAAAATCGCGTTGTCATATGGGTTTGAAGGAAAATCGAGGCTTGCCCGTAGAAACGCGTTGCCACAAGTATAGTGCCTGTACTTTGACCGTTAAGAGGCATCACGGAAGATTCAAGCACTTGATTTTCCATTACTTCAAAACTCTCCAACCCGTGATTCGTTTGATGTAGCTGATTAATCACGAAAATGGCTTCCTCAATACTTCCGACCTCCAAAGGAACAACACCTTCAGGCAGTTCACTATTGCAAATAAATTCTAAAGTTGATGTCCCAGAAAGATTTTGGTTATGTAAATATATAATATCCCTTTGCGTAGCTCTACTTGTCGATTCGGTGAGCATAACACCACCTTCAGCGAACACCGCAACAGACGAACCCAACATCATAGTTGCTGCTAAAACCAAAATAGTTAATCTTTTTTTCATTTCTCTTCCTCCTTAAATTATATGTAATTTTTGCCACCTTAGCCATGGCTTCATCTAAATTATCAGCTTGATGATTAAAGACAATCCTCCTTTCCTCATCTTATTTGCTTCCAACTTAATTATATTATGTATAAATAAAAAGTAATAGGACAATTTTCGTCTAAAAAGCCAAAATTTTAGACGAAAATTGTCCTTGCATAAGTTTCCATTTTATACTTGTGTTGCAATTTAGAAGATTTTGTGGTTTAATATTTGTTGGAGGGATTGTGATGAAAAAATATTCTGAATTTGAAATTGAGATTAGTGATATTAAGTTTCCAAACATTGGTTTGGCTGATGTGGACGGGTTTCCTATTGAGGTTAAGGGTGCTTTGCCTGGGCAGCGGCTGCTTATTCGGCTGGTGCAGAAGGGCAAGGTCAACAAAGGCAAGGTTTTGGAGGTTTTGCAGCCTGCGCCTAGGGAAATTGCGCCTGCCTGCCCTGTTTTCGGGCTGTGTGGCGGCTGTGCTTTCGGGCATATCCCTTATGATTACGAGGTGGAGTTAAAAACAAAGATGATAAAGCAGATTTTTTCGCCCCTTAATATGGAAGATAAATTTTTGGAAACCCTGCCTGCTGTTTCTGAAAGCCGCTACCGCAATAAAATGGAATATTCTTTTGGGGATGACGGCGAAGCGGGCAACTTGACCTTGGGTATGCGCAAGAAAGGCAGCTATTATGAGGCGGTGGACGCTTCCTGCTGTCTTTTGTGCCATGAAGATTTTGGCAAAATACAATCTGCCACTTTGGCGCATTTTGTAGCAAAAGGGGAGCATTTTTTTCATCGCCGCAAAGGAACGGGTTCACTAAGGCATCTGCAAATTCGCCACGGCATTAACACTGGGGAATTGCTGGTTAATCTGGTGACGGCAGGGGATGGCGACTATAACGATTATGCAGAAATGTTACTGGGCTTGCCTTTGGAAAATAAAATAGTTGGCGTGTTAAACACTGTTAATAATTCTTTAGCGGATGCTGTGCGCCCTGAAGAAGTTAAGCTTCTGCACGGTCATGATTATTTCTATGAAGATTTTAGCAAGGATGGGCATGGTATGCGCTATAAAATTCCTGCCTTCTCCTTTTTTCAAACCAACACCGAAATGACAGAAAGGCTATATGCCACAATTGCTGATTTTGCAGGGGATTTAACTGATAAAACCGTTTTCGACTTATACTGTGGCGCGGGAACAATCGGGCTGTATCTTGCCAAGTCTGCAAAAGTCAAAAGGGTGGTTGGCGTGGAAATTGTTGAGGATGCCATAATCTCTGCCAAAGAAAACGCTGCCCTAAGCGGTGTGGATTGCGAATTTATCGCAGGGGATGTGAAAAATGTTGTCAAAGAGCTTTCAGAAAGCCCCGACGTGATAATCCTCGACCCGCCAAGGGAGGGTATTGTTCCCAAGACAATCCCCCATATATTAGCCTTTGGCGCGCAAAAAATCGTTTATGTTTCTTGCAAGCCAACCAGCCTTATGGCAAATTTGCCCGCTTTTTTGGAAGGTGGTTACAAAATCGGCAAAATACAGTGTGTGGATATGTTCCCACGCACTGCTAATGTCGAGGTCGTGATGGAGTTATACCGTTAAAGCCGCTACATAGGGCAGGTTTCTTAGGTTGCCGTCATGGTCTAAGCCGTAGCCGAAAACATAGCGGTTAGGGATTGTAAAGCCTGTGTAATCGGGATTTAAACAGCCATCTTGGCGGCGCACTGGATTGTCCAGCAGGACGCAGTAAGCCACACTGGCGGGGTTTTTAGCGGTAAGGTGGTCATCAACAAATTTTAGTGTACCGCCTGTGTCGATAATGTCCTCAATGACAATTACATCCCGCCCTGCAATGTCTGAACCAATGTCTTTAATTAATTGGATTTTGCCAGTTGGCTCATTTGATGAGTAACTGGCGATTTCCATATATTCCGTTGTAATGTCAAAAGTTATGTGGCGCATTAGGTCTGCCATAAACATAGCTGCGCCTTTTAAAAGGCAAATTAAAACCACTTGCCGCCCTTCATAATCGTCGTTAAGCTCTCCTGCAAGCTCTTGCACCCTGTCTGCCAGTTCTTTTTGGGAAATCATTTCTACTATATTTTCCATGGGTTACCCTCCTTGGTTCTCGGTTGTTACTACAGTATATCACAATAAATTCTGCGGTGCAACAAGGTATAGTGAAATATTACAATTTGCCAACAAATGCATTTAATGGCTTGGCTAATGACTGGACAACAGGGTATAATTATGTTAGAATGGATAGGAATTTAAAAATAATTTAAAAATAAGGAGGAAATTATATGACAAAAAATATTAAAAGGCGGATTGGTGCTGTTTTGCTGGCTTTGTTTATGGTTGTGCCAGTTTTGCCTGCTTATGTGGTTGCGGCAGATATTGTGCCTGCTAATGTCAATTGGTCGCCTACAATTGTGCGCTCTGGCATTTTTGGTAACTTTCTAGAAGCTAGGACAGGCGTACCACATGCGCAGGTCGATTTATATGTAGATGGGTCTTTCTTCCGAGCTGAACAAGCAGATGCATCTGGCATTGCATGGTTCGATTTGACGAATTTTGGTTGGCAACTCCAACACACTCTTCAGGCACGGGCATGGAATGGGAGTACCAGGTCGCAACCTAGTAACCATTTAACTTGGTTTACCGCTAGTGGCGGGCATGGTTGGCTTGCCGTGCCAACAAATGTCCGTGTAGAAAGCGCGAACACATTAATGTGGAACCATGTCGCTCAGGCTGATTATTATACTATTAGCATTTCAGACAGCTCGGGTACACTAACAGGCAACTGGCATGTCAATAATGACAACCAGCTTCATCTAGGAAACCCAACACCAGGAACGCATTTTACATTTCATGTGTCCGCGCATAGCAATGCAGGGGCTTTTTCTGGCACAGCAACCCACCACTGGACTGCCCCTGGTGGCACAACTGGCGGTGGTAACCCGCCTTCTGGTCATCTGCCCACCCCTCACATTAGCATCAACTCTAATGGGATTTTAACATGGCAAGGAGGGGTTGCCCATCGGGTTCGTGTGTACACTGATGGGCTTTTCCTTCACGAAAGCGGCACAGAGGTGACCAGTGTTAACCTGCACCATGTAGGCATTTTCCCAGGGTCGCAAATGATAACCATTCGCCACCTGCACCCTACAAACCAAAATTTAAACTCTTCCCTTAGCAATGCTGTAAATTTTGGCGGCACACCAGGCTGGAACCAGGTGCAAACCCCTCACATTACCATCAACCACAACACAGGGGTGATGACATGGGGCGGTGGTATGCGTTGGGTGCGCATTTACGTAAATAATGAACCATTTGTGGAATTAAGCGGTTTAAGAACTAGCGTTAACTTACGTGACACAGATATTATTCAGTTGCCTGCTGGCACAAACCCCATCCGCATCCGCTTTTTACACGATACCAATGCGGATTTGAACTCTCAATTGAGCAACACCATCAACTTTAACACAGCAGGGGCGGCTGTTGCCACTCCAACCATAAGCATCAACCAAAACACAGGGCGTTTGACCTGGAGCGGCGGAGGAAACCGCCTTGTAAGGGTATATGCAAATGATAATGCGGTTTGGACATCAAGCGGCAATGTAAACCATGTGGACTTGCTTTCCATTGGTCTGCCTGACGGTAATCAGCCCATCCGCGTGCGCCATCTTCACGCAACAAATACAGCTTTACATTCAGGATTAAGCAACACCATTAACTTTAACGCAGGAGGCCGCCCTCTTGCAACTCCCTCAATTAGCATTAATAACACAACAGGAATTTTAACATGGACTGGAGGGACTGCCCGCATTACAGCGGTATATTCTGGCGGAAACCGTGTTTGGACTTCAACGAACAATGTTACCCAAGTGAACTTAAACGGTATCGGGCTTAACACTGGAAGTCATTCAATCCGTATAAGGCATTTGCATGAAACCAATAATAGTTTGCACTCCAACCTAAGCAACACCGTAAACTTTAATGTTACAACTCCACCTGCTCTTGACACGCCAGTTATAAGCGTAGATGGCAACGGGGTTTTAACCTGGACTGGAGGCGGCAGCCGCTTGGTGCGCCTGTACACCTCTGGCACTCCTGTGTGGGCTTCCCCTGCCCCTGTTTCCCAAGTGGACCTAACTGCAATAAATCTGCAACCAGGCACTCATAACATACAAATACGCCATTTACACGACAATGCTAATTTAAACTCTGGGCTTAGCAACACCGTCAGCTTTACCACTGGACAACAAACGGGCATCACAAACCCGCGGGACACAACCAACACCCACAACGCCATAGCAGGCGCTCTTGCCCAAATAGGGTTTTGGGAAACAGAGGTTGTCATACCTTTGCCAACCAATGCAGGCGGGGTGCGCCTTAGCCAAGCAACAATGGGATTGGCTCAAGTTGAAGGGATTTTCCTAACCTTTGAGCAAGGCGACTTGCGAGTGACCCTATCCCCTACCTTAATGGCGGAGGTTCGCAGCTGGAATAGCGGGGATATTGACTTTAATTTCAGCCACCACAGCAGCGGTTTAGGCGGATTTAGCCTTGGAATCCAAAGCGGGTCTGGCAGTTTAACGGTTTTGCAAAACCCCATTACCGTGTCAGCCTACGTAACCCCCACAGGTGTGGCAAATTTTAATAGGATTGTAGCGGCTGGCCCTCATGGCAACTATGTGGGTGGAAGCTTCAACCAAAACAGCGGCAGATTTGTTTTAAACACCCATGGCACAGGGGCATTTAACATTTTAAATGTTGATAATCTAAATAGGCTGCGTGTTTCTATGGATTCTTTCCAAATTGTTGACCTGGCAGGAAACTCGCAAACCCAAAATATGGACGTGCTTCCTGTTATACAAGATGGTAGAACCCTCATGCCTGTGCGCTTTATGGCGTATGCCCTAGGGGCAGACATTGGGTTTACAGATGCCACTGAAAACTGGCCCTTGACGGTGCATTTGACCTTAGATGGGCGAAATGTAGAAATGCCTGTTGGTATGCTAAGCAACCAACTGCAAGCCCTTGGCATGGATGTTCCAGCCCAAATTATAAATGACAGAACCATGGTTCCCTTGCGCTTTATCAGCGAGTTTTTTGGAGCCTATGTATCTTGGGATGAAGCAACAAGAAGCATTGAAATTATTAGATAATATTCTATATTAACGGCTTAAAGGCACTCGGCATTTGTTGGGTGCTTTTTGGATAGGGGGTTGTAAAATGTATGTTAAGGCAGCAAAGCTGACTTTTCGGGTGGAATGGGCGCAGTCCCTTAAAGATAAGCGTCAGGTGCGGCGAAGCCTGGTTGATAAAACAAGGCAAAAATTCAACGCTTCTGTGGCAGAAGTGGGAGCGACAGAAAGCCATCAAACGCTGGTCATCGGTATTTGCATGGTTTCTGGAGATTTAAACCACGCGGGGCAGTCCTTAGACGAGATAATTCGGTTTATGGAAGATGAGGTGGAGACAAACGGGCTGGCAGAGCTTTTAGAAATTCGTAAGGGTGTGGAATTATGGGACGATTGATATTAGCATCAGCTTCGCCCCGCCGTAAACAGCTATTAGAGCAAGCGGGGGTGGAGTTTGAAGTAATTGAAAGTTGTGTTGACGAAAATATAAGGGGCACGGCAGAGGAGATGGTTGCGGAGCTTGCTTTGCGCAAAGCTCGCGCTGTGGCAGAAAAAATAAAGGGCGAAGCCACGGTAATTGGCGCAGATACCCTCGTGTCAATTGACAGCAAGGTGTTGGAAAAGCCCGCCACCAGGGCAGAAGCTTTTGAGATGCTAAAATCCCTTGAAGGGCGCAAACATACGGTTTATACAGGCGTTGCTATAATCAAGGGCGGTGTGGTGAAAAGCTTTGTGGAAAGTGCTGATGTGTTTTTCCGCCCCCTAACAGATGCTGAAATTTACGCCTATATCGACACTGGCGAACCCTTTGACAAGGCGGGTGGCTATGGCATACAAGGGCGCGGCGCGCTTTTGGTCGAAGGCATAGAAGGGGATTTTTACACTGTGATGGGGCTGCCTCTTTGCCGTTTGTTTTTACATTTAAATGATGGTACATAATGGGGAAAGGGGCGACCAATGGTCGCCCCTACCTTTTTATATTCCTGGTAGGGGTGGGCATTGCCCGCCCCCGTCCAGCCAAACGCATCTACATCAAACCAGCAAGCCGTGCAAAATCCTCTAAATTCAAGGCTTCGCCACGTATATTCGGGTCAAAACCCCCATCAGCCAGTAATTTTTGAGCTTCTTCCTTGCTTAGGTTAAGCTCCGTGCTATTCGCCAAGCAATTTTGCAGGGTTTTGCGCCTATTTGCAAACCCCGCCCGTATAATGGGAAAAAATTTATCAGGATTAATGTCTGTCCGCGGGTTAACGTCAATTTTAATTACTGCCGAATGAACATCAGGACGCGGAAAAAAGCAATGGGGGGGAACATTCGCCACAAGGCTTGCCTTCCCCCAATATCCGAGGGAAAGAGAGGGCAAACCATAAGCCTTTGTAGAGGGGCGCGCCAAAAAGCGGTCAGCAACCTCTTTTTGCACCATAACAACCATGGTTTTTATGGACAAGCCAGATTCCAGCAAACCAAAAATTACAGCAGAGGTTATGTAATAAGGCAAATTCGCCACAACCTTAACCCCGCTTGCCGCCCCAATGGTATTTATATCTAGTTTAAGTATGTCCTCACGTATTACAGTTACATTTTCTGGCATGGTATCGGTTAGGATTTCTGCCATGTCTTTATCAATTTCTACAGCGATAACACGGGCGGCACGGGCGGCAAGCTCCTTGGTTAACACACCAAGACCAGGCCCAACCTCGATAACCGTATCATCAGGGCTTAAATCTGCCCCGTCAACAATTTTGGACAGCACATGGCTGTCCGTTAAAAAGTTTTGTCCAAAATGTTTTTTTGCAAACAAACCATGGTCTGCCAGAAGCTGGCGCACATGATTTTTAGACGACAAATCCCCCATTACCAAGCACCCACATGGTCAATGCGAAAGCCCTGCCCTTCGTCAACAAACTGCAAAAAGTAGTCAGGGGTGGTTATCTGAAAAATTTCATCACTAAATACATCTACATTAATTACCTGGTCGGGATGCCAAGAATAAAACTCTGGCGTTAGCTCTATCCCCCAATATTCATCAAAAATCTGCGCCAACAAATTTTCTGTTGTAAATTCTGTGAATATAGGCGCAAGCATTGGGCGAAGCTGGTTTTCATCTGCGCCATTACGCCAAGCACTGTATACACTCGCCATAGTATCAACATAAGGCTGATGAAGGGCGCGGGCAATTTCCAAAGCTACAGCACTTTGCTGTTCCTGCCTTTGCTCATGGATGCGGGCGGTGATAGTGCCAACATCCCAAAACTCCATACTGGCAATGGACACAAAATTTCCGTTATATGGTTGGTCATCCACTGTAATGGTGACAGCAGACGCATGATACAAACTGCCGAAAGTGTCCACAATGGCAAGCAAAATATCCCTTTCAACCTCTTCACTTTCTACCTCTTGCATTTGCCGCAAGAAGCCAGCAGAAAAGTCCAGATGAAGGTTTTGTGTGGCAGCATTTATAAAAGCACGGTTTACAACCACATCATTTGGCAGCTGTCTGCCAAAAAGGATATATGCCGCATCCCTTAAAGCCTGGTTTAAAATGTCGAGCATATCATTATTGGTGGTAAAGTTAATTTGCATGGTGGGCATGTTGCCATCTTCACCAAGAAAAGCGATGTTTATGTTGCCAAGCAAGCCGCCCTCTATCACATCAGTAAGGCGGGTTGTGTGACTTATCTGCTCTTCCCCGTCCACATGGCGCAAGCCTGTTTCCTTAACAACTCCAACGCCTTCAGCAAAATAGGTGCGCAGGGTAGCAACCCCATCAGAGTCAAAGGTTGTCACCTCAATGGCTTCAAAAGTGCCAGCAGGGGTTAAAACGCTAACACCAACACTTGTAACCTCTCTGGTGCTGGTGTTTTGGTCATAGGGGTTTATAATCCAACGGTCGCCAAGCTGTGGGTTTTCAGGCAAAATGTTAAAATGGGTGTTGGGGCGGTGGTCTGTAGAATCCACATGAGGGCTTAACCAAGTTCCCCCATCCATGGTATCCCCTGCCACCACATTAACCAGCATTTCGTCTGCCATTTCTATAATTTCCACAATCACACTTCCGTCATCCATCATCAAAATCCTTTGCATACGATGGTCGCGGATGAATGATGTGAAAGTGGTGTAAGAAAGCATTTGTCCGCTTGCGGTAATTTCCATAGAATATACAAGAACCACATTTTCTTGAAAAGGCATAAATTGGTTATATCGTGCGTCCCCGACCCCATCGTTGTTGCCACAGGCAACTACAAGTAAAGCAAAGGTAAGTATTGCAAATAATTTTATAATCTTTTTCATTTGTTTCAGCTCCTAAGCGTTTTTTACGACTTTTACGATTTTTACGACTTTAACATATCGTTCATATTATACAGCCCTGGCGGCTTATCTTTAACAAATTCTGCCGCCGCCAATGCCCCTTTTGCAAAAATATCCCTAGACAGGGCGCGGTGGGTAATTTCTATTACCTCATCATGCCCTGCAAAAATTATGGTATGCTCGCCAACAATTGTGCCTCCCCGTATGGCAGAAATGCCAATTTCATCAGGTCCGCGTTTTTGCATATACTGGGAGCGGTCATAAACATATCTAAGCTTACCGCCAGAAGCTTCTTTAATGCTCTCTGCCAACATCATAGCTGTGCCAGATGGAGCATCCAGCTTCTGGTTGTGATGAGCTTCTATAATCTCAATATCAAAACCCTTGTTACCTAAAAGCTTAGTGGCATATGATGCCATGCCCGCCTGCAAATTAACCCCCAATGACATATTTGCAGACATAAAAACAGGTATGCGCTGTGACGCTTCTGTAATTAAAGATATGGTAGCCCCATCCATGCCTGTGGTGCATATAACCAAAGGAATTTCAGCCTTTTCCGCCAAGCTGCCAACTGCACTTGCATGGGAGCAGTCAATAATTACATCAGCCGCAGTTTGGTCACAATCGCCCAAGTTGCCGAAAACGTGATAATTGGGGTTTTTGCCTGCATTTGTGTCAACCGCCCCAACCACACTGCCGTCAGATGCCAACCCCGCCACGGCAAGCCCAAGACGACCCAGGCCATGTATAATAATTTTCATAAAAGCACCTGCCATTGTTACATTTTCATTACATTATACACCTTTGCCCAAGTTCTGTCAAGTTTTTTTGGGAAAATCCTTGACAATGCCCTATAGCTATGACATTATTAGGGGATAGGAGGGATTATTATGCGTATAGCTGATAATGTTGAAATGCTTAAAATTGATGACTATTATTTAACATTGCTTTGGGATGATGAAAATTTGGTTTTGGTTGATGCTGGTCTTGTGACCCAACACCAAACCCTGGTGGATGCCATTAAAACAGCGGGACATGACCCCGCCAAAATAACCCACATAATTTTCACCCATCACGATATGGACCATGTGGGAGGGGGCTTGGATATGCTAAAGGTTGCGCCAAATGCGGTTACGTTGGCGCATATAGACGAAGTTCCTTATATCAATGGTGACGAAACACCAACAAAACTTGCGGCTCATTTAGAAAAGTATGCAACTTACGACGATGAAGCCAAAGCGCAGGTTGATGCTTCTAAAGAGCTGACCTCAAAAACACGTTTCCCCATTAAGGAAAAGCTTAATTGCGGCGATGTGTTGCCAATTTGCGGCGGCATTGAAATTATCCACACCCCAGGACATACTCCAGGGCATATCTGCCTGTATCTGCAAGAAAGCCAAATTATGGTTCTAGGAGATGCCGCCCTTGTGGAGGACGGCAAACTTGTTGGTTTTCACCCCCAATATATCATGGATATGGAGCTTGCAGACAAGTCCATTGAAAAAATTAAAAAATACCCCATGAAGGGGGCGGTGGTATACCACGGGGGATTTAGCCACATATCCAGCTAATTTTTTCAAGAAATTTCAAAATTGGTATTGTAATTTCGGAATAAGCTTGGTATAATAGACAAAGGACTGCCCATTGCGTAAAATGCGGCAGTAAAATATGTTTCCAAAGGAGGAAGTTTCTTGAAAAAGAGAATACTTGCAAGTTTGCTAGGTTTAACCATGATGGTTACTCCAGTTGTGGCTTTTGCCCAACCAGTTAATGTACCAACAGACGTTCTTGTTGCTGGTGTCGCCAATGTGGCGCAATTTATCGAAATGCACGAGGGTCGCGCTTACTTTGGTCTGCGCCGCGTTGCCGAAGCCTATCTAGGTGAGGGCAGTGTTCAATGGAACCAAGCTAACCAAACTGTGGTCATCACCTTTAACGGTGCTGATGTTGCCGCTCGCTTTGATGCTTCTGCAGGCACAAATATTGCTGATTCGGTTCGCCCTGGCACATTCACCCTTGAGCTTGCCCATGTAAATGGCGGTTTGTACATTGCTAACGGCCCCGTTGCAGGCACTCGCTTGGTTGCAAGCTTTATCAACGACCGTCATATGATTCCTGCTGGTGCTTTCACTGCTGCTTTGCCAGCTGATGCCGCCGCAATTTATGGCGAATCTGGTCTTGCTACCAACCTTATCCAAACAGCTTTGACAGTTTTAACTGGCAGAGCAGTTAACTACAACGTTACCCCTGCTGGTGTTGAAATTACCCTTGGCGATGCTGTAACTTTGCCGAATTTGCCTTTCACACCACCAACTACAGCTGTTACTCTTCCTGCTGTACTTCCACCAACCACAGCGGTTACTCTTCCTGCCGAAATCCCAACCCCAGCGGTTGATGCGGTAGCAGAGCCAACTGCACCTGCTGGCAGATTTACCCCAGGCACTTTCACAGGCACTTCTGAGAATACCTATTCTCACAGACCTGACAATGAAGGTGGCTACAGCCCAGGTCCGCTTGTAGTTGAAGTTGTTTTCTCTGCCGATGCCATCGTTTCTTTCAGCGTTGTTAGCACAAACGACGGCACTCCATGGGTTAATATGTCCGTTAACGGTCTAACCTCCCGCATCGAAGGAGCTACAGAGCAACTTCCAAACACATTACGCGTTGACACAATTAGCGGCGCAACCTACACCTCTTTCGCTGTTTTAGAAGCCGTAAACAACGCCATCGCTGCTGCTGAAGCTAGATAATTTCAAAAATAACAACGACCTACCATTTGGTAGGTCGTTTTAGTTGTAGACAAAACCCCCTTTTTAACTGTCATTCCAGGCTTTACCCGCAATCTGACGTTGTTTGGGCTTTGTGATTATACGCAAGGTAGGGGCGCGCATTGCGCGCCCGCTGTCGGGCAAGCGTACCCTCATTAACACCACGTTTGTCGGACAACGGGCGCGCAATGCGCGCCCCTACCTTTTTACCGCCATAGCAGAGTTCGATTAGACGTACTTTACCTAAATCCTAAAATTAAAGCAATGAGGCGGTTTGCTGAAGTTAAATTTAATGAAAATCGTAATGACAAACAAAAATAGCCGTGCGTAATGACGGCTATTTTTGTTTGTTGATGTTGATGGCTAGATTTTATAGTGGCAAATCTTTTTTCTTAAATACTTTAACACCTATTACGTACAACACCGCACCAAGTACACTAAGCACCACAAACTGCGGAGCGAATGTGCCGCCACTTGTTATGGCTATTGGGTCAAATAGCGTATTTAGTGATAGATAGCGCAATCTTTCAAAATCTTCACTCGCTTGTGACATAATCTGAATTACTAGAAACGCCATAGGTATGCCAGCTCCAAAAATTAGGGAATTTTTGGTTAGGTTGAAAATGCAGGAGAACATAAATGATATTCCGCTTATGGCAAACATTAGCAGAAAAATGCCGATATTTAGGTTGATATAGTCGCCTACGTTAAATTCAAAACCTTCATCAAAAGCTAATTCGTTTAGTGCTAATTGGTGGTTTATAAATCCAAGTAGCGTTTCTTCTTCCATACCCGAAGCGTTTAGAGCGGCTGCCATAGCTTGCGGATGGTCTTTTATCAAGCCTAAATTAGCCATCATTTCATTAGGGGTTATGCCGAAGTATTCAGCGGCTGCTGCCATGCCTATCATCATCATTTCTTGCGGGTTTGCTCCAACGTGTACATATTCCACTTCTGGTTCATAGGTATACTCGCCCTGCCCTGCAAGTGCATTTTCAAGCATGACATCCACTTCTTCTTGTGAAAGACCAAACAAATTCTGCATAAATTCCATAACTTGAGGATAATTAAACAATACATCTTGATTGCCCATTATCTCGTCAAGTGGTCTGCCCGTCATGGCATAAATCTCGGTTTGAAGAAAATCCATCAAGCGCAAGCCCAAATAAATCGTGTACACATCTTCATCAATACCACGAGCAGCGGCTCCAGCAGTCATTGCCTCTGGGCTTTCCATTATAACAGGCAAACGTGCTTCGACCTCACTGGGTTCCATACCCAAAACACCCGCAACAGCTATAATATCGGGCGTGTGTTCATCTTGCCAAATGCCGTTATGCACTAATTGAACAGTGCCAAGTCCAACAACAGTCAAGATTGTAAACATTGCAACCAAAGCAGATATTAAATAAATTGCCTGTGTGCAAATAATTTTTGTGCGTCTGATTGGCGTGGATAGTGTGTACGCCATCGAGCCACGGTCTACTTGCGTTGCAACAAGTGTATTTGCCGTCATAATTACATATACAAGCGGCAATAATACACCCTGCATACCATAGAATGATTGGGCGAGCAAGGTTACAAGCGATAATGCCCACCTGCCGCCCGCTTCGTCCCCCATGGCCTCCATAGCAAGGGCAATCATGCGAGGGTCAAAAGAAGCGATAATTGCGGTACTCATCAAAGTAGTTAAGGCTGTAAAAATAGCCCATAGTTTCCAGTTTTGTTTCAAGGTTTGTTTATATATGGTTTTGCTAAACATATTCAATTCCTCCCCTAATATAGGCTCTTGAAATATTGTTCAAGAGAATATTTAACTTCACTAATACTGGTTACATTGTAATTTTTTAACTTTTGGAAAAATTCGTTAATCTTGCTGTCGTGGACTTCGTAGGTTTCTTTTTTGCCGTCATATTCCACTTCGTACACCTTGTTTGGGTTATGCTTGATTTCTGATGTGGGTTTGACAGCAATCATTTTGCCGTCTTTGATGAGTGCCACTTTATCGCAAGTTTCCTCCATTTCTTCAAACATATGGTTTGACATGAAGATGGTTTTGCCTTTTGCTCGTTCTGCATGGATAATTTCAACAAATTCCGCTCTCATCAGCGGGTCAAGCCCTGTTGTCGGCTCGTCCATTATCAAAATCTCGGCATCTGCCATAAAAGCGGCTACAATGGCGGTTTTTTGCTTCATGCCCTTGCTCATTCGCTTTAGGTTGGCTGTGGGGTCTAGCTGCAGTTTTTTGGTGATGTATTCGGCATAGCTCATATCTTTTAAGCCCAGCAATTCCGCCTGTCTTTGCAAAAATACGCTTCCACTTGGGGCATCAGGAAAAGCAATCTCCCCTGGTATGTAGCCCACCATTTTCTTGATTTCATGGGAGTCTTTCCATGCGTCCAAACCATTAATTTTGATACTTCCACTACTAGGCCTCAAAAACCCCATCATTTGGCGTATCAGTGTAGTCTTGCCAGCGCCATTCATGCCAACAAAGCCGATAGTTTCACCTTTTTCGATGGAAAGGTTCACGCCAAAATTACCCCTGCCGTCACCATAATCCTTCGTGATATTGCTAATTTCAATCAATGCCATACTACGCACCACCTTTCACGGCTTTGTTTTTGTCATAAAATTCCATAAAGTAATCTTCAAGTGTAAATTTAATTTCCGAAAAGAATTTTACAGAGTAATCAGCAAGGGTCGCAACCATTGCGTTTGTGTTTTCGCTATAAATCACCACTTGGGCTTGGTTGGTTTCCTCTTTTGTATAAACTACCTTCAACCTATCATCAGCACAAAACCGCTTAAAATCCTCTTTTGTGTTAAATTCAATTTTCCACTCTTTGCGGCTTGCATTTTTAATTTCATCAGCAACAAAGGTAGAAACTAGTCGACCATCCTTGATAATGGAAATTCTATCGCAAGTCGAGTCAATTTCTGCAAAAATATGTGAAGATAGCAATATCGTCTTACCACGCCTTTTTTCTTCCTTTACAAAGTCTATAAAAACCTCTTGCATAACAGGGTCAAGCCCACTTGTTGGCTCGTCTAGTATCAAAACAGCAGGGTCGTGCATAAATGCTGTCACTACAGCCAGTTTACGCTTCATGCCAAGGGACATTCGTTTTAACCCGCCACTGGCTTCAAGTTCAAACCTCTTAATTAAGCCGTTTGTATAGCTCATATCCTTCATCCCCCGCAGCTCTGCCATCATGGCTATAAACTGCGTGCCAGTCAAAAATTCGGGCAAGGCAATCTCTCCTGGCAAATATCCAACATCACGCTGAATTTCATGGTGTTGTGTCGAGCTATCTTTTCCAAGCACTTTTGCATTTCCCTTTTGTGGCTTAGAAAACCCCATCAAATGGCGGATTGTAGTGGACTTGCCTGCACCGTTTGGCCCTAAAAATCCGTAAAACTCCCCTTGCTTAACATTAAATGTCACATCAAACACGCCACGGTTATGCCCGTAGTCTTTTGTTAAATGTTCTACTTGTATAATTGACATATTCATCCTCCTCGCTTGCTTGTTAAAACCATTATAAAACACCAACTTAAACTACAGATAAACTGAACTTAAACTTTACATAAAATAAAAAAGCCGCCTAAGCGACTTTTTACGGCATAAATTTATACCCAGCACCACGCACCGTTTGGATAATTTTTGGGCTTGACGGTTCGACCTCGATTTTTTCCCGCAAGCGATTTATATGGACTGCGACCGTAGCATTATCACCAAGGGCATCATAGCCCCAAATGCGCTCATACAGCGTATCTTTACTAAAAATTATGTTTTTATTCTGCACAAGAAACAGCAATAATTCATACTCTTTATTTTTAACCTCAATTTCAACGCCACGGACAACAATGCGCCTGCTGTCTTGTTGAATACGAATATCCCCCGCCACAATCTCTGCCGTTTGCGGAGCTTCTTGCTTCAACCGCTCGTACTGTGCAATATTCGCCTTAACATGCGCAACAAGAACATTGGGCGAAAACGGCTTTGTGATATAATCATCAGCCCCCATGTTTAGCCCTTTAATGGTGTCAATATCCTCCCCCTTTGCCGTCACCATGATTATTGGAATATCGAGAGTTTCACGAAGTTTAGCACACACGCCAAAGCCATCAATTTTTGGAAGCATTAAATCCAAGATAATTAAATCATAATGTGCAGACAACGTCATGCGTATACCATCCTCGCCAGTAGGCGCAATATCGGCTTCGATGTTATTTATGGCGAGGTAGTCCCTTTGGATTTTTGCAATTTGCGGGTCGTCCTCAATAATCAACACTTTTTTCATAACTCCACCTCCGCCCCTATTATCGGAATTTTTATAATCATTCGTAGACCGCCACAAGCCACATTTTCAGCAGCTATACTGCCACCCATCCGCTCCAATGCCTTCTTTGCTATAGCAAGCCCAAGCCCGCTTCCCTGTTCGGGATTGTTTCGCGCGGGGTCTGTGCGATAAAAGGCTTCAAACAATTTCGGCAATGCTTCCTCGCCCACCCCTGTGCCGTTATCTTCAAATATAATCCGAGCATAGCCATTCTCTGCAAGGCAAGTAATTTTTGCCGTGGCTTCATCTTTGTTTTTGTACTTTGCACTATTGTCAAGTATATTTGTGAAAATGCTCCGCAATTGCAAAGGGTCGGCATTGATATTAACCTTAGAAGTCGTGCCGACAATCTTTATTGCAAGCCCTCTTGCCCTGTAATCTTCATCAGAAACCGCTGCAAATTCCTCAATCTCCTGCCCTATGTCCAGCACTTCGGCATTTGTTGGATAACTACCCATATCCATTTTAGAATAAAGAAATAACTGCGAAATCATGGCATTTACTTCCTCAGATTTTTGCTTAATAATGTGCAAATACTCCTGCTGCGCTTCAGGCGTTACTGCCACGCCATCAATCAACCCTTCAGAAAATGCCTTGATAGAAGTAAGCGGCGAACGCAAATCGTGAGAGATACTGGCAAACAATTCTTTTCTGTTTTGCTCGTTTTTATGCACAACCTCATCAGCGACCTTTAGCCGCTGTGCCATGTTATTAAAAGCCTCGCAAATACCCTTAAATTCATCTTTATCAGCATGGGTAATACGAAAATCCAAATCCCCCTCACTTATATGCCCCACACCCTCCATCAACATCTCCAAAGGCTGCATTATTTTTCTAAACACAAATTTTGTCAACAGACGATTAGTCACCACAACGATTGTGGCAAAAAACAAAATAACCCCAATCGTCAATAACACAGCCTGCAAGTCGCTGTCAGTAAGTGCAGAAAACCTCGCACCCGCCCCTCCTCGGCTCACAATTTCCAATTCGCCACCCGACAAATAATTAAGTAAAAACAAACCACCCCACATCGTCACAACAGAAATAACAAACGGGGCTATAGTCATTAAAATATTCGATATAAACAACCTTCGCTTAATAGTCATATAAATATCACACACCTTTTGTTAATTTTAACGCTTTATCAGCATACCACCCGAAGTTAAACTGGAGATAAACTGAAAATAAAATAGGGATAAAATATTTTGTTCATAGATTTATTATAGCAATTAAGACCGACAATTGCAAGTTGCACTTTTAATTCGGTCGCATACGAACGACTAGGCAAGCACAGCCACAAAACATCGCAAAAACATATTCCAGTATTCATGCGATACTTTGCGGTAAACTCATTGCCACTAACCGCTTGAATTTCCTTAGTAACACCTTAAAAATACCCAAATAATCGCCAAAACCCCACTCAAAAATAAAAATCGTCACGCCATAACTATATTTTTGAAAAAAGACCAGTTTTGAACTTCGTACAAAAACACCACAAACCCTATGATAATAACATTTCAAAGCTATTTACATATTTTGCATATAAAGCACCCTAGCCATCTGAAGTCAAAATTTCGGAAAGCCAGAGTGCTTCTTTTTGTCCACTTCAAGTCATTTATAGCCTTTTGAAAAAAGTCCGTCACAGCAAGACGACACGACACTGATTTTTTGCTGTAAGATGGTGTGGTGAGGGTGAGTGGGGCATTAATTAATCTTCAAACTTTTTTTGTAAAAAATGCGTAAACCCCTTTTTCTGAACCACTTATATAGTAGAGGGTCAAAATAAATTTTACAAAGAGTGCGTAAAAGTGGATTTCTGACAGCCTATATAGTAGAGGGAAAAACAACACAGGAGCATTTTGCTCCTTTTAGAATAAATCGTGACAAGGAGATATTAAAATGAACAAAAGAAAAAATAATGACCTAAATGGCATGACTGATGATGTTATCAGCAGTCAAAAAATCGGAAGCGATAGCGGTGATGGCACAACATCACCCCTGCTCAACCGCCCCCATAGCATAGCTCCCCTAAAACTTGCCGACCTAATCCCATACAACAAACACCCATTCAAAATTTACGAAGGGCAGCGACTACAGGATATGATTGAGAGCATACGAGTAAATGGCATCATATCCCCACCAATAGTACGCCCATATCCGAGTGGTTACAGTAATCAGCATTCGTATAATAACGGTGGCGGTGGATTTGACAGCAAGGAACTTAATGGCAAATACGAAATCTTATCAGGTCACAATCGCATAAATGCCGCAAGGATTGTAGGCTACACAGAAACCCCTTGCATAGTCGTAGGCGGCTTGACCGAAGATGAAGCTCATCTATATGTCACGGAGAGCAATCTTGTTCAGAGGTCATTTACAGACTTGGCTCATTCGGAACGTGCCGCTGTATTAGCATCTCACTACGAAGCCATGAAAGGTCAAGGCAAGAGAAATGACCTTGTAAATGAAATCCAAAATATGATTTTGAATGGCGACAAAGCCCATGATAGTCAGCAAAACGAAACTTCGTCCCAAGTGGGGACGAAGTTGGGAACATCAGGGAAACGAACATCAGGGAAACGAACATCAGAGAAAGTGGGTGCAGAATATGGCATTGGGAAAAGTGATGTTGCTAGATACATCCGCATGAATTCACTAAATGATGGCTTCAAAAGGCTTTTAGATGGCGGTGAGCTATCCACAGGTGCTGCCCATTCTTTATCATTCTTATCAATAAACCAACTGAACCATCTATACAAATATATCATGGAAGGTGGTAGTGATGGCAACATAGAAGGAGCGGACGGCTTGGATTATGGGGATAATCCGCCAATTTACAAAATCTCCATGAAACAAGCAGAGCAAATAAAGTATCTCGCAATCAACAGAAACTTTGACCTTGAAGGGCTTGACGATATACTTGCTGGCAAATCACTAAAACTCAAGAAGCCAAAAAAGCCAAAGAGAATTGTCGCAATAAAAATCAAGCGACAAGAGGTAGCTCATCTTATTGGAGATAGCGCAACAGATGAAACTGTCCACGCACTCATTATGGAAGCCTTGGCATTTCATAAGATGTTTAGTGGGCAGATGGAAGCGGTGGCTACTGGGAGTGGAGCAAATCAAGCACCCGCACACCTTCCACGAGCTTCACCACAAAATACCTCACCAGACACTCCACCAAACCAAAACAACAACCCCAGCGATGCACAACAAGCATCCAGTTTCACTGATAACCCGATAGACGAACCCACAAAAGAAGACTGGGACAGCTTAGACAAAGAAGCTCGTGCTAATATAAATGCTTCTTTGGATGCGTTTTTTAGTATGTAGTGACAGGTTGCGACATAGCGGGTTGAATAGTGGTGATGGCTATAAAGCGAGAGGGCAACTATAAAACTTAGGTAGTTTTGCAATGAAGATTTATGTTTGGTGATTTTAGGTGTTTTTATGAGGTTTTTATACTATTTCTAAAACCCCTAAAAATTCCATAAAACCATTAAATTTAACTCAAAACACCCAAAAACTAGCCAAAACCAACCCTATATTTTCAGCAAATCTCAGACAGGAATAGCGGTGTTCCACCGTAGAACACAGTTTGTCGGCAAAGCCGACAACAAAGGGATTTGTAAAGGGTTCTATGTGGGGTTCTTAGTTTTGAAATGGGTTCTTTTGGGGTTATTGGTGGGTTCGATAGAGTTTACAAAACTTGATATTACGGTATTCTGTGAGGGTTCGAGTTATTTACGGTTGACCTTTACAGGTATTTCGATAATATAAACTAAAAACAGCACAAGAGAGGAGTTTCAATATGAACAAAAACACATTCAACAACGGCTTTAGAGAAGATGGCTACATCAAAAAATCTCAAAACATCAAAAGGTCGGTGACATTCACTCCGACTATGTTGAAACAGCTTGACACTTTAGCTGTCAAATACGGCACATCAACAAGCCAGCTAATCCGAAACATTATTGAAAAAGGCTTAGTGCTTGAAAAATCCAAAGAGGATATTGATTTCATCCGCAAGCAGATTAGAGAGGAATTGGAGATTGCTTTTGATAAGAGGATGGGGAGGATTATTAAATTGCTCATCAAGATTGGTAGTCTAACATACCCAGCCGCCTATTACACAGCAATGCTTGGAGCGGCTATGTCGGCAAGACACAAGTTGAATTACCATCAAATGCTCGAAGATGCCAAACGAGAGGGTGCGAGGTATTTAGGTGTGTCGAATGAAGCTGTTGACCTTGCCTATGATGAGATGTCACGGTTTAATACTGATGTTTAGGCTTCAGAAACAGGCTCGGGAATTTATTGAGTTTGTAGATTTTGTCGGAGTGTAACGGTTTGTGAGGATGTGATTTTTGGATTACTTCAAACAAATATCACCCTCAACAGCCTTGCATATATTTTCAAATCAAATTTTAGAAAAGAGGTGAGCTATGACGGTATTTGAAAATCAGATTTTTAGTGATGGTTGTAACTAAAAGTCTGATTAATAGTGAGGTATAAATGGTAAAAAGAAGTGTTTTGCAACAATCAAACAATCAACCGCAATCAAAAGAGGGTGGCGAGAAATTCACCGCCACAGCGACCACCAAAACCATTGGCGGCAAAAAATACTCCGTCAAAAGTGTATTTCTAGGCAATACCGACAAGGACATCAAATCTCTTTTCCTCAGTATAGCCGAACGCAAGGCAATCACAGAAATGGGGCTAGGAACTTAGTTTTTGATGATTTTGGCACATTTCAAAAAACCACTTGAAAAATAAGGCGGTATGCTGTATAGTAGTACATAAGCAAACCGCCTTATTGTGCCAAATCATAAGGAGGTCATAATCATGGCACAAAAGGTTAATTTAAGAACGGATATAGATGAAATATTAGACTTGGATGTGATGAATGGTTCGGGATTAGAGGGTGTAGCGAGTGTTTCAAGTGGCACAAACATCGCAAACTCCCCAATCCACTCAACTCGCGTTGGTTTTGGAGTGAATGGCGACATAGGTACTGGCGTTGTGGCGAATATTGCTGCAAGGGGTGCTATAGACAACACCAACAACCAAAACTCCAAAGAGTGGAAACCCGCCATTTACGCTCGCCTTAGCAACGAAGACGTAGAACAGAGAAGGAGCAACCTATCCCTATCAATCGAAAACCAACTCGACATACTTCGTAACTTCGTTGCAGATAAGGGCTGGCAACCACCAAAAGTATTTTACGATGACGATAGAACTGGCACTAACTTCGACAGAAAAGGCTTTCAAGATATGTATGCCGAAGCTAAAGCGGGTAATATCAATGTCATTGTAATTAAGGATACTTCAAGATTCGGTAGGAACTGGGTGCAAAGTGGTATCTACTTTGAGAGTATTGAAGAAATGGGTATAAGGTTCATTTCTATTCAAGAGAGTTTGGATACGGCAGACCCACAATGCCCTGCACTAAAGATGTTGCCTTTTTACTTTATTTTCAATGAATGGCATAGTCAAACGACATCGGAGAAAATAAAAACAGTCTTTGCCAAGATAGCCAGTCAAGGCGGTTTCATAGGTTCTTTTGCTCCATATGGATATGTGCGTAGCGATGAAAACAAACAAAAGCTCGTTGTTGACCCAGTAGCAGCTTCTGTGGTTAAACGCATATTTGAGATGAGGTTACAAAAATACTCTTGTTTCCAAATAGCTATAGCATTAAATCAAGATAGAATACCTGCTCCACACGTATACAGAATTGAGAAAAAAGGAAAAGAGCTAAGAAGCGGCAAAGACACAAACTGGTCTGACTGCTCTGTAAAAGTCATCCTTGAAAATCGTGTGTACTGTGGTGATGTAATCAACAACAAATCCACCAAGAAGAACTTCAAAAGCCAAAAGCGTAATTTCACGGACGAAAGCGAGTGGCTAATAGCTTATGATATGCACGAGCCTATAGTTAGCCGTAAAGACTGGGAGCGGTGTGCAGAAATAGCAAGACAAGCTAACTCCACTCGTGTCCGCACAACAAAACAGCGTATACCCAAACTCTTTGCAGGACTACTAAAATGCCCAGACTGCGGATATAGCATCACGTCAGTTAATAACTACGGTTATAACTGTGGGAACTACCAAAAGAAGGGCAAAATGTCTTGTGCATCTCACCATATTTCAAGCAAGGTTCTTGAGGAACTGGTATTGGCTGATATTAGAGAGAAGGTTGGCGAAATCCTACTTGATGAAGAGTCCGCAAAAGCTCGTTACTACACCTTAAAAGAACAATCAGGTCAATCTCAACTTAACCACAACAAAAAATCTCTTGCAAAAATAAACAAGAGATTGATTGAACTCGAAAGGCTTATGCAAGCCGCTTTTGAGAGGTCAGTATTGCATGAACAGGGTATTGACATCTTTACAAGATACCTAGCCAAATATGAGAGTGAAAAGACCGAGCTAATTCACCAAGTCAACACACTCACAGCGGCAATTGACAAGCAAAGTCAAACGGAACATGGGGTAAATTCGTTTATCTCCCTGCTCAAGAAGTACGCCAACATCACGAAGCTCGACAGACAGATGGTGGTTGAACTTATTGATAAGATAACTATTTCTGATTTGCAGACAAGTCCGAGAAGTATTGTTATTTATTATAACTTTGTTGGGTGTGTTGGTGGTTGCGGTGAGGGTGGCGGGAGTAGTGATGTGAAGTAGGTTTAACTGTAGTCTGCAATTGCGGTCTTGACCCGCAATTATTGCATCATTCCATGCTTCTTGCCCACTCGAATGTCCTCCCCGAAAAAGTTAAGCAGAGTATATTCTCCGTAAATTCGGCTTGTTATTCGGTCGGTGTAGATGCCTGCTAGGTCGTTTGGGCTTAGGTTTGTGGATATTATGGTGTGCTTTTTCTTTAGCAGGCGAGTGTTGATGAAGTTAAAAAGCTCTGCCGTTGTGACTGTTGTGATAAATTCTGTTCCTAAGTCATCAATAATCAGCAGTTCGGCTTCGTAGGCGGTGTTTAAAATGGCGGCAGAGCGGGAGGGGTCGCGTCCAAAGCGCAAATCTTCCACATGGCGGAAAAGCTGGGTTGCAGAGGTGTAAAGCACCGTGCGCCCTTTGTCTAGCATTTCGCGGGCAATGCAGTTGGATAAATAAGTTTTGCCCAAGCCCGTTGAGCCGTAAAACAACAAATTCTCAAATTCTGTGTCAAATTTTCTTGTAAACGCCAAGGCAATGCTGAAAATCCGCTCCATATTAGCGCGGGGGGATATGCCATGGTCTGGGTCTGTCATGTCGCTGTAATGCGCCATGTTAAATGTGTCAAAATCGCCGTGGTCTGCCACCTTCACCAAATCGGACATTTCAAAATAATGCCCAATGAGCCGCTGTTTAAGGCAATTGCACTGGACACCGCCTACAAAGCCAGTGTCCTGGCATGTTCCGCATTTATAAATATCCGTAAAAAAGTCCTCATCATAGCCATTTTCGTATAACAAGCCATCTTTTTCGTTGGTAAGCCCAAGGCTTTCTGCCTTTAACAGCTGCCGCTTGGCTTCGTCGCCATCTCGTTTAAGCACCATCAGAGCCAAAGTGCGCCCAATTTCTGACAGGCGCGCGTCAATTTCCTTCACACGGGGCATTTTTTCATATAAAAGCGCGTGACGTGCCGACAGCCTGCCATGGGCGGCCGCCTTGTCCTTCTCAAAACCCCTTAAAACCTCTCTAAATATATCCGACATTATTCTGATACCTTTCTGTCAATTCGTTCCCTCTCCATCCTGTTAAGCTTGTCATAATCCCAAGTGCGTCCTGTGTAATTCTGGGCTTTGTTGGGTTTTGGTTTGGCGCGCTCCACTTGTTCCAAAGGTCTTTTAAATTTTTTCACATTATCATAATATTCTTGTTGCAGAGCCTCAGCCTGCTCCACTGTGGTAATGTTTTCTGCCTTCCATTTTGCCAAAATGCCGTCAGCATATGGAAAATTGGGCTTGCCCGTACTCATTATGGTTTTTTCACAGGCAAGTTTGATAAGAGGCATGGCAAAAACATCTTCTTTCAGCCAACGGTGCATAAAGCCCACCTCTTTGGGGATTGGGTCGCGGGCTGTAATGCCGAAATTGCGTAAAATCTCCCGATATTCGTTGTTAAACAGCCCGATATATTCCTCTGCTTCCTGGATGCTGTCAATACCCTGCTCTGCCCAATTTTCTGCCACTGTTCGCAGGTAGGAGTTGCCCCTTTTGCCCCTTTCAAGGCAAAACTTCAACATAAAATGTATAACGTCAACTGGCAGACCTAATTCGTCATAAAAATGCAGATACATTTTGCGGTCAGTGTCGCTTAGCTGGCTTGCCAATGTATCATCCACCAACCTGAAAAGCCGTGCCACTTCTGGATTGCGCAAGTGGTTTTCCACCTCGGCTAAGGAGTATTGATGTTGGATTGGCGGGGCAGGTGTCGGGGCTTCGGTCTGCGGTTCGGCAGTGGGCGCATGTTCCACATCCCTACCCTTTAGAAGCGACTTTATAGCACCTAAGATTATTCCAGGGTCTTGCAAAGCTCCCCTGCCGATGTCGCCGCAGGCAAGCAGGGCTTCTTTAGGCTCTACAAAATGATAGCCAAGGGCTTGCAGTTTGGCAATATTGCCCTGAACAATAGGATTATCATACATAGCCGTGTTCATAGCAGGGCAGATAAGGATTGGGGCTTTAGTTGCCATAACCACTGTAGACAGCATATCATCTGCAATGCCGCTGGCAATTTTGCCGATAATATTGGCAGAAGCGGGAGCAATCACAAAAACATCAGCCCGCTGTGCAAGGGAAATGTGGCGTATATCCTCATAAATAATTTCTTCAAACATATTGGTATAAACTTTTTGCTTTGTTAAGCTTTGGAAGGTTAAGGGGGTGATGAATTTGGTTGCCGCGTCGGTCATTATGGTGTGGACGGCAATGCCTTCCTTTACCAAAAGGCTTGCAAGTTCTGCACCTTTAAAGGCGGCAACAGAGCCTGTAACCCCTAAAACTATGTTAATTTTGTCCATTTGTGCCACACCTCTCTAACAATGCCTTCGGCAATTTCTGCCTTGCCTTTAAATTCAGTAACATTTCTATTAATATCAACCAGCCAGCCTGTATGGTCTGCCCCTATTTTGCCGCTGTCATTTACCAAAACAAAGTCACAGCGGTTTTTTGTGAGCAAGCCGTGAGCCTTGTCCAACATTCCCTCGTAAGTAAGCCCTGTTACCAGCTTAAAGCCTACAAATACAGCCTTTGGCGCAAGCCCCCTAAACAAACTGATGATTTTCGGGGTTTTCTCCAGCACCAACGTAATTTCTTCCGCGTCAGAGCTTATTTTACCGTCAAACTTCACCTTGGGGCGATAATCTGACACTGCCATGGCATGTATAATTATATCAATATGGTGGTTTTCAAAGATATTGCCAATGGCAGATTGGAGGCTGTTTATATCTGTTATTTCGATTTCGGTAATGCCAGCAAGACCTGGGGCAACGCCGCCGCGCCCACGCAAATAAAAAATCTCGCACCCTTGTGCGTCAAAAGCTTGGGCAATTTCCTGCCCAAGCTTTCCTGTAGAATGATTGGTTATACTGCGCACACTATCAATACTTTCGGACATGGGTCCTGCGGTTATCAAAACCTTGGGCATGTCATTGCCCTCCTATCGTGTTGTATGGATGCTTTGCGGCACAAATTCGCCGCCCGCAAACCCACCACTTACTTCATGGGTAAGAATTTGATGGTGCAACCTGCCATTTTGCAAGGTCGGTTGCACCTCTTTAACAATGGCATAAACCCTGTCCCCCGCTACTTTCATAGTGGAAATTTGGGCAAAGGGGTCAAAGGGGCTTGTTGGTGCGCCCTGCACAAAATAAGCTTCAATTAGGTTTGAGCGCAAAACATTTTGCGGGTCAGGCGCAATGTCACCAATATTAAGGTTAAGACCGTAAGCAGTGCGAGGCAAATTCATATAAACCCTTTCAATTTCAAGGCTAATTCTTGCCCCTGCCACCCCTTCAAAATTTTCATTAAGGCGGGTATCAAAAATCACATCTGTGCCCCGCACATCATAACGAACACTCGCTGGAATACGTTGTGTTATGCCATTATCATCTGTAAACATTAGGTTAGCCGTCATTGTGGTTGGCACGCGCCACTCCACCCGCTCCCACACGTTATAATCTTCATCATAAACCAAGCCAGAGCGATAGCCGCCCAAAGGCATAACAAACAATGGCCCTTGACGGGTTATCCCCGCAATTTGCAGGGTGTGGTTGGCATCTAGCCAAAGGGTTTGTGCCCTTGTGTCCCCTGGGGTTAACATGGGGCTGATGGGCATGGTTTCCACCCTGTCAAAATAGCGGTACAGACCATCTAAAAGCACCCGAACTTCCCCGCCAAGCATACGTAGCGGCCCAAAGTCCATACGGGCAATTTCCACACCACCGTCAAAGCTTGCCGTCTGCATGTAACCGCTGATAGGGGGCAAAAACAATGCCCCTTGACGCAAAACAACAGATGATGTGCCTTCCCGTTGCTTCAGCACAATACCGCCATCTGTAAAACCATGGGATAAAGACAAGCCAACGGTGCTTCCGCCGCCAGAAAACAAGCCTTGAGTCAGCTGCACGTCAATGCCCCCGAGCAAATCTGTTTCAAAGGTTATGGGATAGTTAAAATGTCTTGCAAAACCAATGTCGCCGCCATAATACCCCAAATCCACATCCACAACCACGCCTGTTTCAAGGTCTGTAATGGACAATGTAAGCCCTTCCGATTCTGGGCTTATAGGTGTGAAGCGCACAGCAGTGTGGTTTAGCATCAACTGGCGTGCGGGGTTTTCTGCAAAAACAACATCCCGCCTGTAAAAATTGTCGTCAAAATCTGTTAAAGTGAGGACATATCGAGTTAAGTCCACTTCCCCTTCAAAGTAAAAAGTTGTTGCGGCAGCATCCAGAAGAATTTGGCGCAATATAAGCTCCTCAGCCCCAAGGTTAATAGAAAGGTCAACAAAGGCGTGGTTTGCTGTGTTAAACCCTCCATACGGGGTATTTATATGGTGAATACTATCCCCGCCTGTGTTGCCAAGGCTCATAGCAAACACCACAGCCACCCCCACAAAAGAAAGCAGAGCAACAGATGCCATTGCCATAATGGCAAGCCTTAGCCCTTTAGGGGCATTTTTAATTTCGTGAAGAATACCGCTCCCGCTCACATTTTGGGGAAGGCTTAATTTTCGTTTCTTTTTCTCTTCATCGCTTATAAGCCCGTCACCAAAAATTACCGCGCCTTCTGGCGGCACAGACGGCTTAAATAAAGGCTCTTCCAACACCGTTTCTTCTACTTTTTCAATACCTTCCAAAAAGGCGGCGTTGGGGCCTCTGCCTTCTTCTTCATCTTCCTTTTTCTCTGCCATCAATGCTTCAAGAATCGCATCTAGGTCATCTCCTTCGGAATCTAAACCGCTCATATCCCCCAAGATATTATCTAAATCGTCAGCCATTGTGACCTCCTATAAAAAAGCTTGACATAGTTCGTATTATTATAACACATATTTATATAAAAGAAAAGGTTTGAAAAAAATTTTATTTTATGTTATAATAGATTTATCTATACGTGGGAGGTGGTCTATGCATATGAGCGATATATTTATAACATTTGAAGGCGGTGAGGGAGCAGGCAAAACCACCCAAATTCAGCTGTTGCATGACTATTTGTCGGCAAAAGGCTTGGCGGTGGCGGCAGTGCGTGACCCAGGCGGCACTGCAATTGCAGAGCAGATACGCTCCATGGTAAAGTCCAATGCCAACGAAGATATTTATGTGCGCACAGAAGCCCTGCTATATCTTGCGGCGCGGTGTGAGATGGTTGAGAAACTTATCCGCCCCCACCTATCAGCAGGCAGAATTGTACTGTGTGACCGCTTTGCAGATTCCACAATAGCATACCAAGGCTTTGCCAATGGGCTTAATTTGGAAGATTTGGAGAGGATTGGTAGGTTTGCCACGGGGGATTTAACCCCAAAACTAACCTTTTATCTTAAAATTGACCCAGAAGCAGGGCTTGCCCGCAAAACGGCCCAACAAGACTTGGATAGGGTGGAAAACAAAGGCTTGGGGTATCATAAGAAGGTGCAGGAGGGTTTTGATAGGCTTGCAGAGCAAAATCCCCAGCGCATTGTAACCATTGATGCCGCTTTAACAGCCCAAGAAATCCACAAAATTATTATAGACCGCACGAATAAGGTTTTGGAGGTGTAGCTGTGGTATCAACTTTCGAAACGCGTCCAGACCAAAAAAGAATTTTGTTCCGCCTACTCAAAGTTAGGCGTGACATGAAATCCAATGACCCCAATATTGACTTCACAAGCCTGGATTATCTTATCATGGAGTATAAAACAGCCATGGAAGAAGAAGATGTGGCTTTGGTTGAAAAAAATATAAATAGCTTAAAATAGCTTAAAATAGAGGAGGACAAAATTATGAAATTTATTATGGCAATTGTTCAAGACGAGGATGCAATTCAGCTTATTGACAAGTTAAGCGAGCATCGTTTTATGGTGACAAAAATGGCATCTACTGGCGGCTTTTTGCGCACTGGTAACACCACTTTAATTTGCGGTGTAGAAGATGACAGGGTTGACGAGCTTATCGGGCTTGTGGAAAAAACTTGCAAATCCCGCAAGCAAATAACTTCTGTTAATGCCTCTCACATGTCTACGGCTGATAATTATGTGCCGTATCCTGTGGAAGTTGCCGTTGGCGGTGCTACCATTTTCGTCCTTGATGTTGCGGATTTTAGGAGAGTTTAATGAGCATTAAAATTGGAGATGTAGGAACTGTTGCAACTCCGCAGCAAATTGCTGCCGTTAAAGAGAAGTTTGATTCTGGCGAGTTTTCTTTTACTTTAAAGCGTGTGGCAGAAGAAGGGCTTGCCCAGCGTCTTGAAGGTCTTATTACCGATATTACCCAATGGGGCAAAAAAATTGCCGACCATAGGGATATTGGCGACCTTAAAAAGTACCGTGCCTTGGTGCAAGAGTTTATAAACGAAGTTGTCACCAATTCCCATGAGTTTTCCCGCGAAAACTTCTTGGACAGGCGGGGGCGACATCGCGTTTATGGCATTGTTCGCCAGGTTAACATGGAGCTTGATGCCCTTGCCCAAGATTTGCTTGTAAACGAAGCAAAGCATATCGACATTTTGTCACGTGTTGGGGAAATTCACGGGCTTTTGCTTGATATGATTATTTAGGTGACCAACGTGGAGCAAATTTCGGGAAACGAATTAATATTACGCTCTATGCAGCTATCGGTTGCCAATGGGCGCGTTGGTCACGCCTATATCATTTGCGGGGGCAAGGGGTTCGGCAAGAAAACCCTTGCGCGCCATTTCGCCAAGGCGGTTTTGTGCCACGCCCCAAGGTCTGGTCTTTCTTGCGGTGTTTGCAAGTCTTGCAAAACCTGCGACACAGGCAACAACCCTGACCTTGTTTATGTACAAAGTGAAAAAGATGCCCTTAGCGTTGGAGAGGTTAGGGGCAGTTTGCTTGCAGATTTGGCTGTAACCCCCCAAACAGGCGAACGACGGGTTTATATCATACAAAACGCAGATAAAATGAACCATGCCGCCCAAAACGCCATGCTTCTATCCCTTGAGGACGGACCGAAACATGCGGTTTTTTTGCTTTTAGCAGAAGGGCTTGGGGGCTTTTTACCTACCATCCTATCCCGCTGTGTGGAATATAAAATCCCCCCTATAGACACTGATTTGATTGGGCAACATTTGCAAAAGCAAGGGGTTGACCCTAACAAAGCGCAGATAGCCGCAAATTTTTCCCAAGGGGGCATTGGGCGGGCTTTGGCTTTGCTTGATGATGAAGAGTTTGCCGCAAGACGCGAAATGGTCTTAAAACTGGCTCAAACAATTACCAACATGGACATTGTGGAGATTTTTGCCGCCGCTAAGGAGCTAGAAGCTCACAAAGAGCATATTAGCGACATATTTGACATTTTGCAAATGCATTTTAGGGATAGGTTAGTCACAAACCCTAACACAGATGATGTCGGTAAAATCCACGCCATAAGCTCCGCAAGAGAAAAACTGCGGGCAAACTGCAACTTTCTGATGACCTTGGAAATCCTATTACTAAAACTTGGTGGCAAATATCAAATTTGACTTGCCCAAAAGGAGAATTAATTTATGAAAAAAATGTTTAGAAAATTTGTTGCGCCGCTGGCGATAATAGGGGCGGCACTGGCAACCGTTGCCTGTGTTTACGACCCAGACTTTCAAGGTTCGCTAGAGGCGGCTAATGTTGAGGAAACCGTTGCCGTAACCTTGATGAACCATTTAACGGCAGGGGAGTATGATGCGGCAACTGCCTTACTTGCCCCAGAGCTGCAAGGGGCGTTTACTGCCATACCCTTCCAGTTTCACATAAGCGGCAGGCACGGCACAACCTTTGATTTCACAGTGATTGACACCATAGAACATGAAGGGTTTCACATTACAACCGTGTCAGCTAACCATGCTATGGGTCACGCTGTCCACAATATAGTCGCAGATGCAAATGGCGCAATTGCAGGCTTTACGACCCTGAGCTTTGATTTTGAGCCTATGTTGCCGCCAGCTGATGCAACCTACACTGCAGAACCTATAGTTATTGGTGAAGGTACAATGTGGGCTTTAGATGGCTTGCTGACAATACCCCAAAACGCCAGTGCTGAAAATCCAGTGCCTGCCCTTATCCTTCTTCATGGCTCTGGTGCAAACAATATGGACACGGCAATTTTTGAGAACAGGCCATTTTTTGACATTGCCGACTATCTATCAACCAATGGCATTGCAGTTTTAAGATATAACGAGCGCACCTTCACCCATGGTTTATTGCTCAGTCAGGTTTATGGGGCGAATATGACAATTCAAGAGGAGTATATAACTGACGCGCTTTTGGCGGCGCAAATTTTACGGGATGACCCTCGCATTAGCTCCATTTTTGTGTTAGGGCACAGCCTAGGCGGCATGGTAGCCCCGAGAATTGCTTATGAAGGCGGGCTGGATGGCGTCATCATCTTTGCTAGCAGCCCAAGAACTTTAATGGAAATTTCCCACAGCCAAAATATAGCCCTTATAGGTGATTTGGTTGCCGCAGGTGCTTTACCTCAAGCAGATGCGGATGCAATGTTGGCAGATTTGGCAATAACCCACGAAGAAATCCGCCAGACCTTAACCCTGCCAATAGAGCAACTGCAAGACGTGTTGCTTCTTGGGGTTATCCCTGCCCTTTACGAAAGGTCACTTATAGACTCTGACCCGCTGGCGTTTATCGCCCGAAACACTAATATCCCCGTGCTTATACAACATGGCGACCGCGACTTTCAAACAACAACCGCCGAAGATTTCCAAGTGTTTTTGGAAGGCACAGAAGGCATGACCCACGTAACCGCCACAAACTATTTAGGGCTAAACCACATGATGATGACCGCCTACCGCCAATATGGGCCACTGGTTATGGATATAATGGAATACCGCATCCCAGACCGTGTAGACACAAGGGTAACTCGTGACATTGTTGATTGGATTTTCAGTAATATAGACTAAATAAAAAACAACCCACAAAGCCAGAAAAAGGCTGTGGGTTGTTTTTTATTTCCATATCTGCAAATAAGTTATGCTCTTGCCCTCGGGGGGGTTAAACTTATCGGAGAATATGCCGTTAACCACGGTTATAACGTCACTGTCAATAGCTACGACCGTTAGCAAATCCCGATATTCCCGCGGCACTTTGCTGTCTATAAGCCAGTCGCTTATTTTCTTTGTGCCAATTCCTTCGACGTACACGCTGTCGCCAGGTTTGCGGCGGCGCACCTCTACCTTGGCATCTCTGACTTTATAAGTATCAAGCATTAGGGTAAAAACATCGTCATGGGGACCTTTTTTCGGAACTCTACCAAGGTAAAACCAGCAGCGGGCTTGGATGATGTAAATTTCTTCATTTCTTGGCAGGGTTACAGAAAAATCCTCCACCTTGCCCCTGCCCATGATGACGATTTTATCATAGCTGCGGCGGGCGACATTTCCTCCAGGCAGGGAAACTTCCTTGCCGCTTTGTTTATCAATAAGCCCTACGATGTTATCAATATGCTCCAGGGTTACATTAGCAAGCCCTTTTAGCATGTGCCGCACCGACCGCCGCTTTAAAGCTAGGTCAAACTGGTTAAGCTCCTTTATCCAAATTTGCATTGAGGGGAATTTGGGGGTAAGCTTATCCAAAAACTCATCTTCTGTTTGGGAAATTTCTGCAAGCCGCGCTAAAGTGTCAACAAGATTAGGATTATACGCCTCTGCAAGCATGGGTATGGTTTCAAGGCGCACTTTGTTTCTTGTAAAGTCTGTATTATCGTTGGTGCTGTCGTGGCGGAAAGGCAGCTTGTGGCGTGCGCAATATTCCTCAATTTCCTCCCGTGTAACACCAATCAGCGGGCGGATTATATTTTCGCGAACAGGCGGTATGCCCCTCACCCGACCAGTGCCGCGCAAAACCTGCATAAGCACCGTTTCTGCCACATCATTTTTGTGGTGTCCTGTGGCAATTTTATGGTTTCCCCGCGCCTCTGCCACCTGCTTAAAAATATCATAACGAAGCAGACGACCTGCCGCCTCCACACTAAGTTTATATTCTTTCGCAACCTTTTCAGAATTTACCGTGAAAACCTCCAAAGGAACATCAAAACGGCGGCATATCATTCGGCAAAAAACCGCATCTGCCTCTGCCTCCTCCCCCCGTAAACCATGGTTTACGTGAACAGCAAACAAAGGCACGCCCTTCTCTGCCAATAAATGCAGAAGAGCCACCGAATCTGCCCCGCCAGAAAGCCCAATAACAACCCCATTACAATCCAACATCTTATATTTTTCCAAAGTAGCAAAAACCTGCTTTTCCATTTTACTCCCTTTCTTATGTTACAAACTATAACAAATTATAACATAAAAATATCCTAATTGCAAACTTTATTTATTGTTTAACTTCGAGGGATTTTAAATATTCCCTAATCTTTATTATAAGCTCATCATGCTTTTTCTCTAACTCAACAGTCCTTTCACGTGGTTTGCCCACTAAATCGACATCTTTAATTCCTTCCGAGTGTCCGTGTTCTATCTCGAAAGCCGTAATTTGATGACTTGACAACTTTACAATGCTGTCGAATAAAGAATACATATCCTCGCCTATAAACGCCGAGATACCATTTAATTCATCTTGAGCCAATATATTAGCATCAAAAGCATTATCATATTTTTCTTTGTTATATTTCTTGAGCAAAGCCTCATCTTGAGGCTCCCAATTTAAGTCTTTGGGATATAAGTTAAATACATCTCGACGCAGAGAAAAGAAAACGCGGTTTAAGTTACGAAAAATCTCAAACTCAGCATCAAAACGCACCTTGCTGACATAATTCTTTTTGGTTAAATTGCTCTCGTGGGTTGATTGCTTTTTATTTAACCAGACCTTAAACGCAGAGCCAGCAATTCCACCCAAAAACCCAATAACCGCCACAACAATCGTTGCAATTGCAAGCTCCATTTCAACCCCTCATCATCGTAGGGGCGGGCATCAGCCGCCCCTGTTTGATAAACGTATTCCTCATATATACCGCGCTTGCCCAACGGGGCGGCTAATACCCGCCCCTACGCGGGTTTTACAACTTCATCACCATATTCAAGGATGATTTTATCTAAATCAGCTCTAATTACTATTAAAGCTTGATTTTCCTCAACCTGCCTAAAAAAAGTTGTGGCTTCTGGGATTTCTTCGCCATCAGCATAGAGGTCATACAGATATAATTTCAGGGCATCTTCTGCCATGTCATAAGCCTCTAGGAGATTTTCTCCAAAGGTGTGTATCTCCTCAATATCTGGAAAACGAATGTTATAGTCATTGTCAGCAAAACGCGTCACTACAGCCGAAAACATATAGTCTTTTTTTCGCATACCAAACCTCCTATTTCAGTCCAAGGTCTTTTAAAATTGAATTTAACGTGCCAACAGCAATATCTTTTGAGCCATGCCAAGGTATGATAATGGGTTTTTCTCTGTCTGGATGCACCATCTTTATATGCGAACCCTTCTGGCTTTTTTCAAGCCACCCATGACGCTTTGCAAGCTTCACTAAATCTTTACTGCTCATTCATCTGCTCCAATTGAGCAAGAATAACCTGGCGCATCTCCTCATATTTCGCCCCTTTTGCCCGCTCTTCTTCCACCATGGCTTCTGGGGCTTTCGCTAAAAATCCTTGGTTGTTAAGCTTTGCGGTCACGCGGTCAACCTCGCCTTGTAGCTTTTTAAGCTCCTTTTCAAGGCGGGCTTTTTCCTTTGCCATATCCACAAGGTCCGCCAAAGGCATGAAAATTTCCGCCCCAGGCACAACCACAGACACGCTATTTTCGGGAATAAGGCTCTTGTCGTCAGACACTGTAACGTCAGAAGCCCCTGCAAGTGCCATTATATACGCCTTGCCCCCTTCAAAAATGCGGCGGGCGTCTTGACTTTGGCTGATGACGAAGGTCTTGGCTTTGCGGCTTGGCGGCACATCCTTTTGTTGGCGCAGGTTGCGCAGGGCGCGCACCGCTTCTTTAATTTGTTCAATATCCCCTTCATCGGCGGCGAAGTTTCGGGCTTCGTCATACTTAGGAAAGTCGCTGATGACGATGCTTTCGCCAAAATCAAAGCTTTGGTAAATTTCTTCAGTTAAAAATGGAGAGAAAGGATGCAGCAGGCGCAGGCTAATGGACAGCACTTGGCGCAAAGTCCACAAAGCGGCATTTCTCGTAGGGTCCTCTTGGTTGTAAAGCCTTGCCTTGGTAAACTCAATATACCAATCACAAAACTCATCCCATACAAAGGTTTGCACCTTGTCGGCGGCTATGCCGATTTCATATTTGTCGAGAAGCTCTGTAACTTCTTTTGACAAGCTGTTGGCTTTGGACAAAATCCACTTGTCGGCAGGGGTCAAATCCTCTAATGCCGCCTCATGGGATGCCCCCTCTAAATTCATCATAATAAAGCGGCTTGCATTCCACACCTTGTTTAAGAAATTTCGGCTTTGCTCCACCTTCTCAATATAAAAGCGCAGGTCGTTTCCTGGCGAATTGCCTGTGGCAAGGGAGAAGCGAAGAGCATCCGCCCCATACTGCTCAATAATCTCCAGCGGGTCTATGCCGTTGCCGAGAGATTTGGACATTTTACGCCCAAGCTCATCCCGCATAATGCCAGTGATTAGCACATCTTTAAAGGGCAATTCCCCCATAAATTCCTGCCCAGAAAACACCATGCGAATAACCCAGAAAAACAGGATTTCGTAGGCTGTTACAAGAACGCTGGTTGGGTAGAAATAGTCAAGCTCGGGGGTTTTTTCGGGCCAGCCCAGGGTGGAGAAAGGCCACAAGGCAGAAGAAAACCAGGTGTCCAAACTATCCTCATCTTGGGCTAGGTTTGTACAGCCGCATTTGCAAGCGGCTGGGGCAGTCTTAGCCACTGTAATTTCGCCGCAATCCCCGCAATAATAAGCGGGTATACGATGACCCCACCACAGCTGTCGGCTGATGCACCAATCTTTAATGCCCTCCAGCCAGTGGGTATAGATTTTGCCAAAACGAGGGGGGATAATATTCAAATCCCCGTTTTTATAGGCTTCCAGGGCAGGCTTTGCTAAATCTTCCATCTTCACAAACCACTGCAACTTCATCAAAGGCTCAACAACAGAGCTGCAACGGTCGTGAGCCCCCACGCTGTTGTTGGTTTCCTCTTTTTTCACAAAAAAGCCAAGGGCTTCCATCTCTGCGACAATACGCTTTCTTGCTTCGTATCTGTCTAACCCTTCATAAGACCCGGCACCATCAACCTCATTTATTGTGCCGTCGTCATTCATTATGTTAACACTTGGCAGGTTGTGCCGTTTGCCAATTTCAAAGTCATTAAAATCGTGGGCGGGGGTCACTTTAACCACACCTGTGCCGAAGTCGGTTTTTACATAATCGTCAGCCACAATGGGTAAATATTTGCCAGTTATGGGCATAACAACCCTTTGACCGATAAGGTGGCTATATCGTTCGTCATCAGGGTTTACGGCAACGGCAACGTCCCCTAGCATGGTTTCTGGGCGGGTGGTTGCAAAGGTGAGAACCTCCCCGTCTTTATCCAAAATCGGGTAGCTAAAATACCAAAAACCACTTTGCTTCTCCTCGTGTTCCACCTCGGCATCTGAAATGGAGGTTTTGCAGTTTGGACACCAGTTAACAAGACGCTCCCCGCGGTAAATCAAGCCCTTTTCATGCAGGCGCACAAAAACCTCTAAAACCGCCTGGCTAAGACCTTCATCCATGGTAAAACGCTCCCGCTTCCAGTCTGCCGCAACCCCAAGCTTGCGAAATTGCTGGGTAATAATCCCCCCGACTTCATCATTCCAAGCCCAAGCCCGCTTCAAAAAGCCCTCACGCCCCAAAGCCGCTTTGGTTAAGCCTTCCTCTGCCATTTTTGCCACAATTTTGGTTTCGGTTGCAATTGCCGCATGGTCTGTGCCTGGTTGCCACAGGGTATTAAAGCCCTGCATTTTCTTAAAGCGTATCAAAACATCCTGTAAAGTGGCGTTAAGGGCGTGACCCATATGCAGCTGACCTGTGATATTGGGCGGGGGCATCATAATAGTATATGGGGTTTTGCTTTCATCTACTTCTGCGTGAAAATACCCTTTGTCTAGCCAAAGGTCATACAGTCTATCCTCAACATCTTTTGGATTATATTTGGTTTCCATTTCTCTTTTCATAATCTTTTCTCCTTAGTTTTGGATTGAAGTTATAAGTTGGTCTGCGTAGGGCAGGGTGGCAACCCAATCTGCAAATTTATGCCATTCTTCCAGTTTGTGAGTTTTGCGTGCGTGATACATAGACACCAAGTTTTCGTAATTCATGGAGCATGTGCGCATTTGGTTATAACTGCTTGGCAGAAGTTGTATAATCTTATACCAATCCTCTTTATTCTTTGTTTCGTTGTAAGTTTTTCTGATTTTTTCGATTTCGTTAATAAAGTTTTGTAAAAGCTCTCTGCTGGCATCGTCTAGGTGGTCATGGCTGCAATCGTCAAGCTCTATAGGTTTTGAGTGTATTTTGTGCATGGTGCTAGTGGAATTTGCAACAGTGCCAACTTTGTATGTATCATATTCTTTCCACCAATACAAAGGGGCTTCAATATCCACCGACACAAAAATTTGGCGCATAAACTTGCGGTGGTCGCTTCCTGCCACGCATAATTTGCGGGCAAGCTTTAAATCGCTTTCCCCAAGGACATACTGCCCAGATGGGTTGTAGGAGCTATCCATCTGCCCCCAGCTGTTCATGGGGTTGCGCGCGCCCCTTATGGCGTTTTCAAAATTATAAACGCTTGTATTTGAAAATTTTATCATAAAAAATCACCTCGCCAATGATTATATCACAGCCAAGACCCTTTGCGCAAGAATTTAAATTTTTTGCGGAAATATTTTATTGCCAACCAGCGTAAAATGTGCGATAATAATTTAAGTATGAAAATTTTAGGGGGACAACCATGAAGATTAACAAACATTTTTTAGATTTACAAGATAGCTACCTGTTTTCGACCATTGCTAAAAAGGCATTGGCTCACATAGCGGACAATCCAGATGCTAATGTGCTGCGCCTTGGCATTGGTGACGTTACCCGCCCTTTGCCCAAGGTTGCTGTTGATGCCATGACTGCCGCTGTGGCAGATATGGGCAGCGCGTCAACCTTCCGCGGATATGGGCCAGAGCAGGGCTATCCCTTTGTGCGGGAAGCTGTTCAGAAATATTATGCCGCAAAAGGCGTAGAGCTTACAGCTGATGAAATTTACGTAGGGGATGGGGCAAAGTCTGACATTGGCAACATTTTGGAGCTTTTTGACCGTGATAATAATATCATAATCCCAGACCCTGTTTATCCCGCCTATGTGGATGCAAATATTATGGCGGGGCGCACCGTCCATTATGTAAATGGTGATGAGGGCAACGGCTTTTTGCCTATGCCTGACAGTGTGGGCGTAAAGCCTGATATTATCTACATTTGCTCACCTAACAACCCTACAGGTTCTGTGTACACCCGTGAGCAATTAAAGGCGTGGGTGGACTTTGCCTTGGAAAATAACGCTATAATTTTGTTTGACAGTGCTTATGAATGTTTCATCAGTGATAAGAGCTTGCCTTCAAGCATTTTTGAGATTGAAGGGGCAAGAAAATGCGCTGTGGAAATTGCCACCCTGTCTAAAATGGCTGGTTTTACAGGGGTTCGCTGTGGATACACCATCATCCCCCACGAGCTTGAGTTTGAAGGGCAAAACATAGGCAAAATGTGGATGCGCAGGCAGGCTACAAAGTTTAATGGTATTTCGTATATTGTGCAAAAAGGGGCTGAAGCTGTGCTAACCCCAGAAGGCCTTGCCCAATGCCGCGAAAACATCGCGGTTTACATGGAAAACGCCAAAACCATAGCAACCACAATGGCAGACCTTGGAATTTGGCATGTTGGCGGTGACAACGCCCCATATATCTGGCTAAAATGCCCACAGGGGCTGTCCAGTTGGGATTTCTTTGACAAATTGCTGTCAGAAGCCCATATTGTAGGCACGCCAGGGGCAGGCTTTGGCGTTAAAGGTGAGGGTTATTTCCGCCTGTCTGCTTTTAACAGCAAAGAAAATGTGCTGGAAGCCATGAAGCGTATTAAAGAAATTTTATAAAAAACGGTAGGGGCGCATAATATGCGCCCCTACGTGCCGTGGACAAAGTGCCCAACAACGTCATTGCAGGCTTGACCCGCAATCCCACATGTTATTCCAAGCCCCATATTGTAGGGGCTTGGAATGGCTGATGGGCTCCCGTGTCAAGCACGGGATGACGGGTTTGGAAGTTCGTCTACAGTTTGAGGGGCGCATATTATGCGCCCCTATATATTTACTACGCTATCAGCAGACAAAAGTCTTTTAGAAATTTCATACATATTGGTGACAGACCCTGCTTCTGGTTGCTTATCAAGCTCATAATAATCTATACATGTACCGCAGGTTAGAATTTCTGCCCCTTTTTCTTCAAGTTGTTTTAAATCGTCTAAGGCGTTGCTGCCCTTAGCAGTTAAATGCGCCCCAGAGTTGAAGAAAATAATAGCAGACGGGGCTGTATCTTGCTCTGCCAAGGTGCGTATAAACCCCTTAACCAAAATTTTCCCAAGGTCTTCTGACCCTTTGCCCATGCTGTCACCGCTTATGGCGACCACTATATTTTTCACCTTATTTCCTCCTTTTGGTATGTATATCTTTCATCCCTAATCTCACGGGAATAAAGCCCCATTTCGCCTACATTAACAGACTCTAAAAAGCCCACTGCTGGTCTAATTTCTTCAGGCTTGATGCGCAGGCAAATGCCGCAGCCTGCACTTATTTGGGATGGCAAAGGCAAAACCCCCACCTGCAACTCTTGTGCCAATAGGGTTTTTTCGGCTTTGATGGCAAAGCTTGTGTTTGTGAATGTAATTATATATTCCATGGTACTCACTCCAATTATTTAGAGATTTCTTTCATGGCGGAAATGGCTTGTTGCACCTCCGCTTTTGTGTTGAAATATGAGAAGGAAAAGCGGACAACCCCTACATCTTCCGTACCTAAGAGCTGATGAAGCAAAGGGGCGCAATGGCCTCCAGAGCGGGTTGCTATGCCGTAGCCTTCCCAAAGGCGTTCAGCAAGCTCTGCCGAATCTAAACCTTTGATATTTAGGGATATTATGGGCAGTCTGGGGCGGGCTTCCATATTCCCGTAAAACTGCACTTTATCAAAATGTTTAATGCCATCATAAAACAAACTTGCAAGAGCAGCTTCATGGTTGTGGATTTTTTCAACCCCTGTTTGGTTGACAAAGGCAACACCTTTTTGCAGACCAAAAATCCCGTGGCTGTTGGGAGTGCCAACCTCAAAAATATCGGGCATTTCCTTTGACTGGAAGGCTTGGAAAGTGTGAACCCCCGCCCCGCCTGTTTTCACAATATCAAAGTCAAATTCCCTATTAATTATTATGCCCCCTGTGCCTTGAGGGCCAAAAAGCCCCTTGTGTCCTGTAAAGCAGAAAATATCAGCCATGTCCATGGTTACTGGTATAGAGCCTAGGGTTTGAGCCACATCTAAAATCATGGTAATGCCCTGCTCTTTACAGGTTTGATAAAGCCTAGCCGCGTCAACAATATCCCCCGTTAAATTTGAGCCATGGGTGCAAACCAAAAACTTTGTATCGGCCTTAAACTGGGGGTTATGGGGGTCTATAAAATACAGCTGACACCCCGACAAATATAGGGGGCGCAGTGTAGAATTATGTTCCCATTCAGTTGTTGCTACCAAATCGCCGCTTTTTATCAGCCCGCCCACTACCAAATTCATAGATTCCGTTGCAGAGGAGGTAAAGGCGATATTAAGAGGCTCATCAAGCCCAACAAGCCTAGCAATTTCCGTCCTTGTATTATAAATTTCGCGGGCGGCAAGAAGGCTTGGGGTGCAAAAGCTCCGCCCCATATTCCCGAAGTTGTTTATGGCATATGCCACAGCCTCCGCAACCTCTGAGGGCTTTTTTAATGTTGTGCTGGCATTATCAAAGTATATCATAATGTGATAACTTGGTCAACCCCAGCAGAGCCAAGGGCGGCATAAAGGTTTGGAAAACAACCGATGCCCGCACCATCCACCAAATTAGACTGGATGCCCCGCTCGATTGCGCAAAGGTCGCAAGCCATTAGCAAAGTGCCATATCTTTCATGGATTTGCTGCAAGCCCTTTCCTGTGGTGGTTTCGGGGGTTAGCAGGAAAGTGTTGTCAAAGAAAAACATCATGCCGACAACTTCCACCCCATGGCTGTCTGCCAACATCTGAGGTATTATCATTTTATCTAAAATCTTCTGGCTTCCGTTTGATGAAAAAACATATGCAACTTTCATTTTATCGCTCCTTATCATATTTAAATGCCTTTCTTAACAGGTCGGTAAGACCGTTGGTATAGGTTTTAAATTGGTCACTGCTTCTATCCCGCGGGCGGGGCAAATCTATTTTAACATCATCCATCAGCTTGCCCCCGCCAGACTGCATAACCAACACTCGGTCGCTTAAAAACACCGCTTCCGACACGTCATGGGTGACCATCATCACCGTCGTGCCTGCCTTTTCAACAAGGCTTGCAAGTTCGTTTTGCAAAATCTCCCTCATTTGAAAGTCAACAGCCCCTAAAGGCTCGTCAAGCAACAATATTCGCGGGCGGCTTGCCAAAGCCCGCAAAACCGCAACCCTTTGCTGCATACCTCCTGATAGCTGAATGGGAAATTTGCCTTCATGTCCTGTAAGATGAGCCATTTCAAGAAGCTCCTTTAAGCGGGCTTCCTGCTGGTCTTTGGGCATACCCTGCATCCTAAGAGAATATGTAATATTGCGCCCTACAGTCATCCAAGGGAAAAGGGCATAATTTTGGAAAACATAGCCCCGCTCTACACTTGGTCCTTCAATTTCTTTATCATCTAAAGCTATCGAGCCGCTGTCAACAGACTGAAAGCCCCCAACCATGGTCAAAAGGGTGGTTTTGCCGCAACCAGAAGGCCCAAGAAGGGTCACAAACTCCCCTTCATTAATTTCAGTGGAAAAGCCACGTATAACCACATTATCGCCTATCTTTTTATCTCTAAAGGTTTTGCTCACATTATTTATTTTCAGCGGCATTTTTAAACCTCCAAGACGTTAAAAGTCGTTCTATAAGACGCATAATCAAATCCATCCCATATCCCACAACCCCCGACATAATAACCAAAGAATATAGAGTGGGGAATTGGAAACCTTGCTGGGAATTAAGTATTAAAAATCCAAAACCTTCGTTGGTGGCGACAAATTCGGCGCACATTACCATCATCCAGGCAAGCCCAAGCCCAAGCCGCGCCCCAATCAAGAAATTTGGCAATGCTGACGGCAATATAACCGTTAAAATAATCTTAGGCAAAGATGCCCCCATAGATTTTGCCGCGTTTATATGGTTGGGGTCAACCCCCATAACAGCCGAAATGGTGTTCAGCAAAATTGGGAAAACCGTAGAAATGGCAATTATAAACAGGCTGGGACCATCCCCCATGCCAAACCATACAAGGGCAAGGGGTATCCACGCCATTATGGGCACTTGGCGGATAGAGTTCATAAAAGGGGATAGGGCATCCCGCACAATTTTTGCACTGCCCATTAATATGCCCAAGGGCAAGCCGATGGCAACAGCAATGCCAAAACCACGGACAACTCTGCTAAGGGTTATAAACAGCCCATTCATCACCCTAGCGTCTGTCCAATTTCTAAAGAATTGGCGCATGGTTGCGGCAAAATTGGGCAGAACAATATCCCTGTCAATGGCGATGGCAGCAAAATGCCACACGGTAAACAATACGGCTAATAGTATGATGAAGTAGACCCAACCCATGGAAGTTTTAGGAAACTTGCCCCCTCGTTTGTCCATCTGCTCAACTCGCTTCCGTTAATTAATTGGTTGTAATTATAAATAAAATCGGCAAAGGCTGCCTTGCCTACAAAATCTTGGTGAACCACCAGCACAGCCGTTGGGTCTGGATGGGGCAGTGGCTTTATATTAAAATCAACAGAAATTTCCACTGCGGAGAAAATGTCCATAACAATAGCATCCACCGCCCCTACCGCCATTGCATTGGGCAAAGCCAGGGTTATCATAGGTATGAAGTCAACTTCATAGCCTAAATTGGCGGCGGCAACACGCCGCTGAGAGCTGCGCCCAAAGGTATAGCCTACAGTTGCAGGGGCTTCTGAAGATTCCGAAACCAACACATTTGTGCCAGACACAATGCCTCCCCACACAACAAAGGGGCGGTGGTTGGCAAGAAACAGCTCTGCCGCATCTGGGCAAAGGACTGCAATATCAAAAACCCCTGCTTCTAAAGCCAGCTCTGCCCCTGCTCCGCAACAGTCGGCAAGGCGTAACCCCTGTGTTTCGGGGGTTTGCCCTGCCGCCATGTTGATAACAAGCCCAGCCAAATCATTGGCACTAGCAATGCGCAAAAGTCCGTTATTTTCCTCGTCATACGTTCCCAGCAACACAATTGCCGCCACAATCATAGCGGCAATACCTAAAGCCGCTAATTTAACCTTTATCTCGTGGTTTTTAACCTTCATGCCTTGCTCTTGCCGCCTCGGTAAATTCATCTAAAGACATGCCCAGCGGGAAAATGGGGTCAACCCGCTCTCTTATAAATGTATCAAAATCTGGCGCGTCTATCCTATTGAAAAAGGACAGGTCTACAAAGTGGTCAGCGGTTAAGCCCCGCATGTCAAGCTCTTCTGTCATCTCTATCCTCACATCAAACCTGTCATTGGCATAAATCTGGTTTTGCAGCCTTTCCACGCTCATGTCCCATGTTATGGTTCGCCCTTCCCCATTAAGCTTTTTGTGGATGGACATTAGAGCAACCTCCATGGGCATTTCAAAACGATGGGCGAAAATTTCTGCCGCACGGTATGGGAAAAGATACAGAAACTGGATGCTTGTAACGTGAGCCAACAACATGCGCTCGGCAAGCTCTGGGTATTCATTAGCAAAGTCATAATGCATAACAACTTTACAGCAAGTGCCCATCATGCCATCAAACATTGTGCTTGCCGTTGCCATTATCCAACCTGTGCCGTTGTAAGTGGCGAGAGAGCCGAAAGGGTCGCAGGTCATAAAAGCGTCAATTTCCCCTAGATATAGGGCTTGGTAGCGGGCGGCATCTGATGCGATTATCACATTGTTATAATAACTTTCATCAGCAGGTATGCCCATTCTTCTAGCAATTTCTGCCCATTTAAGCACATCACGGTCGCCGCCTAAAACCACTGTTGCCCCAATTAAATCTTGTGGGGTTTGGATGTGGTTTGCAACAACAAGATAAACAGAGCCGCCAGTGTGGTTTTGAGCCGAAATAAACAAAGGTGAGCCAGCCAAATAGCCGCGGATGGCGATATTATACAAAACATAAGCCACGTCCATATTCCCTGCCGCCATGTTTTCTGGCACACCAGTGTGACCTGTAACGGCAACATTAATGCCTAAGGCTTCATAAATGCCGCTTTGGTAAGCAACAGGTGCGGCTATCATATGGTCGCAGTTAAGATAACCAAGCTGGACGACCCTATCCCGCGCCCTTTGGGAAATAGGCTCTAAAACCCTATCGCCTAGTATGTAAGCTATGCGCTCACTATCGGTCATCTGACCAGTTTCGGCAGGCCCTGTGTCTAAGTTACCACAGGCTGCTAAAATCCCAATTGCAACCATCATTGTAGCAGACAAAATAAGTCTTTTCAACATTTTTCTTCCTCCTAAATTTTATCGGTACTGTATATCTCGTGTCTTAACAGCAATCCTCAAGACCGCCAAACAAATCAACCCATTGATTTTCATAAAATCTTAAAACCCCCAAGCCAAAATCCATGCCCCGCCTGCCAGATAGTACAAGCTCTATAGGCGGCGCGTTGTCAATATCCCGCCAGCTCATGGCAACGTCTTGAAAGGGGGCGGGCATTGGCTCGGTTAGCCAAAAGCCATTAGATGCAGAAAGCACCGTCACTTTTTGGTTATGATTAGGGTCTGCCGCAAAAACCACCACCAAGTCATCTATACCGTCATCATTGGCATCCCCTTCAATCATCAGCACAATTTCTTGATAAGGGAAAACCTCCCGAAAATAGGGCAAAAGGTCTGATGTTATCAGCTCTTGATTGTCGGCTGTTCCGCAAGCGGCAAAGATGAGCAAAGCTGATAAACTCAACAAAACGCGTCTCATTTGGTCAGCCTCCCTCTTATTTTGCGCCTGCCCCACATTATCCAGGAATAAACCCCAAGCAACAATATTGCAACTGCCGCAAAAGCCCTAAACCATTCGGGAAAAATTAGGGTGAAGTTGTTTGCCAGCTGTATACCTTGGGCTGTCCCTGTCATGTCAAAGCGGGGCATGAAGCTTTCGGCAAACAGCAGATTAACAATATACCCAAGGATAACGCCGTAAGCCACCACAATGCCAGTGTAGATAAGCACCGCACGCCTGCCAATTAACTTCCAAATACTTAACATTTCTGGCAGGTTTGTGGCAACCCCCACCAGCAGAAAGGTTACAGCAATTCCTGGAGCTGTGCCCACACTAACCAACGCGGCAATAAAGGGGATATGACCTGTGGCGCATACATACATTAACGCCCCCAGCACCGTCACGCCAATTAGTGACATAACATCAGGGCTTGCTAAATAGCCTTGGATGAAGGATAGGGGCAAAATGGCAAAAATTAAGGCGGCAAAGGCAGTGCCTAGAAGGATAAAGCGGGATGTTTGGACGGCAAGGTCAGCAAAGCCCCATTTTAACCCGCCAAACAGACGGCGTATAATATCCGTAAAGCTTGGCTTGGGGCTGACAAGCTTTACCAAGGCTTCTTGCACAGCATGGGGGGATTTTACCAAGTCGCCCCCAAAACGGTTTGCCGCCAAACCAATGATTACAGGTAACACAAAGCCGCTGATTAGATATACTGTTGCAATTTCTGGCCCCAGCAAAGTAAAAGCCAAAATCAAAGCGGCAGGGTTGATAATGGGGGCGGCTACCAAAAACGCTAATGTGGGCCCTAAATGCGCGCCAGAGCGGTGCAGCCCAATTGTCAGGGGCATCACCCCGCAACTGCAAATGGGCAACAACGCCCCCGAAACAGTCGCCTTAACGATGCTTGAAAATTTGCTGTTGCCAAGGGATTTTTGAAGCCTTTCTGGGCGTAAAACCCCGTAAAGCAAGCCGCACACGGCAAAGCTTAATACTAGCCATGGACCGCTTGTCCTAATCATTGTCCAGAAAAACTCGGGAAACTCGCTCATGGCTAGACCTCCACACCTAAAGCCTTGCTTACCACTTTGGACAGCTTCTTTCGGCTTAAATCCTCATGTTTTTCCTTTTCGTTAATAATCAGTGTTCCTCGCAAAACTTGACCGTATTTTTCCAGATAGTCAAAATCCTTGCCTGCGTTATAGATGGTCACATCCACCAAGTCGGGGTGATTTTTTGCCACTTCCCGCAGAAAGTTTTCATTGCCGTCACAACAGGGGCAGGTGTTGATAAATTCGATTTTAACTTTATCCATTTTCTATCTCCTTAACACAAGCTCCGATTGCTCCTGCAAACTGGGCATTTTGGTCGGTTTTAACAACAAATCCTGTGACTTTTGCAATTGCAGAAACCAGCATATTAGAGCGGGCTAACCCTCCCGTCATAAGCAGGGGGTTTGTTCCGTCAAAGCCCATTTTGGCTGTCATTTGATGCGCCCGCTGGGCGATAGATTGCAACACTCCCGCCAAAATCATGCCGCGGTCTGCTCTAGCGGCTAGGGAGCTGATAATCTCCGTTTCTGCAAAAACCGTACACATGCTAGTGATATGGACAGATTCCGTAGGGTGGGCAAAATCATCTATCTCCTCAAGGTTAATGCCAAGGACATCACAAGCCATTGTTAGAAAACGTCCTGTACCAGCGGCGCATTTGTCATTCATCAAAAAATCCGCAGGTTTTCCCTTCTCAAGGCGGATAACCTTGCTATCCTGCCCGCCAATGTCAATAACCCCGCCTATTTCAGGGGCAAGAAATGCCGCTCCCAAGGCATGACAGGTGATTTCTGTATATGTGGCATCTGCAAAGCTGATGGCTTCCCGCCCATATCCAGTAGCCACCACCCGCACATCACCGCGCTTGATAATATGCCGACGAAAGCCTTGCCGCCCTCGGTCAAGGAGGGTGTTTAAAGCTTCCTCTGCTGACAGAGCAGGGTTCCAACCTGTTTTTGTCAAATATTGGTCAACCATATTATTGCCCTCAAACAAAACAGCCTTGCACATGGTAGACCCAGAATCAATTCCAACGGTCCATCCCATTACATCATCTCTATAAAGGCTGCCATTCGGGTTTTAAGCTGTGCCGCGTCTGATGTTGAGTAGTCCGTTTCCACGCTAATAAACGGAATATTCTGGCTTTGCATTAAAATGCGGATATTTGCCGTTTCAATGGCATATGTATGGCAAGCTGTAAGCACCATTTCAACCACTCCATCAACCTTAAAATCTCTACAAAGCTCTGTCAGCAAGTCATAACGGTTAGTATTAGGGGTCATTACAGAACAGCCAATTTGCAAATATCTGTCTGCAATGGCGCGGTAAGGCTCTGCATCTTCATCAATGTTCATAGCAATGGGCTTGTAGCCAATGCAGTTTTCATAAACAACAACCACGCCGCCGCTTTCTTCAATGGCCTTAACAACCTTGTCAGTAACCCCCGCCAAAGGGCAACCTGTGACTAATATTCTCTTAGCTCCTTCAGGCACATAGCGCACACCGCTGTCATAGTCTGCTTTGACCTTATCAATCATCTGGCGAAGCTCGGCATTTTTGGCCTCTAAGTCAAATTTAAAAAGCTGACCATAATTAAGCTTTAGCTGCTCTGCCCCCATAATCGGCGGCGGGTCTAACTTACTAAGCTCTGCAAACTCTTTTAGCAGGTTGCGGGTTTCGTTTTTAATTTTAATAGCGGCTTTGATGGCATCGTCAGTAATTTCCACTCCAAAATCATTCTCAACCCGCTCTTTTAGGCGCAAAACCTCTTTATACCACAGCTCTTGACTGGCATCATCAAACTGGCTTTGAGGAATTTGCATAACATGGGTGTTTTTAATTTCCCCTAACAGCTCATACATCTTTTTCTTGCCGTCGCAGGTGGTTTCCCCCACTACCAAATCAGCAAAATACATATAGGGGCATTTGTCTGTTAGGGCAAAACCGTAGCTAGACTTTATCAAAGGACATAGATTCCGCGGCAACACCTTTTCCGCTTCTGCAATGGTTTCATCGCTAAAAGCGCAGATGCCCACAGGCACAGCCCCTGCCGCTATAAAAATCTCCTCAGGGGTGTAGGTGCAATACATTCCCACCACTTTTTTGCCCTGGTCTTTTAGGTTTTTCACGTCTAAAAAGCCCTGTTTTCTAGCATCGGCAAAGCTCTCAAAATCCACTGGTAAAATATTGTTGCTCATAATCGCAACCTCCGACATTTTTGATTAAATTATGTCATATTTTTGGAGATTTTTCCAATACGGATTATTAATGTATTTTGAGAAGTCTATTAGTGATTTTGATAGGATGGTTTTATTGTATTATCCCGCCGCAGATTATCCCGCCATTGTTATCATAAAAAACAGCAGACTGCCCAGGTGTTATTGCCCTTTGGGCTTCTTTAAAAGTGGCAGTTATTATGCCCCCTTGCTGGCTTATGGTGCAAGGGGATGCTTTATGGGCATAGCGTATTTTGCCAAGGCAGTTCATGGGGGTTTCAATGCTTTCATGGCTCATAAATGCCAAATCCCCAACGGTGAGGGTGTTGTTAAACAGCCTGCTTTCGTCTTTTGTTAGGGTTATGTTGGCGGTAGCCCCGTTAATTCCCTTAACAAACATAGGCGCGCCAAAAGCCCCAAGCCCTTTCCTCTGCCCGATTGTATAACGCCCTAGTCCTCCATGTTCACCTAAAATATTGCCATCCTCATCCACAAAATTGCCATGGGGCAGGCTACCCCCTAAATATTCCTCCAAAAAAACAGCGTGGTTGCGGTATGGCACAAAACAAATCTCTTGGCTGTCGGGCTTATAAGCAACTCTCAAGCCAATTTGCTCCAGGGCAATTTCCCTCACATCTTCTTTGTCCATGTCGCCAATGGGGAAAAGGGTTTTGCTTAAAGCTTCTTGGGACATGTTGTAAAGGGCATAGCTTTGGTCTTTAGCAGAGGGGCTTGTGGCAATGGTCAGCCGCCCTGTATCCTTATTGCTCACAATTTTAGCATAATGCCCCGTAGCAATAAAATCGGCTTCTAAAGCTTTTGCTTTGTCAAATAAATATTCCCATTTCACAAAGGCATTACAAGCTATACAGGGGTTTGGGGTGCGCCCCTTCATATATTCTTCCACAAAAGGGGCAATAACCCGCTTGCGGAACACATCACGGAAATTTAACACATAATGGGGAATGTCCAGCTTTTGGCAGACATATCTAGCGTCCTCTGTTGCCGTCATGCCGCAACATCCGCTTCTGCTTGCAATTTCATCAGCACTTTCCGCCTGCCAAACAGACATGGTAACGCCAATAACCTCATAACCCTGGGCTTTCAACACATATGCCGCGACAGAGCTATCCACCCCGCCGCTCATGGCAACAACAACTTTTTTCATTTCCTCACCTACGCCAAATTATCTATAAACTCAATTTTCTTATCAATCAAAAATTTTTGAATATAATTATCCCACAACCCCTGACCAGACTTGTCCATGGAAAAGCTCTTTTGTGAAAAGCCCGTGGTTATGGTGATTTTGCCCTCTTCAAAATGAGCATTAAAAAACAAGGTGGCATCACCTGCGTCAATCAGGCTTCCCTCTGCTGCCAGCACCACTTTAAGGGATTTTGGCGTTGCCCCGCCCCTCTTCACCACATCAAAAGCAAAAGGGCGCACAGCAGACCATTTCGGGGCAGGTTGGTCGCTTGTTTTATGCACCTCAAAGCAGGCAAAATTTTGTATCAGCAGGCTGTGCAGGTCAAAATTATCAAAAATTTCTTCTTTCAGCAGCTTGCCCATAAAGTCTTTAATATCAACAATTGATAGTGATAACATCGGCTCTCCTCTTTGTTCCCTAATTCTTATAAGATTATACAATCATTTACCAAATCCGTCAAGAAATTTTGTTGTATTGACAGCTGGTTTGATTTTGTGTATCATAAAAACATAACAAATAAAGGGGTATCATTTTATGATAAAGCCAGAAAGATTAAGAAAAGGCGACACAGTTGCCATTGCGTCGTTGAGTTACGGAATGGGCGGGGAAGATGCATTTTTGCCCCGTTATGAATTAGGCAAACGACGTTTGGAAGAGGTTTTCGGGCTTAATGTGATAGTTATGCCCCACGCCCTAAAGGGTATAGAATTCTTGTACGAAAACCCCCAAGCAAGGGCGCAAGATTTGATGGACGCTTTTAAAAACCCCGAAATTAAGGGTATCATTTGCATGATTGGGGGCGATGATGCCATCCGCCTTTTGCCCCATGTAGATTTTGATGTGATACGTGAAAACCCAAAAATATTCATGGGTTTTAGCGACACCACGTCAAACCATTTTATGATGCACAAAGCGGGGCTTGTTTCCTTCTATGGTCCATGTGTTTTGGCTGATTTTGGCGAGAACGTCACCATGTATGATTATACAGTAAACCAAATCAAAAGCGTACTTTTTGAGCCCACAGACAGGCTCGAAATCCCCCCAAGTTCAGGCTGGACAAGCGAATTTTTAGACTGGGCAAACCGCGATAACGACAACACAAGACGCATCCTAACCCCAGACACCAAGGGCTACGAAATCCTGCAAGGCAAAGGCGTTGCCCGTGGAAAATTAATAGGGGGCTGTGTGGAGGTTTTGCCTATGATTATAGGAACAGATATTTGGCCCACAGGCAAAGCGTGGGATGATGCCTTATTATTTTTAGAAATTGCAGAAGATTACACCCCGCCAGAAATCACAACTTACATTTTGCGGGGCATGGCAGCACAGGGGATTTTAGGGCGCATTAGCGGCATTATTTTCGGCAAGCCGCGGGCTGAAAAGTTTTATAATGAATATAAAGATGTGCTGACCACCGCCGCCAAAGAAGCAGGACGAGCCGATATGCCGATTTTGTATAATGCTAGTTTTGGGCATAATTCGCCTATTTGCACTTTGCCCTATGGTATCACTGCGGAAATTGACTGTGATGCAAAAACCTTGCACTTGACAGAGCCTGCCGTTTTGTAGTGTGACATTATGTAGGAGTGCGTAGTATGCGCCACTTGACTTTATGTGGGCATTGGTGTATGATGTACCCAGGAGGTGTTAAACATGAAAAAACATAATCCATTTAGGGAGATTATTTTGCGTGGGTTGGGGCGCATTGCCGCGCTGTTTATTATTGGTATAGCAATTATGAATATATTCGTGTTCCCTTCAAATCGCATTGGGCAATTTACTTTATGGGGTTCGACCCATTCCTCCCCTCAAATGACCGATTTTTTCCCTGTACATTTATGGGGTGGGTATGATGAAAGTGTTGATGCTTTTTTGCATGTAAGGGTTTCCAGAGCAAACCATTTTGTTTCTCGAAACTTTGACCAAACTATGACTTTAGGGGTAATAGATACTATCTGGAGCAGGGGTGTCATCGAAATCCCTGAAACTATTCAAATCAGCCGTATGTGGAATGACCACATACCCCACAATGGTTCTACTTATCTGTTGCCCCTCGTATACAACGAAGCTTCAGACTCGTGGTCTATAAGAAATGCTGGTTTTGTATTGTTTGGAGTGGATAACAGGGGGCTTGTGCGGTCACATTCACTTGTGAGGGATTTTAATCGTTTTAACGGAAGTGATTTGCAGGTTCTTATAGATACAATCCATGAAATGACACAAGATGAAAATTTTGAAGTTGCAACATCCACATCTTTTGCTAGAAGTATGGGAAATAGAGTTATCGGCTCTTCCATTCCCATAAAAGCGACCGTGTTGGATTATGAGTTTGAACCTCGTTACAGAGAGTGGGGTCCTCCAAATCATGTATACCGCGTAACACTGCATGTTGACAGAATTATATTGCAACCCGCAACGTACGATACATCTTGGATTTACCCTGGTCAGGAAATTGTCGTTTTTGCCCCTTACAATGATGATGTAATAAATGTTGGCGAAAGTTATTTTCTTTCTTTGTGGTATAGTGCGATTTACGGCAATAGTCAGTCAGAACATACCATACGTTTTAATTTAAGGCTTGATGATAACGGCTTTGTTGACCAGCCCCACAGCATAACTTCTATTTCTTGGGGAGTTGAAAACTTATAATTTGGACCAACTGCAAGAAATAGCAGAACGCTCCAGAATGTGGCATGACACTTACTCCGCCAGACCATAAGAGGATAATATGCTAAAAAATGGCGAACGCCTTGACGATTTGCACCGCGATGGCTTGAAAATTATTCAAAACCCTAAGGGGTTTTGTTTTGGTATGGATGTGGTGCTGTTGTCTGCTTTTGCTAAGGTGCATAAGGGGCAACGGGCTTTGGATTTGTGTTGTGGAAACGGTATTGTGCCCATTTTGCTTTCGGCAAAGTCTAAGGGAGAGCATTTTACGGGGCTTGAAATTCAGGAACGTGTGGCGGACATGGCGAAAAGGTCTGTTGCTCTTAATGGTCTTGATGGTCGCGTGTCTATCATATGTGGGGATTTGCGGGATGGGGGCGGGTTGCCTCTTGCTGGTTTTGATGTTGTCACCTGCAACCCGCCTTATATGGCGGCAAATGATGGCAAAATAAGCCCTGACCCTGCCTTGGCAATCGCCCGCCATGAGCTTGAGTGTAATTTGGACGACATTGCTAAAGCAGCTTTTCGCCTACTTGTTCCACGTGGAACATTTTATATGGTGCATCGCCCTGGGCGGTTGGCTGATATATTCATAGCTTTTAACAAGCGTGGTCTTGCCCCTAAATTGTTAAGATTTGTTCATTCTAAGGCTGGAAGCGCGCCTAATTTGGTGTTGATAATGGCTACTAAAGGGGGCGGGGCGCAGTTAAAGGTTGACGCTCCCCTTATTATCTATGGTGATGACAACCAATACACAGAAGAGGTTCGGGGGATGTATTATGGATAAAGGTACGCTATATATTTGCGCAACACCTATTGGAAATTTAGAGGATATTACATTACGTGTCTTGCGCGTTTTACAAGAAGTGGGCTTGATAGCTTGCGAGGACACCCGCCACACAGCCAAACTTTTGCATCATTTTGAAATTAGAACCCCAACAACAAGCTACCACGAGAATAATAAGGAAGCAAAGGGGCATCAGTTGCTTTCCCGCCTTAATGACGGGGAGAATATTGCCTTAGTAAGCGATAGCGGGATGCCTGGCATTTCTGACCCTGGGCGGGAGCTGATACAGGCTTGCCATAAGGAAGAAATACCTGTCACTATTTGCCCTGGTGCAACCGCAGGGCTATCTGCCCTTGTTCTATCGGGATTTACTGCCCATCCCCATGTGTTTGAAGGCTTTTTACCTCGTGACAAATCTGACCGCAAGAAGATTTTAGCAAACCTGGCAACCGAAAGGCGCACAATGGTTTTTTACGAAGCCCCCCACCGCCTGTTGACTGTTCTGTCTGAAATGCAAAATATCTGGGGCGACCGCAACGCGGCTCTTGTGCGAGAGCTTACCAAAAAATTTGAAAATGTTTCACGTGGAACATTAAGCCAACTATTAAATAATTATGTAGACACAACCCCCCGTGGTGAATTTGTGATTATCGTGGAAGGGGCAACGGAACAAATCTCCACATATCCCGAAAATGTGCAGGAGCATGTTGAAAGCTATGTTAATCAAGGGCATAGCGAGATGGATGCCATAAAACTTGTCGCAAAAGAGCGAGGTGTGGCTAAAAATGTCATCTACAAGCAAATTAAACAAAAAGTTATTGACGAATTTGCAGGTGAGGGTTATAATTAAAGTAGGCTAGTCCGCAATATTAATTTGTATTTTAGGAGGGCGATATATATGAAAAACATGAGAATTTTTGTGGAGAAAAAGGAAGGCTTTGACACGGAAGCCAAAAAGATGCTGGAACATGTGCAAGGAAATTTGGGTGTTGCAAATGCCATAAACTTGCGCATTTTTCATTGTTACGATGTCCAGGGACTTGCTGAGCATGAATTTAGCAAATTCGTTGGCAGGGTGCTTGCAGAAGCCAATATAGACCTTACTTGGGATGCTTTGCCCCAAGACGGCTTCATATTTGGCAAGGCTTTATTGCCTGGGCAATATGACCAGCGGGCAGATTGGGCAGAACAATGCGCCCAGGTTATCACTGGAAAATTACCTTCCATCCAATACGCAAAATTTCATTTGGTGACGGGCAACCTAACCCAGGAGGACAAGGACATAATTGTAACAGACACAATTAATCCCGTGGACAGCCGCTCTGTGGAGCTTGACGCGCCAATGCACATGGCAAACGAAGCCCCCATACCGCCAGATGTGGAGAGCCTGGAGATTATCCATAAAAATGATGATGACCTTGCCAAAATCCATAAACAAATGGGCATGGCTATGAATATGGAAGATTTCGCCTTTTTGCGTGATTATTTCCGCGACACAGAAAAGCGAGAGCCTACCATCACAGAAATTAAAATGATTGACACATATTGGAGCGACCATTGCCGTCACACGACCTTCCACACAATTCTCGAAAATGTGGAAATTGAGGATGGTCCATACAAAAACCTATTTGAGCAGACTTTTGCTGATTATAAAGCCGTCCGCGCTAAAGTTCATGGTGATAAGGACAAGCCTATGTCCTTAATGGATATGGCGACAATTGGGGCGAAAATTCTGCGCCAGGAAGGCAAGCTAGATGATTTGGATGTTTCCGAAGAAATCAACGCTTGCAGCATCATTATTGATGTAGATGTGGACGGGGTTAATGAAGAATGGCTGTTGATGTTCAAAAACGAAACCCACAACCATCCAACAGAGGTTGAGCCTTTCGGCGGGGCGGCAACCTGCCTAGGCGGGGCAATTCGTGACCCATTGTCTGGGCGCGCCTATGTTTACCAAGCTATGCGCCTTACTGGCTCTGCCGACCCAAACAGCAACGAAACCTTGGAAGGCAAGCTTCCTCAACGGTTCATCACCACCCAGGCGGCTTTGGGATATTCCTCTTATGGCAACTCTATGGGGCTTGCAACGGGCCTGGTTAACGAAATTTACCACGAAGGTTACAAAGCCAAGCGCATGGAAATCGGCGCGGTTATTGGTGCTGTTAAACGCTCCCATGTGGTTCGCAAGCGTCCTGAAGCTGGGGATGTTGTTCTTCTAATAGGCGGGCGCACAGGGCGGGATGGCGTTGGCGGGGCAACTGGAAGCTCCAAAGACCATAGCGAAGAAAGTCTGGAAAATGTGGGGGCAGAGGTGCAAAAGGGCAATCCCGTCACCCAGCGTAAGCTTCAAAGGCTTTTCCGAAATCCTGAAGCCATACAGCTAATTATCCGTTGTAATGACTTTGGAGCGGGTGGCGTGTCTGTTGCTGTTGGCGAGCTTGCCGACAGCCTGGAAATTAACCTTGACAATATTAAGAAGAAATATGACGGCTTAGATGGCACAGAGCTTGCCATATCCGAATCTCAAGAACGTATGGCGTGTGTTGTTCACGCAAAGGATGCCCAGAAGCTTATCCACTTTGCTTTTGCGGAAAATTTGGAAGCCTATGAAGTGGCAAAAATTACAGATACAGGGCGCCTTGTGATGACATGGCGCGGCAAAAAAATCGTGGATGTTTCACGTGAATTTTTGGACACATCAGGCATAACCCAAAAAACCTCTGTAAAACTTACTTCGCCAACTTGCTTAACAGCGGATACTAGCCAACCTGTGACCAAAGAAAACTGGTTAAACATGCTAGGTGATTTAAATGTAGCAAGCCAAAAGGGGCTTGTGGAGCATTTTGACCCAACTGTTGGGGCGGGAACAATTCTTGCACCTTTTGGCGGCAAATATCAATTAACGCCTGGACATGCTATGGCTGCCCGCATACCTGTTTTAAATGGCAAAACCACAACAGCCAGTATGATGTCCTTTGGTCTTGACCCATTTGTAAGCGAAAAAAGTCCCTATCATGGAGCAGTTTACGCCGTTGTCCAGTCTGTGGCGCGGCTGGTTGCCCATGGTGCAGATTATACAAAGGTTCGCCTAAGCTTCCAAGAATATTTTGAAAAGCTGACAACTAAAGAAAAATGGGGCAAGCCTTTTGCTGCCTTGCTTGGTGCATTTGCGGCGCAGATAGGGCTTGGGCTTGGCGCAATTGGCGGTAAAGACAGCATGAGCGGCACTTTCAAAGATATACATGTGCCGCCAACATTGGCAAGCTTTTCTGCTGTGGCAACCCCCATGGCAAATATTATTTCTCCAGAATTGAAGAAGGCAGGCAATAAAATTGCCATAATGCGTACCAAACAAACCGAATTTAACCTGCCTTGCTTTGAGGATTTGCGCAAAAACTTCGCTAAGTTGCATCAACTAATTTTAGAGGGCAAAGTTGTGTCTGCCCGTGTTGTTGGTTTTGGCGGCATTGCCTGCGCTGTGTCTGAAATGGCTTTTGGAAACAAGATGGGCATTACCATAAATTATGATGGTGACATGTTTGGCAAAGAGCAGGGCATGTTTGTGGTTGAAACCACTGGCGATTGTGACCTTGAAGTAATTGGTACTGTGGAAGAATGTTCCACGTGGAACATTAATGGTGTGGAACTTTCCATAGACGAGTGCTTGCGGGCGTGGATGCTGCCCCTTGAAGGTATTTTCCCCACAGGCATAATTGACGCGCAAGAGGAAGCCTTAGACCTGCCTGCTCCCTACAAAGCCAAAGAAATTTATGTTGCCAAAAACAAAGTGGCAAAACCAACGGCATTTATACCAGTGTTTCCAGGCAGCAACTGTGAATATGATATAGCCACAGCCTTCCGCCTAGAAGGTGGCTTGGGAGATATGATGGTTATTAACAACCTAAACCTGTCATCCTTTGAGCAGTCTATTGCTGAAATGGTAAGGCGTATAGATAAAGCCCAAATTATCGCAATTCCTGGCGGTTTTTCAGCAGGGGATGAGCCAGAAGGAAGCGGGAAATTTATCGCCGCCGTATTTAGCAACCCCGCTGTGATGGAGGCCACCCACCGCCTAATTTATGACAGAGAAGGGCTTGTAATCGGCATTTGCAACGGCTTCCAGGGACTTGTAAAAATGGGGCTTCTGCCTTTTGGCAAAATAACCCCTCTTACGGAAAACTCCCCCACCCTTGTGGCTAACTCAATTGGTCGCCACATATCCAACTTCGCCATGACAAAAATCCACAGCAACAAATCCCCCTGGCTTGCCCAGGTCGAAATTGGAGAAGTCCACCGTGTTGCCGCAAGCCATGGTCAAGGGCGTTTTGTCTGCACGCCAGAGGTTGCCCAAAAGCTATTTGAAAATGGCCAAGTTGCAACAACCTTTGTAAACCATAACGGACAGCCCGTCAGCAACCTGCCTTACAACCCCAATGGCGCGTATATGGCAATTGAAGGCATCACAGACCCTACAGGGCGCATCCTAGGCAAGATGTGCCACAGCGAACGCGGCGACTACTACAAAAACATCCCAGGCAATTTTAATCAAAAGGTATTTAATTCTGGGGTGAAATATTTCACGTAGAGCAGAGGTAGCAGATAGCAACAGGCAATAATCAAGAACCGTAAAAACGTCATTGCGGGTCCCGCAATGACGTTTTTAGACCCAATGGTCAGTAAATTATGGTGACTATATATAATTTCACACAACACCCCGTAGGGCGCATATTATGCGCCTGTTGTCCGACGAAGGTGATGGTGATGTAGAGTACGTTTGTCCAGCAGCGGGCGCATAATATGCGCCCCTACGATGGATGGTGATGCCGTGGTTTTGGGGTTTATGTTAAGTTGCATATAATTGCCTAAATTATTTGTGTTCTATTCCGCTCTAAAAATCAAACTCTCATCCCGCTCTATAGGGCGGGAAGCATCCATGTGGAAAGCGTCATAATGGACGGAAAGCCCATCTACTAAAATCTGAACATAGGTATTTTCTTCAATTTCTGTAAGGCTATTAACTATGGAGAAAATCATCATTTCCTCTGCTGTTGACCCTCCTGTAAAGTTTGTTAAAAAGTCTGATGTAAAGTCCACAAAAACTATATCCCCAGAGCGGTCAACAGGGCTGTGCAGCATGGTTTCTGGAGGTAGAACCCCAGAAAGACCAGACATCCTAGGCCCTTCAATTAAGGCATCAACAATTCGGGATTCTATGCCAACAAGGGGGTCATAGGTTATGTTGCGAAGCTCCCTTACCAGCCACTCCATCTGCTCATCAGGGAAATAAAGCACAATAACCGTAGGTGGCGGTCCAATCACGTCAAGCATTGTGTTCTCGCGGTTGCGCAGTCCAAAAATTTCCCCGTCAGCGTCAAGCATTGGCTCGTCGTTAACGTAAAACAGCAGTCCTTCAACAAAATCCAATCCCGTGAGGGTGTAAACCATTGATACAATAAGGTTAATGCGCCTTCTGGCGGACATCTCCTCAAAGGAAGCAGGGAAAAACAGGCTCACAACCCCTTCCTCTTGGTTAAAGTGGATAAGCTCCACAGAAAGCCATTGGGGGCTGACTTGTTCTAAATCCAGCCTTTCAGGCCCTGAAAAAAGGCTGCTCACCACATAGGATAGGGTGTAGGATTGGTTTGTTTGGGTAATTTGGCGGGTTTCGTACTCCCAATCCCCTCCGTCACCAATAACAGGGAAGTAAAAATTGAGATGTATTACCTCCACATAGGGCGGTGGCGGTGGGTCGCTTGGGGGGTCATCGCCGCCTGTACCCACAAATTCAATTATAGCCGCAACCCCAACGGCAAGCAACAAAACCGCAACGCCCACAAGCCATATGGGCTTATTGCGTTTTCGTTTTTGCTCAGGTTTTTTTGTTTTGTTTGGCATATTATGCACGCCTTTCCTTCCGACCGTGCCCAAGCACAGGTCTAACTTAATTTTTTATTTATTATGAAGGGGTAAACGGGCAGTAAAGATGCTGCCCTCCCCTACTTTACTTGACAATTTTATGCTGCCCTTATGAAGCAGAATTGTTTTGTGGGTAATGGCAAGCCCAAGACCTGTTCCGCCAGTTTCCCTATCCCGCCCTTTGTCAGCGCGGAAAAAACGGCTGAAAACCATTTCTTGGTCCTCTTCACTGATGCCTATTCCATTATCTGCCACTGTAATAAAGGCGTTTTTGCTGTCCACTTCCAGGGTAACTTTCACAACCCCATCCTCTCGGCTGTATTTTATGGCGTTTTCAATTAAGTTGGTGACAGCAAGACTAAGCTTGATTTCGTCCCCTTCAAGATAAATCTCCCCAGGGCTGTATGTTTCAATTTTCACCTTCTTTTTAACGGCAAGTGGGCGCAGACGCTTCACGGTTTCTTCAAGCATAACTGTAAGGGGGAAAGTGTCAATATTCAAAGGCAATTCCACCTCATCAAGGCGCACAAGTGCTAACAATTCATTTATAATATCAGTCATACGGTCCACTTCTGTGCTTATATCCCATAAAAATTCTTGGTATGTGGCTTCGGGCAGACCTTCTTTGTGAAGCAGTGAGTCACTAAGGACTTTTATAGATGACAATGGGGTTTTAAGCTCATGGGAAACATTGGAAACAAATTCCTGCCTGGTAAGCTCCACCCGCTCTAATTTTTGCGCCATATTGTTAACGGCAACCCCAAGGGCAGAAATTTCGTCTTTGCCGTCAAGTTGCACCCGCTGATTTAAATGCCCTTCAGAAATCCTCTTAACAGCGGCTAAAACGCGGCTTAAAGGGCGCAAAAGCCAAGAAGCAACAATAAGCACCGCCACGGTAACGGCAATGCCAATTCCAACCAAAAGCCATATAGTGCGGTCATTAATATTACCCATAATGTCCATGGCTTCTGTGGTTGTGCGCCGTAACATTACAACCCCCACCACATTGTTATCCCCATCTAAAATTGACACGGCAGATTCTATCATAGTGCCGTTTTCGTCGGTTATATGGCTGTAGCTATGCTCTCCATCAATTGTATCAAGTATATTAGAATTAGCAGAGGTATTACCCACCACCAAATCCTGGCTGTCAAAAATAATTGTTGCCATGGTATCTGCCACAAATATGCGGCTTGACAGGCGGACGCTTTCATCCATCAAGGTTTCCCTGTGGGTGTACCGCACCTCTGCGTCATGCATGAAATTTACAGCTGCCAAGGTGGTGGAAAGTTGTGTTGCCCCAACTCGCAACGCTGCCAAATCCCTCTCTAAAAATTCATCTTGGATGCTGCTGGATATGATGCTCCAAAGCAAAATAAGGGGCACAACGCTTATTAATATGTACGACAAAAACAGCTTGAAGCGCAGGGTTCGCAAACCATCAAGCACCACATTAAAAATTTTAGATGGGCGCAAAGGCACATACAAATCCCGTTGCTCTGTTGGTGTTTGTTTTTCTTCTGTTGCGTTGTCAACAACCATATTTCATGCTCCTACTTAAAATAATACCCCACGCCCCATTTGGTGTGAATATACTTAGGCTCACTAGGGGCGACCTCTATTTTCTCCCGCAAACGGCGCACATGAACGTCCACAGTGCGCACATCCCCTGGGTAATCGTACCCCCAGACCGTGCTTAAAAGCTCCTCACGGCTGTAAACTTTATCGGGGTTTTCGATTAAAAGCTCCAACAAATCAAACTCTTTAGCGGTAAGGTTTACTTCTTTTCCATCCATGGCAACACGGCGGGAATTAGCGTCCACCCTAAGCTCTCGCGCCTGAAAAATCTTTTTAGCGGGAGATTGTGCCACCTCTTTTTTCTTGCGGGTGTTACGGCGCAAAACCGCCTTCATTCGGGCTTTAAGCTCCAATATATTAAAAGGCTTTGTCAAATAATCATCTGCGCCATATTCAAGACCCATAATCTTATCCATGTCCTCAGACTTGGCAGAAAGCATAATAATCGGCACTTGAGAAAACTCCCGCACAGCCTGGCAAATCTCCAATCCATCCATTTTAGGCAGCATAATATCAAGAACAATCAAATCAAAAGCTTGATTTTTAGCCATCTCCAAGGCTTCTTCCCCGTCATGGCACACCACAACCTCCATGCCGTCTTGCTCCAAACTAAATTTAATACCCTTAACAATCAATTTCTCGTCATCAACTAATAAAATTCTAGTTGCCATGGTTAAGCCACCTCCCCTACTTTAGTCTACACGAATTTGGTCGCGTATATTTCCAAAAATACTCTCACCAATGCCAGAAACATTCATTAATTCTTCAATATTATTAAAACCGCCCCTTTGCTCCCTATGCCTAATGATGGCATCTGCACGGGCAGAACCAATGCCGCTTAAAGTCATCAACTCATCAGCTGTTGCGCGGTTTATGTTGATTAAACTGCTGCTCTGCCCTCCGCTGCTGCTTGAAACCGCAGGGGGCATATTATCATCCATCCCAAATACAACAATATGCTGGGTGTCAAAAAGGAAGTCTGCTAAATTTATCGCCCTTGGGTCAGCGTATCCCGTCATGCCGCCTGCTGCGGCAATTGCATCCCGCACCCTAGCTCCCTCGTAAAAATAGAACACATCAGGGTTGTACACATGCCCGCTAACATACACCGCAATTTGCCGCGAAACCGACCCAACCTGGGGCATTTGTTGATACAGCTGTATATATCCAGTCATCGGCTCTTCTGACGCCACAATCAGCACCGAATCACCACCACTTTGCACGTTCACAAAAACAACAGCAAGAATAACCACAGCGGCAAGAGCAACAGCAAGAATAACCTTAACAGCCCCAGACGACTTTATATTAAGTTTATCCATAATCTTTTGCACAAAACCACCTCGCCAAGATTATACCATATCCCCACCAATTAGTCTAGTAAATTTTTGCATTAAAATATCAAGTTTTTTGTAAGGTAATTATATACAACTTTACATAAACCCAACAACCCCATCATCATCATCCATCGTAGGGGCGCATATTATGCGCCCGCTGCTGGACAAACGTATTCTACATTAGCATTACCTTTGTCGGACATCGGGCGCATAATATGCGCCCCTACGGGGTGTTGTGTAAAGTTATATATAGTTACCTTTTGTAAAACCATAGCATAAATTGACTATTGACAAGGTTCTTTGTTTTATATATAATATATTAGGTGTAAATACCACGCTTTGGGAGAATATTAAGGCAAACTTTATGGGTCTTGGCGGCGGCGCATTATGCTGGGATAGATGTACACGAAGCCGCGAAGATTATAGCGACAACCCCTTTTCCTTCAAATCGCCAAGATGTCCTTTATGAAACAAGAAAAGATGCATTTGATAATATCGACGAAATCGCAAATCATATAATGGCTGACGATTTGGTTTTAGTGAAAGTTTCTAGTTCGGGTATAACCGCAAATAACTTAGCTCTAAAACTGGCGGAAAAATTGAGTTGATACATCACAGTTTAATTTCAAGAGGAGATACAAATGAAAAAACTATTCACATCAGAATCAGTAACCCGCGGGCATCCAGACAAAATGTGTGACCAAATTTCTGACGCGGTTTTGGATGCCATTTTGGCTCAGGACCCAGGGGCGCGGGTGGCTTGCGAAACCATGGCAACCACAGGTCTTGTTTTTGTAACGGGAGAGATAACCACAAGCTGTTATGTGGATGTGGAAGAGGTTGTGCGCAAAACCGTAAAAGACATTGGGTACACCCGTGCCAAATATGGTTTTGACTTTGATTCATGCTCGGTTATCACTGGGCTTAAAGGGCAATCTCCAGACATTGCCCAGGGTGTGGACGTTGCCCTGGAGGTGCGGGAAGGGGATGCCACGGCAGATTTGGGGGCAGGCGACCAAGGCATGATGTTTGGTTACGCTTGTGATGAAACCTCCACCTTTATGCCTTTGGCGATACATCTATCCCATGGGCTTGTCCGTCGTTTGGACGAAGCCCGCTCTGCAGGGGAAATTCCATATTTGCGCCCTGATGGCAAGGCGCAAGTTACCTTGGAATATGGTGAGGACGGCCGACCTAAGCGTGTGGAAGCCGTGGTTTTATCTGCTCAGCACGCCCCAGAAATAACCCAAGAGCAAATTGTTAAGGATTTAAGAGAACTTATTATAGATAAGATTATTCCGTCAGATTTGGTTGATGGTGACACCCAGTTTTTTATAAATCCAACTGGGCGTTTTGTTATTGGCGGCCCTAAAGGTGATGTAGGGCTTACTGGGCGCAAAATTATCGTTGATACCTATGGTGGGTTTGCCCGCCATGGCGGCGGCGCGTTTTCTGGCAAAGACCCAACAAAGGTTGACCGTTCTGGAGCTTATGCCGCCCGATATGTTGCGAAAAACATTGTTGCGGCAGGGCTTGCCCGTTCTTGCGAGCTGCAAATTGCATATGCAATTGGTGTGGCAAAGCCTGTTTCTTTGGTTATCAACACCTTTGGAACGGGCATCATGCCAGATGAGGAGATTTTGGCACTGGTTCACAAGCATTTTGACCTGCGCCCGAAAGCCATCATAGACCATTTAGGCTTGCAACGCCCAATTTATAGCAAAACCGCCGCCTATGGGCATTTTGGCAGGGATGACCTGGATTTGCCATGGGAGCGCACGGATATGGTTGACAAATTGAAATTTAAATAACGAAATATAGCCCTTGCCACCAGAAAATAGGCAAGGGTTAATTTATTTCCACAAAACACTTGACGGAGTAAAAGGGTAGGTATATAATTGTCATAAAGACAAGACGTTGGTTGGAAGGAAAGTAAATTTTGAGGAAGATATTCGTTGGTAACAACAAAAGTTCTTTTAAGGATTTTACAGAAAAACCACAGATTCAATGGGCTTTAAGGGTTTATGCATTGCTATTCCCTGTTTTGGCGTTTTTCTTGTTGGAGGGGCTAAACCCTGTTTCGCCAACCTTTTTGGCAGGCGGAGTGGTTTTTGCGTCCATTTTATTTATATATTTAGCGTCTGTGGTGCTGTTTGCCGCTACAGGCTCGGTGTTTTGGGCGTATTTTATTGTGTCCCTCCTTTTAGGCATTGGTTTTATTGTAAACCATTTCAAAATAATGCTAATTGGGCAGGTTCTTGTGCCAACGGACTTTTTGTTGGTTGGAGAAGCGGTAGGTGCTGCTGACCTTTCTGCCATAACCATTGAAAGAACCCTGCTTTTACAGGTTTTTCTTATAGCTTTAACCCATGCTCCTCTGTGGTTTCTTCGCTTCAAGATGCCCATAAAATTGCGGGGCATTGCGGCAGGGGGCGCGTTTGCAGTGTTTTTTGTGGTATATTTCTTTTCTGCCACCTCTGCCCCTATTATGGCAGGGCTTGGTATGCCGCGGGGAAGCGGCTCTCAAACGGTTTTATACAGCGAAACTGGGCTTATTATGGGTTTTCACACATCCATACTTTACCAACAGGCGCATAATGCCCGAATGGCAGAGTTTGCCACAGAAGCAGAGGTGTTTTTAGCCAACACCCCAAGGGTGCAAAACCGCACAGATGTTCAGCCCAATGTAATTGTTATTATGTCAGAATCTTTTATGGACCCTACCATTCTTGATAATGTGCATTTTTCCACAAATCCTGTGTCTAACTTCCATAGGCTGGCAAACCAGGGTATAAGTGGTGACAACATTGTGCCCGTCTTTGGTGGCGGCACGGCAAACACAGAAATGGAGTTTTTGACAGGCGCACCTGTGTTTTTCCTAAGCTCTGCCTATGCTGTGCCTTATTCCAACCCAAGCCGCTATTTTTCGCAAAATTTATATACGGCAATGCCCTGGCTGTTCCAAGAAAATGGCTATCGCACCGTGGCTCTGCATCCAAATTATGCAAGTTTTTACAACCGAAATTTTGTATATCCCCGCCTTGGTTTTCAAGAATTTATCGCAAAGGAGCAAATGCCAGATGCGGATTTTAAGGGCTGGTACATTTCCGACGAATATTTTACAAACCGCATGATACAAGAAATTGAAAGGGCAGAGCAAGACAACACCCCCCTGTTTCTCTTCGGTATCTCCATCCAAAACCATTTTGAGTTTTGGGGCAGCAAATATCAAGATTTTGATACAGACATCTACGCCACAAGCCCTGTTTTAACTGAATCTCAGGTGGGCAGTGTTTCCACCTTTGCCCAGGGCGTTTTTGATGCCGACAAACAGTTGGGTAGGCTAATCGACTTTATCGAAGCTGGCGACACCCCCACAATGGTAGTGTTTTTCGGCGACCATCTGCCAGTGTTAGGCTATCATTTCGACAATATTTTTGAGCGTTTAGGCTTTGTTTCAAGCCAAGCCGTCCACACCTGGAATATGGAGGACCGCTCCCGCATGTTTGCCCCGCCCTATCTTGTTTGGGATAATTTTAGCAACAACCTAGAAGAATGGGGAACAATCTCCACATATTTTCTTGGGGCGAATGTTCTTGCCCACAGCGGAATCGCCCTAAACAGGCATTGGGAGCATGTTTTGCATTTTAACCATCATTTCCGCGCCCTAACCGAAAATCATTATGTTGACATTTACGGCAATTTCAGATATATTTATAGTGTATGGGAAAAGCCCCATGTAAATGCCTTCGCTGGGCTTGTTCATAATAAATGGTTTGGCGAGGATGAAATTAGGCAAAATTTGGCTGATATAGCCGATTAATTATAGGGAGAGTGTATCATGGAAGGACATGACAAAATAACCATCGTTATCGGGGTTATAGGGGCGGACGTTCACGCCGTAGGTAACAAAATTTTAAATTACACATTTACCAAGGCAGGTCTTAATGTGGTAAATTTAGGGGTTATGGTTTCCCAGACGGAGTTTGTGGAGGCCGCTGTGGAAGCAGATGCCCAAGCCATCTTGGTATCTAGCCTTTATGGACATGGCGAAATTGACGTAAAAGGTCTGCGTGAAAAATGTGATGAAGCTGGGCTTGCGGACATTTTGCTTTATGTTGGCGGCAATATTGTTGTTGGCAAACAAGATTTTAATGAGGTGGAAAAGCGTTTCTTGGCAATGGGCTTTAACCGCGCATATCCGCCAGGCTCTGACCCTGCCCTGTCCATCAAACATTTGAATGAAGATTTGGGTAAGTGATATGGGAATTTACCTGTTAACAGACTTTGGCTCTACTTATACAAAGATGACAGCGGTAGATGTGGAAAAGGGCGCGATTGTTGCCTTTTCCAAGTCCTTTACCACCATTGAAACCGATGTTACCGAAGGTTATTACAATGCCCTTGCAGGCATCCGCCAACAACTTGGAGATTTTACCCCCAAGGCTTCTTTGGCTTGCTCTTCTGCGGCAGGGGGCTTAAAAATTGTGTCCAGTGGGCTTGTGCCAGACCTTACCGCAAAGGCTTCCCGTCTTGCCGCCGCTTCTGCTGGCGGAAAGGTGGTTAAAACCTATTCCTATGAGCTAACAGAATTTGAGCAAGAGGAAATTGTTAAGATAAAGCCTGACATTTTGTTGCTTTCGGGAGGCATTGACGGAGGTAACAAAAAGGTATTGCTTCAAAACGCCAGCGTTATAGCTGAAACAGAGGGTGATTTTTTCGTTATTGTTGCGGGGAATCGCTCTGCTTCTGGCGAAGCGCAGAAAATACTGGAGGCAGGCGGCAAAAAAATCATTCTCTGTGAAAATGTTATGCCTGCCTTTGGCAAGCTTAATATTGAACCTGCAAAGTCTGCCATTCGTGATTTGTTTATTGAAAATATCGTGTCTGCCAAGGGTTTGGACAAGGCTATGGCAATGATGGATATGGAGATAATCCCCACTCCTTTGGCGGTTTATGAAGCTTGCGAGTTGTTGTCTAAAGGGTCAGGCTCTGAAAAAGGCTTAGGGGAGCTTATGGCATATGACCTTGGCGGGGCAACCTGCGACGTTTACTCTATGGCTGATGGGCTTCCTAAAAGCGGCGCGTTTATCAGCGGCATACAAGAGCCTTTTGCCAAGCGGACGGTGGAGGGGGATATTGGCATGAGATACAGCCTTCACGCCCTTTATGACCTTATCCGCGAGGAAGGGGGCATGGCAGAGTTTGACCCTGAAGAGGTTGCAGACTGGCTTAACATTTGCAAAGCCGCCCCTGACGTTTTGCCCCAAGGGGAACACGCTAAATTCGCCCCTATTGACGCATCTTTGGCGGGGTGGGCTATGCGCCTGTCTGCCGCCCGCCATGTGGGATATGTAGAGCGGATTTTCACCCCTAGCGGGGAGGTTTTCAGCCAAGAAGGCAAGGATTTGACACGGGTTGAATATATCATAGGCAGTGGTGGGGCAATTATCAACGCCCCAGACCCAAAAACCATCTTACAAGAAGCCATCTACAGCCCGCGGGATTTAAATGCCCTAAAGCCCCAGAAATCCAAAATCCTTTTGGATAAAGAAAATGCCCTTGCAGGAATGGGGCTGTTGGCTCGCAGTCATCCCGAGGTTGCCCTTAGGATTATGAAGTCTAGCTTTACGGAGATTTAGGGAGGGGAGGTTTCAAAATGTTCAAAAAGAAAAAGAAGCCAGAGTTTGTACAGTCAATAAATTTAGAGATAAACGGCAAGTTAATGCCGCAAGACAGAGGATATTTTTACGCAGACCCACTAATTGACGCTTTAGAAAAGGCGGGGATTGGCGAGGTAGACGGGGAAGGCACTCTTCTGGAAGAAGATGGAAGCATCAAACTTTGTGACATCCACATGATGCTTGAAGAGGGTCAGGAAGCTTTGGACAAGCTGTTGCTGATTTTAGAGGCTTTGCACCTTCCTAAAGGCTCTCGCTTAATAGACGCTGACGGAAACGAAATAGCGGAAATCGGCGTGTTAGAAGGGCTTGCCCTGTGGATGAACGGCACAGAGCTACCCGAAGAAGTTTACAAAGAATGTGACATTAACCACGTCGTTAAAGAAATCAACAAATTGCTTGATGGTTGTGGGGAATTGTACAGCCACTGGGCAGGGCCTAGCGACACCGCCCTTTACTTCTACGGCACAAGCTTTGAGGAGATGAAGGCGAAAATATTGCCTTTTGTTAATGAATATCCCTTGTGTCAGAAACACCGTATAGAGCAAGTGGCTTAATGTGTAAATTAGTATATAATCACCAAATAAATACAATTAGAACCTAAAATTTCAGGAGGTCGGCATGGAATTTACATTAAAAAACAAAAAATTAAGTGACGATTTATTTAACGAGCTTGAGCAAGAGGTGCTGAAAGGTTGGCACACAGGGGAAGGGCTGACCATTGCAGATGGCATAGCCTACCAAAAAACCCTGCCAGAGTCAAAGAATTTCGCTAAGAAGCTTATTGAAGCGGACGAGCTTGGGAAAACTTTAACCCAGCCACGTGCAGGGGTGGCTCTGCCAAAAGAGCATATTGAGCTGTTGCAATATTTGGAAGATGCGGGCTTTGCAGACCTTCTCCCTTCAACTATTGACGCATACACCCGCTTGAACCGCTATGAAGATGCCCAGGTAGGCATTGACGAAAGTGTGAAAAACGGGCGTTCTATGCTTAACGGCTTTCCTGCTGTTAACCATGGGGTGGAGATTTGCCGAGAGGTTGTCAACAGTGTGAAAAGCCCTGTGCAGGTGCGCCACGGCACGCCAGACGCTCGCCTTTTAGCCTTAATCACCATGGCGGGGGGCTTTACCTCCTACGAAGGGGGCGGCATTAGCTACAATATCCCATATTCTAAGGATATTAAGCTTGAAAAAACTATTTTTGACTGGATGTTTATTGACCGTTTAATGGGCAAATATGAAGAGGCAGGCATAACCATCAACCGTGAGCCTTACGGGCCTTTAACAGGCACTCTTGTACCTCCTTGCATCTCCCATTCTGTCGCTATTATTGAAAGCCTTTTGGCGGCAGAGCAGGGTTGTAAAAATATTACCGTTGGTTATGGTCAGCTTGGCAACATTGTTCAGGACGTTGCCGCCATTAAATCCCTTAGGAATTTAACACGCTACTATTTAGACAGATTTGGTTATAATGACGTTCATGTAACAACAGTTCTGCACCAATGGATGGGTGGCTTCCCCCATGATGAGGCTATGGCTTTTGGTGTTATCTCTTGGGGGGCTGCGGCGGCTGTTCTTTCCCGCGCTACGAAAGTTATTGTTAAAACCCCTCACGAAGCTATGGGCATACCAACAAAAGAGGCTAATGCCGCGGGCTTAAAGGCAACAAAGCAAGTTGTGAACATGCTCCAAGGTCAGGACCTTTTAGAGCTGCATGATGTACACCTTGAAGCGGGCTTAATTGAAATGGAAACAAAATCTATAATAGACCGCACCCTTGACATGGGTGACGGCGATATTGCCGTTGGCTCTGTCCGCGCTTTTGAAGCGGGCATTATGGACATTCCTTTTGCGCCAAGTAAGCATAATATTGACCTTGCGTTCCCCGCCCGTGACAATGAAGGGGCTGTTCGCTTTATCGAGTTCGGCAACCTACCCTTCAGCCAGCACATTAAAAACTTCCATGAGAAAAAGCTTAATGTGCGGGGCAAGGTGGAAAAGCGGGATGTGTCTTTCCAAATGTCTATTGATGATATTTATGCCATTTCTGAGGGTAGGTTGGTTGGCCGCCCTAAGTAGAGAGGTAGGGATTTTATGTCGATAGTAGGGCAGGATTTTCAGGGTTTAACCTATGATGACTATTATAATATGGAAGATGACGGCAATAGATATGAGTTGATTGACGGCGAATTGTATGCCATGGCTGCGCCTAGTATTAGGCATCAAGAAATCTTAGGGAATTTATTTTTGGAAATTCGGACTTTTTTAAAGGGTGAAAAAAAGTGCAGGGTTTTCATTGCCCCTGTTGATGTTAGGTTAAATCACCAAAAGAAAGATGACACAGTTGTCCAGCCTGATTTAATCGTAGTTTGCGACCCTTCAAAAACGGAGGATGGCAAGTCTGTAAAGGGTGCGCCCGATTTTGTTGTTGAGATTTTTTCCTCATCCACCAGAAAACGCGACATCCAGATAAAGCTTCCTAAGTATAAGAAGGCAGGGGTGAAGGAAATCTGGCTTATTGAGCCTGATACAGAGATGGTTATGGTCTTTAAGCCAGAGTATGGCGATGAGAACATGGCTAGAATTTACACCACTGACGAAGAAATCACCCTTAGTATTCTACCAGAACTAACAATTAGCACAAACGACATTTTTGCAGGTGTTGTTACCGAGGAGGATTAGAATGAAAATAGTTGATGTTTTATGCAGTGCTGGTCAAAGCGGATTTTTCTTTGACGACCAGAAGGCAATTAAAGGCGGGGCGGTGGAGGATGGCTCTGCCTATAAAGGCGAGCCTGTGACCCCTGGATTCACAAGCGTAAGGATGCCTGGACATTCCATTTCCGTTATGTTTGTTCTTGAAAATGGTCAGGTTGCCTATGGGGACTGCGCCGCCGTTCAATATTCTGGAGCGGGAGGGCGCGACCCCCTGTTTCTAGCCCAAGACTTTATCCCTGTTATTGACAAGCACGTGAAGCCCCTTCTTGTAGGAAGGGAAATTACCACCTTTAGGGAAATGGCAGAGGAGCTTGACAACCTAAAAATCGACGGTAAGTTGCTCCACACTGCTATCCGCTACGGCATTACCCAAGCGGCTTTGGATGCAGTTGCTAAAAGTCAAAATAAGCTTATGGCGCAGGTTGTTGCAGAAGAATATGGCACAACCATTTCAGATACCATGATACCAATTTTTGGGCAGTCTGGTGACGCTCGTTATGCCACCGCTGAAAAAATGATTTTAAAATCTGTGGAGATTTTACCTCACGCCCTATTTAACAATATGGAAAAAACAGGTAAAAACGGCGAAGGGCTTCTTGAATATGTTGGCTGGCTTTCAAAGCGTATCGGGGAAATAAGGGTAAACCCAGCCTATGCCCCTACCATGCATATTGACGTTTATGGTATGCTTGGGGAAATTTTTGGGGAGGATTATGACGCTTTGGTGGAATATATGGGCAAGCTAGAAGAAGCGGCAAAGCCTTATAAGCTCCGCATTGAAGGCCCTGTGGACGTTGGCAACCTTGAAGGGCAGATTAAAGCCCTTGCCAAAATCCGCCAAATGCAGGAAGCGCGCGGCATTGATGTGGAAATTGTTGCAGATGAATGGTGTAACACCCTTTCTGACGTTAAGGCATTTACCGACAACAAGGCGGGGCATATGGCGCAAATTAAAACCCCAGACCTTGGAGGTATTAATAATTCTATTGAGGCGGTTTTATATTGCAAAGCGAACGGCATGGGTGCATATCTTGGCGGCACTTGTAACGAAACCGACCGTAGTGGGCAGGTTTGCGCCCATATTGCCATGGCAACAAGCCCTGTCCAAACCCTTGCAAAGCCTGGTATGGGAATGGACGAAGGCTATATGAATATTTACAACGAAATGAGCCGCATTTTGGTGCTTAAAGATAAGATAGGCAAGTAAATAACTATATAATTCCCACAGCATACCGTAGGGGCGCATATTATGCGCCCGTTATCCGACAAAGGTGATGCTGATGTAGACTACATTTGTCCAGCAAAGGGCGCATAATATGCGCCCCTACGACGGATGGGTATGGTTATCAAAAAAATATCGTTGCATATTGTCTGTAACGATATTTTTTTGATAACCTCTATCTTCTTGTGTACGTAAAGATGAAGTCAGGTATATCAAGGCTTTCTAACACCATTTGGTTGCCGCTGAAAGAGTAAATCCATCTATCTGGAAGTATACAGTCGCTGATGTTGCCGCAAAGGTCGGGGGTAGAGCAAATATATAATATCCCGCCACTTGCGCTCCAAATAATGTCAAACCCAGGTATTGTACCAGTGCCATCAGCGTTAAACACGTAAAAAGGCATATCCAGCCAATCCCAATTACCAACAAAAGATTGCTCTATGGCTTCACCTTCCGCTGTATTTGCTTCTGTGCCGCCTATTGCTGGGGTTTGGGTCTGCGCGCCCTCTAAAATCGCCATGTTTGCCGCTGGGTCAAAATCCACTTCCAAATCCATTAAATCAGCCATTGCGCGCAGTGGCAAAAAGGTTCTTCCGTCCATAACAAAAGGCTGGGAATCCTCTGGAAAATCAATTACATTTCCATTAAGCATCACTCTAACACCATAGGTAATTTGCTGTGTAATAGTTTCGGCATTAGCAACCATCAAAATTCCAGAAAACAACGCAAAGCACACGGCAAAACCCGCTACAAAGCCTTTGGCTTGCAGTCTTTTGATAAAGTTCTTCATAAAAAATCCTCCTTTTGCCCCTATTGGAGCGCACTGCTCCATTATAAGCGCATTAGAAGGATTTGTCAAGTTTATTGCCGATTATAGTTGTCTACGCTTACGGAAAGTTAGTGCAGCAGAAACCGCGGCAAAGATACCCGTTAACGCCAGCAGCCATAAATTTGGCACACTATCCTGAGTTTGTGGGTTCTGCGTCGGCGCGACAGCTTGGGGCGCAGGGGGAGATTGTATAGGTTGTGACGGCTCTTGTTCTGTATAGTCATCAAGGTCACGGTCAAGCTCAAGCTCCTCATCGCCCTCTGGCTCTCTAATCTCCATGGCTTTATCAGGTTCAGGTTCAAGCTCATACTCTTCCTCTGGCTCATCCTCCCCCATTAGGTCACTGGCAACTGGGCTTAGGCTAGGGCTTGGGGATGAGCCGAAAATCACAGGGGCAGGCGGGGCAACTCGGGGCAAAGGCGGCTCTGTAGGCACAACCACCGCCTGCTGGGGCGGGCTAGGTTGAGGTGGTGTGGGTGTGTAGCTCTCATAAGCCCAGCTCTCATCTTCCTCGCTATTATAGCCATCATCTGCGTTATCAGGCTCTGGCTCGGGTTGCCATGTGGGCGGAATTTGCACCACAGGATTATCGGGAATAATGGGTAATTCTGGCTCTTCAGGTTGTTGTGGTTCGTATGGTGGTTCAGGTTCTGGTTCGTATGGTGGTTCGGGTTCATGTGGTTCATATGGTTCTTCGGGTTCGTAAGGCGGCTCTGGTTCTGGTTTGTAGGGTGGTTCGGGTTTGGGTTCTTTGGGGTCTTTGGGGTCGTGAGGTGGCTTTGGTTCATAAGGCAAATCCACCTCTGGCTCTTGCCCCTTAACCTCCACAGAAACCGAAACAGTACCAAGTACAGTGCCATTAAAGGGATGCATATTAGCCCCTTGGGTTGTCCAAAGGGTCAAAACACCATTGTGCCAACCAGGTTGCAACCCTTCCGCTCTAATAATCGCAGTGTAGCTTTGTCCAGGGCTAAGGCTATGCCCCATTTGATAATAGTCACGGTTATGCCCTGTAAAGTTAGCACGAACACCGTTTACAAGCCAGTTGGCTTCATCCCCCACAATGGCAAGCCTCCAATTTCCCCCAGCGTTAAGGCTTGCATTTTGAATTGTAACAACAACACTGCCATCAGGCTGGGGGCTTGCAAAAAAGCTGATGCCGCCAGATGTATCAGCAACAACCCCCACGGCACTAAGTATTAGCAATATACACAGCGCGCCCGCCAGAAAATTCCTAATTTTCAATAAAATCATCTCCTAATAAAGTTGTTTAACATAGTATTAGGGAGGGCGTAATAAATATACAGAAATAAAAAAGAGGGCAATTAAAGCCCGCCTTTTATGTGGTTTGAAATCCACCCTGATTCTCGCCATTTATTACATAATAGCACATTTTTTCCTCGGGTTTGTAATAAATTTCCATAGATTTTAGGTTTTTGCTAGGGTTTCCTTCTGCCTTCCAAATATCCTTTACTGTGTCGGACAGGTCTTTGCATCCCACCCGCTTCCCCATAAGCTCCACAAAATAGTTAATTTTCATCAAGCTCCCCCTTGCTTACAATCTCAATTCTGGAAACAGACACTTCAAAAGCGGTTTTTTCCACAACACTGCCATCATCATGCTTTTTTTGATATATACGGCTTTGCATACGCCCCCAAATCTCGATATTATCCCCAACATTTAATTTGCTGGCGTATCTGGCGTTTCGCCCCCATGTAATGCAGGGTATGTAGTCGCTTTTGTTGTAAGAGCGGTTAACAGCAAGCAAAATGTCTGTAATTTCCCGCCCGAAAGGGGTTGTGCGGTACACAGGTGGCTTGCAAATAAAGCCGTTAAGCAAAACTTCGTTGGGGTTAACACTTGGCATTTGCTCCCCAAACTCATAATCCTTAGCAAACACCGTAAGCACAAGGCGGTTGCGCTGCTCTTCCGCTATGTAATTGTTATAACTGCGAATTTGACCAGTTACGCACAAATGCTCCCCAATGTCAAAACGGCTTCCTTCCATTATCCTTTCGGAAATTGTTATGGGCAGTGTGTCGCTGGTATCGCTTAGGCGCGGAACTGCCAATTCAAAGCTATAAAACCCCTCCCCAAAAACATCATGGCTAAAAACGGGGGATGACTCAATTGTGCCAAAAAGATTTATGCGGTTTGAAACACCGCTGTTTTCCGTATCCATCGTATATGTATCTCCTCTCTGGTGACTTAATAAGCCTTGTGTTAATTCTATGAGTTTCCTGGTAAAATATTACAACTTGCTGATGATTGCAGGTGTCCGCGGGGGCGCATATTATACGCCCGCAAACTGTAGATAACCCCCTTTAATCGTCATTGCGGGCTTGACCCGCAATCCCATGCGCAATAACTAGCCCCTATTTTGTGGGCTTGGAATAACCGGTGTGCTCCCTCGTCAAGCACGGGATGACGGGATTGGGTGTCGAGGGTAATTATATGTAGTTATATAAAACAAATTATGTAAAATATTCCAAAAAATTATTGACAAAAAGCGATTATCATGTTAAAATATGAACAAATATTAATTTAGGAGGACTATCCATGAAGAAATACCTGTCCATTTGGCTTTTGCCTTGTGTTTTAGCTTTTGCTGTGGTTTTTGGCGGTGTAGCCTTCCATGCTAATGCCTCTGCGTCAGAGCAGGAGCAAATGCCAAGCTTTTATCACCTTGACCCAGATGCCCTTTGGGGTTCTACCTCGAGAATTATGGAAACCCAAGACTTTGAAGAGCTTTTTCAACTATGGTTATATTTAACCGAAACAAGTGATTGTCAGTGTGCAGGCCCAATGACACCAGAGCGTTGCCAGGCTATAAGAACGCTGTTATCCCAAGAACACGCGCCCAGAAGTGCCTACCTTAGCGACATGGACTACTTGGTAGCAACCTTAGGTCTTGACCCTTCCTCGGATGAGGTTGTGGCAACCAGATGGCTTATAGAGAACTTTTTCCACGTTAACGACTTGATATTTTCACAGTTTGTTTTAGAGGGGATAATCGTTTATAATTTTGGTTTTGAATCTGTTTGGATAATGCCTTTTTATAATTTTGTTAACTGGGATTTAGGGGATTATATGAACACATTAGAAGCCTTTGAAGAAATGCTACAATGCGAATTCCGCCCTCAATATGACTTTATTTTACCAGAAACTGGCTTTGTTGTAGTATTAGACATATAATAATTATGTGGCGGATGCAATTGCGCATCTGCCTTTTTTATGTTATGATAGTTCATAGAGGTGATGAAAGTCATGAAAATTGCCGATATAAAATTAATGCTAGACCGTGCAGGGGCGGAAGATTTGCCCTTGCTTTTGCAGCGTTTTGCGGCAGACCATCGGGCAGGCGTGCGAAAGATGATTGAAAGTTACAAAAACAGGCATAATAGAGATATGTTGGAAGCTGAACGGCTTGATAAAATGCTGTTTTTTGAGAGAAAGTACAGCGACAGATATGCCGCCATTTGCGGGGTGGATGAGGCAGGGGCAGGGCCTCTGGCTGGGCCTGTGGTTGCCGCCGCCGTCATTATGCCTGCGGGCTTGACCATAGAAGGCATAAACGACAGCAAGAAGATAAGCGACAAAAAGCGCGAGGAGCTTGCTGGGCAGATTTTTGAGGCAGCAATCGCCTATCAACTGGCATTTGTTGACAATGATGAAATTGACGAGATAAATATTTTACAGGCGCGGTTAAAGGCTATGAAAATGGCGGTTGAAGGGCTTGATACTACTCCAGACTTTGCACTGGTAGATGGCAACGCCCGCCCCAAGCTGGAAATCCCCCTTGTGACCATCGAAAAGGGGGATAGCAAATCCCACACCATTGCCTGCGCCTCCATTCTTGCCAAGGTGGCAAGGGATAAGCTTATGGAAGAATATGACGCAGAGTGGGGCGAGTATGGCTTTGCCAGGCACAAAGGTTATGGCACAAAGGAACATTTGGAAGCACTTAAAATTCATGGGCTATGTCCAATACACCGAAAAACATTTATTAAATCGTAAGGGGAGATGATAATGAACGGCGGAATTTATACGGCTTTACCTCCCACAAAAGAAGCGGAGATGGCACAAAAGCCAATATCAAAACACCCAGAAACATACATAGAGAAGCCAGCAAGCCCAAGCCAGCCCCAGCCCATTTCTTTGGCAGATGTTGTTGACCAACTGTTGCTGACAACAAGGGCAGAGGGTGTTGCCAAGAACGCTAAGGCGGCTCAGGCGGCAAAAATGATGGCATTAACCCCAATACCTACAGAAGGTGGTGTACCCATGTTGATAATTGATTCTATAGGCTCTATGACCCCTGGAATGGGGATAGACCCTACCCTGCCTGTTGGGCAAGAAGGGGGCAAGCCCGACGTGATGATGGAGCAGGCAAAACATGCCCCTCAAATTAAAAGCTTAATAGAGCTTGTGCCAGGTCAAAGTTTTTCCGCGGAGATTTTGGATATTAAGCCTGGCTCTGTTACCCTGCAAATGGGGGATGGTATGCCCCTTACCGCTAGAAGCATGATTGTGCCAGATGCCCGCATTGGTGACATAGCAAGCTTCATCGTCAAAGAAACCAAACCAGGTCAAATTTCTTTGGAATTTATGCGTGGGGGCTTTGGCAACAGTCAAGTTCCATCAAGCATCATCACCGAAGCTTTAACGGCTTCAAATATGCAACACACCGCCTCCAACGCCTCCCTTGTGGTGCAAATGGTGGAAAACAATATGGGGGTTGACCCAAGCACCCTGCAAAGGGCAGCATTTTTTAACTACTCATTGCCAGACGCACCTTTCAAGCACATTCAATTTTTGCTTGATAATAACTTTGCCCCCACCGACCGCACTGTGGAAATGTTCCAAGGCATGTTAAAGGGTGAAATGACCTTGACGGGAGAATTGGCTGAAGTTAAAGCCCTGATTGACAGCCCAGAATTTGCAAAGGCAAGCCAATCCCCCGCTTGGGAGGGTCTTGTAAGTCAGCTTAAAAACCTACAAGTGCCTACGGCAACTGCGGGAGAGGGTCAACCCATACAATTGCCCCAGCCTGGTGAATATCTGGAGCAATTACGAAGTGTAGCCCAAGAAATATCTAAACTTGCACAGCAAGAAGGGCAGACAGAGCTTGCAGGCAGAGCCGCCAATGTGGCAGATATTGTAGATTTTTCAAGAAACATAACTGACACTAAAGCCTACTATCAATTCCCCTTCATAGCTGTTGGTGAGGAAAAGACGGCAGAGCTTCATGTGTTCAAAAAGAAGGGCAGCAAGGATAGGACAGACAAAGGCAAACATGCGTCAGCCCTTATCGCCCTAGACACAGGCTTTTTGGGGCGTGTTGAAGTTTTTGTGCAGAAAAATGACCGCAATGTCAATGTCCAATTCCGCTCCGACACTGGAGAAACCCTAAAAACCGTGAATGTAAAGGGTCACGAGCTGTCCGACCTGCTAAAAGAAACAGGCTACATTATGACAAGCCTTAAAACAAAAAAAATAAATGAAGCATTTGACATTACCAAAACTGGGGAAGATGCCGAACCTACCAAGTTTTTCGGCAAGGGCAACCAAACCCCAGAAGCGGCAAGCCCCAAACGCTATTCATTTGACGTTAGAGTATAGCAAACGCACCTTGAAACCCATGGTGCAGAGGGAAGCCCGTCGCCAGAGGGCGTAAGGGCGTTTTGACCGATAGCGGCATGGGATTGAAAGGACGTTTGCTATATAGGAGGTATAGACGTGGGATTTAGTAACAGAGGGCTTAGAGGCGGCACATTTGAAGAAATAATTAACATGACAAACGAGCGGTACAAAGCTCAGGGGCTTGCAGTTGTGGAAAAAATCCCAACATCCATCACCCCCGTCGCCATCGACAAAGAAAGCCGCACAATAACCCTGGCATATTTCGAGAAAAAAAGCACAGTGGACTACATCGGGGCCGTCCAAGGCATCCCCGTCTGTTTTGATGCCAAAGAAACCCGCCAAAAATCCTTCCCAATCAACAACATCCACCACCACCAAATGGAATTTATGGAAGCCTTTGAAAAACAAAAAGGCATAGCCTTTATGCTCATCAACTTCACCACCCTTGATAAATGCTTTTTCCTGCCCTTTGCCGACTTAATGCCCCTTTGGGAGCAAGCCCAAAAAGGAGGCAAAAAATCCATTTCCCACGAGGTCTTTAACCCCATCTACACCGTTGAATTAAAAGGCGGTCAGCTGAAATACCTAGATGCCATAAGCACCTACATAAATAGCGGCAACTACACAGAGTAAAACCCCTGCAAACTCATAAAATTAAGATAGCATTATCGCTAGCACTATTAACAACGCTAGGGATAATGTTTAATGTTCTGGTAACTACATATAACTTTACCCAACACCCCGTAGGGGCGCATATTATGCGCCCGTTGTCCGACAAAGATTATGATTATGTAGGGTACGTTTATCCAGCAGCGGGCGCATAATATGCGCCCCTACAATGGATGGTGATGATGCTGACAATTTACTCTCGCTAGGAAACTATCTGCAATAATTCCGCCACCCTTGACCGCGAGCAGAAATTCAACGTAAAACAATACAAAAAGACAGAGAGCGCGAACACTCTCTGTCAATATTTAAAGGAATGTCAAATCACCCTTATCACACACTCCTGTCCACAGAGGTTTTGGTTACAACAAAATGCAAACCAATCCCCCGCTGCCTTCATTAATAATCTTCTGCAAGGCCTCCTGCATCTTAACCTGTGCATCATCGGGCATACGATACAGCTTGCTTTGCAGCCCATCTCTCACCATAGAATGCATGGACTTCCCAAACATATTAAGCTCCCAAATTTCCTCTGGCTTTTCCGCCATCTGGTTGTTAAAATAATCAACCAAATCCTGGCTCTCTCGCTCACTACCTACGATAGGGCTTATTTCGGTTTCGATATTTGCTTTAATGATATGTAAGCTTGGTGCGCTTGCTTTAATTTTCACACCAAACCGGCTGCCATGGCGGACGATTTCTGGGTCGTCCAGGGTCATTTCGTCCATGGAAGGGGTCACGATGCCGTAGCCTTTGAAGTTGACTTCCTCTAGGGCGTGGGCTATTTTGTCGTACTCTCGCTTGGCGGCAGACAGGACTTTGATGGTAGAGATTAGTTTATGCTCACCGTCGATGTCCATGCCTGTAGACTCGCTTAGGACTTGGTAAAACAGAGCGGGGTCCACGTTAATTTCAAGGTCGCATGCCCCCTCCCCTAGGGAAATGCACTCCAAAAACGCCTTGCGTATAAATTCGTTTTCTTCGGCAGAGGCGGCTGCGTGGTTTTTAATGTCGCGGATTTTGAAAATACCTTCTGCCATGTCCTTCATAGTGGTGATTATAGATTGTTTAACCCAATGGTCAATTGCCAGCGGCTCTATCCATTTCGGCAGGTTAATGCGCAATTCCTTTACAGGAAATTCGTATAAAACCCGCTCCATAATTTGGGTTATGTCCTCAGCTTTAAGCTGGGCGCAATTTAAAGGCAGAACTGGTATGCCGTATTTTTCAGTAAGCTCTGCGCACAGCACCTCGGTTTCCCCCGCATAAGGGCGAATTGAGTTTAAAATCATAATAAAAGGCTTGCTAATTTCCTGAAGCTCCGCCACAACGCGGGCTTCTGCCTCTTCATAATCCTCACGGGCAATGTCGGTTATAGAGCCGTCAGTGGTGATTACAATGCCTATGGTGCTATGGTCGTTAATAACTTTTTTCGTGCCCATTTCAGCCGCTTGGGCAAAGGGCATTTTTTGCTCGCTCCAAGGGGTGTTTACCATGCGGGGAGTGTCGTCCTCCATATGCCCCTGCGCCCCAGGCACAAGATAACCAACACAGTCAATCAGCCGCACGCGAAAGCTGGTAACATCATCCAGGCTAATCTCAACCCCTTCATTAGGTATAAACTTAGGCTCTGTGGTCATTATCGCCTTGCCCGCGGCAGACTGGGGCAGCTCATCCCTTGTCCGCTCCCTGCTATGAGGGTTTTCAATATTAGGCAAAACCAACAAATCCATAAACCGCTTAATGAAAGTGGATTTCCCCGTGCGCACAGGTCCCACCACTCCCATGTAAATATCCCCGCCAGTGCGGTCAGCAATATCCCGATAAATATCAAAATTTTCCATATATCCATCTCCTTTAAGTTATTGGACAATTATCTATCACCCAATTTATGAGATGAAATGCGGAAATATGCGTTTTAGCAATTATTTTCATTCGTTTTCTTTTATAAGCCCCTCCACCACCAGATGAACCATTGTGCAACAACTGGTGGTAGGGACTGTCTCCAAAATCCGTTTTTATGATTTCTATTTGTGTGTTGTGTATTTTTTTGTTTGCAGCTTGTGTAGCAACCGACCCCGCCGAACTATCACCAGAGCCAATATCCCTCGAAGCGGAAAACTCCGCTGGAGATAATTCGACTGAAAATGAATTTCCAAACGAAGAAAATTATGTGGAAAATGCCACACCAGAACAAACTGAAACAACAGCAGACGATATAAAGGCACAAATGGCAGGGAATTGGGAGTGGTACGAATCTAAATCCCGAACATGCCGCACATGTCAATTTATTTGCGGATGGCAGTTGGGAGAAGCCTCCCAATTTTAGCGGCACTTTTTGGATTGCAAGCGAGGATGAAGATATATATTTCTTGCGCCTTACCATTGAACACTCCGCAGTTATTGGTGTAGATTTAGGCTTTGAATACGAAGATTATATATATGATGCGCGCAATGACCGTGTGGGTATGATTGTTCACAGTGGTGAAGGAAGCCAAACGTTGTGGTTCACAAGAGTAAAATCATAATCCGATACCGAAAACTGGTTCTTAGAAATTTTAATAAAATACCTTGTGACAATATGCCACAAGGTCAGGCTGTAGACAAACCATCTAAACTCGTCATCCCGTGCTTGACACGGGACCCCATCAGCACTAACAGGGCTTTGCCCCTACAGTATGGGGCTAGGAATGACATATGAGATTGCGGGTCAAGCCCGCAATGACAGTTAAAAGTGGGGCGGTTATTACCTGCGTAGGGGCGCATAATATGCGCCCGTTGTCCGATAAACGTGATGTTTATGGAGAGTACGTTTGCCCAACAGCGGGCGCATAATATGCGCCCCTACGATGGGTGGTGATGTCAAGTACCTGATGCGTCATACCGCGCGCCCTACCCGCAATGACGTTATAGGACACTTTGTCTACAATCTGACCTTGTGACAATATGCCACAAGGTATTTTATTGGTTATCAATATGGAAGTTCTCGTGTTTTTGGGGGTTTTAGTCGTTTGGTTGATTTCTAAGCGGTTTTACAAAGCATCCAAAGGTTGCGAGTGTGCGTTGGTTGCTGTGCTTATGACCTCGCCTGATTCGCTGATAAGGGCGAACCGAAACCTTCCAGCTGGCAGTGGAGAGCCAATTGCGCTTTTGTTTGCTGAAAGGGTTATTTCTATGGGTTTGGGCTGGACTTTATGCTCGTTTGTGAAGGTTACTTTGTCTGTGCCGTCTGGGTAAGTTACTGTTGTAGTGCCGTCGTTTGCTATAAACACAGTGACAATTTGCCCCGCTTCGCTTAGGGGGTCGTAAGTCCAACTGGTGTCTGATGGGTCTGTGGTTTCGGTTATCTTGTAGTAATATAGGGTGTTTGTGGTTATGTTTGTTAGGAGGAAGCCGAAATCGCCCTGACCTAAGGTTGTGGTTGTGTCGGTGTGGGGTTCTGGCAGGTCTGCCCCGCTTGCATCAATTTGGGTTAGGTTAAAAGTGAATATCTTATCTGGTGCATCTTCGCCTATTATCATTTTGCTGCCATGTATAATGGCATGCAGGTCAGCTGTTTTTGTGTTGGGAACGGAGATTGCGTCAGAAATTTGCTGTACGTCGGCAATTGCCGAATAGGAAAGAAGCCTGATAGGCTCTGCGGGCATTTCATACCCTAATGCAGACTGATACTCCTTGAGGGCGTAGATTGCCTCGTGGGAGGGGGTTAGCCATTGGTTGTTAAACACAAGCTGACCATTTGAAGCGGTTACTCCACTTGCAAGATAATAAAAATTCATTTCGCCAACTGTAATAACTCTGTCAATACCAGCAGGCACTTTCACAGTGTCCCATCCCGAATAGGCAATGCCGATATAAAGGGCAAAAATCGCTCCACTAAGTTGTATATCGGGCTCATCTGCGTCATGTTTTATAACTGTGAGGACAGACCTTGTTCCATGCCCGCTTCCCTTTGTGTCTACAATAAAAAATGCTTCCTCGGCAGAGTCAAAATACTCCCCAGCAACTGTCACCTGATTGCTAATGACAACTGTATCGCCAGCACTGCCTTTAATAAGGGCTGTATAAGTGATTTTTAGCATTGTGGCATCAGGCACAACAAAGCTAATTTGGTTTGCGCCAGATGTGCTGTAAGTCCATAAATCCCCTGATGGCGAAACCGTCAAAGGATGAGCCACCCATGCGTCGCCTTCCCATGCATAAATCGAAATAGTGCTTAAATACATTGCCAAAGTGTCGCTTGAAATGTCGGTTATGGTGTATTGCCCTGCACCGTCTGCCAGGGTCTTGCCCTCGGGGTTTATGATGATGCTAACCGAAGCCAGGTTGCTGTTGGTGTCCATTGTTTTTTCAACAACTTCTCCGCCAATTGTCACCTCTGAAACATTGGTAAAACCACCAATAGATGCCAGATTGGCAACATCATGCCCGCCTAGAGGGGCATCATCTCTTAATTTCAAGGTATATTCAATATAATAGCTGTCGGAAATGGGATTGTCAGACAGAAGGGTGGGGTTTTCCCAGTAAGTGGCACCCCCAGCATCCCAACCAACGAGCCACATATTCAAAAAGTCAAAGCTTATGGAATTTCCTGCCAAGCTCTCACTTAACAAATCCGTGAAAACACCGTCCACCATTTCATAAAGCCCATATTGCACCACCCCTCCGCCTTGCCAGACCCGCATGGAAAACGGCACATATTCAAACAAGGGGTCAAATGTGTCCGAAAATATGTCTGCATAGCTAAAATCAAAATTGTCATTGTTGCTAATAATAACCTGATATTTAACCGTGTTGCCGCTTACCACGGCACTTTTGCTGATTGGCCATCCCACAAAAGCCGCGGTGTTAACATTCATCAAATAGCTGTTTACATATTTGTAATTGCTTAGGTTGGTATATTTTTGGAGGGCTTCTTTAAGGGTCATTGAGCGGTTGTCGTCATAACACATGGTATCTAGGGGGATTTTGTAAGTCATGGTAAGCCATGTGTCCTCATCAAAAGCCCACAGGCTTTTTGAATCCAGTTCTCCCCAGCCAAGCCCTTCGGTGCTGCCCATAAAAAGCAAATACCAGTTATTAGTTATTTGGGTAAAACCATTGTTGTTGTCATAATCCAACAGGGTAAAATCCACATTGCGGGTCAAAACCCGCTCTATTAAGTCTGTGCCATGTACCCTAATCTCAAAATCCTGCGGCACATCCCTTGGATAGAGCCTATCTAGCCCGTAAAACGCCACAAAAGTATCATCCCAAATGGTTAAGGGATGTCCATAGGCTTCTTTTGGCACATAAAGCTCAATTGTCCATTCTACATAATCAATTTCATTTCCGTCCGAACTGCCAAAAACCCCTGACTTTTCCACTGTAAGCATCCTGCCAGGCTTTGTAACAGCCGTTCCCACTGTGTAGCTGGGGTTGCCGTCGATGTTTATGGTTATGTTGTTGTAATATGTTACTGTGTTTGTGTTGTCAAAATCGCTGGTATCAGCAACCGTTGTCCAGAAATCCTGCCCTAAAGTAACTCTTGTGATTATCCCTAAATTGTTAGGAACAACAAAGGTGAAGCCGCCAGCCCCAGCAGGTACTGTAAGGTACAAGCTGCCCAAGATTGCGCCGTCCGCGCCTATAAAGTTTATATACACGCCATTTTCGCCGTTTGGAAGCAGATTGTTACTGCCGAATACAAGCCCTGTAAGGGTGTCGGTGATGGTCAAGCCGTTTAGAATGGTCACGCCGTCACCCACTGACCAATTGCTCCATTTAACTGTATAGTCATATGCCGTATCTTGGGCACCCGTTTTGTTTAAGAGTTGGCGCATTATATGGGCAGTGTTATCAGCAGTGACTGTTGCCGTGGGCGTGCCATATGCATCTACCCCCTGAGCCTGGGCGCGGTTATATAGCCAAAAATCAAAGTTGTATTGGTCAGTGCCAACCGTGTTAATCAAATCAGCAATGTCCAAAGTAAAATTCACCACAATCTGCTCATTAGGGTTTAGGGTTACGTCATCAAATGCAAGGCTGAAGCCATCGCCAAAAAGCCGCCCTGCAAGGGAAGCAAATTCAGGCGGCGTATAGGGGTTGCCGCCATTAACCGAAACAGTTATGCTGTTAAACCTGGCATTTCTTATTAAGCCATTTGCGCTTGGCTGTTCAAAATCGTTAAGGATGATGTCATGCACAGCACCACCTGATGCAGTTAAAGTGATAGTGAATGTCATCGTTTTGTCGGTTACGGCTGACAAAACAGTGCTTGTCTTGGCAATCTCCAGAGTGCCAGAAGGCGGATTTTGCACCGTCACAGTCACAATAACACCACCGCCAAAGTCAATTTCCTGATTTTCGCCTACTTGCCCAAACTGGGCAGCAATGTTTAGCAAAAATTCTGCATCACTGTAAAAATCTATAAAATTAACAAGTATATAGTCCTGCAAGTCCTCATCAAAAACAAGGGCTGGGTTGCCATTTATATCAACATCATCAAAATGCACTTTAATAAGCCCGTTTATGTCAATTGAATAATAGCCAATCACAGGCTTGGGGTCGCCCTCGTGCAGGCTCTCGCCAAGTATATCAAATGGCGACTTGTCCACAAGTTCTTGACGAACCACAAGTTCAGGGGGCAATTGGTACGTCATATAATATGTGTCTGTATCCTCATCATAAAAATACTCAAATTGCAAAAGTGCCGTTTCCTTAAAGGCGATTTTGAAATAATAGTCATTGTTTAAATAATAGTTGCTGACAGGATTTCCGCCAGTGTCAGTAATTTCCACGGGGCTTGTTACAAAATCTCCCAAGTTAAAGCTATAGCCCGACGACAGCTTGTTGATTATATTCGCGCTTGCTATTGGATTCATAACACACTCCTCATTTTGATTTATTGTATTATATGGATATGTGCCGTTTGTCGTGAAAAATACTTATCTGTAACGCTTTTTGGGCTGCTGCGTATTATGGAGCAAGGTATTTATTTTTAAGGAGTGGATTTTATGCAGGTTTCGGTACAGTTAAGAGCGCAAAAACTCACCCTAGGGACCGAGCAAATCGGCGGAGAATTTAATTATCAGCTGATTAGGGGTGAAAGCGAACTTGTTGAAAGCGTAACCAACAATGCTGATGGTTCAATTGTTTTTTCTGCAATTTCATTTGACGAAGCAGAATCTTACGACTTTCAAATCGTTGAAGAACCTGTCGGGGGCAATTGGGAAAACAATGCGCCGACTTCATATAATGTTACTGTTGTTGTAGAAGATAATGGGGGTGCGCTTGAAGCGCGCATAAACTACCCCGAAGGCTTCCCGATTTTCACCAACACATACACCACCGCAACCAAAGGGCTAATTATGTTTGAAGCAATAGAATACACCCAAGCAGGCATATATCATTACGTCATCCGCGAAATTACACCCTCGGGGGGCGGCTGGACAACTGACGGGCGTAGCTATGAGGTTATAGTAACCATAGAAGATGATGGCTATGGCAATTTAATCCCCAGCATATCTTACCCAAACGGCTTCCCCGAATTTATCAACACCTATTCTGTAACACCTGTCTGTGTTGTAATAACTGCCAACAAGGCTGCCATCGGCGCGGATTTGCCTGAAGGAAGATTCGAGTTTGGGCTGTTTGACGAATATGGATATTTAACTGAAACCACAACCAATAGAGCGGCAGACAGAACCCTGCCAAATCCGCCCCAATAAAAGAAGCCAAGGAGGGGTCTTGATGAGCCGTAACCACAAAATAATTTTCCCCAAGTTGACGTTCACATCTGAGGGCGAATATCTGTACACCATAAAAGAACTAACGCCCCCAGGCGAAATATGGAAAACAGATGGCAGGGTTTTCCGCGTTATCGTTACTGTGACTGAAAACTCACAGGGCAACCTTGTCGCTAAATTAAGCTACCCCGACGGCTTCCCAGAGTTTGTCAACATATATTGCGATAAGCATCCGCCAAAGCCAAAATGTGACCCCTGCAAACACTTTAACCGCCTGCCCTTCCCAATGTACTGGTTTTCGCCTCCCCAAAAAGCAGAGTTCGCAGAGCTTACAAAAAAATTCCCACGCATGTTTGAAAGCGACTGGTGGCAAACATTGTTTGAGAGCCTACGCGAAGATTAAAGACCTGTTCTGAAATATAGTTTTTGTCCGATTGACTGCGCCACAAGAACACGAGAGCTTCCATACCTATTATAAATTGAAACGGCTCACGCTTAGTCTGCGTGAGCCGTTTTTGCCGTTGAAAATCACATCTTCACAATTTGCATTTCCGAACACAAGAGAGGAAGCTCCTGTTTTTAGCGTTTTATTGTGCAGATTTTGAGGATTAGATTTCGTAATCCAATAACCATCTACAAAGTATAATGTGATATTACCATCGTCATTTTCAATTCTTGTTACACGGCAGTCATGCAAACTGAAATCTCCGTATTTATATTGTGCTTGAAATTCGTACATTGTGATACCCCCTAAACACCAAATTGTTTAGGTAACTATATATAGCTTTACACAACACCCTGTAGGGGCGCATATTATGCGCCCGTTGTCCGACAAAAGCGATACTAATGCAGAATACGTTTATCCAGCAGCGGGCGCATAATATGCGCCCCTACGATGTACGGTAATGATGCCAAGTTGTGGAGTTTATGTAAAGTTGTGGAGTTTATGTAAAGTTGTGGAGTTTATGTAAAGTTGTGGAGTTTATGTAAAGTTGTGGAGTTTATGTAAAGTTGTGGAGTTTATGTAAAGTTGTGGAGTTTATGTAAAGTTGTGGAGTT
>Ga0209755_10000345_pt1 | contig 87922 bp, 70 predicted proteins | sample TergutCo191P1_FD_187301 | JGI IMG/M metagenome (GOLD analysis project Ga0209755, IMG submission 187301) | Cornitermes sp. P1 segment gut microbial communities from Petit-Saut dam, French Guiana - Co191P1 (SPAdes) (version 2) | ecosystem: Host-associated > Arthropoda: Insects > Digestive system... | reverse complement strand
GGTTCTTCCGGAGGCTGAAAGTCTACCGAGCCGTTGCGACCAGGTACGACAAACTCGACATCGTGTTTTCCGCCTTCATCTGGCTGGCCTGTATTTGTATCTTTTTACGTAGTGTTAACACACCCTAGTTTTCTACCTCGTGCTTGGAGGCATATACTCTTTCATCATTGGAATTATGGGCGTAGCACATCGCAATAATCTGGACAAAGGGGCAACCCTGATGGTTCTAGGAATAATTTCCATTATTATAGACCTGAGTTCCCTCGTGATCTTTGATTCTGCTTCCCTGACTGTCACTTTAGCTTTGCTTTATATAATACCCATTTGCTATATAGTAGGGGGGTACAAGAACAAACAGGGTGCTTTAGAAGCCATCCGCCAGATGAAATACAACATCAGCAGAGAACGTGAAAATGGCGGTTCGGCACATCCAACTAATTCAATACCACTTGCAATAAATATGGGAAGTACTTGGTTCTGCAATAAATGCAGCGAAGAAAACATGCTAACGGCTCCAATGTGCAAAGGCTGTGGGAGTTATAAATAGGCTTTTGTAGGTATTCAATGCTAACAGAAAATGACATCGTAAAACATGTTTCCAGATACCTAAAAAACAACGGATATGAAATTCAGGCGGAACTAAAAACGACAGAACAAGGCATTGATATTGTAGCAATCCATCCCGAAAAAGGCAGATGCCTTGTCGAAGCAAAAGGAGAAACGTCATCAAAAGAGGGGACAAAAAGATACGGCAAGCCGTTCACGAGAGAGCAGGTAAAAACACATATCGGGGTCGCATTGTTAAAAGCGTTTCAACTAAAACAGAAAGAGGAAAAGTCGGAAGTAATCATTGCAGTGCCATATGAAGAAAACCACCTTAACATATTTGATACAATCAAAGGTTGCCTGTCACAAACCGCTGTGAAATTTCTATTTGTAAAACGTAATGGCGATATTGAAGCAAGATAGATAATATAATACGGAAGCCACGGCGACTTGCGCCTATGAGCCGAACAACTTCGTTCCTCATTTCATGTCTCGCATTATAGAGTCAGGAATAATCAGTAGTATGGCTGGTTTCTTGAAGCCGTCTTTGCAAATCGAAAAGTCCGACAGATGTTTTCCCCTACCTACTTGTCAAACCCCTGCAAACAAGCTATGCTATACCACACATGAATCTAGTCGAATCCATCCTTTTGGAAAACATTGACAACCCTTCCTCGGTTTTTGTTTTTCCTACCGACATAGCGGTTTCTCGCTGGGTGGATCGGCTTCTTGTCCTGCGCCGTGGCGGCACGGTTGCCATGGAAAGATTCATTGCATGGGATAAATTCAAGCAGAACTCGGTTAAATCCAGGGTTCAGGACAAGCAGAGCATACCGTCGGTGTTAAGGAAAATGTTTGTCGGCATGTTGATACGGGAGAATGCGGATCTTTGCGCCAAAAACGAGGACACTGTTTTTACCGCACTGATTCAAACCAGATGGGCACAACAGGCCGATTCCTTCGCAAACTGGCTTACGGGAATTCTGCCCCATCTTGCCCTTTGGTTCAGGCAGACCACCGGACTGCCCATCGCCGAAATCCAGGGAGATGTCGCATCGCAGGCGGCAGAGGATTTATCCGGCGAGGATCTCGACCTTTTTCGCCTGGCACTTCGTTATACGCAATTTCTGGAACGCCATGACCTTTTCGAGCCTGCCTGGGAAACGCCGCCCTTCGATGACACGGGAAAAAAATGTTTCATCTTTTTTTCGGAATCGCTTTTGGACTTTGAGGAATACAGGGAACTGCTTGAGGCAAGCGACCATGTAACAATCGTTCAAACGGACACGGACGAAGCGGAACGGCAAAACCATGATGTTTTCTTTTACACCAATTCACGTAGCGAGATAACCGAGGCGGCCCTGTACATTTTAGCCCTACGCAAGAACAAAAATGTCCCCTGGGATTCCATATCGGTGAGCATCCCAGACATGGAAATCTACGGGCCGTATCTTTTTCGGGAATTCGAGAACCGAAACATTCCGTACATCAGGCAGACTGGCAGACCCCTTACCGAATATCCTGCAGGACAGTTTTTTAAGGCCATTGCGGACTGCGCCTCGGCGGATTTTTCTTTTTCCTCGGTTACGGCGTTGTTGCTGAACCGCCGTCTTCCCTGGAAGGATGACCGGGCAATTCAGGGGCTTATCGACTTTGGCATAAAAAACAATTGCATAACTTCATGGATAGAGGAAGGTGACGGTAAGCAAGCCAAGGTAAACGTTTGGGAAGATGCCTTTTCGCAGCCTTTCGGCGGTTTCGAGCCTGGAACCCGAACTTTTTTTAAGGAACTAAAGCAGCGGACAAATGCCATGCGTCATGCGGAATCGTTTGCCGAAATCAGGAAAAACTATTTCATTTTTCGTGAATATTTTTTCGACATGGAAAACTGCCTGGAGGAAACGGATCTTGTCCTTTCCCGTTGTATTTCCGAACTGATGTACCTTGTCGAAATAGAAGAATCATTTCCAGATGTGCGCCTTCCCGATCCCTATACGTTTTTTACGGAATACTTGGATGAAGTTCGCTATCTTGCCCAGCAGTCCACCTCCGGGGTTGCAATCCTTCCTTACCGTACCGCCGCCCCTGCACCCTTCGACTGCCACATTATCCTTGGCGCAAGTCAGGACAATCTGCAGGCGGTTTTTTCACCGCTTGCATTCCTTTCCAGAAGCAGGCGGATGAAACTTGGAATAAACGACAACGATGCATCGCTGGCATTTATCAAGCTGCACCGGTATAACTCCAGGCTGCCAGCCGCCTTTTTCTGTTCGGAACAGACGTTTACTGGATACGCCATTCCCCACAGTGCCCTTAATGCATCCCTAAAACCCATGCAGCGTTTTGGCGAAACTTTGGAGCACAAGGAAAAATTTGCCGAAGATCTATACCTGGAGGAAAGCAGGTTTTACACCTCCCTGTATTCCCATAGACCTAGGGGGGGGAGGGCCGAACTGGAGGTGCCGTGTGCAACATTCATCCACGCAAACCAGGAACAGGGGTTTAAGGCATGGAAATGCAGAAGAAAAAATCCATCGGTTGGTGATAGTACCTTTGACAACGATTATCCCTTTGATCACCCCTTGTCGGCATTAATTCGCAAACAATTTTGCAAAGATGGAAAGCCGTTGAGCGTTTCCCCTTCCTCGCTAGGCCCGTATTTTCAATGTCCGCTCAAGTGGGTTTTTGCGAGGTTGCTACAGCTTGAAAACCTTGAAATAGAAACCGGGCTTATGGCGGACAATATAACAGGCCTGGTGTATCATGCCGTTTTGAATCTCTTTCTGGACGAGCTTATAAAGACAGGCGAGGCAATGGGCTTGCCGATCAATTTGGGTACCGCCAAAAAACCACAGGCAGAACTGCCCAAAGTTTATCGCAGGCTGCTTTCGGAAAAAATAGAAATGGTTTTTGATTGTTTTCCCCGCCTGCCTGGCAGCGGCAAAACGGAAATGAGTATGCTTACCGCACGTCTTTTACGGGCGGAAAAAAAGCTGTTTTACATACGGCTGGAAAAGTTTCTTGCCGAATTTCTTTCATTTTTTGCAGGGTACCGTGTTGTCGCAAGCGAACCGCACTATTTTCTGGAGAAAGATACCTATTGCCTTAATGGAAAAATTGACAGTATCCTTGAGGATCTCCGAGATGATTCCCCCTTAAAAGGTTCCCTGGCCATAGTGGACTTCAAGGTAACCAAAATACTGAAGCTTTCGGACTGCTTTACGGAGGAAGGACTCAGCGACTTTCAGATTCCTGCCTATCTGCGTCTTGCCGAAGCCACCCTTGAAAAAGAAGTGCATACCACACTGTTTTTTAGCATTAGGGATGTCAAGGCGCAGGTTTGGTTTGGAGCGATACAGAATGTGTTAAGCGGTGGAAACATCCCCAAAAAGGCCGAGGATTGTGTTACACGCACAGGTGATGTTTTCACGAATATCATGAGCGAATTTGATGATAAAACCAGACGCTTTGCAAAAGAAGTTTCGTGCGGCGATTTTCCTTTTTCCCCGCCCTACTCGGAGCAATGTCAAGGCTGCAAATATGACAAGGTGTGTCGCATACTTTATAAAATCAAATAAGGAAATGATAACATGGGGCCTGACAGAAAACCGATTTTAAATAGCGAACAACAGAGTGCCGTTTATTGTACAGAGAATACGGTGGTTGCCGCTGGCGCAGGATCCGGGAAAACCATGGTTCTTGCCAGCCGTTATTCCTGGCTGATCACCGAGAAGAAAATTCGTGTACCAGAAATCCTTACCCTTACCTTTACCAAAAAAGCCGCTGCGCAAATGTATCGGCGCATACATCTTGAATTGGCCGAAAAAGCCAGGGAGGATGCCGGCGAAAAGGGAAACCTTGCAAGGCAGGCCTTGGAGGACTTCGCCTTGGCGAGAATCCAGACCCTCGATTCATACTGTGCGTCAATCGTCAAACAGGCTGCAAACCGTTACGGTATAAGCCCAGACTTTAGCATTGACGAAGACCGCTGCCTCCAGCTTGCCCTTGATGAATCCCTGCCCTTTTTGATAGCCAATCGTGAGCATCCGGCAATGAAACGGCTTTATGTCCAGAAAAACCCGATGCACATTGCAAAAAACATTTTCGCCGCGGCACTGTTCAATTATACTCACATTGACAGCTTGCAGTCCGATCCCAAAATGAACATTAAGGCCCAGTTCGCTATTATATGCGAGGAATGGAAAAAACAAAGTGGGGTAATCCAGAATAAACTGGATGAGCTTGCTGACGTGTACCAGGGAAACGAGCAATACCATGTTGACATTGCCCCGCTCCTTGAGCAATACAATAATGGCACTTTTGCTTTCCCCAGCGAAAACGATCTTAACGTTTTTTTTGAGCAATTACTTGGCATCTCGCATAATTCCGCAATCGACTGGGCCGAATCCCAGCCTATGCATAAGGCCATGCTTGATGTCTTTGCGTTTCTCCTGTCCATAAGAAAACTTGATATGCGAAAAGGCTCGCCTAGAAACAACCCTGCAAAAGAAATAGTGAAAGAATTTGCCCCCCTGTACGGTGAATTTTTTGCGCTAATAGTGTTTTGTTTGCAGGCAGGGCTAATATATTCGGTGTTAATGCTTTTGTCGGAACTACAGGATCGCTACATCGGCAAAAAAAGAACCCAAGGGATTTTGACGTTTAGCGATGTTGCCCGTCTTGCAAAGGCAATCCTGTTGGAACAGCACGACATACGCCAGAACGAAAAGGAAACTTTCAAGGCGATAATGATCGACGAGTTTCAGGACAACAATGAGCTGCAAAAAGACCTTCTGTTTTTTCTTGCGGAAAAACTGGACGTTTCCAGCAATTCCGTGCCAGACGCAAAAGACCTGTCCCCAGGAAAACTTTTTTTTGTGGGGGATGAAAAGCAGTCCATTTACCGTTTCCGTGGTGCCGATGTTTCGGTATTCCGACAACTAAAAAACGAACTTGGCAACATGGAGCTACCCTTAAAAACCAACTATCGTTCCGAGCCATTGTTAATCGGCGCATTTAATACGATTTTTGGTGGGCACAAATTTGACCCAGAGGGAAAAAGCGCAACACTTGCGAAACACCCTGCCGTGTTTGCCCCAGATTCGCCCAACCTGCCTCCCTTCGAAGCATCGTATACGCCGTTAAAGGCCGCCAAAGAAACCGGGGGGAAATTAACACTTTGCATATTGGACAAACAGGATTCGTTGGACGAAAAATTGGAACACCTGTTTCCCGCCGAAAACGAAGCACGTTATATTGCGGAAAAAATCAGGGCATTGCTGGACGAAAAAGACGAGGCAGGCAAGCACAAATACCGACCAAACGATATTGCGATTTTGTTCCGCAGCCGCAGCCCCCAGCACTATTTTGAAAAGCATCTTATGCTCCTAAATGTTCCGTATACCAGCGAGGACTTGAACGGTTTTTTTTACGGCGGCCCGGTAAACGACCTAATGTCCGTCCTTCGCCTTGTCGCATATCCAACGGACAGGGCCGCTTATGCACAGATGCTGCGTTCACCATTTGCCGGTCTTTCCATGCCCGGACTTACGGCCTGTCTTGCCGCCATCAATGAGCATCCTCCCGATGGGGAACAGGATACCCCCTGCCCATTCGATGATCGAATCATTTCCAGGCTTACCGACGAGGACGAGGGAAAATACCGCAACGGACAACGTATATATCAAAAAATGACCGAACTGGCGTGTAGGCAAAGCATAAGTTCGCTGGTAAGCGAATTGTGGTTTGGCGAAGGCTATCGTTACGAAACCGAATGGAATTCCCAGACAGCCGCCTTCCGTGAAATGTACGACTACCTTTTTCACCTGGCGGTTAAGGCCGATGAAGCATGCGATGGCCTTGCCGCCTTTACCGATTATATCCAGAGCCTGGACAAGTCCGGCGAACGCTTGAACGACATTGAAATACCCCTTGAACGCCAGGGTGCGGTACATCTTATGACCATACACAAAAGCAAGGGGCTTGAATTCCCAGTGGTGTTCCTCTGCTGCTGCGGCAAAAGGGGCAGAAATGATGTTAGCGATGATATTTTTAAAACGGAATATGGCCTTACGCTTAATCCCCCCCTCCCAATGGAATACGAACACATAAATGATATTAGACGCAATTATTTTTGGGAACGTTCGCTTGCCACCGAAAAAAGAAAAAGAACGGCGGAACTGCGCCGCCTTTTGTACGTGGGCATGACCCGTGCGGAAAAGGAACTCTACGTTTCGGGATCTCTTGCTGTCAGTGATTGCTGTGGTATTGAACGGCAGAACGGTGAAAGCCCCAACGATTCCCCCGAGGATTTTTCCTTGCTGCTCAAGCAGTACATTTACACGCAGACCGAGAGAGCAAACGAAAAGGCAGGCGAAAAAAATGGCATAAGGGGCGACACCATATTTGACGACGATACCTTCTTTGGATTATGCCTACCCACATTTGGCGCACATATTCCAGAGGAAGGACTTGGCACTTCCCCTTCCTTTTTTGCCGTCGAAGAAATCCCGGCATACACCGAGCAATATATCCGTGATGCCGAAGATCACGGTTCCTTCTTTTCGAACAACTGGAAAGGCTTGAATGCTTTTCTTGAACTTGCGGATCCGTATTACGGCGAGACGGAGATTCTAAAAACACCTGCAATTGTTAAAAAACATTTTTCCCCGACATCTTTGCCCTTGGAGGCTATTACTGCTTTTGCTGCGGAAGGGGTTACGGCAGATGAAATGCCGCCTGGGTACTATACCGCAAGCAATGAATATTCCGGTGTTGATGCCTCGGACGTTTTTGACACGGTTGAAAAGCTGCTTGATCATTATGCCAGGAAACACAAGGAAGACAGCGAAAAATTCAATCAGGGAAGTTTTGGGACTATCGCCCACATATGTGTCGGGGCACTTCTGGATAACAAGAAAGCCGTCATTCCGCCAAAACTGGCAGGATTTTTGACGATTAGGGAAGCCAAGGCTTTTCTTGAGGCTGGAAACGAACTTGCACAGCGTTTTATCCGTTCGCCGCTGGGGGTCATAGCAAATCGGTCGGAAAACCGAAAAAGCGAATTCCCATTCCGTAGCCTGGTTTGCATCGACGAAAATGATTTTTTTATAAACGGCGTGATCGACCTCGTATTTGAGGATGATGAAACCGTCTATGTCGTTGACTTTAAAACCGACAACAACGAAGTTCCCAAGGAACACATTCCGCAGATGGCGTGTTATTACAGGGCCGCATCGGATCTTTTTGCCGTTCCCGCAAACAAAAATTGTAGAATATGGCTGTACTACCTTCGTTCCGGTCATGCCGTCGAGGTAACCAAAAGGGCAAGGAGGCACAGTTTGGGAAGTTCCAGTTGATCCCAAGCCTTTGCTCCCACACATGCTGTTTACCCGTTTAGGTAAACACTACTCCGCCTTGAATTCCTTCGTGTACTCACGCCTCGGCGCAGTATGTTTTCCCATGCTTTCCCTCTCCTTCCTGTTCTACTTACAGCTTTTCTTTTTGTCTATCTATTCGGGTAAAGTGCCTGAATGCTTAAGTACGCCCGGGCCTGTTGGGGTTCCGCAGATGCGTCTATCCCAAAAATTGTTTATAGTCTTACCGACATCATTGCCCCGTTCCCCGTAAAGCGGAAAGAAAGATTGCTTTCATCATCATTACCAGGCCTTCTATGTAACGTTGGTATTAACCAGCCAAAAAAGGACCCGATTGCTGCTCCAGCCAATACATCCGTTAAAAAATGGTGACCAGTTATTATCCTAGCTATCCCAACAGTTGTCGCCAATGTATGCGAGCCAACAATAACAGGAATTCTCCAGGGCGAATCTGGAAATTCTGCGGAAAAAGTAACGCTAAGCATAGTAGCCGGCAGAAAAGACATAGAAGTTGTTCCAGAAGGGAAAGCATTGGCGGGAATTGGCCTTTCAACAACATCAGCAAAATAGTAGATTGGTCTGTGCCGATTAACTGCTCTTCCTATGGCTCTACGTGTTCCATATGTAAAACCCACTGCCTGAGCATACATTATACCATACGTCAGCCAAATGGGAAAATCATTTCTTAAATCCCATTCCATCAGGACCAGAGGAACTATTAATGGCATGACACCCACCACAGGCCGCATAAAAGTGGTGACGATATTAAATGACCCGTAATTGAACATCAACCATCTGTCAATGGCAATAACATTATTTCTGTCCAGATTTGGTATCTCGTATGTTTCCGGTATCAGGAACGAACCGAAAAACACGCCCAGCGATAAAGTCGAAATAACGATCTCCCTTCTTAGCTCGAGGGTAAATACGGATTCCGTCAGATCGGCAGTAAATGTGGACTCCGTCAGATCGGCGGTAACAGATGCGGATTCCGCATACAGGTTAAATCCCACTACAAAGAAACAAAGCAGGAATAGGGGTCGCCCCATCAATTTTAGACTGGTTTTCATCAGTCCCTCGATGAATAGATCATTCTACTAGCGATAGCAAGGGTGCGACTGCAGGCCAAATTGGGAAATTTAGCGTGTGTGTTGCCAGAGGCGGCGAAACGTGTCAAGATGGTAATTTCGGAAATTTCCTGCCGCATTTCAATAGTTATTTGCATGGTCATACTTGTACCACGAATAGCGAGAAATGTCAAACGAAAACTAAACTGAGGCATTCTCGCGCTCGCCGTATCTCCGCCTCAAATCTGGTAGCGAATCCCCGAAAACGGGGATATTTATGGCGGACAACACATTCTTGGCAGTTGGAAATGAAATATGGTAAAACAAGACAGTATAATATGGCTGGATTTTAACCCACAAGCTGGTCATGAGCCAAAAGACAGACGGCCCACGTTAGTGATATACTGGCGGAGGCGACCGATATTATTGCCGGGTTCATTGAGGCATAGGACCACCGGAGGTTCCAAGTGCAGTTTGTTCTTTTGTTCCTTGAGGGAATTATCACATTCGTCTCGCCATGCCTGCTCCCGTTGCTGCCGCTGTACGTCTCCTATTTTGCGGCTGGGGAGCCAGACAAGCGCAGGGCTTTTGTAAACGCCATTGGTTTCGTCTACGGTTTCACGCTGGTGTTCGTCGCCCTCGGTGCGCTTGCCGGCACGCTGGGAATGTTGCTTGTCGAACATGCCGTTGCGGTGAACATTGTGACAGGCCTTGTCGTCATTTTGCTGGGGCTGAATTTTACGGGTTTGATTAACATTCGTTTTCTGAACAGGGCCGTGCGGATAAACGCCAACGTAAAGAATCTAACGTTTTTTACGTCCGTGCTTTTTGGGATAGTGTTTTCCATCGGCTGGACACCCTGCGTCAGTGCGTTTCTGGGGTCGGCACTTATGAAGGCATCCATGCAGGGCGGAACGCTCATCGGGGGCCTCATGCTGCTTGTATACTCGCTGGGTCTTGGTATACCATTTATCATAAGTGCCGTTCTGATTGACAGGCTGAAAAATGCGTTCGACTTCATTAAACGCAATTACAGAATTGTCAACATCGTTTCCGGCGTTTTGCTTGTAATCATTGGCATATTGATGGCAACGGGCCTGATGGGACGGCTCCTGTTTCTATGAAATATTTTTTGGAGGATGATTTATGACACAGAAACTAAAACTATGCCTTGGCATTGCGGGGCTGGCATTGTTGATAGTCGTTGCGGTGTTTGCCTACAACACCCTTGTAGATCGGGTAAGCCCAGTCGATCGCCTTGCGTTTCCGGAAGAACAGGACGGCATAGGGACGGATGCCCCCACCCAAAGACAAAGGGCACCCGACTTTGCCCTAATAGACTGGGACGGAAACAGCCTTAGATTCTCCGACATCGTCGCCAGTGGAAAACCAGTGGTACTCAACTTCTGGGCAAGCTGGTGCCCAGCCTGCAGGAACGAAAAGCCAGGATTTGAAAGGGTTTACAGGGATCGCGGCGAAGAGGTAAAGTTCGTAATGCTCGGCCTTGCGGACGGCGTACGGGAAACCGTCGAGACAGGGCGAAGGTATATCGAGGAAGGCGGTTTTACCATGCCGGTTTACTTCGACACCTTGCAGGAAGGTGTACGTGCCCACGGGATTCGCTTCCTTCCCACCACGGTCTTTATCGACGGGGATGGATACATCGTGGCCGACACGCAAGGCATGGTTAACGAGGAAGCCCTGCGAAGAGCCATCGATTTCATTCTGCCTTAGCAGAAATTAGGGGAGCCCCTAATTCCCAAAAGCCAGGTTCCCTTTTTCACCAAAAATCCACTACAATCAAGATGTGGATTATGATGTAGCAGTCATCGGCTGCGGGGTTTCCGGGGCGAACATCGCACGGCGGCTTTCGACCTACAGTATCAAGACGGCGATTCTCGAAAAGGCGGCGGACGTGTCCTTCGGCGTGTCCAAGGCTAATTCGGGGATAGTGCACGGCGGTTTTCACCACAACAAAAAGTACCTCAAGACCAGGCTGGAGATACAGGGCAACCTGATGTTCGACCAGCTCTGGCGAGAACTGGATTTCCCTTTCAGGCGTTGCGGCATAGTCGTCGCGGCACTTCACGAGGAGGAAATGAAGGTCGTGGGGCATCTGTACATGCAGGGCGTGGAAAACGGGGCCGTCGGCATCGAGCTTTGTTCCCGTGAAAGGCTTCTGGAACTGGAACCCAGGCTTTCCCACGACACGGTCGGCGGCCTTTATGCCCCCAGTGGTGGGATAATCGAGCCGTACCGCTTTGTCTTTGCGCTGGTGGAATCGGCTCTAAAGAACGGCGTGGAACTGCATACCAACTTCGGGGTAAGGGCGGCGCACCGGAACGGGGATCGCTGGGCAATCCACAGCGAGGACGGGCGTTGCGTAACTGCCCGTTACGCCGTAAATGCGGCGGGCTTGTTTGCCGACGAGGTCTCGGCGATTTTTGCTGCAGAGGAATTCACGATAAATCCACGCAAGGGCGAATACTTCCTGATGGATCGCCTGACGCAGGCCAGGCCCAACCGAGTGATTTTTCCCGTGCCAACACAGGTTTCCAAGGGTATGCTGGTGATTCCCACGGTCGAGGGAACGGTCTTGGTCGGCCCAACCGCCGACGAGGTGGACGGCAAGGGCGATTTTTCCACGACGGGCGAACGGCTCGAAGGCATATTCGAATCGGGCAAGGCGATGGTTCCTTCCCTGAGTCGCAGCGATGTTATCACCAATTTTGCTGGCCTACGCCCCAGCCTACAATGGAAGCCTGGCGTGTCGCACCCAGCTTGCCTGGACGGGGATTTCTACATTGCCCTTTCGGAAAAGTCGCCGGCCTTTGTGCAGGTGGCAGGGATACAAAGCCCGGGGCTAACCGCTTCGCCGGCCATAGGCGAATATGTAAAGAATATTTTGCGAGACCTGGGGCTGGAGCTAAAGGAAAAGCCTGGTTGGAATCCCAATGTGGAAAATCATCCACGCTTGCGAGGGCTTGATCCCTTTGCCTTGGATGCCCTGATTACCAAAGACCCGGCATGGGGAAACGTCGTTTGCCGTTGCGAGAACGTGAGCGAGGCGGAGATCGTGCAGGCTATTCGGCTTGGGCACCATACATTAGACGGGGTTAAATTCTTTACCCGTGCCCAGATGGGACGTTGCCAAGGCGGCTTCTGCACCTACAAAATCATCAAAATCATTATGAGGGAAACCGGTCTTTCCTGGGGAGAGATTACCAAGCATGGCGGCCCGAGCCGTATTCTGACGGGGGAACTGCAATGAAAGAACTCCTTTTCGACGTGGCGGTAATCGGCGGAGGCGCGGCCGGCATGGCCGCAGCCCTGGAACTTGACGCACGGGGATTCTCCTGCGCCATTATCGAGCGAGAGGATTTCCTTGGGGGGATTCTGATGCAGTGCATTCACAACGGCTTTGGCCTGCATGAATTTTCCCAGGAGCTTACCGGCCCGGAATTTGCCGAGCGTTTCATAGAGCAGGTGCAGGATTCCAGGATTGCCGTGTTCCTTAACACCACCGTTACCCAGTTCAACGCCGATTCCGAGCCGCTCTATGTGTCGTCTACCAGCCCCCCCCCTCCACTGTACAGAAAACTCGTATGCGTTTCCCCAGAAGGCCTTATGTTCATTCAATGCCGTGCGATAGTGCTGGCAATGGGTTGCCGAGAACGAAACCGGGGCAACGTGCGCATACCGGGTTCCCGTCCGGCAGGGGTTTTTACCGCCGGGCTTGCACAACGGCTTGTCAACATCGAAGGCTATATCCCAGGCAAGGAGGTCGTGATCATCGGATCCGGGGACATCGGCCTTATAATGGCACGGCGCATGAGCTGGGTTGGCTGTTCGGTAAAAGCCGTCATAGAAATCATGCCCTACCCTGCCGGGCTTACACGCAACATCGTCCAATGTCTTAAAGACTTTGACATTCCCCTTTACCTTTCCTGCCAGACCACAAACATCTTCGGCAGCAACCGTGTCGAGGGCGTTGAGGTTACCCCCATGGAAAACGGCGTGCCAGTTCCCTCAAAACGTTTCCGCATAGACTGCGACACAGTGCTGCTTTCGGTGGGCCTTATCCCCGAAAACGAGCTTTCCCGAGCCGCCGGCGTGGAACTTTCCGGTGCGACCGGCGGCCCCTTGGTGGATTCCAACCTGATGACCAGCCTTGAAGGCGTTTTTGCCTGCGGCAATGTTCTGCACGTCCACGACCTTGCCGACTGGGTTGCCGAGGAAAGCCGACGGACGGGGCGGCACGTCGCCGACTGGCTTGAAGGTTCACGCCCGGCATTGCAGGTACGGGCAAAAGCCGGTTCCAACGTTCGCTACGTGAATCCAGCCCGTATAGATCCCCTACGGGAAAACAGGGTGTACCTTCGCTCGCTGGTTGTAAAGAACGATGCCGTGCTGGAACTGCGCTTGGGAAAACGTGTTATTCGAAGCATCAAAAAAAACCATGTGCAGCCTTCGGAAATGATCAGCGTGAACATCGGCCCCAAGGACTTTCAGAATCAGATAGCGCAGGAAGCGGTAACGGAAGATGCCGCACTGGAGTTTAGCATTGTATGACGAAAAAGCGGGAGGCAGCTTTTGTACCGTAATTTACTTGAACACCTAAGACGTCCAGCCCTTTATGAGAGGACGACGGAAAAGTTTTGGAACGATCCGTATATCGCGGCCCAAATGCTCGAAGCGCATTTGGATCCCGACTTGGACGGTGCCAGCCGTAGTCCCGAATTTATCAACCGCAGCGCCGACTGGATAATGTCGTTGCTGCCCAACGACACCAAGCGGCAAATCGCACTGCTGGACATTGGATGTGGGCCTGGACTGTATACAAAGCTGTTCGCCCAACGTGGCCTTCGGGTTACGGGGCTGGACTTTTCGGAAAATTCCATAGCCTACGCCAGACGGCATGATCCCGACAGCGAATATATTTTTCAGGACTATCTTTCCATGGATTTTGACAATATGTTCGACATGGTTACGTTGATTTACTGCGACTACGGCGCATTGATTCCACAGGAACGCAGAGAGTTGCTTGGCCGTATCCACAAGGCCTTAAGGCCAGGAGGGCTGTTCCTGTTTGACGTGTTTACTCCAGTAAGAGGCGAAGGGGAAGAGGACGACACGTCATGGGACACATACCCGGATGGCGGCTTTTGGAGCGCAAAGCCCCACATCTGCCTGGAGGCAGAGTATTATTACGGCGAGACCGCACAAGGATCCCGTCATGTAATTATCGAAGAAAACGGTATCAGGTGTTTCAACATTTGGAACTGCTACTTTACCAGGCAGTCGTTGCTGGATGAAACCATGGATTTTGGTTTTTCGGAAGTCGGCTTCTACGGCGATGTTTCGGGGCAACCGTATACCGACGATTCGGAAACGCTGTGTGCCGTTTTGCAAAAATCGGCGTGAGGAAAAAGGATGAATGAACTTACCTGCATTGTCTGCCCTACAGGGTGCACTATTGCCGTGGAGGAAAGCGCCATTGCGGATGGCACTTCCACGTTAAAAGTTACCGGCAACCGCTGTCCCCGGGGTGCGGTGTACGCACAGGAGGAAACACGTGCCCCCAAACGAACCCTTACCGCCACCTGTGCCGCCGTTTCCGAAAAGGACCTTGGCGACCGCAGTCCATACGCACCAAGACGGGTTCCGGTTAAGACAAGCGTCCCCTGCCCCAGGGAAAAAATACCTGCGCTGCTTGCGGATATTTACAATGCAAAAGTAACACTTCCCGTAAAACTCGGGGACGTGGTAATTGCGGACTGGAACGGTTACGGAATAGACGTTGTTGCGACAAGGAGTATTGCGTAAAATGGCTGGAAAACAAAGCCCAGAGGATTTCTGGCTGGAGTACGAGGAAAAAACCGGGGAAAAAGTATTGGCACGGGGTCTTGGGCAGTATGTCTCGGGCTGGCAGGAATTCGATGTACACCGTGGGAAACCTATCTGGGGACTTGTCATAGCCACCTCCGGCGGTTTCCGTTTCCACCATTTCCCCCAGACGGGCGGCTGGCTAGGCAATCTCGGTTCCGGCGGAATTGTTCCCAAGGAAAAAACAATTTTCGTCCCCAGCGAGAGGATCGTATCCGCAAGCCTTTTCAAAGAGACAAAATGGTACAAAAAACTATTTTCCACCCACAGCCCCCTCCTTCGGATTCGCTATCTTGACGATGGCGGCAGCGAGAAGGAACTTCGGTTCGCCACCGTCCAGCAGCCAAAGGATAGCAAAAACGACATTGCGGCAGAATTGGCGAAGAACAGGCAAATCTAAAGCATATGCCGCATGATTCAGGGCGGTTCGCTGGATAGCCTCACTCCACCTGAAAATACCTCTGTGCGTTCCTGAACGATATGTCCCGAACCATCCCCCCCAGTAGCTCAAAGTCGTTGGGGATTTCGCCGTTCTCCGCCCAGGTACCCAGGATGTTGCAAAGGATCCTGCGGAAATACTCGTGCCGTGGATACGAAAGGAAACTGCGCGAGTCGGTCAGCATTCCCACAAAACGGGAAAGCAGGCCAGTGTTCCCAAGAAGCCTCATCTGCGCTTCCATGCCGTCGATGTGATCCAGAAACCACCAGCCGGAGCCTAGCTGTATCTTGCCAGGCACGGCTTTTTTTGCCGGGTCGATTTCGCCCTGGAAGCAGCCCATGAGCGTCGCCATGGGGTACAGGTCTTTTAGGTTAAGGCTGTAAAGGATTGTCTTTGGAAGCTTGCCACGGGAAAACAGCAGATCCATAAAACGGGAAAGCTTCTCGGCGATGGGATAATCGTGCACAGCATCATAGCCCGTATCGGGGCCGAGCGCCTTGAGCGCCGCACTGTTGTTGCTGCGTATGGCGGCGACGTGTATCTGCATGACCCAGCCCCTGTCGGCATATTCCCCCCCGACAAAGTTTAGGATAAAGGTCTTCCAGGCTTCGTTCCCACGGGCATCAGGTTTTTCGCCGTTCAATGCCTGGGCGAAAACGTCCCTCATTTCCTTTTCCCACTGGGCAAAGTTGATTTCATCAGGACGAGCACAGCAGAGGTCGGACGAGGCCGTGGCAAATGGCACGAAGTCCAGGCCGTGGTCGGAAATAAGGCAGCCCTTTCCCTGGAAGAAATCGAGGCGGTCTTTTATCGCCGCCAGAAGATCGTCAAGGGAGCTTATGCTTTTGCCTGCCGCCTTGCCTAGGCTTGCAATGTATTCGGCAAAGTCGGGTTTCTCTATGTTGAGAATGCGGTCGGGCCTGAAAGATGGCAGCACTTTGGTTGCCGTTCCCTGTGCACCAAGGCTCCGGACCTTTTCGTGCCACTCAAGGCTATCCGCAGGATCGTCGGTGGTTCCCACGGCGTAAACCTTGAGCTTTTTGAAAATGCCGAACACCGAAAGCGAGGGGTCGTTCGCAAGCTTCTCGTTCGCCGCCTTCCATATCGCAGGGGCGCTCTTCGGGTTCAGGGGTTCGTTTATCCCAAAGTAGCGCCGCAGTTCAAGGTGAGTCCAGTGGTACAGGGGGTTCCCTATAAGCCTGGGAACCGTGTCCGCCCATGCCATGAATTTGTCGTAAGGCTCCGCATTCCCGGTAACAAGCTCCTCGCTTACCCCGTTCGAACGCATCTGCCGCCACTTGTAATGATCGCCACCCAGCCATACCGAAGCCAAGTCGGGGAATCGACGGTTTTCGGCGATTTCCCTAGGTATGAGGTGGCAGTGATAGTCGAAAATCGGTTCCTCTGCCGCCGCCTCGTGATAGAGCTTTTCCGCCATCTTGCTGGAAAGCAAAAAATTACCATCCATGAAGTTTTTCATCGCATTCCCCCTGCTTCCTAGATGGTAACACCAAGCATGGTGGGCTTGCAACCGCACGAGTTACCCCAAGATAAAAGCCCACCCAAATACGCTTATAGCAGAATCTGACCGTGTATTCGAGAAGTGGGGGCTTTGCCTGGGATCATGGCGAGGTTACGTATGCCCCCAAGATCCGTTACCCCTTCCCCATCCTTCACGTTTGCATAATATAGAACCCCAAAAATTGCGAACAAAGTTTCATGCCAAGGGTTCAATGCAGTGGTAATGCACCTTGGTGATCAAAACAGCCCAGGAACCAGCATATCCTTCAACCAAAAACCGGCGAAAAGTCTTACCGACCTGCTGGATTTTTTCCCGGCCTTTTGCTAGAATGTGGAATGATGAAGCGTAGACTCATTACTGCGGCACTTCCTTACGCCAATAACGTTCCACATCTGGGCAACCTTGTTCAAGTCTTGTCAGCCGATGCCTTTGCGCGCTTTTGCAGGCTACGTGGTTACGAAACGCTGTATATCTGCGGCACCGACGAATACGGCACAGCCACGGAAACCCGTGCCGCCGAAAAAGGGATAAGCCCCCGTGAATTGTGCGACCATTACCATACGGTTCATGACAACATCTATAGATGGTTCCAGATTTCATTCGACAAGTTCGGACGTACCTCCACGCCCATACAGACCGAGGTTACGCAGAGTATTTTCAATAAGCTCGACCTGGCAGGTTTTATATCCGAGCATCAGGTTACCCAGTTGTACTGCGGAAAGTGCCGGCGTTTTCTCGCCGACCGTTTCGTTAGGGGCGTGTGTCCCCAGTGCGGTTCCGAGGAGGCACGGGGCGACCAGTGCGAAACCTGCGGCAAGCTCCTCGACCCCACCGACCTGAAGGAACCACGCTGCTCCGCGTGCGGCTCCACGCCAAGTCCGCAGCAAACAAGACACCTCTACATAAACCTCCCCAAGATAAAGGACAGGCTGGAGGAATGGATAAAAACCGCAAGCGAGAAAGGGTTCTGGGCACATAACGCGATTCAGATGACCCAGGCATGGATACGCGACGGCCTTCGTGAAAGGGCCATCACCAGGGATCTCAAGTGGGGGATCCCGGTGCCAAAGCCGGGCTTCGAGAACAAGGTTTTCTATGTGTGGTTTGACGCCCCAATCGGCTACATTTCCATAACCGGCTGCCTTGGCCACGAACTGGCGAAAGGCTTACTCGAACTGCACTTGCCTCCTTCCCAGATAAAAAAATTCCCTAGCTGGCAGGCTTTCGTCTCTTATTGGTGGAACAGCCCCGACGACGTAGAACTGTACCAGTTTATCGGCAAGGACAACATCCCCTTCCACACGGTGGTATTCCCCTCAAGCCTTCTGGGTTCGGGCGAAAAATGGACGATGCTGCACCACATGTCCAGTACCGAATACCTAAACTACGAGAGCGGCAAATTCTCCAAGTCCAGGGGTATCGGCGTTTTCGGCTCCGATGCTATGGATACCGGGATTCCATCCGACGTGTGGCGTTTCTACATTTTCTACAACCGCCCGGAAAAGTCCGACGTTATGTTTACCTGGAAGGATCTTCAGGAAAAGGTAAACGGGGAGCTGATAGGAAACCTGGGGAACTTTGTCAACCGCACCCTTTCCTTCGTTACCCGTTACTACGACGGCGAGATACCCGATGGAACATCCGATCCCGACCTTTGGGACAATATACGATCCTATGAGAAATCCATAATGGAGAAACTCGATCGTGCCGAACTGCGGGATGCCTTTAGAGAGATTTTCGCCCTTTCCTCGTATGCGAACAAATACTTCCAGGATGCCGAACCCTGGCGGCTACGGGTCGAGGATCCCCAAAAAGCCAACGCGGTAATCCGCGATCTAACCCACCTCGTACGGGATTTCGCGATACTTATCGATCCTTTCATGCCCCAGACGGCGACAAAAATAATCATGTTTTTCGGCCTTAGGTTGAGGGAAACATTCGACTGGAGCAATATCGGCAGCGCGAACGGGCTTTGGCCAACCAAAAGGATAGAAAGCAAGGTTCTTTTTTCCAAGCTGGAGGACAGCGAGGTGGATTTCCTTAGAGAACGTTTTTCGGGCAGTCAGCAAGACCGACAACGGGAGGAAGGTGCCGCCGAAAACACGCCAAACCCGGTCAAAAAGCCGAATCCTCCTGCCGAAACCGGCGATGCTGTTAAGCCCAGCCCCGGCAAATTCGTGGAAACCCTTGATCTGCGAGTGGCAAAAGTCGAAAAGGTTGAAAGGCACCCCAACGCGGACAAACTGTACGTCATAAACCTTGAGGTCGGCGAGGGGACAAGCGGAACCCGAGAGGAACGAACCATAGTTTCGGGGCTGGTTTCCTTTTATACCGAGGAGGAACTTACGGGCAAGCGAATAATCCTTGCCTACAACCTCAAGCCGGCCAAAATCCGGGGAACAATATCGACGGGTATGCTTCTCGCCGCCGGGGACAACGGGGGCACCGCTCCCGACGGTTCCCCGGTCGAGCGTTGCGAGGTGCTTGACGCCGGGGATGCCCCCACCGGAACAAGGGTGTTTCCCGAAGGGGGGGCCCTGTCGGCGGAATCTACGGCCCCAGCCGAAATTGACATAAGTACCTTTTTCGCCTACCCCATATCGGTCAGCGATTTTGCCGTACAGGCGGACGGCAGGAACCTCTGCCTGAACGGAAAGCCCATCCGCACCAGCATAATCCAGAAAGGCAAGGTAAACTGACAGCGGAATTTGTCCTTAGCGTCACTAACGCCGATCTTGCCGTCTGCGAAAATGCGGATTCCTTTTTGCAGTCGGCAACGTGGGGAAGGTTTAAGTCCCGCTTTGGGTGGAGTGCAAAAGCCTTTCTCGTTGAATGGGCAACGAACGAAAAGCGTTCTAGGGGGAATACCCGTCCCCTGCTGGTACTTTCCCGCAACATTGCGCCGGGCATTTGCATGGCATACGTACCCTGGGGGCCGGAACTGCCCTTCCCCCCCGATCAAGGTCTGAGTAACATGGCATTGGCGGAACTTGCCCGTGTCCTTGGGCCTTTCCTGCCCCGTAACACCACCTTTGTCCGCTTTGATCCACCCTGGTTTGCCCGGGAAGAAGGCCCCCAACAGGGATTGCCTCTGCCGTTCAGGCGCGCCGCCGCGGATATTCAGCCGCCGGACACGGTAATCGTCGATTTGACACCGCAAGCCCAGGACATACTTGCCTCGATGAAACCCAAATGGCGCTACAACATCGGGCTTGCCGAAAAGCGCGGCGTTACCGTAAGCCCAGCCCCTGGCGAAAAACAAGACCTGGAACGGGATCTGGGGATTTTTTACGGCCTACTCGCCGAAACTGCCGAGCGTGACGGTATTGCGATTCACAGCAGCGGGTACTACAGGGCACTTTTCGAGGAATGTGGGAACGGCGTTCCAGGCAACGGAGCGATTCCCCCCAGACTTTGCCTGTACACCGCCTGGCATGAAAGCTCGCCTTCTCGAAAAGGCGACTGCCTTGCGGCCATTGTCGTTCTTTTTCGGGGGGAACAGGCAACGTACCTTTACGGCGCTTCCTCGAACGTCAAGCGCAACCTGATGGCCCCCTACGCCCTGCAATGGAGGGCAATGCTGGAAGCAAAGGCGGTGGGCTGTTCCAGGTACGATCTGTTCGGCATACCGCCAGACGAAGATCCGGAGCATCCAATGGCAGGCCTGTACCGCTTCAAAACCGGTTTCGGCGGAAGAATAATGCACCGTCCCGGCAGTTGGGACTACCCCTGCAGGCCGATACTGTATGCCCTGTTCAACAAGGCGGAGCGTTTAAGGAAAAAGCTGCGCGACAGACGCAAACTGCGTGGCAATAAATCTTGACCTTCGGGGCGTTTCTGTGGATATTGTACTATAGTAGGATTACCGAACCGTAGATCACAGTTTTCGCAATTAGCTCGGGCTGCTTTGGAGTCGCCTTCAGTACAGCGGAGGTCTTGTTCTTGAAACACACAAATCCGGCAAACCTTGCCATCATAGCCTGTCCCGGCGGCGACGTATTTGCCGAAGAAGTCATCGTTCACCTAAAAAAGCTGTACCGCCGCAACAACGAACGGACGGCTACGGAGCTTGCCAAACGTTACGACTCGACCCCCGAGGAAGTCATCGAGCGGATCAACTTCATCAACGAGATCGTCTCCCTCGGCCCCCGAATACACTCCGAAAAGGGCAAATGCCCCGTTCCCAGGCTCAAGACACCGACAAGGTTCACCAGCTTTCCAAACGGCGAGGTCAAGGCGGAAATCGAGGAATCGGTACGGGGAAAGGACGTCTACATCTTTCAGGACGTCGAAAACCATTACCCCGTGCGCTTTTCAGGCTGCGAGGACGGAAAGGTGCTGACGATCAACGACCACCTCATGACGCTTTTCGTCACCATAGATGCGGCACGACAGGCGGGGGCGCATAGGATAACGCTGGTAATCCCAAACTATCCCTACGCCAGGCAGCACAAGGCCAAAGGCAGGGAAGGCCTTACCGCAAGCCGAATAGGGAAGATGTTCGAAACCCTTGGGGTGTGCCAACTCATCACCCTGGATATTCACTCACGGGACATAATGAACTCCTTTACGACCATGCGGCTCGAAAACCTGCACGCAAGCTACCAGATAATCAGGGCGCTTTCCAGGCTGGAAGGAATCCTGGACGACGATTTCGTGGTCGTTTCCCCGGACACCGGCGCGGTTGACAGGAACAAGTTCTTCGCCTCGACACTCAAAAAGCCGCTGGCCCTGCTGTACAAGGAACGGGACTACTCCAAGGTATGCAAGAACGTGTCGGAAAACAACATTTCCCAGTTGCGGCTTTTGGGGAACGTGAAGGACAAGACGGTTTTAATGGCCGACGACCTGCTCGGCACGGGTGGGACCCTCATAAAAGGGATGGAACTGCTCAGGAAGAACGGCGCGCGCCGGATTATATGCTCGATCAGCCTACCCCTGTTTTCGGGCGATGCGGTATCCTATTTCGACAAAGCCTACAAGGAAGGCCTGTTTTACAGGATCATCGGGACCAACGCGGTTTACCAGGAGGAAGTGCTAAAACGCCCCTGGTACATCAGCGTGAGTATATCCAGGCTCTTTGCCCAGGCAATATCCAGGCTTCACAATGGGCTTTCCATTTCAAGCCTTCTGGACAACCGGGAGATCATCAAAGGGCTGCTTGGCGGCGCAAAGGAACCGCCGCAGCCTGAGTTTCCTTTTCAGCAGGACGCATGAAAGTATTTCGCATTCCGGAGCAATGCCGGGCTATCATATTTGACATGGACTCCACCCTCTACACGAACGAGGACTATGCCCGTTCGCAGATCGATCTTCCCATTGAACGGCTTGCCGGCCTAAAAGGGAAAAGCTTTGCCGAAATGAGCGGCGAGATTGCCGCATACAGAGAAAAATGGTCGAGCGAGAACGGGGGGCGGAACATCAGCCTTGCGAACACGTTCGCCGCTTTCGGCGTTGGCATCAGGGAAAGCGTCCGATGGCGGAACGAACTTTTAAACCCGGAACAGTACCTTGGCGAGGACAGCCGACTCCGTTCCGTATTGGAAAACCTTGAAGAACGCTTTATCCTGGCATTGGTTACCAACAACCCCGTGGCCATCGCCACAAGAACCCTTGACGTGCTGGGAGTGGATGATTTGTTCCACGCGATTATAGGCCTTGACACCTGCGGCGTGTCGAAGCCCCACGAGGAGCCGTTTATGAGGGCGGCGATCCTGTGCGGCTCGGTGCCGGAAACCTGCCTTTCCGTTGGGGATCGCTACGACATCGACATAGCCCTTCCCCTGGAGTTAGGCATGGGGGGTATACTTGTTGATGGGGTGGAGGATGTATACGAATTGCCGAGACTGCTTGCATAAGGGAAATGACGATGGATTCCAAATCCGGTGGGGCTTGGCGGTTGGATAGCCGCCCTACCCTACCCTACCGCTTCGAAAGCAGGTTGCGGCTGATCAACGTGCCAGCAACCTGCACCACCTGCACCAGGATCAGTATGACGATAACCGCGCCAATCGTTACGTCCGTCTGAAAGCGGTGAAAGCCGTAGCGTATGGCAAGATCCCCAAGGCCCCTGCCGCCAATCGCCCCAGCCATTGCCGAATAGGCAATCAAGTTGATGATGGTCAGGGCCAGCCCGGAAACAAGGGCCGGCATTGCCTCCGGAATCAGCACCTTGCGGACGATCTGTAGGTTGGTCGAACCCATCGCCTTCGCCGCCGTAATCACGCCAAGGTCAACCTCGGAAATGGCGGCCTCGGTTATCCGGGCAAAGAAAGGTGCCGCCGCTATCGAAAGTGGGACAATCGCCGCCGTGGGGCCTATGCTGGTACCCACGATCATTCGTGTAACTGGAATCAGAAGGACCATCAGTATTATGAAGGGAATCGAGCGGAACAGGTTCACAAGCTGGGAGACCACGCTGTACAGCATTCGGCGCGGGGCAAGCCCGGCAGGGGAAGCGACGTAAAGGTAAACGCCAAGGGGAAAGCCCAGCAGGCAGGCGAAAAAGGCCGAAATGAAGGTCATGTACACCGTCTCGAACGTCGCCCCCGGCAGAAGGGATATTATCTGCAGAATTCTTTCGCTAGACATGGAGCATCTCCCTTGTCGCCGTAGCCTGGGGCGAATCGAAGACCGACCCGACGCTCCCCACTTCCACTATAAGCCCGGCGTCCATGACCGCAACTTCCTGACATATCTCCCGGATAACTTCCATCTGGTGCGTTATCAGCACGACCGTTATTTTCAGCCGCTGCTGTAGGTCGCGGATAAGCGCGAGTATCGAGCGCGTCGTCTGGGGATCCAGGGAGCTTGTCGCCTCGTCGCAGAAAAGCACTTCGGGGTTTGCCGCCAGCGCACGGGCAATAGCCACACGCTGCTTCTGCCCGCCGGAAAGCTCTCGCATCCTGGCCTTGCGCTTGTCGGCAATATCCACCATATCCAGAAGCTCGCGAACCCGCCTGTCAATCTGCTTCTTGGGAAGGCCGGCAATCTCCAGGGGATAGGCTATGTTCCCCGACGCACTTCGGGATCCAAGCAGGTTGAAGTTCTGGAATATCATGCCCATCTTTCTGCGGCGTTCGAGCAGCGCCCTACCCTGCAAGCCGTCCACCCTTTCGTCGCCGTAGTATACCTCGCCGGTATCCGGCTTTTCCAGAAGGCTCATTGTTCGCAGAAGCGATGATTTACCGGCACCGCTGCGACCGATTATTCCAAAGATGCAGCCTTGGGGAACGGTAAGATCAACCAACCGCACCGCCGTAACCGATCCGTATGACTTCGAGACTTGTTTGAGGACTATCATTCGTTACCTTGCAATTGTCGCTTCCTCGTAATCTATCCTGCGATTTCCTGGAGCCGCTTTATTATGTCGATATGCTGGGTGCATGCATCCTCGCAAAGGCCGCAAGCGGTGCACCCACCGGCGGCCGAGCGATCCAGCCCCCAGTGCCATTTGAGCCTGTTCGCGATATGGTCGCCGCCGTCCTTCCTGCCCAGGATTTTCTGATTGTAGGCATCCATGAGCTTCGGTATGGCTATCCCTTCCGGACAATCGTCGCAGTAAGCGCAGCCTGTGCAGATTCCCTCGAAGGAGGTCAGGGCCGTGGCCTTCAGCTCCTCCAGTTCCGCCAGGGTTCTTGGCTCGTAGCCCTCCACTGCGGCGATGGCATCCTGTATGTGCTCGACGGTGTCGAAGCCCACAAGGGCAGACGTGATGTCCGGATGATCCCAAAGGAAGCGCAGGGCCGCCGTTGCCATGTTCTCGCCGGTGCGCCTAAGGAAGCCAAACATGTCCTCGTTTTGGGGGATAAGGCCTCCGCCGAGTGGGTTCATAATAACCGCCCCCAGCTTTTTCTCCCGGATTGCGTCGAAGGCAACTTGCCTTGTCCTAAAATTGTATGCGGAATAGCCAAGCAGCACTCCCTCGAACACCCCTTCCATCAGGAGTTCCCTGATTTCGTCGTTTATGAGGTGGCTGGACACGCAGATGTGGCGGATAAGCCCCTCTTCCTTGAGCTTCGTGAAAGCCTTGAGTATGCCGTTATCTTTGCGAGCCTGCCAGTTATCCAGCTTGGTGATGCTCCAGATATGGTAGAAGTCAACGGAGGGGACATCCATGCGTTTTAGCTGCGCCTCCAGCTCCCGACGGATTGAGGCCTCGTCCGAGGTAAAGGTTTTGGTGGCGGAATAATAGGGAAGATTCCTGCGCCTTAGTTCCGCAAGGCCCTTGCCGAACACGACCTCGCTCTTGCCTTCACAGTAGAGCGGCGCGGTGTCAAAGTAATTTATTCCGCCTTCCGCGGCGGCAAGCATCATACGTACGCACTCCTCGTGATCGTCTATGTTGGCGAAACGCATTCCCCCAAAGCTTAAAATCGAAACCTTCTTGCCTGTCTGACCGTATTCCCTGTACTGCATAGGAGCCTCCAAGGATATTTTACGGATTCTGGACGAGATTGTATAGGTGTCAAATTATCTGCCCACAGGTCAATCTAATTTGGGAGCGGAACGAAAGAAGTCCAAAAACCTTGCATTGGTGTTTACCCGTTTAGGTAAACACCATTGAATATTCAGTTCCCAGAACTTTGTTCCAGGGCCGTTACTCCCCACTCCTGAACAATTCATCACTACGCCAGCAACTTGATTCTTGCCAGGACGCTGTCCAGCCGCTCGCTGTTTAGGACGGCCCGGCGGTATTCGCTATCGCCGAGCTTCTCTATCTCATAGTCGCCCCTGCTAACGAATTTTTTGCCTTTCCCTTTGACAAACCAATACACAAGCGATATGGCCTCGGCACTCAGCTCTATGGCGTGAAGGCCCTTCTTGCCTATGGTGCAGCCGGAGTTGAACAGGCAGGGCACCGGCATTTCGTCGCCGTAGAGGCTAAAGCTCCGCTTCAGCATATCCTGGCGTTCCTTGCGTTTCAGCTTGCCAAGTTCACGGCGAAGGGAACGGACCTCAGCCTCTATCTTTTCCTGCTCCTCCCCCGATGCCAGCGGATACCTGCGGCACAGGCTCTCTATCTCGAACCTTACGTACTCGAAACGGCCCAGCGACTCGAAAAGGGGGCGGTGGGTATGGCCTATGATCGATATGCAGTTGTTCTTCAGCGAAAAATCGTAGGCGGCCTTTTCGACGGTGAAACGCCGGTGGGGGCTGCGGCCCGATGAGATGTTCATTATGCCGAAGGGTTTCAGGAAGTAGCGTATGCCCACGCCTATGAGCTTGTTGAAGGCGCTGTAAATCTTCGACGACTGGTGCCCGTGATACACGTATGCCGGAATCACGCCCGTCTCGATGCGGATCATCTCGTATAGCGGATACCTGTACGATTTTTTGAGCAGAAGCGCCTCGTCGTGGTTGCCGACGAGCTTGAAAAGGCGGTTCTGCCCGGCGAAAAGGCTGAACACCCTGCCAAGCTCCACCCAGCGTTCCTCTATGCGATCCAGGGGATGACGGTGAATGTCCTCGATATCCCCGTTAAGGACGAGGTACCAGCCCTGCTCGAAATAGTAGTTTTTTAGAAGGCCGATAAGCAGATCGCCGTTGCGGGCCAGGTCGTCCCTCTTGCCAGTACCCATGTGCAGATCGCTGATTATCAGCACCCGACCGCCGCCAGAAATATCAAGCTCGGCATCCGGTTCCAGACGGTGGGTGAGTATATCGCTTAAAAAATTCGTATGCGCCATACCTATACCAGATTACAGGTTCCAGATCGCAAGTTACAAGGCAGTTGAACCTCGATTATTTGTCGCCAGCTTCGCCCTGATTGTCCTTACAAGCTCCGGCGTGTCCCTTTTGATTACGCGCAGATAGCACAGGGTGAACACCGACACGGCTATCCAGGTAATCTGGAATATGTAAACCGCCCAGCCCCGATCCAGGTTCAGCAGGGGAAGGCCCTCCCTAGGCGGACGCACGACGAACAGGAAGTTCACCCGTGGATCCCAGCCGAAAAAACCGTTGACCCAGATGGCGAAAACCACAGCCATCACACCAAGCCCAACAGCCATACCGTACTCCTTTATGGTGTAGCGGATAGGTTGGGCCATGTATAGGTAAAATCCCAGGAAGACAAGCATAGCGTGGTAGATGAAAAAGCGGTAGGTGGCGAATTCCAAAAGCCCGTGGTGATTGTAAGTGTACTGAAGCAACATTCCCACCGCTCCCCCACCGACCAGCATGGGGTACATGAACGCCAAAAGCGGCCTACGTTTTTCAAGGCTGTCGGAAAACGCCAGGGCGAATATCAGGAAGATTTGGAAGGGGCACATCGCAAACGGCAAAATGTTCGGCGGCAAACGATAGCCGTAGCCGTACGGGGACCTTTCCATGAAGAAGAAAATCTTTTCCAGCTCGCACAAAATCCCTATGACCGCGCAGATCATAACGATCTTCCTGCTGTAGCCGAATTTCCTGGAAATGAAAACCGCCAGGAGCACGGCCATGGGCCATAAAACCGCCAAAAAAGTCAAATGTGATATCGAAAACGGGTTGACAGGATGCAGTATCTCGCTCAAAATCAGGCTCTCCTTAAAATTGTACCACAAAAGATTCACTCCGCACTAAACAGCAGATGCCAACACAACCCCAAGCAGAAGGGCATATAAGCATGATGGGAAAATTACGGCATTGGGTCAAGAGGAATTGAAGCGCAGGGGACATTTTCGCTGATTTTTAACAAAGGCGTTGAAGCTGCCCCGTCGGAAAATATAATTCGGCTGGGGGTGTCACGGCTAGTCGTGGTACCGTGCCAAGCATTGACAAACCCCTACCACCCAGCTTATAATAGCCAAACTTATAGTCGGCGCAAAGGAAGTCAGACATGGTTGTGTTCGCTTCTTTGGCTTTTATCTCAACCGCAGGATGGCACGGATAAGCACTTTGGAGGTGTGTATGAACAGTAAGGGTGTTTGGCTTGTGATATTGATGGCGCTGCTTGCAACATATGCCCATGGACAGCAATCCTGCACGACGGTTCGGGATTTCTTCGACGAGTACGGCGTTTTCAAGGTACAGGTCGGCGCTTTTAGGTCGCCGTCCCATGCCCAAGGTTATTTCACCCGTCTGGACTCCGCAGGGTTCAACCCGGTTCTTGAGCGGTACGGCGGTCTGGACCGGGTGGTCGTTCCCGTAAGGGCGATAGAAGAAGTGGAAGTTGTTGTCCAGCGGCTTGAAACCGCCGGGTTCCGAAACGTCTGGTTACGAGGCGAAGGCACGGCAATTCGGGCTCCAGGTGGACAGGGTACCTACAGGGTACAGGTCGGTGCCTTTAGGTCACCATCCCATGCCCAGGCTTCCATTACCCGTCTCAGGACCGCAGGGTTCGATCCAGCGTCGAAAGTGTTCCACAGCCCCCGACACGGAGCGGTCACCCGTGTGTTCATTCCAGGTGTAAGGGCATCCGAAAGGTCGGGGGTTGTCCAGCGACTTAGACATGCCGGGTTCGAAGGAACCTGGATACGGTGCGGACAATGTTGAAATGCAGGGGGATATCAGTTTACCCTTCTTCCCCTCAATGTTCGTCGATTTAAACGATCCCTGTCTTCTTGAGATAATTGTATCAACAAATGGGGTGGCCTATCCCCCGTGAACCTTACCCTATACCAATTTTCCCCATAGCGAAGCCAATCCCCTTCGTCTCCGTTTAACAAGTCATCGCGAGAACCGAACTGCAAATCGAAAAACCCATCTCGATTATCTGCTTGGGCGTAAAATACCAAAAAATCATCCCCATAATCAAAACTGACCCATAATTCTATCGCCTCGCCCGTACGCTCAGTCCATATTGCCTGTCCAAGAGTTTGGTCATTTATTATTACCTCTTCCCTTATGCGTTCAGTTACAATCGTTGCCCTTCCATCATGGACATTCTCGATAGATCGTTCATAATCACGTTCCAGTGTAATACGCCCAAATAAATGCAGTTGCAAGCGTTCAATGTCTTCCTGCATTCTTCCCGGCGTACTTAAACTTTCAACAAGTGATACCGTCAAAGGGATTCGAGTCTCTACAACCGAAATAACTAGTGGTGGTGGTTGAAGCTCAGTTGCACAGCTAAAAAATAAAAATACAAATATGCCAAAAAAAACACCTACAAGTTGCTTTGCCTTCATCGCTGTGCCTCCTAATGACCCCCTCTCCTTAGTCTAGATTTTGTTTGTGCCAAAAACAGATGCAATTTTTAAGAAAAAATTGGCTTTTTTATACGTGCCTGATGCTTTCCATCGATTCTGCCATGTCCATGTATATATACTACCGCACTTTTGCCGCTTTGCCAATAGCAGATTCAACTTTTTTTTGCCTATCGGGGTGTGTTCCGTATTCGCATCCATGGGATATCTTCCATATCGCCGTTTCATCTCGTACGCGCCAGCGGCAAAACGGGCTTCCACTCTGCTAGCCATCCGTAGACTGGAACATGAATCAACCTGGGTATTGTCAGGAAAAATTCAAAAAATCCATTGCAGAACATTTGTAGTGTTATTGCAAAATTATTTTCGCCTGTGGCTATGATAGCACCCCCGGGGGTATGCCACCTGGATTCGTATTCGGTACTTGTCGCCATAATGGGAACGCACCTTGTGGACTTGTCAAAAGGGCGGAATAGATATAACATTCGGTGTATGAAACTACCTCCCAGTAGAATAACTCCCTTTTTTGTCATGGCGACCAGTATAGCCATCCTGGTTTCTTTCCTTTACCAAAATTGTAAAAAATCGAGGTTTTTGTGATTATCGCAAGAGTAAAAATGACATATTTGGCAACGGTTGCCATCGCCGTGCTTCTTCTTGTTATAGGGCATCGCATAGTGGCACAGGGGCTACCCATCTTCCAAAACGATACACAGGAAGTCGTAAGGGCCACGGTGCAAAGGGTTGTGGAAATAATTGAACCGGATGAGGTTTTCGACGAATTCGAATTCCTGCTTATGCTGCAGGGCGAAAGGCTACTGTTCGAGGCGGAGGTAAGAAGCGGACCACGGAGGGGCGAGGTTATTTCAGCCGTGCAGACTTTTGGCGGATTTGTTCATGACACGTTTAGGGAAGTTGTCGAGGGCGATTCAATTCTTCTTATTAGCTTTGGCGATGAATGGTTTTTCAACGGGTTTTATCGCACGAACAGGTTGCTTGGACTGGGAATACTGTTTGCGTTGTGCGTCCTGTTATTTGGCGGTAAAAAAGGCTTTAACACGATTCTTTCCCTTGGCTTAACCTGTGCGGCGGTGTTTGCCGTTTTTATTCCCTCTATACTTTCGGGAAAAAACATTTACCTAATGGCTCTGCTTGTATGCGCATACACAACGATAGTAACATTGTCAATTGTTATAGGGTTTAACAAAAAATCGCTTGCCGCAGCGGTTGGCTGCATGAGCGGCATTGCGGTAACCGGACTTATCACAATCATAATGGACAGGGTACTGTTTTTGACAGGAATCTTGGACGAACACTCACGGTTTTTAATGTTTCTGCCAATCGAGGGCACAATCAACCTGCGTGCGATTGTTTTTGCCGGTATCATCATAGGTGCCATGGGTGCAATCATGGACGTGGCAATGTCGATATCGTCCGCAATGTGGGAGATAAAAGAGAGTGCGGGAAGGATAAAGTTCGAGGCTTTGCTTCGTTCGGGGATGAACATTGGTCGTGATATCTTTGGCACCATGGCAAACACGCTTATCCTTGCGTACATCGGCACCTCGCTGTCGGTTATTCTGATTCTGCTGGTGTATACCGACTCGCTTACAAGTCTGTTAAACATGGAAATGATTGTGGTGGAGATTTTGCAGGCCTTAACTGGCAGCCTTGGTATTCTGTTTACAATACCGCTGACAAGCCTTTTCTGCTCGACGATTTATTTGAGGGACACTACGAAAAGCTAAAACAGCCCGAATCCTATTCGGGCCACAAGGGCAAGAAAGACCAAGGTAATGGACAGTATTGCAAGAAGTCCGCCTTTACGGATGCTATTCCCATTCTGTCATATCGGAGAACCCCTTTCAAAGTGACAGGTTTCGATACGCAAAAAGGGTAAAAACGGGGTGGGAAAGGCTTGAATGATTCATACGAAAGCCAAAACGCTTTCAATATGACAAAAAAATCGGGCAACCCGGATTTGAACCGGGGACCCCAAGTCCCCCAGACTTGTACGCTAACCAACTGCGCTATTGCCCGATAAGAACCATCCAAGGCTCTTTCTGCCTGAAACCCTAGCACTTTCGGCAAAGCTTGTCAACTACGGGGTGCAGGCTAAAAGCAAAATGCTGCGACGACAATGGTTCGTATCGACAAGCTCCCTTGCCAGAAACGTCGATTTTGTCTATTATTATACGTAAGTCAGGATCCATGCATAGAAAAAAAAATTGCCACGCACTTTCTCGCCTCATTTTTGTAGTATTTGTTGTTTTTGTGTCCAGTTGCGGCTGGCCAGAGCGTGATGGGACGGCCTGGGATTTTGATCATCTCTTCTTCTTCACCATACCGCAGGTAACGGCGGAGGAAATCGAGGCCATAGAAAGAATCAGGGGCCAACGGGACGGCTTTGTCTATGCGATGACCTATTCCACCGAAGCCTTCCTTCTCGGAGATGGAAACGTCGGGGGTTTCAGTTCGCACTTTACCTCTTGGCTCAGTAGGCTGTTCGGAATCCCGTTCAGGGTAAGAATAGTCGAATGGGACGAGCTAATTGCGGGCCTTGCCTCCGGGGAGATAGACTTTACCGGCGAACTTTTCCTTACGGACGAGCGGTGCGAAACTCATTTTATGAGCGGCCCAATATCCGAACAGCCCGTAACGGTTATGCGGCATTCAGGTTCGGAACCTTTGTCCGCTCTAGGGCAGGCCCGTACCCTGCGCTATGTGTTCCTGGAAGGGAGCGTCGTATATGATTTGGTGGTGCGGTACCTGCCCGAAAATCACTATGCGGTTTTTGCCCCTAACCTTGGTGCCGTTCATCGCCTGATGCTCGATGGTGAAGTCGATGCCTTTATTGGCAAAAGCAATGCGATGGCGTTCTTTGATCATCATGGCAACGTGGAAATCGAGTATTTTCTCCCATTGATGTACATCCCAATGTCCATTTCCACGAAGAACCCCGAACTTGAGCCTTTTGTCTCCGTCATACAAAAAGCCCTTGATGCCGGTGCGTCGTACAAAGTGGCAGCGATGAACAGCATGGGCTATCGAGACTATTTAAGGTGGCGGCTTAACATGCAGCTTACCCCCGAGGAAAGGGCGTTTATCCAGCTACATAGTACGCCGACCAACCCCGTAAGAGTTGTCGCCGAATACGACAACTATCCTGTGTCGTTTTATAACAGCAGAACCGGGACTTGGCAAGGCATAGTATTTGATATATTGGACGAGATAAGCGAACATACTGGGCTTTACTTTACCGTGATCAATGCACCATTCACGCCATTTCCCTACCTAGTGCAGATGGTGGATCATGGCTGGGCTTCGATGTTCGCCGAACTGGTTTGGTCAGAAGATAGGGCGGAGCGTTTTATATGGGCGGATACCCCTTTTCAGTATGATTTCTTTGCCCTGATTTCATCGGTGGACGCTGACCCCATCAGGGTTGCCGATACGGTACACTTTCGGGTGGGATTGGTTACCGATTCGGCCGCCGCTTCGATGTTGAACCTTTGGTTTCCCTATCACCCAAAGACGGTGGAGTATCCTTGCAACAGCGCGGTTTTTGACAGACTGTTCAGAGGCGAGATTGATCTTGTAATGACGACAAGTAGGCAATTGCTTGCGGTCAACCATTTCTTTGCCAGGCAAGGCTTCTGGGTTAACTTTGTCTTCGAGAATCACCCTGCGGATTCATATTTTGCCTTCAACGCCAACGAAACCGCCCTTCGTTCCATCGTTTCCAAGGCGCAGCCATTGGTGGATACCCGTACCATAATCGCCTGTTGGGAACGCCAGGCCTTCGACTATCAGGCCAGAATGGCGGCGGCACGGATGCCATGGTTTATCGGCGCTTTAGTGCTGCTGTTTTGCGTACTGCTTCTTGTGTTGGTCCTTACGTATCGGATCCGGCGTGAAGGCAAGCGTCTTGAACGGCTTGTAAACGAGCAGACCCGGGAACTGCAAATCGCTTCCGAAGAGGCGCTTGCGGCATCGTACACCAAGAGCGAATTTATCGCAAACATGAGTCACGAAATCCGTACGCCCCTCAACGCCATCATCGGCATGACCGCCATTGCCCGTTCCTCCAACGATTTTAACCGCATCGACGACTGCCTTAACAAAATAGGGAATGCCTCGCATCAGTTGATGAAAGTTATCAACGACATCCTCGACATAAGCAAGATCGAGGCGAGGAAGTTCGAGATGGCCCATGAACCCTTCTTCTTTGAAACCATGATGCGTAACGTTATCAACATCATTGATGTACGTGCCGCCGAAAAAAAACTGCATTTTGCCATTGCCGTCGATAACAACATACCCAAGGTGCTTATCGGCGACGAAATGCGCCTTTCCCAGATTTTGATAAACCTGCTTTCCAATGCGGTTAAATTTACCCAGGAAGGCGGAGACGTGGGGTTTGCCGTCAGGCACGTCAGCCAACGCAACAACAGGGAATTGATTGAATTCTTGATACGTGACAGCGGTATAGGCATTGCGGCGGAGCAGCAACAGACGATGTTCGATGCCTTCGCGCAGGCCAATTCGGGTGTGGCGAACCGCTTTGGGGGTACGGGCCTGGGGCTTCCCATCAGCAAGAGTTTTGCCGAGCTTATGGGAGGAGAGATTTCCGTGGAAAGCTCTCCCGGCATTGGAACATGTTTTACGGTGCAGGTGCCGTTTGAGCTGGGCGACCAGGACATGGTGAGACAAGTCCATGACGAAAAGGAACAGCCGGCGCATCATTTTCAGGGGTGTACGCTGCTGCTGGTTGAGGATGTCGAGATTAACCGGGAGATTGTCATCACCCTGCTTGAGGGCACCGGCGTTACCGTGGACTATGCCGAAAACGGGCAGATTGCCGTCGATATGTTTGCCGCCGACCCTGATCGTTACGACCTTATCTTTATGGACATACAGATGCCTGTGCTGGATGGCTACATAGCAACCCGTGCCATACGGGCGCTTGATTTTCCCAGGGCGCAGACTGTCCCGATAGTGGCAATGACGGCGAATGCTTTTTCCGACGACGTGGAAAGGTGCAGGGATGTTGGCATGAACGATCATATGGCCAAGCCCATTGAAGTTGATATCCTTTTGAACATGGTCGATAAATACCTTAACGGAAAAATGCATAGGCCATGATCAATGGCCAGGATACGCCTTCGTATCAAGATTCATACCTTGATCCCCTAAACCCCGGGCAGAGGCAGGCTGTACTGCATACGGGAAAACCCCTTCTGATTCTGGCCGGTGCGGGTTCTGGAAAAACCAGGGTAATAACGACAAAAATCGCCTGGCTTATACGGGAACGGGGTCTTGCCCCGTATTCGATCCTTGCCGTTACGTTTACCAACAAGGCCGCCAGGGAAATGGCCGAACGTGCCAGGCAGATTGACGAAAGGGCCGCAGGCGCAATGCTCCGGACATTCCATTCGTTCGGGGCCTGGTTCCTGCGCCGCAACGGTTCCCTTGCCGGCCTCGACTCTGGCTTTGTGATCTACGATGACGGCGACATGGTTTCACTTCTTTCCACGATTATGAAGGGAGCGCCCAAGGCGGAGGTTAGGCAGGCCGCACACAAAATTTCCCGTGCCAAGGATTACTTCCTTTCCCCCTCGGACTCCGCACTTTCGTCGATAGACGGAACCGGCAAGTTCCGTGAACTGTATTCGCAGTACGAGGAACGGCTGGCCCGTATCGGCAACGTTGACTTCGGAGATCTGATAAAAAAGCCCGTCGAGATTCTCCGCCGGGAACCGGAAGTGGCTCGTCGCCTTCGGGATCGCTTTTCCGTCGTGATGGTTGACGAATACCAGGACGCAAACATCGCCCAGTTCGAGCTTCTAAAAGAACTGACAGGCCCGGATACCTACATTTGCGTCGTCGGCGACGACGACCAGTCGATCTACCGTTTCCGGGGAGCCGAGGTAAAAAATATTCTTGAATTTCCTAACAAGTTTCCCGATGCCGAGGTTATCAGGCTGGAAAGCAACTACCGTTCCACTTCCCCCATTCTTAGGGCTGCGTCCTCGGTTGTGGATTACAACAGGGGCCGCCTTGGAAAAACCCTTTACGCCGAACGTGGCGAGGGGGAACAGCCCGTGCTTGCCTTCCTGCCGAATCAGGACGAGGAAGTCAGCTTCTGCGCCGCGCTTATCGAAAAGGCCGTTAGCGGTTCCGGGCAGAAGTGGTCGGACTGGGCCATACTGTACCGCACGAATGCGCAGTCCCTGGGCTTTGAGACGGAGTTCCTGCGCCGCGGCATTCCCTACCGTGTAGTCGGTTCCCTCAAGTTTTACGAACGGGAGGAAATAAAGGATGCCCTTGCACTGCTTGCGTTCCTGGTGAATCCCCGTGACGAAGTTGCCTTTCGCCGAATAATAAACAAGCCTGCACGGGGCCTTGGTGCGGTGACGGTGGATCGCCTTGTAGGATCGGCCACGGAGCATGGGGCTAGCCTTTTGGAAGCGGCAAAAAGCATGAGGCAGGGACTAAAATCAAAGGCAGGCAAGGGACTCGAAGTCTTCATCAAGATGATGGAAGACGGAAGGTACCTTTTGGAAAGCGGCACGGAAAACGGCGCTAAGGTCAATGCGCCTGGAAGAAAGAAACCGGCTTCAAGGAAGGAAGGCGAACTGGTACCCGGCGAGGGGCTTTCGGTGTGCGTTACACGTATGATAGTAGCTTCCGGCTTGGACGAGTACCACCTGACGCAGGACGAGATAACGGGAAACCAGCGACTGAATAATCTACAGGAACTTGTCAATGCGGCAAGCCTGTATGCCGGAACCGTCGAAGGCCTGCTGGAATTCCTTGAACACATAGAACTGGATCGCTCACTGGAGGAACGCAGGCCGGATGGTGCCGACCAGTCTGCCAGTGACGACAAGGTAACGCTGATAACTTTTCACAATACCAAGGGCCTTGAGTTCCGCAAGGTTGTCATGACCGGACTTGAACACGGGATCTTTCCACGGGAAGACAAGAAAGGCGAGGAGCTTGAGGAGGAACGTCGGCTGTTTTACGTCGGGGCAACCCGTGCCATGGACGAACTGTATTTAAGTTCCTGCGCCACACGCCGAATGTTCGGCAGAACCATGCCGCTGGAGCCTTCGGTATTTCTGCACGAAATCGATAAAAATTGCTTGCGTGTTATAGGTGCGGCGCCTTATAGTTTTGGCAGCCGCTTTCCTGCCCAGAGAAAAGTGGAGGGGCTTGCAAACACCGCCGGTCACAGGATAACCGAGGTGGAGGAAGTGTCCGGCTGGCGGCGTGGACAGAAGCTTTTCCACGAAGACCACGGTTACGGTTATGTGGCAGAAGTGCGTGACAGCGACGACGGGCCTATAGTCCGTGTTCGGTTCGAGACGGGGAAGGAACTGCGCTTCCTGAGCGAACACCAGGGATCGGCCTTCGAGAAAATAGGTGATGATGTATGAGCGAATACTTTGCGGACGACGGCGATTTTTCCCTTCTGCGCCTTGTGCCCACGGTGCTTCGTGCCCGTGATTTTCGCCTATACACCAGAGGCAAGGCCAAGCAAAGGCTAGTGGATCTGTGGCAGAACGGCGGTGCTGCGATACTCGGCCATACCCCCCCCTCCATGCTTCGTGAACTAAAAAACACCGCCAGCCGGGGCCTGTATGCCCCCTTTCCGCATTTCCTTGAAGGCCGCTATATCAAGGCCCTGTCCCGCATTTTTCCCGACAGGGATTTCAGGCTTTATGCCGCTCCGCCGCCATGCCTGGAAAACCTTGTGGCAAACGGAAGTGCCTCGCTTTGGCGGCCTTTCCTTGATCCTAAGGATCCGTTCTCCGTTCCCAAAGATGCCCCTTTGGTTTTGGTACCCGTAGTACCCGGCATTCAGGGCTGGCGCAGAGTCGGGGATCTGCACGATGAAACATGTGCCTTGCCGCTGGGACTCTGCGTACTTGCCATTGCCAAAAATACCGACACTCCGGGGCTGGAACAGGGCAACCTTCCTCCTGGCGATTTTCTTCCTCCCGTGCTGCTCGCCATTGCCGCAAGAGGCATACATGACCTTGTGGCGGCCACGCCTACCAGGGCAAAACCGGCATTTCCCCGCATTGCCAAGGCACTTGGAAAGACCAGCCCCGGAAGCACCATATGGCAACGCCAGGGGCCATATCTGACGCTTAGGCAGTCCCCTTCAAGGGAAGAATGGACGGCAATGTTTCGCCGGTTCCTTGATGCAGGTTTCCTTCTTCCGCCGGTTCCTTTCCACCCCGTAATTCTTCCCGGTACACTTTCCCCTGGCGAGGAGGCAAAGCTTGCCGACTTACTGGCCTCAAATTCTTCTTCAGGCGGTTGACATATTACGCACGTAAATGGTATGTTGCTCATCGTAAGGTAATTTTAGTTTCAAGGACAGTGAATCGAGGTGGTTTTAATATTGCGTAAGGCGAAAGCCGAATTCCTCCGTAAGGCCCCGGTGACCGATGGCCAGGGTTTCATGTTTTGTCTGGTATTGGCGGTAGATGCGAATGGCTAATTTATTTGATTACGTCTCGTGGAGGGGCGATCTAAAATTTGACCAGTTTCCATTCAATCCCGTTGACAACATTGTGTTTTCCCAATTGTCGTATCTCCCAATGGACGGCATTGTCCCTGGCCCCGACGAAAACAAAACCGTGAGCATTGCGACACTGGCAAAACTGTATGCCGAAAAACGGAATGACATCCATCTTGCACCAAGGGACGTTATGGCTATAAATGCCGCTTCCGTTATCAACGCAATCGGTACGGCCCCACGTTATGAGGACTGTAGGCTTTTCGGCTATGTCAACAATACCGACCTGGACGAGGAAAAACAGTTTTCCGCTTTTTGTGCGATAATCGGCAGGGATCCGTCTTTCAGAAGATTGCTGGTGGTTTACCGTGGGACGGACACTAGCTTTGTCGGGTGGAAGGAAGATCTTAACATGACTTTTGTCAGTTCCGTTCCGGCACAAATAGAGGCGGTATCCTACCTTGAGGAAGTGGCCGTGCGGTGTCCGCATCCGATGATCCTGGCCGGGCATTCCAAAGGCGGAAACCTTGCGATTTACGCAGCCGCCTTTTGCGACAAAGCCATACAGTCTCACATAACCGCAATCTACAGCAATGACTCGCCGGGGTTCCATAGCGAGGTGATACAAAGCGGTGGCTACAAGGCGATCCTGGGACGAGTGCATTCCTTTGTTCCGCAATCGTCGTTTATAGGAATGTTGCTCGAACACGGCAAAGCCCCAGTGGTGATAAAAAGCACGGCGACGGCTTGGTATCAGCACGACCTTTGTAGCTGGGAAGTTACGCACAACAGTCTTTCATGTGGCGGGGAACTTACGCCGCAGAGCCGTCTTATCAATAACATTGTCCATGAATGGATAGGGAAATTTGGCGAGGAACAGCGATACAAATTTATCGAGGCCCTGTATAAAATCCTCGTTTCAACCCATGCCAATTCCTTCGTCGAGTTGGGTTCCGATTGGCCGCAGACCGCCGCCGGCATTATCGGCGGCCTGAAAAACATTGACGGTCCTACAAAAAAACTCATGGGCGAGATCCTTGGCGAGTTATTCAAAACGGCAAGCAAAAACATTATCGAGCAGCGTAAAAAGAGCGGCAGGAAATACGACAAAACGAAGGCACTGTGGGATACCGATTTGTCCGATGGGGGAATCGGCGACTTCCTATGAGTCGTAAATCCAGAAAAAGAAGGACTGCAAGTTGACAACGGATGGGCTTGGTTTTCAGTGGCATATTACATGGCGGTGTGCAGGAAGGTGCATGCATTGCTATCAGTCCGATGCGGAAAGTGCTGTAGAGCCGACGGTCGATGCACTCAAGCACATTGCCAACGGCATAATGAGTACTGTGCCTGGCCCCGTTACCATCAACATTACAGGCGGCGAGCCGTTGCTGTACCGGCACCACGGCACAACCCGAGGGGTTTTTGAGTTGATGGCATACCTTTCAGAATTCGACAATCTGGACGAGCTTAACATCATCACCAGTACCAGGGGACTGGATCGACAGGCGATCGATGATCTCAGGTCGCTTCCCAAACTGGCGTATGTAAAGGTCTCGCTAGAATCCCACGATCCCTTGGTCAACGACCGTATTCGCTGGTCGGGGCATTACAAGATGGCGTTGGAAAACATGCGAACGCTTGTGAAAGCTGGACTTCAAGTAATCGTCATGACAACACTTAGCAAACAAAATTATCAATCTGTGGCTGGGCTGTGTGCCCTCGCCGAAGACTTGGATACGCACGGCGTTATATTCGAGCGGTTCGTGCCGCTGGGTCGAGGGGCGGCACAGATGCACGATTCGGTGTTGACGGCAAGGGAATGGCATGAGGTCCTGGGTGCGATTGCCAGTATTGCAGATGCGACGGTTGACGAACTGCTGCCATACAAAGCGTTCTGGGTTGACGGGACGACGGTAAACGGAGCCCCATGTTGCCTAGGCCCCGAGTCGATGGCGTTGATGCCCGACGGCACGGTCTACCCCTGCCGCCGGGTTCCCACGCTGGTGGGAAAATTGCCCGACGACGGGATGGATCGCATACTAACCCTGTTAGGCGGATATTCTTCCACGCCGCAGAGATGCTTCGATTTCGAAAGCTACAAATCGTAAATCTCACGGAGAAAAATAGCCGCCGCCTGGGACACGTTAAGGCTTTCGATATAGCCCGTTCCGGGGATACGCAGCAGGCAGGAACAGTTGTCCTTTACGTTTTGCGGCAGGCCGTGTTCCTCGTTTCCAAGAACCAGGGCAATTCCGCCACGCCCACCCCCAGAATCCGCATTAAGATTTTTCACAATATTTGGAAGATCCCCAATGCGCCGACGTGCACGAAGGTCGGTACCTATGACGATGATTTTCCGTGCGGCATCTTTTAGGAATGCGGCGGTGTTGCCGATTTTCCGCACCGTAATGTGTTCCATGCCGCCTTCGGCAACCCGGTATGCACTGGTACTAAGACGTGCCTCGTTGTCGTGCTCGTTCACCACGATAAAATGCACGTCAAAGAATGCCGCAGCCCTGGCAATGGCTCCCAGGTTGTGATCGTTTCCAACCTCGTGTAGCACCAGACCGGTCTTGTTTTCCGCCGCCCATAATTCCAGGTCTTCCTTGGTCAAAGGCTCGATTGACGGCTCCTCCACCATTGCCACCGCTCCCTGGTGGTGAACACTTTTGCAGAGGCGTTCCAGTTCGTCGTCCTGGCATATTTTGTATGGGCGCTTACGTTCTGCAAGTTTTTTGCAGAGCTTGGTAAACAGGTGGAAACGGTCCTCTCGCAGGAAAAGGCGGTTGACCGTTTCGGGGTGGTATTCTGCCAGGGCAAGCACAGCTTTGAGGCCACAGACAGCAAGTTCATCAGTAAGCTTGTTACGCATGGCTTACTATACCCGATATAGTGAATGGGGGGTAGTAGGCAATACCAGGTTTAAGTCGCACCTTATGGGTACTTTTTCTTAAACCCTTCGACCCGTGCCGAGGCTGTTACGCTCAAGGGGGAACGGTTTCCACGGATTAGGTATTGGTATCCCAGGCCAGCGATCATTGCGCCGTTGTCGCCGCAGAATTCCATGGGGGGGAAAATGCTGCGGAGATCCTGCCGCTCGGCAAGGCGTTCCCTAAGCCGTGAGTTTGCCGCTACCCCTCCACCTGCGACAATCGTCGAAATGCCGGAATCCTCGGCTGCATTGAACAAGGCCCTTAGAAGAATTTCGATGGCGGTCTTTTGGAAAGATGCGGCTATGTCCTTCGGCTCTGTTTCGGTGTCCTTTTGAGTACGGAACTGGTCGAGCTGGTTTATCACCGCATTTTTTAGGCCGGAATACGAAACGTCGTGGCGGTGTTCCCCCTTGTGCAGGCTTGGCATGGGGAAGCGGAAAGCCTCGCTGTTACCTTCTTTGGCCATGCGGTCAATTACCGCACCCCCAGGATAGCCAAGGCTGTAGTGCTTCGCAACCTTGTCAAAGGCCTCGCCCACAGCATCGTCTATGGTGGTGCCAAGCACGCTAATGTCGTCGAAGCCATCGGCACGGCAGACGATCGTATGCCCACCGGAAACCAGAAGCCCCAGGAAAGGGTACTCCGCTGGCATGGCCGAGCCGTTGCAGGAATCCCCGGCCTTGTACAACTGCGAGGCATAAAGGTGGGCCTTCATGTGATCCACGGCGATAAGGGGTATGCCCCTCGCCCATGCGAAAGCCTTTGCGAATGACAGGCCGACAATCAGCGAACCCAAAAGGCCGGGGCGGTTGGTTACGGCAAGGGCATCGATGTCCTTTGCCCCGATGCTTGCCTTGTCCATGGCTTCCTTTACCACGGCATAAATCCATTCGGTATGCTTGCGGCTGGCGATCTCCGGAACCACGCCATTGAACGGCGCATGGAAAGGGATCTGCGTGGCGACAATGTTCGAGAGTACTTTTCTTCCGTCTTCCACTATTGCGGCGGCACATTCGTCGCAGGAGGTTTCAATGCCAAGAATTTTCATCGCTTGCCCGAAAGTATTGCATATATTGCGTCTTTGTACCATTGTAGTTATATACCATGATGATAGACATCCGTAGTGATACCGTGACCTCCCCTACTCCGGCAATGAGAAGGGCAATGGCGGAAGCCGAAGTTGGGGACGATGTATACGGGGACGATCCGACCGTAAACAGGCTGGAAGCCTTGGGGGCGCAGACGCTCGGCAAGGAAGCCGCCCTTTTCGTGCCTTCCGGAACCTTCGGGAACCAGCTTGCCTTGTTTACCTGGTGCCCCAGGGGAACCGAGGTGATTCTTGGCGAGGACTGCCACATAATCGTCCACGAGGCTGGCGCTACTGCGGTCATCCCTGGGATTCAAGCTCGTTGCATACCCGATCCAGGCGGTATCCTTGCCCCTGGCGATATCGCAAAACGTCTGCGAAGACAGGATCTTCATGCACCGGCAACTTCCTTGATATGCGTGGAAAATGCCCACTCCTTGGGAAAGGCCGTTTCCCTGGAAAACATGGATGCGGTACGAGCCATCGCCGACGAATGGGGGCTGCCTGTACACCTGGACGGGGCACGTATCTTCAACGCCGCCGCCGCATTGGGTTGCGGTGCCGGCGAAATAGCCGCCAGGGCGGATTCGGTAATGCTCTGTCTTTCCAAGGGACTCTGCGCCCCGGTGGGTTCCCTGCTTGTGGGGCCAAAGGGCTTTATCGATGCGGCACGACTTAAACGAAAGATAATGGGCGGAGGGATGCGGCAGGCTGGAATTCTGGCGGCGGCGGCAATAGTTGCGCTTGAGGAACACGTTCCGCTTCTTGCCGAAGACCACGGTCGGGCAAAAAAGCTCGTACAGGGACTTTCGGGAATCGACGGTATCCGTATCGATTCAGATTCCGACATCAACATGCTTTTCTTTAGCCACCCTGTGGCTGGCAATCCTTTGGCTGCCGAGCAAATCGTCAAACGTTTCCATGACAATGGCATTCTTATAAATCCGCCCGAACAGGGGATGTTTCGGTTTGTTACCCATTACTGGATTGGCAACGGGGAACTTGAAACGATTGTTGCGGTTTCGAAAAAGGTTTTTGCTGGAGGAGGTTTGCCATGAGTTTCTATCAGGATCGGCTGGAGAAAATCTGGGACTGGATGGCCCAGGAAGATATCGCCCTGGTAATGTTCGAGGATTTCGAGCCAAGGCGTGACACGACCGTGCGCTGGCTTTCCGGACAGCCCGGCGATGCCCTGCTTTTCCTTTCGGCGGATCGAAAAACCCTTTTGATGCCCTGGGACACCATTATGGCAAAGGCTTATGCCAGGGCTGATGCGATTGTTCCATACAACGATTTCGATCGCATACCCCTGAATGCGATTCGTGGTGCGGTGGGAATGCTAGGCATCCCACCGGGATCAAAAATTGAGATTCCGCCATCGACACCCTATCCTGTCTTTCTTAACTACGTGGGGGAACTTTCCGACTTCGACATTATCTGCCGGGAAGAAAGCACCGCCGAACATGCGCTGGATTTGCGATCCGTCAAGGATGCGGAGGAAATCGCCATTCTCCGTAGGGCGGCGGATATCACCAATACGGTTATCGACTTTCTGGAAAAGAAGGTGCGTTCCGGAAAGATAAAGACCGAGGCGGATGCCGCCATGTTAATCGAACTTGAAGCAAGGAAGCGTGGTTGTGACGGCAGCGCCTTCGAGACCCTTGCCGCAGGACCGGACAGAAGCTTCGGCATTCATGCCTTTCCATCCTGGACCGCTGGCCCTTTTGCGACGCGGGGGCTTTCCATCCTGGACTTTGGCCTGCGTTTTCACGGCTACAACACCGACGTTACCCTGACATTTGCGTGCGATCCCAGCCCCAAACAGCAAAAGATGATGAATCTTGTGGAAGAGGCCGCCGAGATTGCCAAAACCTCGCTGCTGTCATGCAACGACACATTGTTCACCGCGCTTCTTGTCGAGGACTTTTTTGCCAAATCGAAAAAAACCATGGTGCACGGGCTGGGCCACGGCATAGGCCTTGACGTGCACGAATACCCTTTCGTAAGGAACAGCAACAAGGCAATATGGGATTATAAACCTGGAATGGTTCTTTCGATAGAGCCAGGCCTGTACGATCCCGTGCTTGGCGGCTGCCGCCTGGAAAACGACTTCCTTATTACGGAAGAAGGCTACGAAGTTCTTACCCAGGCACGGATAATCAGGCTGTAAATCCCTGCCCTAGTTCTAACGTCACCCTGTTTGAGCACAGGATCAGGAGAACCCACCTTCTTACCATAGCGATGATACATTGTAACGGTGGATGTTATCGTCTACCGTTATCAGAATCATGTTCTCGGTCATTGCCGTTGCGACAAGCAACCTGTCAAAAGGGTCTTTATGATGGCACGGAATATTCGGTATTAATTGCAAGTATTCCCTTTCGACAGGCAACGGGATAAATCCGTTGTCATCGATCATTCGAAAAAATTCTGGCAAACCTCCGTCAAGGCGAAGCTTGTGGGTTCCAAGTTTAATCGCAACCTCCCATGCCGACACAATGCTGACGTATTTTTCGGCGTGTCTATCCAGGATAGCCATTTTTGCCTTGTCCGTTAGCAAAGGGGAATTTTCAGCCGCCCACAAAACGACATGCGTATCCAGCAGATATTTCATTCCATGTATTCCCCGAATTCCTCCATCGGTTCGTTGAACTCGGCGGACATTGCTATTTTTCCTTCCCAGCCCCCTAGCTTTGCGGTTTTGACGCCTGGCTTGGCAATCTCAAACGGTATTGCTCGCCTGTAAACAACCTGGTGGAGAAACAGGTTTATGGCCGTTGACATATCAAGCCCCAAATCCGCAAGAACCGACTGGGCTTTTGCCTTGAGATCATTGTCTGTGCGAATATTTATGTTTGTTGTTGCCATTATAGCCCCCAAGTCAATGGTACATAGGTAGATTATATTGCCATGTGCGTACGCCATCAACACAATGCGGACCAAGCCTGTCCCTTTTACTGGTACCTAAGGGATATCTCCTGGAAGGCATCCTTGCTTTTCACCATCGCCTCGACGATAACCGGGTCGAACTGAACGCCGCTGCCCTCGGCGATTATCTTAACCGCCTCTTCGCAGGAAATCGCTGGCTTGTAGACCCGTGCGGAGACGAGGGCATCGTAGACATCGGACACTGCCGCAAGACGTGCCACGAGGGGTATCTCGGTTTCCTTGAGTTGCCTGGGGTATCCCCTGCCGTCCCAGCGTTCGTGGTGGCCGAAACATATATCCTCGCAGTGTTTAAGGTACATTGATGAACAAATATCCCCCAGTTCCCCGATTATTTGAGCGCCTCGTGTGGTATGGGTCTTCATTACCTCGTATTCGTCCGGATCAAGCTGTCCTGGCTTAAGGAGTATGCGGTCGGGGATTGATATCTTGCCGATGTCGTGAAGGGCCATGGATTTCATGATGGTATCCGGCTCAAGTTCAATCAGTTTTTCGGCATATATCGAGCCTGATTGGATAAGGTGGCGGCACAGGATCCTTACGTACAACTGCGTGCGCTTGACGTGCATTCCGGATTCCAGGTTGCGGTACTCGATTACGTTGGCAAGACCCTGCAGGGCATTGTCCAAGGTCTTCGTCGCCTCGGCGGTCTTTTCCTCGACCATCCTTTCCAGGTTGTCACTGTAATTCTTTAGTTCTATCTGGTTCCGCACCCGTAGTTTTACGATCTCCGGCAGGAAGGGCTTGCTTATAAAGTCCACCGCACCGGCAGCCAGAAGCTCGCTTTCGGAATCGTTTTCCGCCGTTATAAAGATGACGGGAATCCGCTCGAATTTCGCGTCCGCCTTCATTATTTCGAACAGTTCACGACCGTTTACTTCCGGCATCATTACGTCCAAAAGAGCAATCTTGGGTAGAACCTCCGCGGCGTTAAGCTTTTCCAGCGCTTCCTTGCCGTTGTTTGCCGTGATTACCCTGTAATCAGCATTCAGGATTTCCTCGAGTATCATGACATTTATGTCAATGTCATCGACGACTAGGATTGTGGGTATGTTACTCATTTTCGGCGATAACCTTGTCGATCGTCAGCAAAGTCGTGTCAAAAACGGCTCTTACCGTTTCCATCTGGCCTTGCTCCATGTTTCCGTTTTTTACCCGGTTTTCCAGTTCAAGACATTGACTGGACAGTTCCATAAGGGAAAGGTTGCTGGCAAGGCCTTTTAGCGTATGAACCTCGGCCTTGGTTTTTTCCACATCTCCCTGCGAGAAAGCCGCTTCGAGGGCATCCAGTTTGGTGTCGTTCCTAAACTTTGTGAGCAACCTTACGTATAGTTTGGGGTTGTTCATCATACGTTTTATGCCTTCGGTACAATTAACATACACCGCATCGTCTGCCATTTTGAACCTCCAATGGGCCCATGCAAACCCTGGATTGGTTTAGGGCTCCCCTGAAATTATAGTTTCCTTACGGAAATGTGGCAAGAGCAAAATTCCCCATTTGTCGGAATTTCCCACTTTCGGGACATTCTGATTTTTTTCCTTGACAATTTGGCGATCCCGTAGGATGATGTTTCCAGGATCTAATACCAGCATCAACAAGTGAAAGCAGGCGAAACTGTTTTCGTAAAGGAGTCCTTGTGAGTTACTCGACAGACAAAATTAGGAACATAGCGATTGCCGGGCACGGACAGACCGGTAAAACCACCCTGTTTGAGCATTTGCTGTTTGCCGGAGGGGCAATTTCCAAGGCGGAGGCGGTGGAATCCGGCAAAACCGTCGGCGATTCCAGTCCGGAAGAGATTGAACGCAAACTCTCGATATATGCCGCCATGGGCCATGTGGAGCGGAACGGCACGAAAATCAATTTTTTCGACACTCCAGGCTCATCGGACTTCGGCGGAGACGTGATAGTCAGCTTCCGTGCCTCGGAATTCGCCCTGCTTGCGGTGGACGGTCGTTCCGGGGTGCAGATAGAGACCGTAAAGCTCTGGCGAAACCTGGACACGGGCCAGAAGCCACGGGGCGTCTTCGTTTCCAAGTTGGACGACGACAAGTCCGACTTCGACAAGGTTCTTGCCGACATAAAGGAAAAGTTCAAAATCGATCCTGTGCCGGTAACCTTGCCGATGGGTTCAGGCGGCAATTTCAAGGGCGTGATTGACGTGCTGCACGACAAGGCATACATGGCTGGCGGTACCGCCGTCGAGAAGGACTGCCCCGTCCCCGAGGAGTACAAGGCTGCGGTCGAGGCCGCCCGTGAAAGGTTGATCGAGGCCGCGGCGGACGGCGATGATGAGCTTATGGACAAATACCTGGAGCAGGGCACGCTTTCCGTGGACGAGATGAAGAAAGGCCTGGTCGGTGCGCTTGCGCTCGGCAAGTACGTTCCCGCGTTTGCAGGCTCGGCGGTTGGTAACTCTGGCCTTGTTCCCTTGATAGATTTCATCGTGGATGCCGGCCCCAGCCCTGCGGCCTCGAAGGATTCCGCATTGAACGACGAGGGCGGTCTTCAGGATATCGCCTTCGATTCCGGCAAGCCGCTTTCCGCACTCGTCATCAAGACGACTTACGACCAGTTTTCCGGCAAGCTGTCGTGGCTCAAGGTCGTTACCGGCAAGATCAGCGCCGATTCGGAAGCGTACAACGTTTCGGAAAGCAAGAAGGAGCGTGTCGGCAAGCTGTACGTCTGCCAGGGCAGGAAGCTGGAGGAAGTCCGTGAGCTTAGCGCCGGCGACGTGGGGATTGTAACCAAGTCCGCAACGCTTAAAACCAACGACACTCTCGCCGCCGCAGACCTGGGGCTGAAATTCACCCCATTGCGCCTGCCGACGCCGGTTCACTCGGTTGCGGTGAACGCCGCCTCCAAAAAGGACGACGACAAGCTCGGCGAATTCCTTACCCGTGCCGCCGAGGAGGACAAGACCTTCAAGTACAAGTTCAACAGCGAGACCAAGGAGATGGTTATCTCCGGCATGGGCGAGCTTCAGGTCGGGATCATCCTTGACAGGCTTAAGTCGAGCCAGAAAGTCGAGATCGAGATGCGCGTCCCCCGTGTGGCCTATCGTGAGACGATTACCAAAAAGGCCGAGGCCGAGTACACGCACAAGAAGCAGACCGGCGGCAGCGGTCAGTACGGCAAGGTCAAGCTGGAGATCGCCCCCCTGCCTCGTGGCGAGAAGTACCAGTTCGTCAACGCCATTTTCGGCGGCTCGATTCCGAAGAACTACATCCCCGGCGTGGAAAAGGGCGTGGTGGAGGCCATGCTGCACGGCACGATGGCGAGCTACCCAGTCGTGGACGTGGAGGCCAAGGTAGTGGACGGCAAGTACCACCCGGTCGATTCCAACGAGCTTTCGTTCAAGCTGGCTGCACGAAGCGCCTTCCGCGAGGCGATGAAGCTTGCCGGCCCGACGCTACTGGAGCCGATAGCGAACCTGACGGTCTTTGTCGAGGAAAAATACCTTGGCGACGTTATGAGCGACCTTTCCGGCAAACGGGGCAAAATCCTTGGGCAGGATTCTTCGGGCGGCATCGCTGAGATACGTGCCGAGGTTCCCCAGGCGGAGCTTCTGCGCTATTCGATCGACCTTCGCTCGATAACCTCTGGCACCGGCTCCTTCGCCGCCGAGTTCAGCCACTATGCGCCGATTTCCGGTCGCATCGCCGACGAGGTGATCAAGGCCAGGGAATCGTTCAAGTTGCAGGAAGCGGACGAGTAGGATTTGGCTCTTGGGGTTTTGCGCGTTGCGGTCAGCTACTCGCCGATGTTCTCTGGCACAATCATTTGCGGAGGACCCACGATATAAAAATGCCTCGTAGTCGTTTGCTACGAGGCATTCCCATTTTATCCTACCGCTTTTTTTAACGCTTCCGTTTTGTCGGTTCTTTCCCAGGGAAATTCCGCACGACCGAAATGACCATATGAGGCGGTCTTCCGGTAGACGGGGCGGCGAAGTTCAAACGCCTCGATTATCCCAGAAGGGGACAGATCGAAAACCTGCTTGATTGCTTCCCCGATACGATGCTCGTCGGCTTTCCCTGTTCCGAAGGTATCCACCATGACCGAAACCGGGAACGGCACGCCTATGGCATAGGCCACTTGGACTTCACAACGCTCGGCAAGCCCTGCGGCCACCACGTTTTTGGCAACATAGCGGGCGGCATAGGCGGCGGAACGATCAACCTTTGTGGGATCCTTCCCGGAAAAAGCGCCGCCGCCGTGGCGGCCCATGCCACCGTAGGTATCGACGATTATTTTGCGGCCCGTAAGCCCTGTGTCGCCGAAAGGCCCACCCACCACAAACCTACCGGTGGGGTTGATGTAGTATGCGGTCTTAGCGTCCAGCAATCCTGTAGGTTCAAGTACCGGTTTTATAACCTGTTCAATAATGGCGGATTCAATCTCCCCGTGGGTCACTTCGGGGTTATGCTGATGGGAAACCACGATCGCATCGATACGGACAGGCTTGTAGCCTTCGTATTCCACCGTTACCTGGCTTTTGGAATCTGGCCTAAGCCACCCTATCGTCTTGTTCTTGCGAAGCTTTGTCGCCTGTAGGAGAACGTCATGCGCCAAGGTGATTGGCAGGGGCATTAGTTCCTTGGTTTCGTTGCAGGCAAAGCCAAACATCATCCCCTGATCCCCGGCTCCCTGTTGGCCTTTGTATTTTTCCAGACCCGTACCGGAAACGCCCTGACTTATGTCGGGGGATTGGTTGTGTATCATGTTCATGACAGCCATCGAGTCACAGTCAAGGCCATAATCCGGGTTGATGTAACCGATTTCCCTTACCACCTCGCGGACAACGTTCTGGACATCCACAAAGGTTTCGGTGGTGATTTCCCCGCCAACCAGCACCAGGGAGGCGGAAGAATAAGTCTCGCAGGCAACCCTGCTCATTGGATCGTCCTTCAGGCAGGCATCCAGAATGGCATCCGACACTTGATCGCACAGCTTGTCGGGATGGCCTTCACTGACGGACTCAGAGGTAAAAAAATAGCGACGGGATTTCATGTTCGTTCTCTCTCCTAGATATAAGATATGTTTTGCAAGTTCAGCACTAATGTGCGTGTGGTTTCCTCATCTTGATGTTCAGGTTTATCTCCCCTGTTTTGTCCCACTCGGACAAGATTTGCACCGCCTCGGAAGCGGCTAGACAGGCCCTGTCCTCGCCGCCACTGTCTCCCCATCGGTCAAGGACACGGTTTGAAATAACCGAAAGTATCGAACCCATTCTCATGCCGTGAAGCCTGCCAACCACGTACTGCGTCGAACATTCCATTTCGATGTTCGTGACTTTGGCGGCGGTAAGATCGTTTATAATGTTGTTGGCAAAAGACGGCCAGTACCCAGAACCATCCTCGGCGAGTGGACGGCCCTGCCCTATGTAAAAGGAACCAACGCTGTGGGTAAGCCCCAGGCCGTAACGGAAACCCAGGCGTTCGCAGGCGGAAATCAATGCTAGGGTCACGTAAAAATCCGCATAGGCAGGATATTCGGCCTCGACGTAGGCTTGGGAGGTTCCGTCCTTGCGGACGCAGGCAACGGGAATGATAAGATCGTTCAAATCAAATTCCGGAACGATGCAGCCCGTGCTGCCAACCCTTATGCAGGTATGCACACCCAGAACGCTCAATTCGTGTACGCAGATCTCGGAGCTTGGCCCACCTATACCGCTTGACGTACAGGCAATGGGTACGCCTTTGTAGGTTCCGACTATCGTTTTGAATTCACGGTACGATGCCACTTCCCTGGAATCATCCCAGTTCTTGGCGATCACGGGGCAACGTTCCGGTGCGCCGGGTACCAGGACATAGCCAGGTACATCGCCTTGCTTTAACTGCAAATGGTACACGCCAGTGTTTTCCGCCTTTGGTGCGGAAGCCTTGTTCACTTCAGCCATTGCTTCCCTCCTTGAACCTATCAAATTTCCCTTGCAATTTTTTCCGCCACCTGCCGCATTCTTGCGATTATGGCTGAAACATCTGTGCCCGTAAGAACGCCGTCCTTGACGAGTCTTTTGCCGTTTACAAACACGTCCGTTACGTCACTACCCGTTGCGCTGTAGACGATGGCCGATGTAACGTTTTCGTTTTTGCCAAGTACCATGGGTTGCAAATGCGGCCTGTTGGTATCGATAAGAATCACGTCGGCCTTCATCCCTTCTTTTACCATGCCGATTTCGGTTTCCATCCCAAAGACCGCCGCACCGCCCGTTGTCGCCATGTCGAGAATGTCTTTTTTGGAAAGACTGCGAATCCCACCGTTAACCGTATGAAGAAGGGACATTCCCTTCATTTCCCTGAAAATATCGTTGCTGTTATTCCACAGTGCGCCGTCCGTGCCGATACCCACGGTAAGCCCCTGTCTTACCATTTCGGGAATCGGGGCAATGCCATCGGCGATTTTCATTTCGCACAGGGGTGTGTTGGCAATCTTAACGTTTGCTTCTTTCAAAAGTCCGATTTCGTTTTCATTGGCACAAACCACATGGGAGCCTATAAACCTGTCATTGAGGAAGCCGTTACTGGCAAGATATTCTATCGGGCGCAGGCCGTATTTTTTAAGGATTATGTCAACTCGCCAATCGTTTTCGGCAAGGTGCATGGTTTGCATGGCATCGATGTTTTGGATTTTCGAAAATATTTTTTTTAAGATATCCGTTTCCCAGTCTTCCTCCGCCGGCAGGCCGATGACTGGAACAATACCTGCTTCACGACAGCCAGTGGAAAAATCATGTAGCATATCGTCCGAAAGGAACGATTCGGGATCGGCAAAGTCCCAGCGTATGTCCTCGACGAGTGCGCCCTTTATGCCTGTTTCCTTCATCGCCTGAATTGACCTGGTTCCCATACTCCAGTACATATTTTCGCAGACAAAGGTGCAACCGGCAAGAAGCGATTCGCAGTACGCAAGTTGCCGTGCATAGTATCTGTCGTCGTCGTTGATGTAACTTTGGAACCAATTGTGGGAGCTGTAGGCTTCATTCTGTTCCAGCAGGGTCATGTCGTCGCCGAGGCCCCTCGCTAGGGTCATGTCTCCGTGGCAGTGACAGTTTAAAAGACCTGGCATAAGGATTTTGCCGCCGCCGTCTATCCATTCCTCGCATTCATTCGGGGACACTGGATCTCTGCGAACTTCGGCGATTCGTTCCCCCTGTATGCACAGTGAACCCATGAAAGGCTCGTAGCCAAAATTACTGGAAACGATAATAGCATTGTCTATGCCAAGACTGTACATCCTGCCTCCGTTGAGTGTACTACAATAATGTTAGAAATTCTTCCAATTCTATATCAGCCTGAACCAAGATACTCTTAAGCGTTCCACGGGCTACTAAATCATGCATTGGCACAATTGCAGTGCGGCTTCCGTTTGTGTATTTTGCATGACTTCCCTTTCTGCTTTTAAACCCAAAGCCCTTCTGGGATAATACTGAAATAATCTCATTGGGTCTCAATCTTGGATATTTCCCACTCATTTAAATTGCCATTTCTAATGATGTGATGTAGACCTGCTCATTTTTTGGAACCATTGTTTCCACCGTTTCATCCTCATAATATAGCGATATCGCCTCTTTCAGGTTTCCGACAGCCTCATCAACGGTTTTTCCCTGGGATGCGACATTGTTTTCAAGGCAAGTTGCCACAAACAATTCTTCCTCTTTTATGATTACCGCTGTACCCCTGAAATTCATTTCGACCTCCAACCTAAATCAAAAACGCCGTCCCCTTTTAGGGAAAGGGGCGGTCATTATGTGTAAAAAATCAGTCCTTCTTGCCCTTCTTGAACACTCCCAAAAGCCTGGAGAAGACTCCCTTCTTCGCAGGTGCAGCCTGTTCCGGCGTTTGTTCAGAACGCTCTTTTGCCCCTGGGGTTTGTACTGTCTCGCCATCTTTTTTCCAGTGCGGCTTTTTGCCTTTCCGCCTGGATTCATTAGCCTGGCCTTTACCGGCGATCCTGTCGCCGTGCTTGTGTCCGCCTTGGGGTTTTGCCTCTGTTTTCCTGCCTCTTGACTTTTCGTCTTCCGTTCCGGGCCTTCTGGAATTGTACTTTTGCTTGTACAGGGCCATGCGCTCATCAAAGCTTAGGCGTGAAAGATCCTGTTCCTCAAGTTGCGGTGCCTGGTTTCTCCGGGGCTTCCCTGGGGCTTTCCTGCCACCAGCCGCTCCTCGGGGGCCGTCCCGTCGGTCTTCTTTCCGTTTGCCGCCTCGTTCTCTGGTCTGTTCCCGTGCATTCCCCCGTGTGCGTGTACCCCTGCCTTCGCCTGCCCTTGCACCGCCGTGCCGTCCGTGTGCTGGGCGGCGTTCATCGGAACGATCCTCGTAGAATTCGGTGCGTATATGCTGCCCGGCGCTTTTGTCATCGGCGTAAAGTTCCGCACTGGCGGTTTCCGACGGAATCTTCTTCCCTATGTAACGCTCGATGGCAGGCAACTCGTACACGTCCTGATCGCTCGACAGAGTAATCGCCCTGCCGGTCTTGCCGGCCCGGGCCGTTCGCCCTATGCGGTGCACGTAGTTTTCCGACTCCACCGGCAGATCGTAGTTTACCACCATGGCAAGAGCCTCCACGTCCAGGCCCCGTGCCGCAACGTCCGTTGCGACGAGAAGCTTGATCTTCCCGGCCTTAAGGTCGTCTATCACCTTGAGCCGCTTGGACTGGGGCAGATCGCCTATGATGAATTCGCAGTCGTACCCATTGATCCGAAGCCGCTTGGCGACGATTTCCGTGTACCGTTTGGTATTGCAGAAAATAATCGCACTTTCCGGCTGTTCACGCTGAAGTATGCCCAAAAGCAGCTTCATCTTGTCGTCGGAGGGAACGTGGTACAGCACCTGGTCGATTTCCTCCACGGTAACTACTTCCGGCTGTATCTCGATCTCGAAAGGCGAACGGGTGTATTCCCAGGCGAGGTTTTTCACCCATGAATTCAGTGTCGCACTGAAAAGCATGGTCTGCCGGCGGTCGGCGAGTGGCACGACCTTAATCAGCTTGCGAAGGTCGGGGTAGAAGCCCATGTCGAACATCCTGTCCGCCTCGTCCAGGACAAGGAAGGCAAGATCCATAAGGTTCATGCGGCCCGAACTGTTTAAGTCCAGCACCCGGCCCGGTGTTCCCACAAGTATCTGCACGTTTTCCCTAAGCAGTTTTTCCTGCTGGGTGTAGCCAACGCCGCCGTAAAAACTCCCTATCTTGAAGGGAAGATACTTGGCCAGAAGTTTCGCCTCTTCCTCAATCTGGACGGCCAGTTCCCTGGTTGGGGCCATGATCAGGGCCTTTTTGCCAACCAAAAATTCCTCGGTAAGCAGCCTTTGAAAAATTACGACAAGAAAGGCAGCGGTTTTCCCCGTCCCCGTCTGGGACTGTACGTACAAATCCTGCCCTCCAAAGGCATGGGTCAGCACCTGTTCCTGGACAGGCATGCAAGTGACGTATTCAGCCTCGGCAATCCCCCGCTGCAGGTCGGGATGCAGTTTAAACTCTTTGAATTCCATATAATATAATACCTGCCCTATGGTAGTATATTTTGTGCCAGCGTGAATAGCGGCAGTGAGGGGGGTAGGGTTTGTGGGTACTCTTTGGAGCCGCAAAATCGCAAAAGTGTGAAGACAATCACAAATTTTATTTGGTTTTGCAATTGGCCGTGCTGTTTTCGTCTTATGGACTGCGAAATATGCGGTTTGAAGCGTTCTTTCTTGCGAAGAATGGCGATTTTGGGGATGGAAGGTTGCATATTGGCATAGTTAAGGGGGCGGAAATGGAATTTTATCCTGGCCAATTGCGAAACTTGGCTGGTACGTACTCTGGGTACGGCACAACTGGCCCCAAATTGTGCCGTTTTGTCGAATAGGGGAAAATTTGTATTGACACACTTTGTTCTTGGGGCTATAATTATCGATATACTAGGGAAGGAGTGGAAAATGCCTTCGGTTCACAACTATAGGCGGCTTGAAGATGGCATAATTCAAAAGGTAAGTAAGATTATGGGATCTGCGAGTCGCAGGCTAATGGAGATTTTACGGGTAGTGGGGCACTTTCTGATCCGCCGCTACACCGTGGTTTTTGTACCTCATTCTGAAAAACGGGTTTATAATTTCCACGTAAATATCCTTTCGATGCTTTGTTTCCTCCTTGTGGTTGGGGGAATTGTGGGTGCTGTATTCTGGTACAGCGCTTCTTATAACGAGGCCAGGGTTGTGCTTGCGGGTGCGGATAGCCGTTGGAGGAACGCCCAGGCGAGCGTGGATGCATTGCGTGACGAGACCGCACAGCTTTTGTGGGCGGCCAGCAATTTCGAAACGGCCCTTTCCGGCGTTCTTGCCACGATTGGTTCCGATTCCAGCCCTGGGGCCCAGGGCACGGCCGATGGTGACCTGAGCGCATTTTTTAACATCCGGGAAACCCCGGAAGGTATGCTACGGGAAGTTGATGACATAAGGCGGTTGACCGCCTATCTTTCCGAGGTAACGGAGCCGATAAGGGAAATCGGTGCCGTAATAGGTTCCAAAACAGCCATATTGTCCGATATTCCAAGCATATGGCCCGTAGCTGGTGGCTTGGGAAGGGTCACGATGCACTTTGGGCATAATCGGCACCCCTTTACTGGGCAGTTTTACATACACAACGGGATTGATATTTCCACGGGCCGTTCCGGCGACGTGGTTATTGCCGCCGCCAATGGGCAGGTGGTAAGCATCAACAATGACCCGGCAGGCTATGGCAATTACGTAATCATTAGGCACAGGCACGGGTATTACACCCGATATGCTCACCTGCAGTCTTCCAGGGTCAGGCTGGGACAGCGGGTACAGCAGGGTGACCCTATAGGCCATATCGGCAATACTGGGATGTCAACTGGCCCCCATCTGCATTTCGAGGTAATCGTCGGGTCGGATGTCGTGGATCCATATCAGTACATGAGAATCCGTTCCGCCTGGCGGGGACGTTAACAGGGTCGTCTATGCCCTCCGGTAAACACAGAGATTTCTCCATCAACACTATTATAGGGCCTAACACCACTCTCAAAGGTGATATCGAGACGGGTGGGTTTACCCGTATTGATGGCAACGTCATGGGGGACGTGAATGCCTCCGGTAGGGTGGTAATCGGGGAACGGGCACGGATAAAAAGCAACGTTTCCGGCACGGCGATTACTATCGGTGGTGTGGTGTGCGGCAACGTGATTGCCGCTGAGTCGTTGCTGATCCTTTCCACGGCATTAGTGTTGGGGGACATCATCACCCGTCGAATTCAGGCGGACGATGGCTGTCTTGTCCATGGCAAGGTGCTGGTATGCCCCGACGAGGAGGAGTGGAACAGGGCCGTCAGTGAATACCGTGATGCCCAGGGGATAAAATCGGTGCTGCCAGTTTTTTCCAAAAGCTCCAAGGCGTAGCTCATGGCCAAGGTAGAAGTCGATCCTTCCTTGTTCATGAATCCCCATGCGTATTCCCGTGTAAAAGACGAAAAAAAACCCAAGGACACTGGCCGAACCGGAAAGCTGGAATTTGCCCGTCTTTTCGAGGAAATCAGGAACAATGCCGCCGGGGGGCTTGATTCGGTGGCGAATCTACCGGTGTGCGAGGAAACGCTTGATTTTCTTATGGACGAGGTTCGCAGTACGGGGGATGCCCTGCAAAAAAAGCCTTTCCCCGATGAAATCCTTCGCTACAAGCAGTCGGTACGGAATTTCATCCACTATGTGGTCAAAAACGGCTTCGACATGAATCGTGAAACGGGCATTCCCAAATTCCTGAAGGCAAACTACAAAGGCCCCAGGGGAACCCCCGAAGCGATGAAGCAAAACAGCTATGCGAAAATTCAGGTAATCGACGAAAGGCTGGAAACCCTGGCGGCGATGCTGCTTTCCAGCCAGAAACAGCAGATCGAGATAGCCTCCCGGCTTGAGGAAATAACGGGACTTTTGATAGACTTATTACAGTAGAACTGGAATTTGTTCCAGGCCAATCTGGTTTTGGACAAGCCCAAAGGACAAACATGAGCGATATAGAAGATGAGGACATTTCCCTTCTTGAGGACGGGCCCGAAGAAAGAGAGAGCATAGTAGTAAGCAAGGGCGACGAGACCATCGCCTCCGATACCCCCATTTACCGTCTGCGGCTTTCCTATTCCCACGAGACTTTTCTCGCCGTTTATCGGGGCGAGGCCCTTGTCGCCGGTTCCATGGTGATAGTCCCCACCCGTTACGGCAAGGATCTTGCCCAGGTGATAGGGCCGGTACGGTGCAAACACGGCGCTTCCGACATAGTGTGCATTGAGCGTCCCGCAACAAAAGACGATACTGACAAGGCCGAAAGCAACCGTGTCATGGAAGATGATGCCTTCAAGATATGCAAGGAAAAGATAAGGGATCATCGGCTTGACATGAAGCTGGTGCACGTTCACTTTCTGCTTGAGGAACCAAAGATACTGTTTTTCTTTACCGCCGAAAACCGGGTTGACTTTAGGGAACTGGTTAAAGACCTGGTCGGCGTTTTCAGAACCCGTATCGAGCTTCGCCAGATTGGGGTTCGTGACGAGGCCAGGATTATCTGCGGCCTTGGTATCTGCGGACGGGGTTATTGCTGTAACGCCGTTTCCGACAAGCTTAAACCAGTGTCCATCAAAATGGCAAAAGATCAAAACCTTTCGTTTAATTCGATGAAAATCTCTGGCCCCTGCGGAAGGTTGCTCTGCTGTCTTTCATACGAATATAATTTTTACAGCGAACAGGCTCGCCTTGTTCCCCAAGTGGGTGCCCGTGTCAGTCACGAGAATGGAACCTGGTCGGTCACCGAAGTGAACATGATTACGGGCCAGGTAAAAATGAGCGATTCCGATGGCCGTATGGTCACCCTGCCTTCTGGACGTTTTGAGCGTGTGGACAACCGCTGGCAGGTAAAAAAGCGCTGATGTGTGTAACCGCTAAAAACCCCGAACGGGATTTCTAGCGGATCCCTACCGGCTTGTTTTGGCTATATCGCAGATACGACGGGCCATCTTTCGCAAGGAAACCTGTTCCATGACGTGCCCAAGCTCGTACGCAACCCGTGGCATCCCGTAAACAACGGAACTATCCTCGTCCTGCCCCAGGGTCATGCCGCCTTCCTTATAAATCGTACCCAGTTGCTGGGCACCGTCACGCCCCATTCCTGTCATGATTACCCCAAGGGCATGATTCTGATAGACCATGGCGACGGATGCAAACAGCACGTCGGCGGAGGGCCTGTGGCCCGAAACCAAGGGGGTGTCGGAAAGCCGGACTACGGGGGTAAAGCCCTTTCGTTCAACTTCCATGTGCCTGTTCCCCTGGGCGATTAGTACCCTGCCGGGTTGGATTGCGTCACCGTCCTCGGCTTCCTTTACCTCCAGCGGACAGATACGGTCAAGGCTTTTTGCGAATTCATTGGTAAAGCCAACAGGCATGTGCTGGACTACCACGATTGGTATCTTTAAGTCGGTATCAAGCTGGGCGAAAACGGAGCGAAGGGCATCGGGGCCGCCGGTGCTTATGCCAATGGCAATAATCTCGGTCTTGGAAGGCTGGCGGCGTTGGGCCGGTGCCTGTACGGGCTGGGCGGCAGGCGGGGTGATCAAATGGGCCAGGTAATCCTGGCTACGGGCCGTCTGCGAGGGTTTCGCCGCGGCAGGTTCCACGGGGGCAGGGGCAAGGATTTTTTTGCCCTGCGATTTACGGTAAGCGTTGCCGTAGCCGAGCAACATTCCCATAAGGGTGTCTTTGACCAGGTGGATGTCTTCCGATTCCGAACCGGACGGCTTCTGTATAAAGTCGCTTGCCCCCAGGGAAAGGGCCTCCATGGTTATCTCCGCACCCCTTCGGGCAATGGATGACAGAATGACAACCGGAATCTTGATATCGTGTTTCTTACGTTCCCTCAGGAATTCTATGCCGTTCATTTCCGGCATTTCCAAGTCCAGAACTATAATGTCGGGGCTGACCCCCCTGAGTAGTTTGTCTATCGCAAATTTGCCGTTCATGGCCTTGTCGGCTATCGTAAGCCCAGGCGTGTCATCGACCATGCGCCCGATGAGATTCCGCATAAGTGCAGAGTCATCAACTATCAAAACAGAAATTTCTTCAGTCAAAATAACCTCCGTTCGGGAGCTTTGGTACGATTATTAAGTAGACTTGCGGTACAACGTAGCCCATTCGGTTTTCAAAAACTCAAACTTGGTGTTCATACCAAAAAGGGATTCCGAATGACCGATGAACAAAAACGATTTTGGGGCCATTGCGTCCCAAAATCGGTTGATAACCGCAGCCTGAGCAACCTCGTCAAAATATATAATCACGTTCCGACAGAATACAATATCAAAGCCACGTTGTCCAGAATCGTGCTTAAGATTATGATAGTCAAATTTTATCTTTGAGTGGATATTCGAACAGATTTTGTATCCGCCCGCTACCTTGTCAAAATATTTTGTAAGGTAGTTTGGGGGGATACCTTCGATCTTGCCTTCCGAATAAAGGCCTTCCTTGGCGGTCATAAGGCATTTAAGGCTGATGTCGCTGGCCAGTATTTCGAATCTCCATGGCGGCGGAAGTATTTCGCTGAGCAACATGGCAATAGTGTAAGGCTCTTCCCCCGTGGAACAGCCGGCACTCCATATCCTAATCGGGGTGTTGCTGTTACCCTTTTTGATGTTGTTGATCAGTTCCGGAATAACGAATTTTTCAAAAGCGTCGAAATGAGGCTGGTTCCTGAAAAACCGTGTCAGGTTGGTGGTTATTGAATCGAGAAAGCCTTTTAGCTCTTCCTTGTCCGTATAGATTGTCGAGAAATAGGTCTTGACGGAATCGATCCCCTTGCTGCGGAGTTGCTCCCTCAGTCTGCTTTCCAAAATAGACCGGTTCGCCGCTGTGAACGTAATGCCGCTTTCCTGATAAATAAAATCACGGTATTTCTCAAAGTCGGCATCACAAAGAAATTCGCTATCCATCATACAATATATATTAATCCAGTTCCGGCTTTAAGTCAAGCCACCGCCAATAGGAGATCCGCTACCAGGTCACTTGCGGGGCAAGTCTTTCCCAGGGTGACGTTTCCAGCGCATCCCTGTCAATGCGGATAAATATCTGCGGCTCGAAACCTGGCTGCGGATAAAGTGCGTTCCGCATATTAAGATGGGGCAGGGGTACGCTGCCCGAACGAATCATCGTGGCCGGATCACGGGTGCGGGCATCCCAGGCCCTTTGCGCCTCGGCGTAGAGGGCCAAGGCACGGGTGCGATGGCTGAGATCCCCGGTTTGTGAGGCCAGCATTTCACTCGCAACGCCGGCGTTGTTGCGGGCCATCATCAGGCGTTCGGCAAGCTCAAGATACTCGGGCCGGTCATTTGGCAGCAGTATCGGAAGCCTGGAACGCTGGTTTTCCAGTATGGACAGCAGACGGTCGTAGTAGCCCTGTGCGGCCCTGAAATCGCCACGCTTGAGTGCGGCATTGCCCAGTGCGAACAGCACACGACGGTTTAGGGGAAGTTCCGAGGATGCGACGAAGAAATACTCCAGGGCATTGCCCCAATTTTCAAGCTGATAATAGGCCGCCCCCATACGGAACAGCATTTCCGGGGGTGCCCAGCCGTGTCGCTCCGCCATGCGGTAGAAATTAAGGGCGGCCCCCATGTCGCCGACCTTGACAAAGTACTCCAGGTCGCCAAGCCCGGCGAAAAGCCTGCCGTACCTTGGCGATGGGGTAAGAATCCGCCGCCTGATACCATCCTCGTACAGGTTGATACCCCTTATCAACTGAGCCTCGGCGGCGACAAATTCCCTGTCGTTGACTAGAACATCCGCGTAGCGCTGGTGTGCGTTGATGCGGTAGCGAAGGCGGCGGACGGACTCCTCACGGGCATTGTCGAAGGCATAAATTGCGTGTTCCAGGGTGATCCGTTCCTCGATGTTTCGCCCAAGGCTGTGGTAAAAACGGGAAAGGTGATAATGCGGTTCCGGCAGGTGCGGATCGAGACGTATCGCTTCAACAAGTATGTCCGGTACTCCACGAATCTGCCCGACAAATTCATTTGGAACGCCACGGACTTCCTCGAACTGCTTGTCAAGGAGATAGCCGCCCAACTCGGCAAGCGTCGCCGCCTGCATGGTACGTCTTGGATGGGAATCGAACCAGTTCCTAAGGTGGAGAACTTCCCTTAAGTTGTCCGTGCGGATAAAGTACCGCAGCATCCGTTCCACGATTGGAGGTGTCCAGCCGTGTATTTCCAGAAGCCTGGCGAAAGAGATTCTGGCATCCTCGAACCTGGAGGGGTCGATTTCGGCCCAGGCAAGGCTGTTGTCGCCTGCCGCCAGCAGTGCGTCAAAATCGTTCGGGGAAAAGTCCAGAATCTGCCGTCTAAGAAGGTTGTCCGCCCTCTCATAATTTCGTAAGTAATTTGTCTGCAGTGCGGCGAAATCCAGAACACCCCTTCTGTCCCTGGGGAAGTAACGCAGCAGCATTTCGTACATCTGTTCGGCAAGGGCGAACTGCCGCTGGTCACGGAAAGCCTCGGCGTATCTGTAGAACCAGTTTCTGTTGCGATGTATATTGAAGGCTTCGTTAAAACGCTCGATTGCCCGTTGGTAGTCCCCTGCAAATATGCGTTCGTAACCGCTTCGGTAAATCGATTCCGCCCTAAGGGGAATATAGACAAACGTAAAGGCCAGGTAGAAAACCGAGGCTGTCAAAAGGGTTACGATAGTAACAAGTCGCAGTACTGGAAGGAAGCTGTTAACGAAGATATAGGCGAAGGTTGATTTTTCCGCCTCCAGCGCCTCGCCCGAGCTTTTTTCAAAGCCCTTGGGTATGGTGATTGTTTTCTCCAGTATCTCGCCCGCAAGTGCGGCGGTTTCCTTTGCCGGAGCGCCTTGGACAAGATACCTTATCAGCTTCGACATTTTCTCCGGGCTGATATCCTGCTCGGCTATTATCTCCTGACATGCGATACGCAGATTAATGGGATAGCCGGACAGAGTGTCCTTCAAATCCCTGAATTCGTCTTCGCTGAGCTTTATTTCCTCCAAGGTCTTTGGAGGCGGTGCATCCACGGGTTTTGCCCTGCCCCAGAAGCCGGTTTTCTTCTCTGTGGGTGCCGCTTCCGTGGGGATTGTGGTCGCCATGGATGCTTTTGCCTTTTCCATGACCTGATCCAGGTCGGGGAAGTCAAAATCATCCATCGGATCGTCGGATTCACCGTTTTCCGTTTGTAGCGGCCCGTCGGCAAAAGCAGCGTCCGAGGAAAGATCGAAATCGTCTATAAAGTCGCCGACTCCCGTTTCGGATGGGTCGTCCGTAAATGCCGGCCCGTCGGAAAGATCGAGGTCTTCGCTTTCCGTTCCAAAGGGATCGTCCGCCGCAAGTGGTTCCCCAGGGAAGCCGAAGTCATCCATATCATCGAGGTTGCCGTCACTGCCTTCCGTGTCTGAAAACTCCTCGGCAAACACAGCGTCGTCTAGGTCCCCAAGGTCTAGGCCACCGCTTTCCACATCGGATGGTTCTTCCGCAAACGCAAAATCGTCCAAGTCCCCAAGATCCATGCCGCCGGTTTCCATACCTGAAGGTTCGTCTGCCGCAAGTGGTTCCCCTGAAAGGTCGAAACCGTCCAAGTCGCCCAGATCCAGGCCGTCAGTTTCCGTATCTGAAGGCCCATTTGCCGCAAGTGGTTCTTCCGCAAACGCAAAATCGTCCAAGTCCCCAAGATCCAGGCCGCCGGTTTCCATACCTGAAGGTTCGTCTGCCGCAAGTGGTTCCCCTGGAAGGTCGAAATCGTCCAAGTCGCCCAGATCCAAGCCGCCAGTTTCCAGATCTGAAGGTTCGTCTGCCGCAAATGGTTCCCCTGGGAAGTCGAAACCGTCCAGGTCACCCAGGTCCAGGCCTTCGGTTTCCGTGCCGAAAGATCCGTCTGCCGCAAAAGGCTCATCCGGGAGATTGAAACCGTCAAGGTCGTCCAGATTCAGGCTGCCGGTTTTCGCGTCGAAAGGATCGTTCTCCACGAGTGGTTCGTCAGGGAGGTCGAAGTCTACCAAGTCGCCCAGGTCCAGGCCTTCGGTTTCCGTGCCGAAAGACCCGTCCGCCGCAAATGAATCGTCCAGAAGGTCGAAGCCGTCCAAATCGCCAAGGTCTAGGTCATCGCTTTCCGTATCGAAGGATCCGTCTGCCGCAAGCGGCTCACTTGGCAGGTCGAAGTCGCTCAGATCACCCAGGTCCAGGCCTTTGTCTTCCGCATCGAAAGACCCGTCCACCGCAAATGGATCGTCCGGGAAATCGAAACCGCTCAAGTCCCCCAGATCCAGGTCGTCGCTTTCAATATCTGAGGACCCGTCCGCTGCAAATGGTCCCCCCAGAAGATCGAAGTCGTCAAAGTTTTCAATATCTAGGTTACTGTCTTCCGCTTCGGAAGGTCTGTCTGCCACAGGGGGATCATCTGGAAGGTCTAGGTCGCCAAAACCGCCTAAGTCCAGGTCGTCCATTTCCGCATCGAAAGGTCCGTCCGCCGCAAATGGATCCCCTGGAAGACCAAAATCGCCTAAATTCCCAAGGTCCGAGTCACCGCTCTCCGTATTCGAAGGTTCATCCGCAAAGGTTGGTTCCTCTTGAAAATCCAAAAAGTCATCCGTGCCCTCAAGGTCTAAGTCACCGCTTTCAATCTCGAAAGGTTCGCCTTCCGTGAGCGGCTCCTCTGCCTGTCCCTCGTCATCTTCAAAGACAATTTCATCTTCGGGGAAGTCAGGGGGTGTCGAATCAAGTTCCTCGGAAAGGTTTAGAAGAAGTTCCGTGGGTGTGTAGAATTCCGCCGCATCTTGTGGCTCGGCATCCAGTTCCACAGGAGCCTGCGCTTCGCTGTCTTCCTGCATGGAAGAAGGCGTGGGAAGATCGTCCAACTGTGTACCAATAAATGAACCAAAGTTGAGGTCATCGTCCTGGTCGGCAAACGAAGGTTCGTCCCCTGCGTTAATGACCGGAGCTTCCTCTTCTTTTGGCGCAATAGGGGAACCCGCAAGGCCTTTGTCACCGCTTCGGGTGGAAGCAGGGGTGGTATCGCTTGCGGCAGACCCCTCCTGGGCAGGTTCCGCAACAGACTCGGGTTCCACGGCTGGAAGTTCCAGGTCGTCAAAAGGAAGATCCCTCGCCAGGAGGTCGGCCTTTTGCCCACCGATGTCGTTAAAAGAGGACTTAAACTTCTGAAGGTCGTTTAGTGACGGCATATCAAGATATTCTATTATCGACCGATAATCAGTATACTATAACATATGAAGCGTGTCAAAGTAGGAACTATTTGCATATTGCTTGTGATTCTTGCCCCGGGGCTTGCCCATGCCGCCGTGGAGACGGAAACGGCAGTGCCGTTCGAGGTCCTAGGCCATCTGCTGGGGCTTTCGGAGCCTGGCCCTCCCCAAATCATCGACAATATGGTGGTTTTTACCGCATCGTCAAGCCTTCGACGGGTGGGCATAGCCTTTGCCGATGAGGGATTCGCAAGGGTACACTGGTTCAGGCCTTTGATGGTCAGCGAGGATCCCCTGGAAAGGATAAGAAGGGGAAGGAGGGCCAGTCCGCACAGGGATTCCGGCATTGCTTTCCATATATATGAGATTCCGGAGGGAACCACCCAGATTGAATACAGGCTGATTATCAACGGCCTTTGGACGACGGATCCGAGTAACCCCAACACTCGCAGGGACGGTATTTCAGGGTCTACCATGTCGGTGGTTTCCGTTCCGCCTAGGCCGCAAACCCACCATCCGCTGATGGGACAGCCGGATGGCCTGAACTTTGTGTTTCGGGGGCCTCCCGGCGAAACGGTTACCGTAGCTGGTTGCTTTAACAACTGGGACCCTTTCATGTATGAATTAAGGGAGGGCCCCCCTGGTACGTATTCAATCCATATCCCCTTGCCCCCCGGTAGGTATCATTATGTTTTCTTTCACAGGGGCGAACGCTTTCCGGATCCCTACAATCCTGTCAGGGTTTTCTCTAGAGAAGGGAAAGTTGCCTCAGAAATAGTAGTCTATTAAGGCTGGGGCTTCATTATCGCCCAAAATGACCGATAATAGGAAGTAAGATGGGTATGTTTCCGATTTTAATTGCCGGAGTAAGCCTTGCGCTGATCGTCGTCGTAGTGATTCTAGTTATGGGACGACTCAGAGCTGGGGGCGTAAAACGCTCGAAGGACAGGGAGCTAAGACTAAGGGAGGCGGAGAAGCTTCTTGCGCAGAACCCCACCAATCCTTCTGGCCTTTCCATTCTTGGCGATGTTTATTTCGAGGAAGAGCAGTGGGATAGGGCGATGAGGGCCTACGAGACTTTGTCTGACATACTGTCAAAGAGCTCGGTTCCTGATGTGAACGCTTTTGATGTGTATTTTCGTTACGCATATTCCGCCATGAAGCTTTCCCTGAGCGAGCAGGCCTATAAGGGCTTTCTGCTTGCCTTCACCTTAAAGAAGGATAATTTTGAGGTAAACTATAATCTGGGTGTGCTTGAGTTCGAGCGAAAAAACTACGAGAAGGCGATCCGCCTGCTTCAGCAGGCAAGGGCGCAGAACCCCGAACACACGGCCGTCCTGCGTTACATGGGTCATGCCCTTTTCAGGATGAAAAAACCAAAGGAGGCGATGAGCTTTATCCGCAAGGCAATCGACCTTGCCCCGGATGACAAGGAATCCCTCTACACGCTGGCGGAATGTTATTATGAAGCGAAGCAGACCGAGCAGGCGGTTCGTATTTTTAGACACCTTCGCACCGATCCTGTCATGGGCCCCAATGCCTGTCTGTTTTCCGGCACGATTAACAACGAGGTGCGCCGGGGCGATCTAGCCATTCAGGATTTCGAGATGGGGTTGAAGCATGAAAACATCAAGCCGGATATTCTGGCGGAACTGCGGTACCATCTCGCGACTACCTACATTAAGAATAACGAAATAGGTAAGGCCCTTCCCCTGTTGAAACTTTTGCAGATGGACAACTCTTCGTACAAGGATGTCCCCATGCTGCTGGGCAAGTACCAGGAACTTAACACCAACAAGAACCTCCAGGTTTTCCTTATGGCTTCGTCCGCCGATTTCGTTGCCCTGTGCCGCAAGATCGTAATGACCTATTTTACGAAGGCAAAGGTGAAGGTGACGAACATATCCGTCCACAAAAACGAGTGGGCGGATATTCTGGCGGAGGTGGATACCCCCAGGTGGCAGGAAGTGATTATGTTCCGGTTTATACGCACCCAGGGTTCCATCGGGGAGTTGATTGTCCGTGACTTCCATTCCCACCTCAAGGAAGTGAAGGCCGGCAAGGGCATCTGTATCACAGTAGGCAATTTCACAGACGAGGCAAAACGCTACACCGAGGCCCGACTCATCGATCTGATAGAAAAAGACAGGCTTAGCGCGATTCTTAACAGCGTTGACGCAAAAGCCGCCGCCCTGACAAGCTCGGGGAGAGGCAGACGGTAGCCCTACATCACCCTGTTTTTCCGTTTTGTCCACACCGAAACGAATATCATCGCCAGCAGTGTAAGCAGGTAAGGCATGGCAAGCACGAAGTCGGCTGGTACGTCGAAGCCCTGGGCGTAGTTTGAAAGGGCTTCGGCAAGGCCAAAGACGAAGGCGGCGAGCAGAAGGCCCAAGGGCCTGCGAATACCCAGGAAAATTACGACGAGGGCAATCCAGCCCCTGCCTGCCGTCATTCCCGGAACGAAAACCCCAAGATGAAGGCTTAGCAGCGAACCGCCAATCCCACAGAAGAAACCCGAAACAAGAAACGCCGCCCAGCGGTACGTGTCGGGCTTAAGGCCCAGGGAAATCAGTGCCTGGGAATGTTTGCCGCAGGCCCTCAGTCGGTAACCGAAAGGGGTTTTGAAAATCGCAACCCAGGAAAGGAGCAGCAGAAGCCAGGCAGCATAGACATACACGTTGTGCCCGGAGAGCAGTTCCCCAGCGATGGGAATGTTTTCGATAAAGGGAATGTTGACAGTTGGCAGGGGCCTAAATTCACGCAGGATGACAACGCCCCGCGTGTTGAAAATGTACTGCGAAAGGACGACGGTAAGGCCGCCTGCCAGCAGGTTTGCCGCAAGCCCCACGATAAAGACATTGGAGCGGAGTTTAAGGCTTGTAAAAGCCAGAAGGGCGGACAGCGCAAGGGATGCAAAAACCGCCGCAACAAGCCCCACCGCAAGGCTCCCCGTATAATGCACGGCGACGATGGCGAAAAAAGCCCCGGTAAGAAGCAGCCCCTCCAGGGCGATGTTCAGCTTCCCTGAAAGCTCGGTAAAGAGGCCGCCGGTTGCGGCAAAGAGCAGCGGTGTCATGATTACGACAGCACTGGAAAGGGTTGGCAGTATGTCGCTCATTGCTGCCGCCTTTTTCGTTTTAGAAACAGGTTTCGCAAGACCATGCTGGTTGCCAGAAAAAGAATCACCGCCTGCACGACGGCGGCAATCTCGAAAGTGATGTCCGAGTTCTGCATGGCGATTCTGGCCCCCGACGAAATCCACGCAAAGAAAAACCCCGAGGGTATCACAGCCGGGGGATAAAAGCCTGCGACAAGGGCCGTGGCAAGTCCGTCCCAGCCAAGCCCTGCGGAAAATTCCCTTATCGTCCTGTGGAAAGTGCCGAAAATCATCATGCTTCCTGCCAGGCCGTACATTGCACCACTAAGAAACATCGCCAGCACAGTGTTGCGCTTGGTGTTGATACCGCCGTAACGGGCAAACATTTCGTTGGCCCCTGCCATCCTGAATTCATAGCCAAGCTTGGTGTTTTTCAGAAAGACGTGCACGGCGACGACCGAAGAAAGGGCGACCAGCAAGGCCGTGCTTAAGTTCGAGGGCCGCAGAATCAGCGACAGCCTGAAATCCTCGGGGATTCTTCTGGTTGCCTGCAGATTGGTTTCCGGATCAAGGAAAGGGCCGTTCACAAGATAATTGACAATCAGTATGAGGGCGTGGGACAAAAGGAAGGACGTGATAAGTTCGTTGGCATCCCACCGTGCCTTGCAGAAACCGGAAACGGCCGCCACCGTGCCGGCAAAAAAAGCCCCGGCAAGTATGGCGACAAATCCGCCGAATTGGCCCAAGGGCGCAAGCGCAATGGCCGTAACCGTTGCGACGAAAGCCCCCGAGTATATCTGCCCCTCGCCACCAAGGTTTAGGTTGCCAGTCTGCATGGCGATGCTTACCCCAAGCCCCCCCAGGATTAGCGGAATCATGCTGTTCAGCATATTGCCGAAGCTGAATGTGTTGCGGAACGGGCCTGCGAAGAAAAAATAGAGCGTTCTGCCCGGGGTCTCGCTTAATATGAAGGCAAGCAGGACGAGAACCAGCAGGGCGATAAGGGCAATGACAACCATTCCGCCGGAAAAGGCCAGACCGGGGCGAAGGGCACCCGTTAGGCGGTTCGAGGACAGGGTGTCTGGGGGAATATCGCTGGGCGTACTCATTGTTTAGATCTCCATGGGATAACCCAGCAGACTATTGCCGCCATCTTATTACAAGATGATAATCGCTTCTACAAACCCTGCCGTAAGATATGCTCGATTGTCTGTCGTGTTATGTAGAGGGCGTTGCGGAGATTATTGTTTTCCGACTGCAATTCATTGATGGTCTCGTAACGGGCGGCGGCCGTCTCGTTAAGCGACGTGTTTTCCGTCTGAAGAACTATGATGTTCTGCCTAAGGCTTTCGGCTGTTTGAGTCTGTGCCGTAAGATTTCCCTGCAGGGTGTTCACCTGCGAGCTTAGTGTCGTGTTCTGCGAAACCAATGCCGTGTTTTGAGAGCTTAGCGTAGTGTTCTGCGAAGTCAGTGTCGTGTTTTGAGAGGTCAATGTTGCGTTCGCCGACTGTAGCAGGGCGAGGGAACTTTCAAGTTCGGCAATTGCCAGTAACATATCCGGGTCTTCGGCGACAAGGGCTTCCCTTGCCTCGTCAAGTTCCCTTTGAAGCTGCGCAATCTCCTCCTGATGCCTCATCTCGGCGGCCCTGTCAACGCCGGAAAGCATGGCATCATAGGTGGCACGATACTCTTCCAGCAACGCTTTGATTGTGGCGGTCGCCTGAATGTAAAGATCCCTCCTGGCCTGTATTGCACGAAGGTTCTGGAAAGCGGGGTCATTAAGAAATACCTGCAACGATCCCAAGGTTCCCTCCGCTTCGTCGAAACTCCTTTCGGCAATCTGCCTGTAGACGTGTGTAAGCAGACCTGCTACCTGGGCTTCCACTGCGGCGGCCTGTGTCTGTTCCCCGGTAAGCCTGACCAGCTCTTCACGGGCGCTTGCCTCAAACTCGTCCTGAAGCAAATATTCGCCAACGCCGATTCCGGGGCCGTCCTGAAAGATCTCTTCACGGACACGGGTTTCAAACTGGGCATGAACCACTATTTCCTGAGATCGTGCATAGTTCAATATGCGAACACGTTCCCCACGTGCCAGATCCAGTGCGGTGCGAAGCTCTTCTCGCTGGGCCATTAGCATGGTCTGGGTTGCCAGTTGCTCCGGTGTCAGCGCCTCGCCGCCGGCGACAAGAGCCTGCAGCTGCATTTCTATGTCGGCCAGCAACGAGACAAGGATGTTAATTTCATTGTCCGCCGCCGCTAAAAGATTGTTGGTTTCCCTGCGTATTTCGTAGATGATTGCACGTTCCGCAGGGTTCATTGCCCTTATCCCTTCACGGGCATGAACGTCGGCCTCGCTCTGGAAAAAGTAAAGAGCAAAAAAGCCACCCACAAGTACCGTTATCGCAAAAATGTTCACAAGAACCGGGAAAAAGCCGCCGTGCTTTTTTGCCTTGAACCCCTTGCCTGGGGTGCCGCCATCCGCCTGCGTTCCGGCGGAAAGGGCCAGGCGGTTTTTTTCGGCAATGTCGTTAATCTGTGCAAGAATTTCCTGCTGCTCATCCTCCGAAATTCCCGAGTTTCCATCGAAGTCGAAGGCTGTTCCGGGATTGCCGGAGGAGGCAGGCAGGGAGGTCGTTGGCAATGTCCGTGGGCTGGCATCGATGGTTGTTTCCGAGCTGCCTGAAACCATGTAGGGCTTAGGGGCCTCGCTGTACTGTGCCGTCGCCGTTTTGTGGGCACTTGCCTTGTTTAAAAGCCCCCTGGGGCTGCCGCCCTGCGCCGTCGCAGTTCTTATACCGCCCTTGCTGTTCATGGCCATCTTTCCTCCTTTCGCCAGCCCTTACTGATCCAACAGCAACTGCCGGATTGCGGCAATCTGATTGTTAAGGTTCGTGATTTCCTGCTCATTCAAGGTGTTTTGCTGCTGCAACTGACTTATGGTGCTGTCACGTGTGCTTATTGCCTGACTAAGCGTGGTGTTTTCCGCCTGCAGGGTCGTCAAAGCCTGTTGCGAATTTGCGGCGGCCTGCGTCTGCGTGGTCAGGTTTCCCTGTAGGGTGTTTACCTGCGAGGTAAGCGTCGCATTCGTCGATTGCAGGGTGGTAACGGAATTCTCAAGCTGGCTGATGCGCTGAGCCGCACCCGAAGCCCCGTCACCGAGGGCATCTATCGTGCTTTCCCTTTCCGTCAGCACCCTTTCAAGCTGGGCTATCTCTTCCCTAAGCCTCGTCTCGGCATCCAGATCGGGCGGCAGCGCACCGGCAAGCATTGCCTGATGAATGGTGCGACGTTCTTCCAGCACAGCCTCAAGGGTGTTGGCCGCCTGGATGTACAGATCCCTTCGTGCCTGTATAAGCCGAAGCCCTTGAAAGGCCGGGGTGTTGATAAATTCCCGAAGCGCAATCACGGTCTGCTCGGCATCTTGGAAGCGGTTTTCGGCAACCTGTGCGTGGGCATTTGCGAAGAAAGCCGCAATCTGTGCTTCCACCGTAGCGGCCTGCGCCTGTTCCCTGGAAGCCTGGGCCAGTTCGTTTCGCGCAGCTTCAAGTTCGGCGGCGTGACGATCCGTTATGGCGGCAAGCTCCCTGGTGCGGGCATCAAGCTGGGCCTGAAGCCTCGCCTCCTGCGAACGGGCCTCGTCCAGTATGCGTGAACGCTCATCCCTTGCCAGTGCCAGCGCCGCAAGGCGTTCCTCCTGCTGGAGCCTTAACTGCGTCTGGATTGCCTGCTGTTCCATTGTCAGGATCTCGCTGCCGACGAGAAGATTATGCATCTGCGTTTCAAGGTCGGTCAGCGAGGCGAGGATCGCATTTATTTCCCGATCCTTTTCCGCCAGAAGGGCCGTTGTTTCCCTGCGTATTTCGTAGATAAGCGCCCGTTCCCCGGTGTTGAACACCCTTGTCCCCTCACGGGCCTGTATCTCGGCCTCGGTCTGGAACGAGTAGAGCAGGAAAAAGCCCCCGGCAAGCGCCGCCACGGCAAAGATGTTTACCAGAACCGGAAAAAGTCCGCCGTTTTTCTTCGCCTTGAAACGCTTCCTTAAGCCTTTCCCGGTTTCGGTGCCGGCGGAAAGGGACAGGCGGTTTTTTTCGGCGATGCCGTTTATCTGCACGATAATTTCCCGTTGTTCCTCCACGGAAATCCCGGAGCCAGCGTCGATGACTATCTCGGGATTGGCCGAAGACCTTTGAGACCCGGGGGCTTTCATGTCATCCGCCGCCGCCGTTGCCGTAATGTTCCCGTTTTTGCTATTCGCTGCCATTTCTCTTTCTCCTCCGTACTGTTATCCCTTTCCTATATCCACCTTGGATACCTCTTTGTTTGCCAGCCGAATCCCTCCGGCCTTTAACCCCCGTACACCGTACTTTTGGGCCTTGAAGTCCTCGGTAAGTTTCTTTAGTCGTGGTTTGGGGACGTATTTCAGGCTGAATGCGAACCTGGGCCTCGTGTCGATGTGCAGAACCTTTGCCCCTTCGGGCACAAGAAAATACTCCTTGTTCATAATCCAGCCTTCAATGACACAGCGTTTGATGCAGGCAAAACCCGTCTCCGCTTCCTTGTAGATGATGGTGAAGGTGGTCTTGGACAGGACTTCCTTGTCCGCAACGCCAACCCACCAGGCATCCGCTCCTATAAACAATTTATCGGGAAGATCGGTTACCGAGTACATCCCGTTGTTGCGGACGGTAAGCACACGGTCGAAGGGCGACACCTCGGCGATTTTATCCCCGGTCACTGCCGTCCCCAGGTACCCGGTTTTCTTGTCGTATTTGAGTTCAACGTCCCGTTTTACGACTTCCTTTACGTCCACCTTGTCGAACGTGCCTACCTTTGTTCTTCGTGCACCACGTCCTACCTCTTCGTTGGCCTCGATCTTGGCGATGATGTCCTTAAGGAAACCCACGGAGTATGCGACGATGTTTTTGAGGTGCCCGTTGATTTCCTTGACCCTGGCCTTTATCTGCTCCATTTCGTCACGGGCCTTGCTTATGTCGTACAGCGAGATCCTGCGGATTGGAATGCGCAGCAGGTGCTCGACATCGTCGCTACTGACCCCCCTTGGCCCGACTTCCTTCATGAAAGGCCCGAATCCGTTGATAACCGCATCCTGCACCCCCTTGGCGGTCTTCATTTTCTCGATGGCCTTGTATATGCGCTCCTCGATAAAAATGCGCTCCAGGGTGCGCAGGTGGAGCTTGTTCAGAAGCTCCTTTTTTTCCAGTTCCAGTTCCTTGGTAAGGATTTTGACAAGCTGCTTTGCGTGGTGTTTGATTACCTCGGTAACGGTCATGACGGCAGGCAGGCCGTCCTTTATGACGAGGAGGTTGACCGAGATGGACTGCTCGCATTCGGTAAAGGCGAAAAGCGCGTCGATGGTTTCCTCGGCATACACGCCCCTTGCCAGCTTGATTTCGATCTCTACCTTGTCCGTGGTAAAGTCGCTTATCCCCTGGATTTTAATCCTGCCAGCCTTGGCCGCGGTTTCCACGCTGTTGATAAGGCTTTCCGTGGTCGCACCGAAGGGCAACTCGGTTATGAGTATGCGTTTGGGGTCGGAGGTGTCCAGCTTCGCCCGAACCAGGACTTTGCCGCAGCCGTCACGATAGTCGGAGACATCGACGAGGCCGCCGGTGGGAAAGTCCGGGTACAGCTCGAATTTCTTGCCGGAAAGGCAGGCAATCTCGGCCTGCAACACCTCGATGACGTTGTGGGGCAGGATTTTCGTTGACATTCCGACGGCGATACCCTCGGCACCCATTACCAGCACCACGGGGATTTTTGCCGGGAAAAGCACCGGTTCCTTGTTGCGCCCGTCGTATGAGTTGGCCCACTCGGTAAGCTTGGGATTGTAGAAAACGTCCTTTGAAAGGGGGCTTGCCTTACATTCGATATAGCGTGGGGCCGAGGCGTTGTCGCCCGTAAAGGTGTTGCCGAAGTTCCCCTGCCTGTCTATGAACAGTTCCTTGTTGGCGATGACCACCAAAGCCGGGCCTATGGAGGCCTCGCCGTGGGGGTGGTACTTCATGCATTCACCCACCACGTTTGCCACCTTGTGGAATTTCCCGTCGTCCTTTTCGAAAAGGGTGTGCAGAATTCGCCTTTGGACAGGCTTTAGGCCGTCCTCCAGGTCGGGGATTGCCCTGTCCTTGATGACATAGGACGCATATTCCAGAAAGTTTCGGTCGAATAGGTTTTTTATATATGCCACGGGTGTATTTTAGCAGTTTTTTCGTTGGTGGACAATATAATGGGTCGCCTACTGCCACGGAAATCAATTTTCTGCTGACATCAAGACATGACAGGGGCCTGTTCCACTAAACCCTACCATCAGCTTCTTACGGTAGGGTAATTTCTTGGACGGGCCTTTCCGATCAATCCCTCTGTATTGCATTTGTGGCTGTGGTAAGCATTTGGATATTACGTTTGTTCTCGTTCATCACGTCTTCGATGATCTTTATCGATTCCGCTATCGACTTTTCGTTTTTAACCTGGGCATTGACCATATCGGAAACCTGCTTGAAAAATTGATGCATTTTTGACAGAGATGCAACAACCCCCTCGTTTTCCTGTTGTTCCGTTTCTGCCATTTCCTGAATTTGGTTTGTACCAGTCAGAAGGACGGTCATGCCAGATCTTATGGTTTCCGATTCCCTTCGTTGTTTTTTCATGCTTCCCGTAATGCCATCGATCATTTCGGACGACTTTCCAGAATTTTCGATTATGGTAAGAAGCCGCTGGGTTACTTTGTTGGATAGCTCAATACCATTTTTGACAGTATCCATCATGCCCTTGATATTGGTAAAACTTTCCGTCAGTGTGTTTTTGGACTTTTCCGCAAGCTGTCGAATTTCCACCGCCACAACGGAAAACCCCTTCCCAGCATTACCAGCACGGGCAGCCTCGATAGAAGCGTTAAACGAGAGCATGTTGGTTTGCTCAGAAATGTCATCTATCGATTGTAGCATCGTGCTCAGAAATGCGGAATTCTCGGAAATAAGCTCCATGTTTTTTCTCGATTCCAAAATGAGATCCTTGCTCTCAATCGCAAGAGACGCCAGTTGTTTCGCATAATCGTTTGTTGTAACGGAATCATCGGCCATAAGGTTTATATCATGATTCATGTTTTTGATTATTCCGTTTGTCTGCTCAACAATCGAAACCTGATCCCCGATGGCCCTGGGTATTTTATCGGCGAAGTCTCTCACCCTTTCGGAAACTTTTGTTATCATTTCATTGATAATTTGAAATTGCGACAGAATCGTTTCATCTATCCGCTTGTTGCCGTGTGTATATTCGGTCATGATGGCGATTGTATTGGCAATGCTCGTGTCCAGCTTTTGGTTCGAATCGCTTGAGTTCTTGATAACCTTTACGATGTTGTCAAGAAGAAGATTGAGCGATCGATTTTTTTCATCGATTTCCTTGGAGATTTTTATCGACTGCTTGTGAAGGACGCTCTCGTCATACACCAGAATTCCATAAATGGCGATTACAAGAATTAGAAAAGCATATGGTGCATACCAGAACAACGGTTCTGTGCCAGCGTTCAACGCCATCATGTCACGCAAGCTGGCAATAGCAACTATAAGCGTGGAGACCAACAATGGAATGATTTTTAGGTTCTTACGTGATATGATTGCGGCAATAGGAATACCTATGCAGAATAACAATATCGGCACAAAATAGACGAAATTCGCAATTGCAAAAGCCGCACTAACCGCTTCCTTGTCTGGCTGGAAAGCTACAAATGACGCACTCGCAATACTGTATATTGTAATTCCCGCTACAATAGGTTTCTTGTGCCTGGCAAACAGTCCCGTCGTTTCAATAAGAAACAGGGAATAAAAACCAAGAGACAACATCTGAAAACTGCGTGTTATTTTTACAAGCAGGGTATAATGGTTTGAGTCAAACGAAAATCCTATGTTGGAATATGCAAGCGCAAAAGACATTGAAAAGAGCGCAAAAAAGATATACCTTGGATCCTTCGCCCCCTTGGAAATAAATGCAAAAAAATGGTAGATTGCGATAAGCATGGCTACAAACTGCGCCGCAAGCACCAGATGAACATTTAGCAGGTTTTTGAAAAACACCCTCGACGCATTGTATCTGAATTCCGCTATAGATAATGCTGGCAATGGTCTGGATTCATATTGCGGAAACACCTCGATGACAAGAAAGTTATCCATGTTAAAATCGATTAAACCCAGGCTAAGCGGTACATGAACCGCCGCAACCTGGCCTGTTGAATAAGCCCCGTCTATATCAAGCCTTAGCCCTTTCTTGTAAATTATAATGTCGTTTACACGGATTGTTACAGGCATGGCGAACCGATCGATATACAGGGTAAGGTTTCTATCCGCAAAGTAATCCGATATGGTAAAATAAGTTTTGAATACGTGATAGTTGTCGCCGCTTGCCGTATTACGGAGTCTTTCCCCATGATAAGGCACAAAGCCAGGTACGTTAAAGTTATTCGCAAGCATCTGCTCCCTGTCAGCAGTCCTGCCAGAAAAAATAAGAAAATTACCTATATCCAGCCTGGGCATTCCAGGAACAAAATTGTTTGAAGCAAAAGCCTGCGAGATTATCAGTATCAAAAAGAGAAACACGGTTATGCATTTACGATGTATCATTTCATTCCTCCCGATTCCAGTGCCTGCTCGTATGCCTGGAAACGAAGTATAAATAAACTTTAGACAAAATACCTCCCTGAAAAGCCGCATTCTCGCAGTCTAATTAGGTGTGAAGTGAGCTGCCAAATAGCCAACCTTGTGCCTTTATGCCCAAAGTGCTAAATAATTGTAATGGATTTCAAAATACATGTCAATACATAAAAAACACCGAAAAAGCCTTAGCCGACGAGGTTGCGTTGCTGCAACGTGCGCATTAAAATTGTCAAGCGGCCAGTAGGGAATTGGCTGTTTCCCGACTGGCCCTTGGTTTGCTATGTGTTTTTAACTATCTGCGTACCCTTGACGGGCGGAATGCGCCGGCTCTACCCAGCGGCGTACGTTCCGAAGGTTCGAGGTCTTCGGAGAATGCATGACCGTCCCATTCAATAAGTATCCACCGTCCAGGGCTGGCGGCAGACAGGGTTATGGTCTCAGAGCCGCCAGTTGCCGTCCATTGACCTTCAAATCTCCAGTGCAGGGCGTTCCAGCCTTCCCTGAGAGTGATATAAAAAGCCCTTGCGTCATAGGTCCAGGTCTCCCCATCCTCGCTCCAAGAACCTTGTAAACGTGCCGCACTGATGGTAACATCCCGATCAACGAATATGTATTCTACAAGCTCTTCAATAGCAGTTCCAGAGATTTCCGTCCCAGTATAGGTTTCATTCCCCCTATTGAGGAAGCCATTGGGCGTGTTTAGCCTTAGGCTGGCTCCCATCGCATAACTGGGGTTTACGTTGATCGACCAGCCGAAATTATTATAAGTCCAATCAAAAAGCGATCCAGCGGACTCCAGCCCACTAGTCGGTCTGCCGATGGTAAAATTCAACTGACCATTGGTAATTCCCCCTGTTCCGCCAGGAGGGGTGGAGGTAACTGTCCGATTGCCAGTGAATTCATCCCAATCCTCGTTCCACGTCCATACCTGTCCGCTTAGGTTCAGGGTTGTCCCCAGATGGTGGCTGTCGGGCCCGTCGTCGTCATCGCCAAACAGATTACACCCAGCCATTGAAAGCCCGATCACCGCTATAAGAGCGACGATCCCGAAAAGTTTGAGTTTGCTCTTCATAAAAGAACCTCTCTTTTTTGGTGATACCGACCCTGTGCCGGTATCACCTTGTTGTTGTCCCAGGGCGTGTTAACATACCCTAATGGACGTTCCATCAACGATGGAATATACATAAGCCATAACGGCAATGTATCAAATTCCAAGCAACTTCGCCGCCCAGCCATCCAATCCACTTGAACCAAGCGAAGGGATAGCCAGATGGAGTTTTTCCAAATAAATGGGAAATGCTGTGCTTAAAGCGTGGGAAAATATTCGCTGTTAGATAGTTGACAAGATTAGTGGGTGATGTGTACGATTGCCCGATTGCCCGATTGCCCGATTGCCCGATTGCCCGATTGCCCGAGCTCGTAGCGGTGCGGTAGCGAGGCGAGGCGAGGCCACAATTCTGTCAGTTCCGAATGCTTCCATTTGTGTCTCCAAAAACAGGCAAGCTTGGTTTTGTAGAAAACCAAGGCATACGGGCGTACCTTTCGAAAAATCACCCTCTACTAGCGAATATTATATCGCCTACAATTGTAAGTGTCAAGGCAAATGGCTTCGCCTTAAAACCCCACATTCAGTGTACCCCCTGGCAAGACGTGGAGGCATCTTTACGATTGAGATAAGAGGCAGTACAATCTGGGCGAGGGAGCTATATGCTAAAAGCCGAATTGTTCGAAGATAGCGAAATGCTCCATGCGGAAACGCTTCCCGTATACAAACCGATGCCTGTAACACACATCCCTTATATCCTTGACGAAACCGAGGATTTTGCGGTGATATTCAAACCTCCGCGTATGCACTGTGCCCCACTGATTGCAGGGGGCGGCGGTACCCTTCTCGACTGGTATGCGGGGCTTTTTCCCCATGTCATGGAACTTTGCGGCAGGAAAAAAACGGAAGGCGGTCTTCTGCACCGACTGGACTTTGAAACCAACGGGCTTGTGCTTTTTGCGAAAAACCAGGATTCGCTCGACCACCTGCTGGAGCAACAGGCCAACGGGAACTTTGCCAAAGAGTATACCGCGGTTTGCCGAAAAACCATGCCCGACAAGACTTCGGCTTTTCCCCCACCGCCTGTTTTGCCGGGCTTTTGTACTTCCTGGCAGGGGGCTTTTGTCATAGAAAGCTACTTCCGTCCCTTTGGCCCAGGCAGCAAGCAGGTGCGCCCCGTGGTTGACACCAGCCGTAAAAAAGTCGCTAAGGATCAAGGCGGTTGTTATCGAACCGAAGTCCTAAGCGCTTTGGGGCATCCCTCCCGTGGGGGAGATTCGCAAAAGCTCTTTAGGTTTGGCGTAAGGCTCACCCGTGGATTCCGCCACCAGGTACGCTGCCACCTTGCATGGATCGGCTACCCGATTCTGAACGATCCCCTGTACGGCTCGCCTGGCGAGGAAGTGCCCGAGGGTTTTCTTTCCCTAAGTGCGAATGGATTGTCCTTTTACGATCCAGGAAGCGGCAAGCCGAGGAAATATCGCCTCGTTTCCCTTGAATTGCCGGCTAATTCGATGTAAAACTAAATATGGGCTTTGTTTATGGCTCCGATATGTTCCATTCACGTTCCTCGGTCTATTTTGTCGGAATAAAGGGGACGGGTGTGTGCGCCTTTGCCGAGCTTTTGCACGGTACGGGGGTAAAAACTACAGGTTCCGACATACCCGAGACTTTCTATACCGATGCCATCCTTAAGGAACTTGGCATACCCTTCCATGAATCCTTTGACCCTGCCCACATAGGCGACGATATCGACCTTGTGATTCACTCATCCGCCTACGGCGAGAAAAACAATGCCGAGATTGCCGAAGCCCTAAAAAAATCCATCCCGACCGCAACATACCCCGAGGCCCTTGGCGCTTATTCCTTGGGCTTCGATTCCACGGGGATTGCCGGCGTTCACGGCAAAACCACCACCACGGCGATGTGCGGCTGCCTTATGCAGGCCCTTGGGCTTCCCGTGCAGGTTCTTGTTGGAAGCGCCGTGTCGAATTTCAACGGAAGATCGACCCTTGTTCTTGGAAACAAGTACTTTATTGCGGAAACCTGCGAATACAGGAAGCATTTTCTCGCGTTTCGCCCCCGGCGGATTATCCTTACATCCGTCGAAAGCGATCACCAGGACTTCTTCCCCAGCTACGAATCCATACGGGATGCCTTTGTCGAATATTGTCGCCTTATCCCCCCCGGCGGACAGTTGATTTACTGCGCCGACGATCCCGGCGCCTGCGATGTCGCCCGAACTATCGAAGGGGAAGGACGGGACATTGCCCTTATTCCCTACGGCTTTTCCGCCGGGGGCGATTACGGCATCGATTCCTACCAGATCCACGACGACAGGGCGGCGTTCCGCATCAAGGCCTTTGCCGACGAGCTTTGCCTGCGTGTCCCCGGCCGCCACCAGGCCTTGAACGCCGCCGCCGCCCTTGCCCTTGCCGGCGTTCTTTTGGGGAAGGAGTTTGGCGATGGCTGGAACAGGGACAGGCAGGCCGCCGCAAAAAAGGCGCTGGAGGGATTTACCGGCTCGAAACGACGGGCCGAGATTATAGGCAGTGCGGGTGGGATAGTATTCATGGACGATTACGGGCACCACCCCACCGCAATCCGGACAACGCTCGAAGGGCTAAGGGCTTTTTACCCTTCAAGGCGGATTGTGGTAAGCTTTATGTCCCACACCTTTACCAGAACGGCGGCCCTGCTGGACGAGTTTGCCGACTCGCTTTCCGCTGCGGACGTGCTTTTCCTTCACAAGATCTATGCCTCCGCCCGTGAACATTTCGACGGGCATATCGACGGGATGTCCATCCATGGGAAAATCGAGGGCCTCCGGGGCAAAAAAGCCGTTCCGCTCCTGCATTATGTTGACGAGCCACTGGATGCCTTTGAACCCCTGAAAGAAATGCTTAAGCCAGGCGATTTGTTCCTTACCCTGGGTGCCGGCAACAACTGGCCCCTTGGGCTACGGCTTTTCGAGCATTTCCGTGACCATGCGGAGGTTCCCCAATGAACAGTATGACGGGTTTTGCCTGGCAGGAAAGGACGACCAGCGACATATCCGTTTCGGTCGAGATAAGGGGCTACAACAACCGCTTTCTGGAAGTGTCCCTTAGCCTCCCTTCTTGGCTTTCATGCCTTGAGCCACAAATTCGGGGGCTTGTTTCCGACCGCTGCGGCAGGGGAAGGGTCGATGTCTCGATTCGGGTAAAGGAACCCAACGCCCGGGTAAACGTCACCGTAAACACCGCCGCCGCCAAGGCCTACATGGAGGCCGTTTCCAAGCTTGGCGACATTTTGGGCATAGACGAAAAAATAAGCCTGTCAAGGCTGATCGAAATGGAAGGGGTGCTGGAAACCGAGAAAAACCTGGATGTCGAGCGTTCCTGGAACGCGGTTGAACCCGTCCTGCAGGAAGCCCTTGCGACTTTCGTGGCGGAACGTGCAAGGGAAGGGAAGCACACCGAGGATGACATACTCGCTTCGGTGGGCCGCATCGAACTTGCGCTGCAAACCGTCACCAGCCATGTTCCAACCCTGGAGGCCACGATAAAGGAGAACATAAGCGCACGGTTCAAGGAGCTTACCGGGGGAAGCATAGACGAAAACCGCATCCTTGCGGAGACCGCCGTGCTGTTGATGAAGTACACCGTTTCCGAGGAACTTTCGAGGCTGTCCTCGCACCTTTGCGAATTCAGGGCGGAGGCGGCAAGGAACGACAGGCCGGGGAAAAAGCTTGACTTTTTGTGCCAGGAAATAAACCGCGAGGTAAACACCATAGGGTCGAAAAGCACGATTGCCGAGGTAAGTCGTGCCGTGGTGGAAATGAAGGAAGCCCTTGAAAACGTGAGGGAACAGCTCAGGAACATTGAATGAGGGTGGGGCAGGAATGAAAACAGATATCAAGATTGCCGTTTCGGGCAAAAGTGGCTGTGGAAACACAACGGTTAGCAAAATCGTTGCGAACCAGCTGGGCCTAAGATTTGTAAATTTCACCTTTCGTTCTTTGGCACAGGAAACGGGCATTAGCCTTAGGGATGTACTGGACATGGCCTCCAAGGACGATACCTGGGACAAGGAAGTCGATAGGCGGCAGTTGGAGCTTGCCCGTGCCGGCGGCGGCTGCGTACTTGGCTCTCGCCTTGCGATTTGGATGCTGGAAGAGGCCGATCTTAAGGTATACCTACGGGCATCGGCGCACACCAGGGCCGCACGGATACTGAACAGGGAAGGGGAAACCATCGAGTCCGCGGCATCATTCACCGCCGAAAGGGATCACAAGGATCACGACCGCTATTTACGTATATACAATCTAGACAATGACGACTATGAGTTTGCCGACCTCATCATAGACACGGACAACCTGCAACCCGAAGAAATAGCCGATATCATAGTTGAAGCGGCCAGAAAAAACTAGAACCACGGAATAAAAAGCGGCTGATCGGAATCGAACCGACGTCTCCAGCTTGGAAGGCTGGGGTAATAACCATTATACGACAGCCGCACGATATCAGTACTTTAGCAAAAAACCGATGGTTTTGTCAATTGCATATCCCTGTGGAAGTTTACACCGCATATGTACGTACGTATTGAAACACATGGCCCCATATAGTATAATAGTCGAAAAGGAACGGGGGTAGCAATGACCGTAGCGGAAGCAGTTTCATTACTTGAAGGGCAGTTTTTTTGTGGCAAAGACAATGCAGGCAGAGAAATCACCTCGGCCTGTGGGGCCGATCTCATGAGCGATGTCATGGCCTTTGTCAAGGATCGTGTGCTTCTGTTAACGGGGTTGGTAAACCCCCAGGTTATCAGAACGGCGGCCTTGCTGGATATCCATGCGGTCATTTTCGTACGGGGCAAGGTGCCAAGCCGTGACATGATTGACATGGCGGAAGATTCGGATATCATCCTAGCCGGAACCAAACTTCCTATGTTCATATCCTGTGGCAAGCTGTACGAGGCTGGCTTGAAAGACGGCGGCACAAGGGAAATTTAGCCGCATTCGCCGTTCAGCAAGCCCTACATTCTAAACTCTGAGCCCAGGTACACCTCTCGAACCATTTCATTGGCCAGAATTGTCTCACGATCGCCCCGTGCCACGATGGAACCTTCGGCAATGATAAATGCCTCGGTGGTGATTTCCAGGGTATCCCTTACATTGTGGTCGGTAATTAGAATGCCAATGCCTTTGTCCGCAAGGCGGCGTATGATTTGCTTGATCTCGAAAACGGCAATGGGATCGATGCCGGCAAACGGTTCGTCCAGCAGGAGGAACTTGGGCTCGGTGGCAAGGGCACGGGCAATCTCGGTACGCCGTCTTTCCCCACCCGAAAGGGTAAACCCGAACTGCTTGCGTATCCTGTCTATGCCGAATTCGCCCAGCAACTGTTCCAGGCGGTCCTTCTTGGTGGCCTTGTCTATGTCACGGCGGCTTTCCAGGATTGCCCAGATGTTCTGCTCCACCGTCAGTTTGCGGAAGATGGAAGCCTCCTGCGGCAAATAGGCAATGCCCATTCTCGCACGGCGAAACATGGGCCTGGTGGTGATGTCGGTATTGTTCATGTGGACGTAGCCGGCGCTTGGTTTGTAAAACCCGACAATCATGTAAAAAATAGTCGTCTTGCCTGCGCCGTTTGGCCCCAGAAGGCCGGCAACCTCGCCGTTGCACATTGTAAAGTTTACGCCACGAACCACTTCCTTTTTGCCGAAGCGTTTGCGTATGTCCGTAACGCCCAAGGTGTGCTTCTCCATTACGGTAGAAGACACCATGTCTGGGGAATCGGCAGGCGATTCCTCGGGTTGTACGAACTCTATTGAGGGAGCTACGTTTTCCGAGGAAGCTTTATTTTCCGAAGCAGCCGTGTTTTCCATGGAGCTTGTATCTTCCGAGGAGGCTTCATCTTCTGGAGAAGCCGTGCCTTCTGGGGAAGTTTCCTCTTCCGAAGAGGGTGCGTTTTCTGAAGGGGCTGTGCCTTCCGAGGAAGGTTTCTCTTCAGAAGAAGCTGCATGTTCCGTAGAAACTGTGCCCTCCAAAGAAGCCCCATCCTCCGTGGAAGACGTGTTTTTCGAAGAGGTTGTATCTTCCGAAGGAGTCATATCCCCCAAAGAAGTTGCGTCTTCCAAAGAAGCTACTTCTGGCGTAGCGGCATTCTCAATCACTGGCTCGGTATCTTTCTCCGTCATAGGGTAGGTCAATATATCATGTTTGCGAGCCGATCACCAAGACGCTAGTTTCTTATAGTTCCGGAAACGGCGCCTTCCATGATTACGTCGTTGGTCTCCAGATCCACCCGTATCCGATCCGCCCTGAATTCATCGTCCCCCCTAAAAACCACGGGGAAGCCAGAAAGGTCAAGCAATTGCTCGGTGCGGCGGTAGATGGCGTGTTCGGCACGGCTTACCATGTCATCCTGGAACAGGCGCACCGAAATCTGGAGTACCGTTATTTCCGTCTCCTCGTCAAACTCTATGAAGTTGCCCTTCGCGACAACCTCGTTTTCCCTGTCTTCAAGGGTGGCGTTGCCCTCCAGCCTGGCGACCCTTCGGTCACGGTCGTAGCGGATTCTGTCCGCACGGAAAACGATGTTTCTTTCGGTCTCCATGCCCCAGACATCGCCTATGCTGTCGATAAACTGGTTGTTGTCACCGGAAATCTCGATGCGATTGGCTCGGAGCAACATATTGTCGGCATGAACCTCGGCGTTTCCGGCCAGAATGGTAACTTCCCTGCCCAAGGCCCTGGTACCGGACATCCTGTCCGCCCTAAAAGTAAAGGTGTCGGCCCGAACGCTGGGCACGGCGTAGGCCGCTAAAAAAAACAGATAAGGTAGGGTAAACATTAACCTGCTCAGACTCATTCGATTGCTCCTCCTTCCGGAATGGCCATGGTGCCGTCGGCATAAGCCGTGGCCTCAAAATCCACGTCATCCATGTCCTCTTCTTCCTCGTCGTCTTCATGAACATAAGTGCCCATTACGGCACCGGCAAATTCCCAGGTGCGTTGCCGTGCGTCTGCACGGAAACCCACGCCGGCGAAGGATGTGCCGTCTTCCCTGGTGATATGTACTTCCTCGTTGCTTGCGCCCAAAAGGATTCGGGGTCTGTCCCTCCATTCAAGCTGGACCGTCTCGATGGCGATTTCCTCGGACTCGACCTCGAGGCGAACCCAGTCGGCCATGAATATGTCCATGGAATCAAGCTCCACGGAGGCGCTGCCAGCCCTTCCAAACGCATCCACCTCGCCCTGGTTCCCGAACTGCTCAAAGGAAAAGTTCCGCAGTTCCATAAGCCCACGCTCCTCGAAGCGTTCCGCCCGTTCCGCAAGAAACCGTGCCTGTATGTCCCAGGAACGGACACGCACGTACTCGACATTCTCCATAATGATGTCGGGCATATCCCTTTCGGCAACGGTTCTGTCGCCGTAGTCAAAGGAACACGACATGAGCAACGTGGCGGCAAACAGCACCGCCAAAAGGGAAACTATGGCCGGGGAAAGGACTGACCGCAGATGCCTCGTCTTCTTATCCAGTTTCTTCCTCCTACTTACCTTTTAAAACGAAAATCCTTGGCTGCGGTAACAAAATCCCTGAAAAGCGGAGCCGCCGCCGTCGGTTTCGACTTGAATTCAGGGTGAAACTGCACGCCCACCCCCCAAGGGTGATCGGGCCACTCCACGCACTCCACAAGGCTGCCGTCCGGCGTGACCGCAGCGATCTTTAGGCCGGATGCGCTTATTTCGTCACGGAACCTGTTGGCAAATTCATAGCGGTGCCGGTGCCGCTCCCACAGCCTTACGCCGCCCTCGGAAGCATTCCTGGATGCGCCGTATGCCGCGGAAACGTGGGTTCCAGGTTCCGCCACCGACTCGCCAAGCCCCAGCCGCATCGTTCCGCCGTAGTCCTTTACGTCCACCAACTCTTCCAGCATGGTTATCACCGGATGTTCCATGTCTTGGTTGAACTCTGTGGAGTTCGCATCCGCCCATCCCATGACGTTTCGGCACCACTCGATAACCATAAGCTGCATTCCCAGGCAAATGCCGAAGCAGGGAACCCTGTTCGTTCGCGCCCAGGCCGTCACCTGTATTATGCCCTCGATTCCACGCTCGCCAAAGCCGCCGGGGATCAGAACGCCGTCCACCGTCGGTATACCATCGACGGAACCGTCGCCTTCCGTTTCCCCCACCTCGGCGGAATCAATTTTGACAATCTCGACTTCAACGCCGCATTCCAAGCCGGCATGAAAGAGCGCCTCGTACACGGATTTGTACGCATCGTGCAATTCCATGTACTTGCCCACTACGCCGATGCGAACCTTGCCTTCCCGTGCGGCAAAGCGTTCCATCATCGAATACCAGGGCTTTAGATCCGAGTGGCGGAATTCCACCCCCATCTTCGCCAATACCACCTGGTCAATCTTCTGCTCGAAAAACATAAGGGGTATTTCATACATTGTAGTGTCAATGTCCCGGGAAGTAAATACCGCATCTGGATCTACGTTCGTAAATAAGGCAAGTTTCTTTCGTGTATCCTCGTCCAGCATCTGTGGGGCACGGCAGATTAGCACGTCGGGCTGAAGCCCCATCCCCTGCATTGCCTTGACCGAGTGCTGGGAGGGCTTGGTCTTAAGCTCGCCGCCGGAAACCTCGGTGATTAGGGTAAGGTGAACCGAGATGGCGTTTTTCCTGCCGCTCTCGTGGATTATCTGCCTGGCCGCTTCCAGGAAGGGTATCGATTCGATGTCGCCCACCGTGCCGCCGATTTCCACGATAACCACGTCGGTATCGGCATCCTCGTCGGCAACCGACATTATCCGTCTTTTGATTTCGCCAGTTATGTGGGGGATTACCTGAACGCACCTTCCCAGGTAGTGGCCCGCCCTTTCCTGTTCTATGACCGACTGATAAACCTGGCCGGTTGTCATGGAGTTCGCCTTGGTCAAAAGGCCCTTGGTGAAACGGGCGTAGTTGCCAAGATCCAGGTCGGTTTCGGCACCGTCGTCGGTAACATACACCTCACCGTGTTCAAAGGGGCTCATCGTCCCCGCATCCACGTTGATGTAAGGATCGCACTTAACCATGCGGACGTTCAGCCCCCGGCCTTCCAGCAGGGCACCAAGGGAAGATGCGGAAACACCCTTCCCCAAGCCAGAACACACGCCGCCGGAGACGAAAATAAACTTTTTCATGTGTTGGAATTATGACGGTTTGGGAGGGAATTTGCAAGGTAGCCGGCACCTAAAATCACGTATAACTAATTTCTGTCTGTGGCTCCTCGATGAAAGGACGGATCACGCAGGTATTGGTACAGCGTAAGCGGCATAATGATAATCCCGGTGTGGGCTTTGACCGATAGACGACATCAACGAGGGCGTTCCTTGATGCGTAGTCTTAAAACCGTGCAGAAAAAAGCCCACACCAGGCCCTATACGTCCAGATTGCTCACCAACAGCGCATTTTCCTCTATGAACGCTCGCCTGGGGGCCACTACCTCGCCCATCAGCGTGGTAAAGATGCGCTCGGCCTCCACCGAATCTTCCATCTGTATCTGAATGATATTGCGCTTCTCCGCATCCATGGTAGTGTCACATAATTCGACCGCATTCATTTCGCCAAGACCCTTGTAACGCGAGACATCGAGCTTATCAGGATCCCTGCCAGATTCGGCAATGATGCGGTCCTTTTCCACATCGTTGTAAGCGTACAAAACCTTTTTGCCGTAGCTTACTTTGTAAAGCGGCGGCATGGCTAGGTATATGTGTCCCTTTTCGATAAGCGGTGTCATATAGCGGTAGAAAAACGTAAGCAGCAGGGTGCGAATATGCGAGCCGTCAACGTCCGCATCGGCCATGATTATGACTTTGTGATATCGGATTTTCGATATATCAAAGTCGTTGCCGCAACCGGCACCTATGCTGGCGATTATCGGCTGGAGCTTTTCATTAGTGATAACCTTCTCCATGCGTTGTTTTTCGACGTTCAGCATCTTCCCGAAAAGCGAGAGAATCGCCTGGTAGCGCCGGTCACGGCCACCCTTGGCCGAACCACCGGCGGAGTCGCCTTCTACTATAAATAGCTCGCATTTGGAGGGGTCTTTCTCGGAACAGTCTGCAAGCTTGCCCGGCAGGCCGGCGGAGTCCATTGCGTTCTTGCGACGGGTGGCATCCCTCGCCTGGCGAGCGGCAATGCGAGCCTTGGCGGCAAGAACGGATTTTTCCAGGATATTGTTTATAACATCCGGGTGCTGGTCAAAATACAGCTCCAGTTGCTCGTTTACAAGCGATTCGACAAGACCCTTAACCTCCGAGTTGCCCAGCTTGCCCTTGGTCTGTCCCTCGAACTGCGGATTTGGCACCTTCACCGAGAGCACCGCAGTAAGGCCTTCTCGCACGTCGTCGCCGGAAAGGTTTTCGTCCTTGTCCATTTTTTTCAGGTGCTTGGACTTTTTCAGGAACTCGTTGAGGGTACGGGTAAGGGCCGACTTGAAACCCACAAGGTGGGTACCGCCCTCGCGAGTGTTTATGTCGTTGACGAATGTGTACATTATCTCGTTGAAGCCATCGTTATACTGAATGGCGCACTCAATCTCGATATTGCCGTCGTTGCCGTCGTCACGGACACCCTCAAAATAAACCGGCTCCTTGTACAGCACGGTCTTGTTCTCGTTAAGGTAATCCACAAAACTCTTTACCCCACCCTCGAACTTGAACTCGTGAACCTTGGGGGTTGAAAGCCGCTCGTCGCGTATGGTGATTTTAAGACCCTTGTTGAGAAAGGCCAATTCACGCAGGCGGTTGGAAAGGGCATCGTAATTGTGGGTTGTCGTCTCCATAACCGAGCCGTCGGCCTTCCAACGAACCACCGTGCCTCTGCGTTCGGGCGTGTGGGCATAGGGCAAACCCGTGGGGGTAATCTCACGGACGGGGCCTTCCGGTATGCCGATTTTGTAGCGCTGGGTGTGTATCTTGCCGTTGATGTGGACAAAAGCCTCGCACCACTCGGAAAGGGCGTTCGTAACCGAAACACCGACACCATGAAGCCCACCCGAAACCTTGTACGACCTTTTGTCGAACTTGCCGCCGGCATGGAGCCTGGTCATAACCAGCTCCAGAGCACTGACCTTTTCGGTAGGGTGGATGTCCACTGGAATACCACGGCCGTTGTCCTCCACCCGGACAACGTCGTTACCCTCCAGAACCACCAGGATCTCCGTACAGAAACCCTGCATGGCCTCGTCAACGGAGTTATCCACGACCTCGAAAACCAGGTGGTGAAGGCCGTCGATACCCGTGGTACCAATGTACATACCAGGCCGCTTACGAACGGCCTCCAAACCCTTTAGAACGGTTATGTTCTGTGCGGAATAAGTGGAACTCATCGTGCTACCGTGCATACTCAGTTATT
>Ga0209755_10000344_pt1 | contig 88136 bp, 79 predicted proteins | sample TergutCo191P1_FD_187301 | JGI IMG/M metagenome (GOLD analysis project Ga0209755, IMG submission 187301) | Cornitermes sp. P1 segment gut microbial communities from Petit-Saut dam, French Guiana - Co191P1 (SPAdes) (version 2) | ecosystem: Host-associated > Arthropoda: Insects > Digestive system... | reverse complement strand
CGTTATAGGTATCATTGTTATACCAGCCTCTGTTCTCAATGTAAGAAGCAGTTATGCCAAGATTTTTTATTTCACCTCTTGTAAAGCTAAATAAGCCAGTAATAGGAGCACGCTCAGTAATCCAAAAGAAGTCGCTAATAGGGATACGCTCTTTTTCTTCAATGTAAATGAAAATTCCACTTATAACAAAACCGTTGCCGTCAAAAGTTCCGCTGAAAGGGGAAGAATTCCATCTATTGGCAGGGTGTTCGTTTTTCCAGTTTTTCCAATTTGTAGTATCGTTAAGCATTATGTTTCGCTCAAGCTTGATGGTTTTTCCCTCAAAATTATTTCCGGCATTTAGCAGCTCTGCAAGCCCCGCCAACTGTTCCGCTGTGACTATGGTAAATTCGCTTTTTTCTTCATTATACCAAGATATATCTGTTGTGCCGTTCCAGATAGTTGGAGTAAAATCTATCATATCCCAAGCAATCCAGATTAGCGAAACTAACAGGATTAACGCAATTAATGGTATGAGCAGAATTTGTTTCACAGGACACCTCTGAATATAGTAAATGCTGAAAAAGTATAGGGTTTGGGTGGTGGCATAAACCTGTTGGGGGAGGCTTTTTAATGCGGTGGAATAATTTCTAATTTAACCTCAGAATGAAATACCTTTTTTTGGCTCTGGCCTTAGCTTTTTCTCTGCTATGCGCACAGGAAGAAAGCTCCGATATAGATTTGGAGTTTTTACCACCGGATGTGCTCAAAAACGAGCTTGTACGTAGAGAGCTTCTTTTGCACCACGATGCGGAAGATTCTCTCTCTCTTGCGCTTTCGCAGGCTGCCATATTTTATTATGAGAAAAATTGGGATAGCGCATCCATTGCCTATACGCCGCTATTAGAGCAAGTGTCGTCTTTTTTATACGGCCCTCTTGTGATAAGAATTGCCAGGTGCGAACTTGAAAGAGGCAATGTTCAGGAAAGCAGAAAACTTTTGCTGAGCTTTAAAAGCTTAAAGAGCAATAAAAATTCGTGGGAACGCGCAGACATTATTTTGCTCGAAGGAATTCTGCGAGACACGTCGATAACAAGCGATGCGAAAAGAGATTCCATAGAGCGGCGCATAAAGGCTCGTCCAAGCGCAAGCTACGGCCAGCTTCTGAAATGGAATTTGGCAATCATACAGGAAAAGCAGAACAACTTGAAAAGCGCAACAGAAACCTATTTCTCCGTTCTAAAAGGCAGCAGGCCATATTCCGACTCGGCTTTTAGAGTGCTGCAACGGCTTGCTCCTAATTCCGAAGACTATAATTTTGTGAAAACTTTATGCAGAAGAGGCAGCCAGGAAAGATGCGCAGAAAGAATAGGCTCCATTTTTGCAAAAAAAACAAAACTGGATTCCGCCAAGTGGGTTGATTTAATGGTTACGCAGGCAGAGGCTTGGAGGCAAATGTCCAAAATAGACTTAGCTATTGGGAACTATAAAAAACTTTTAGACAGCCTCGACTACAATCCGGTTTGGATGCAAAATATGATAAGAATGGCGAGAAGTGCCGGACATCTGCAAGAGGTGACAAAACTGGATTCCATTTTTCAAAAACTGTTTCTGTTCACTCCGGAAAATGCGAATAATCTGTGGGTAAAGGGGCTGGAATACGAACAGGCGAAAGATTATCCCAAAGCGATAGAAACATACAAACATTTATACGATGTGAGGTTTGGGAGGCACCAGCGCAAGCAGTGGGCAAAATTCAGAGTTGGTTTTATACATTTCAAGGAAGAGAAATATGCCGAAGCTGCCAATATTTTTATTGAGGACGCAAATGAGAATTCAGGATTAATGCCTAAAAGTGCTTCTCTTTATTTTTATGCCGAATGTGAAAGGTTGCTTGGCAACAAAGAGAATGCCGCCAATGCATACCATGCGGTAATTGCAGATTTTCCTCTCGGTTATTATGCGTGGCGCGCAAAACAGTCTTTGCTGGAACACGGGTTTGCAAACAGCGTTCCAAAGCTTAGCATTGATATGTCGCAAGACTCCGCTATTGCCTGGCTCAGGGCTTTGCAGAGCAAGGGTAACAGTGGGCGTGATACCGTGGTTGGCGTTGAAAGGCTTGAGCAAATAAAAATTCTGTTGCGTAGCGGTTTTGAAGAAGAAGCGTTTGAGTTTTACAACGAGGTTTTTAAATTGCACAAAAATCGACCTGAGTTTTATTACAGATATGGCCTTATGTTTATGCAAAGCGGAGAACATGCTTTGGGGTACAGGTTGGCTCGTAATTTTCAGGATTTGGTTCCAAGACAAAAAATGACAAGCGTACCGGTACAGGTTTTGAAATTCCTGTTTCCGATTCCACATGAAGCTAAAGTTAGAAAGCATGCAAATATAGACCCGTATTTTGTTTATTCAGTTATGCGGCAAGAGAGTATGTTCGATGCCAAAATTCAGTCTCCCGCAGGAGCCAGAGGGCTGTTGCAGATTATGCCTTCAACAGGGGATTTTTTGGCAAAGCGAGAACGCATAGATAAATTCGACAAAGATTTGCTTTTTAACGCATATTTGAACATTCGTTTGGGCATAAGGTTATTAAACGATTTGTCTGTTGAGCACAAAGATGATTACATAGGCATACTTGGTGAATACAACGCCGGCCCGGCTCCAACTGCGCGCTGGCTTGCAAACCACGGCTCCCTGCCTTGGGATATTAGGGTAGAGGAAGTTAGCTACTGGGAAACCAGAGATTATGTAAAAAAAGTTTTGGGGAACTATTGGACTTATAAAGAGACTTACAATTAATGTTTTTTCTATTAACGCTTAGTTCCGCAATAGGTTTGGCTTGTGGAAATATTTTGGAAAGCATTGGCTTGCGGGCGGTTACTTCCGTTAAGGCGCTTGCAAAAAACAAGTTCTGGCTGAGTGGTTTTCTTTTAACTATCGCAGGCACTTTGCTTTATTATGCGGCATTGGCTAAATACAATATAAGTTTGGTTCAGCCTTTTATGGCTTTGAACCCGGCGTTAACGGCAATTTTAGGCTGGAAAATTCTCGGTGAAAAAATGACTCGCCGCATAACGATTGCTGTGATTCTCATTTTCTGCGGATTGTTGATAAGCGGAACGCAGGCAGGTGTGTCGCACGGAGCATTACATTCAACTGAAATGCTTTGGATTTACTGCGGCGCTGTTCTTTTGCTTCTCTTTTTCTTTTGTTTCCTGTTCAAAAAAACAGAAATTCGTGATTCGCTGTGCGCAGGCGCAGGTTTTGGGCTTTCTACAGTTTTATACAAGAGCATTTCCTTAAACGGTTTGTTTCCGCCGCCTATAGACTTGCGCCTTTTCGTTTGTGCTTTGCTTTACATTGCGGCTTTTGCATGCATGCAGTTTGGCTTGCGCAGGGGCCGTGCGTTGTTTGTGATTCCGTTTTCTGCGGCTATTGGCCTTATTGTTCCGACTTTAGGCGGCATTTTGGTTTTTGGAGAACCGGCTATGTTGCCTCAAATCATATCCCTGTGCTTTATCGTAACCGGTTCGGCGTTGTTTGTGGCAACAGCACCCAAATAACCACAGGCGCTCCCATTAAACTTGCAACGGCATTGAGCGGAAGCGTTGGCATTCCCCACAAACCCTGCGATAAAAGCCCTGCAGTAAGCGCAAGCAGTGCGCCGGTTAAAAGCGAAGCCGGAATTAAAACTCTCTGATTATCGGATTTGAAAAAGCCTCTCGCCAAATGCGGAGTAGCCATTCCTATAAAACCTATGGGGCCGCAAAAAGCCGTTGCCGAAGCCGCAAGAATCGCAGCAGCGGAAAGCGATAGCAGGCGTTTTTGCTTAACATTTATGCCAAGGCTTTTTGCTCCGTCATCGCCTAAAGCTATTGCGTTTAAATATTTAACACAAAAAACTGAAATTATTAAACCAAGTGCTGCGCAGGCAATAAAATAAGGCAATTCTTCCCAACGAAGCCTGCCGAAAGAACCAAAGCCCCAAGATATGAAACCACGCAGAGCATCTGCGTTTGTGCCGTGCATTAAAATGGAAACAATGGCATCTGCAAAATAACCCGCCATTAAACCAAGCACCAAAAGCCCGGCATTGCCCCTTACAAATCCGGAAAGCAAGGCTATGAACACAAGCACGGCTCCTGCGCCTAATGCTGCAGCAGAAAGAAACCCAAGCGAGCCTAAACCAAAACCAGCCAGCAAAAAAAGAGCAATGCCAAGAGATGCGCCGGAACTTATGCCAAGCACAAAAGGCCCCGCAAGCGGGTTTCTAAAAACGCTTTGCAATAAAAGTCCGCTTAAAGAAAGCGATGCGCCGGCAAGAGTTGCAGACAGTGCGCGCGGCAAACGAAAATCCCAAACAATACGCCACTCTGCGGAGTTAACCTCCGCAGAGCCTGCGCTCGAAAACAGAATTTTTAAAACATCAAGAACCGCTATTTCTGCAGAACCTTGAAAAACAGTTAGCGAGAAAACTATTGCGAATAAAATTGTTAAAATAGAGAATCTAAAGGTCACTCTCTATTCTCCATTCTAAATTCTCAATTATTTCTTCGCACTTTTCGCTACTTCCACAACTTTTGCGAATGCAGCAGGGTCTGTGATTGCCAAGTCTGCTAAAACCTTGCGGTTCAAGTCTATTTTGGCAACCGAAAGCAAATGAATAAACTCGCTGTAGGTTAAGTTATGTTCACGAACCGCAGCGTTTAAGCGAGTTATCCACAATGAGCGGAAATCGCCTTTTTTATCACGGCGGTGTTCGTGAGCATACTGACCTGCATGGGTTGTTGCTTCTATGGCAAGGCGCAAATTGCTTTTGCGGCGGCCATAGTAACCCTTTGCGGCTTTCATTATTTTTTTGCGGCGTTCCCGGCTTGGAACTCGTGTTTTTGCTCTGGACATACCAACTCCTTAAGCTTGCACTAACATGCGTTTAACGTGGAACTCTTCGGTTTCTCTCAAAATGCTAACTTGGCGCAAATTGCGTTTGCGTTTGGTTGTTTTTTTTGTGAGAATGTGGCGTGCGCCGGAGTGTTTGTATTTAACACTGCCGGAACCTGTTACGCGGAAACGTTTCTTTGCTCCGCTGTGGGTTTTCATTTTAGGCATTTTTTCCTCTCTAGGATATGGGGTTGCCCCCTGTTGAAGCCTCACCTGCAGCCTTGTCGAGCTTCTCCGTAAGGATTGCGCCCTGCTCGGTTTCGTGCTTTGCCTGTTCTTCAGGCTTTTGCGTTTCCTTTTTCTTGCCGCCCTTTCGGGGGCTAACTGCAATGGCGAAACACTTTTCCACTTTCAGTTCTTCTATGTCTCCGTAAGGAGACAAATCTATTTTGGCCTGATCTATGAGGCGATGGCCGAATTCCATTCTGGAAAGTTCTCTGCCTCTGAATTGCACCAGTACCTTGACCTTGAAGCCCTTTTCCAAAAATTCTTGAGCCTGCACCATGCGATAACGATAATCGTTTGATGCCGTTTGAAAATGAAGCTTTATTTCTTTTATTTGCCCTGTTGATTGTTGATGCGCTTTTGCGGCTTTTTGTTTTTTTGCCTGGTCAAAGCGATATTTGCCATAGTCTATAACTCTGCAAACAGGTGGGGTAGCACCAGGAGAAACTTCTACCAAGTCCAGCTCAGCATCTCGTGCTATTTGCAAGGCTCTTTGAGTATCTACAACTCCTACTTGTGCGCCTTTTGCGTCTATTAGGCGAACTTGAGGAACTCTAATTTCTTGGTTAATGCGAATACCGTCTTTTGGACGATTTGGTTGTGGACGACCTCGTGGTTGAAGCAAACTATTGAACTCCTAAGTTGAATGCTGCGTTAAATATAGAAAAAATCATTGCAAATCCTTTAAACGTTTTTGAAAATTATTGAGCATTGTCCAGGAAAATTTTACACCTGCGAATACTTTGTCGAAATTGACATCGCCGACATATACGTCATTAAATGGTGAGCTTGCTCCGGCTGCTCTGCTAAGTTCGTCCCAGCCATCCTGGCGAACTACTTTATAACCGCCGTATATGCCGGCAGAGAATTGCGACCACTGAAAACGAAGCTCAAGTTCCAAATTGAGCGAAGGCCCAATGCAGCTGATAACTCTATCGTATTCTGAAGCCCGAATATTGAGCAATTCAAAACCAAAACCCGCAGAAGGAATTATGTTGAAAATACTGTTTTGTTGCAAAAGCTTGTAGCCCCACATCCAAGTCATGCCATATTCATACCAGTCTGTATCGCCTTTGTTTTGAGTCAATGGCATAAAGTTTATGTCGAACCAAGTGAGAAGCTGATTGTATTCAGCACCTATGTCTAAGTGTAAATCATAATATTGCTTTTTAAAGCTTTCGCCCGTGGCTAGGTTTATAAACTTAACCCCATTGGACTTCATGCTTCGGAAATCCCCTTTAAGCGATAAAAAGCCTCGCACAAGATCTCGGTCGTATATACTCTCTGCAAAGGCCGCTTGAGCAAGCAATGCTAACCCCAGGGCTGCAGGCAAAATTTTAGAAAAAATATGCATGAAAGTAATATAGTAAATTTTATTGGGTAGAGCTTGCAGGGCAGGCCAATGAAGAATTTCCAACCTTTTTGGCGGCGAAACTGAAGATTTCGTATTTTAAGACAATTAACTTTACGCTTTTATATCCAAACCGCTTTTGTTTTTTTCTTTTTTTTCTGTTATAGGCAGAGTTTGGAGCTTTGGCGTTTTGCCATACAAAAGTTCTCCCAGAGAAATGCCTATGTCCGAGAGTTCTTTGGAGAGCGTTTCTCTTTCTGCCTTAATTGCTTCGCTTGCTGTGCCAATAGAGTCTTGCAGGCGAATGTTCAGAGTTGTTTTGGTTAATATTAAATCTGCGTGAACGTCGCCTAGGTTTTTGGCTTTTGTTTCTATGGAGAAAGACATTGAAGATGATTGATGTTTTTTTTCGCCGCCTTTTCGCTGGTCTTTTATTTTTAAGCGGCCTTTTTGCAATTCGTTGTTGTGCATAAAATAAAATACGTTGTCTCTGTCTTGGGCAGGGCGAGTGTCTTGGTCCAAACGTGTCCATTGAATTTGCTGTTTTAAAGTTTGCAAAACAGACCGCTGTTCTTCGCTAACAGAGCTTGTGTATAAAAATTTCTCAATAGCTTTTTGAAGAGTTTCCGGTTGCCATGTTTTGCCTTCCGGCAATTCTTTCAAAACATCTTTTCTAACAGCTTCGGGCAAAGTTTTGAGCAATTCTCCTTCGATGTTTCCTGCCGGCTGGTATTTAAGCAAACTGTTGGTAACTCCTAATTCCAAGCTAGTTGTGTTGGCCGTAGTCATTATTCTCCACAGGAGGTTTGCTTGTTCTTTTGTTGGCGGTTTCCCATTTTCTGTTTGCAGAGACATTTCGTGCAGAGTTTGCGCAAATTGCTTAACTGTTTCCGGGCTTTCCGGAAGTTTGCCAAAAGATAAAATGGTATTTCTTAATTCAATAGTTTGCGGTGTTAAAGGTAGCTCGGTTTTTAGCCAAAAATTCTGCTCCTCTTTAGGAATATGCACGCTTGCAGGCCAAGGCTGGAGAATAAATATTGGCGTGGAATTTTGTGCTATGGAGTATGGGGTATTGGCTATAGGGTTTGGTGAAGGCGATGCTTGGCTAGTTGGTGGCGTTGCAATTATTTGATACAAAGAAAATGCTATCTCCGTTTTAGGCGCAGGCGTAGATTGGGGCTGTGGCTGTTGCGGCAGAGGATTTTCTATAGGCGGTTGGGGCTGAAAATTTTCAGCCCGTACAAGCGTAGATTGCTGGGGCAGGGGCTGTTGCGGCAGAGGGTTTTCTATGGGCGGTCGGGGTTGAAAATTTTCAACCCGTACAGGTTGTTGTGGCAGAGGATTTTCTATAGGCGGTTGGGGCTGAAAATTTTCCGCCCGTACAAGCGTAGATTGCTGGGGCTGTGGCTGTTGCGGCAGAGGATTTTCTATAGGCGGTTGGGGCTGAAAATTTTCCGCCCGTACAGGCGTAGATTGCTGGGGCAGGGGTTGCTGTGGCAGAGGGTTTTCTATAGGTCGTTGGGGTTGAAAATTTTCCGCCCTTACAAGCGTAGATTGCTGGGGCAGGGGCTGTTGCGGCAGAGGGTTTTCTATAGGTCGTTGGGGTTGAAAATTTTCCGCCCGTGCAGGTGGAATTTTTTGCATCACGGCTTGCAAAATATTTTTCGGCAAAGGAATTTCTGCAGTTACGGCAAAAGCCGGTTTTTCATTAAAAAGCGTTTGCAGGTTTTTCGCAAAAGTTTTGTCAATTTCAACTCCTGTTTTCTGCAAAATAATAGCTTCCAGTTCTTTTAGAGGAGTGCTCTGAAATTCTTTCGGAATTCCAAGAGTTTTCAATTCTTGCAAAACATTCAAGATTATTTGGTTTGTAACTGGTTGAGAGTTGAGAGTTGGTAGTTGCGGGTTAAGAGTTGGTAGTTGCGGGTTGGTAGTTGCGGGTTGATAGTTGGTAGTTGAGAGTTGAGAGTTGAGAGTGGAGAGTGGAGGGTTGAGAGTAGGTTGATTGGTAATTGGTTGAGAGTTGGGAGTTGGGAGAGGAGAGTTGAGAGTAGGTTGCGTGGTTGGCTGTGCTTGCTCAACTATGTTTTTTATGATGGCGTTTGCCCTTGCGAAATCGTTTTGTGAAAGAGCTGAAATCAATTTGTTTTCCTGCGGAATTTCAACGCTTGGCTTCAAAATTTTTAACGCTTCTTGCACCAGATTTTTCACTGCTTCGGCTAATTCCGGTTTGTTTAAATTTTGCTGAATTGCGTTAAGAATGTTTGCCAAATTATTCTGTGTGTTTTTTGCGGAAATAAGCTCCGGGTTAACGGAAACATTATCGCGTGCTTTTTCTAAACGTTGCGCAAGTTCCGGAAATTGTTTTTTCAATTCTAAAATTATGCGAGAGAGTTCATCTATGATTTTTAGTTTTTCCACATCCATGCGTGTGGAAATTTGCTCGTTGAGTTGAGGATTCTGGTCGGAGTTGACTTGAGGATTCTCTGGTTGTGGGTTTGGAGTTTGAGAATTTAGAGTTGAAGTTTGAGAGTTAGGAGAGTTAGTTACTTGTTCACCTGTAAAAGCAATGCGTATAAGCGTATCAACTATCAATTTTTCACTCTCAACTTTTCACTCTTTTACTCGCCTCTTTCCCTGGCTAAGCGAATAACGGTTTCAACTTGATCGCGAGGCAAGTTAAGCCATTTTGCTATTTCGGACGGAGTGCGCCCTTGTTTTGCGTAGTCCAGTATTTGTTTTTTTTCTCTGCCTCTGCGGTCGTAGGTTGTTTCGTCTCCGGGAGGGCTTATTCTTGTATTTGGGCTGGGAATCCGGACTTGTTTTTTTGTTAACGGTTCTATTATTGCTGTTGGGCCGCCGGGAACTTGAGTTTTCACGGTACCGTCTTTGCGCAAGGATTCCAAAGCAGATGCCATTCTTCTTATGGCTTCGGTAACCCTTTGCTTTGCGGTTTTTCTCAGCGTTGTTTGCGCAGAAGTTTGCGCTGGTGCTTCGTTTGCTTTTGGCATAACGGTTTCGCTTTGTTCGTAGGGCTTAACTTGCGGTAGCGGCGGTTGGTAGCGCCTTGGGATTGTGGTTGCATCCATGCCGCCAAGTGGCGGTGGCGGAGCGGGTTCGGACTGCAGGCTCCTTAGCCTTTCCGTGACTTTTTCCACTTCCTTTGAGCGGCGTGTTATTTTGATTATCAAAAATATTATTACCGCAAGGAGTATGCCTGCTGTTATTGAAATGCCTTTTATGAGAGAATCAAGCAGTTCGCCATCTTCTTCCTTTATGCTTTCGTGTGTGTTTGCTTTGCTGATTGCATTTCTTGCAGACAAAATGCGTTCCCAAAGGTTTTTCTGAGTATCTTTGAGAGTTTTTATTCGCCTTTCATCTGTTTCTCTTCTTATAACAAAATTTATGTTCTCCAGAGAATCGTATAAAATTTGCAGTTTTTCCGGATCAACAGCTCTGCTGAATTCGGTTGTATTGGCAGATTTTGCAAAAAATTCTTCAGGGTTAAGCCCCGAAAAGCGCATAAGAGCATAGAAGCCTCCACACAAGGCTATTAGAGCGAGAATTATGGTATAAACTTTTTTCAACAAAGGTAATGTAGAAAAATTGAATGCTATTATAATTTATATAACTAAGTCAGCATTTACTATATTACTTTCCATAATTTTAGCCAAGAGGTGAAATATGTCCGACATCGGTAAATCAGTTTCAATGAAACGCAGGGTAGTTTTCTTTTCTGTTCTGTTGTTTTTGCTTATATTAGTAGTAACTAGCTTGGCTTTTTTTATGTCTATGCGCCAAATTTTGAGAGAAAACGTGAGCAATGAACTGACTCAATTATTGGAAATTGAACGCATAAAACTGGAAGCCTCTGTGAATGGAGAAATTGCCATAGCTCTTAAAATGGCAGGTTCGCCTCTTATACAAGATTATTTTTCCCATCCGGGCAATGAGGATTTTGAAAAATTAGCTTTTAAGGAAATAGCTGCCTATAGAAGGGCTTTTGCCAGCAACACTGCTTTTTGGATAAATGATATTGATAAAAAGTTTTATTCCGATGATGCTTACGTATATACTGTTGATCCCAAAGAATCCTCCCAATATTGGTATTCAATGACTATGAAAGAAACGGACAAGTTTAATTTCAACATCAATTACAACGATCAGCTGAAAAAAATAATGCTGTGGATAAATGCCGTAGTTAAAGATAAAGGCCGTTCAATAGGCATAGTGGGAACCGGCATAGACCTTACCGGATTCACGGAAATTATTTACAAAAACTATACTAACAGAGCTTCGCTTTACTTTTTTAATTCTCTTGGAGAAATTACCGGCGCAAAAGATGTAAGCCTGGTTACATCGAAAAAACTGGTTACAGACGAATTCAAAACCTCCGGCGCAGATATTTTGGCTGCGGCAAAAGAGCTTAAACCGGGAGAAACACATGTTATTGCCGACAAAATGGGGCAAATTGCCGTTAGCGTTATTCCGGTATTGCAATGGTATATTGTAGCCGTTATGCCAAGCTCTATAGACGACTATAAAACTTCCATGACTTGGCTTTTCCTTGTGATGCTGGCCGTTGTGGCTCTTATATTTGTGGTGTTCAATATGTTTATTTTCAATTTGGTAATGCCGTTGCAGAAAATGGTAAAAACTCTGAACAAGACTTCGGCGGACTGGGATTTGACCAGGCGGATTGCGATTCACAGAAATGATGAAATAGGAATTGTTGCCGATTCTGTCAATAATTTCTTTGAAAAAATACACAACATTATGAGAAATTTGCATATTGATTCCGATACAATATTAAAAATCAGCGAAAAACTTTCTTCCGTGAGCAAATTGTTATCTTCCGGCACGGAGAATACCGTTACTCAAAGCAAAACGGTTTCAAAAACTTCCGAGCACATGACTGTTAATATAAACTCAATGGCAAGCGGTGCCGAGCAGGCAAGCACAAACGCAAACGAAGTGGCAAGCGCTGCAGAGCAGATGAGTTCAAACATAAACACAGTGGCTGTCGCAATTGAAGAGATGAGCACAAGCATAAAACAGATTGCCGAAAATACAGGAGAAGTTCACAAGGTGGCAACCGAAGCGGCAGGAAAAGCATCGGATGCGACAAAAGTTATGAGCACACTTGGGACGGCAGCAAAAGAGATAGGGGCTGTTACCGATGTTATCAAAAAAATTGCCGATAAAACAAATTTGCTTGCATTGAATGCCACGATTGAAGCGGCGAGCGCAGGTGAGGCAGGCAAAGGCTTTGCAGTTGTTGCCGGAGAAATCAAAGAACTGGCAAACCAAAGCGCAAAAAGCGCAGATGACATTACGCAGAGAATAGAAAGCATTCAGGGAGGCACAAACAATGCTGTTAGCGTAATAAACGAAGTTTCCGGAATAATAGCCAAAATAAATCAAGCTGTAGAGTTCATAACGAGCCACGTTGAGCAGCAAACCAAAACGAGCAACGAAATTGCACATAATGTAACGCAGGCAAACACAGGCGCAAAACGAGTGGCAGGGGCCATAAACGAAGTTGCAAAAGGTGTAAACGATGTTAGCAAAAATGCAAGCGAAGCCGCAAGGAGAGCAGGCAATGTTAACAACAACGTTAATGATATGTACAATGCGGCAAAGGAAATTTTGCAAGAAGTTTCGCAGGTGAACTCAAGCGCAGGCAATCTGGCAAAAATATCGGAAGACTTGAGCGCTACCGTTTGCCAGTTTAAGTTGTAAATAAAGTTTTGCTATGCCACAAATCCAGCTACTGCCAGATTCTGTTATAAATCAAATAGCGGCCGGAGAGGTTATTGAACGGCCGGCTTCTGCGGTAAAGGAATTGGTTGAGAACAGTCTGGACGCAGGAGCTACGCAAATAAAAATTTCAGTAAAACAAGGCGGTAAAAATTTAATTCAAATCACGGATAACGGTTGCGGAATAGACTCCGAAGATATAGAAAAAAGCGTTATGCGCCACGCCACATCGAAGTTAAGAAACGCAGACGATTTATTCAAGCTAAGCACAAACGGATTCAGAGGCGAGGCTCTTAGCTCCATAGCTTCCATATCAAAGCTCGTTATAGAAAGTTCCGGAATGAAATTTGAATTTGAAGCTGGGGTTTTAAAATCCAAAGAAGAGTCTGCTATTCCGGCCGGAACAAATATATGCGTTAATGATTTATTTTTCAACGCTCCGGTGCGTGCTGAATTTTTGAAAAACGATTCTGTGGAAAATTCAAGGATTTTAGATGTTGTATCGAGGCTTTCAATGGCAAACGAAAGTGTTCGCTTTGAATACAAAGCAGATAACCGTTTGCTTTTTTGCAGTGCTTCCGGCTCTTTGCAGGCGAGAATATCCGATTGCCTTGGCGTTTCTGCTGTGCGCTCTCTGCGTGAGGTTAGCTGGCAGGAAAACGGTATAAGGGTTAGCGGTTTTGTGAGCAGTCCGGAATCTTTGCAAACCGGCAAACGAAACTCTTTTTACATTTATTTGCAAAAGCGCCCAATATACAATGCTCTAATAGCCAAGGCTATAAATCAGGCTTACGCTCCTTACGGCGATTATTCTCCCATAGCTGTTATATTTTTGGAAATGCCGCTGGAAACATTTGATGTGAATGTTCATCCAGCAAAAAGAGAAGTCCGTTTTTCCAGAGACAATGCAGTCTTTTTAGCAGTAAGCCACGCTGTGCACAATGCCCTGCAAAACGCCGTTTCTTACCCTTCTGTTTCGATTGTGAACGAGCTTAGAGAAAATGCGCCGGCTTATGTTGCTGAAAATAAAGTGGAGAGTGGAGAGTTGGGAGTTGAGAGTGGAGAGTGGAGAGTGGAGAGTGGGGAACTTTTTCCGGATGATAAAATAATTCCGTTAACCACTAGCCACTTGCCACTAGCCACTAGCCAATCTTCCCAAAATTTCCTCCAAATCGCAAAATCCTACATAGTTTGTGAGCACGGCGGCAGCATGCTTATAATAGACCAGCACAGGGCGCATAAAAGAATTCTTTATGAGCAGGCTTTGCAGGCATTGCAAAAAGGAGAAAGTCTGGAAGGGCAAGAACTTTTGTTTCCAGAAACGGTTGAGATTCCTGCGTATTTGTCGCCGTTTTTAACTGGCACAGATAATTGTTTGCCCATGCTAAAAAAACTGGGTTTTCATATAGAGCCTTTTGGCGTTAACACTTGGCAGTTGCGTGGAATTCCTGCGCATTTGCGGATTAGCGCAGCTGGGCAGGCGATTATAGATTTTTTGGAGCAGGCAAACGAAAGCAAAGAAAGCGACATATTCAGAAAAAACGCTCTTTGCTTTGCAAACAGCTCGGCAATTTCAGACGAAACGGAACTTTCCGCTCAAGAAATGAAAAATATAGTTTCTAATTTACTATCTTTACAGAATCCTTATGAAACGCCAAAAGGAGAGGCAATTTTTATGAAAATGCCCATAGAAGACATAAAAAGGAAATTTTGAGCTATGGTTTTGGCTATAGTTGTTCCGTGTTATAATGAAAAGGAAGTTTTGCCGGAAACTGCGAAACTGTTGCTTGATATTTTGCGGCGGCTCATAAACAGCAATGTTATTTCCGAAGAGTCGAGAATATGCTTTGTGGACGACGGCTCCAAAGACTGCACATGGGAAATAATTGAAACTCTTTGCACAGAAAGCAAAAACTTTACAGGCATAAAAATGGCCGGCAACAGAGGGCATCAAAACGCTCTTTTGTGTGGGCTTTTCACAGTCAAGGAATATGCGGATGCAAGCGTTTCCATAGATGCCGATTTGCAAGATGACATTTCCATTATTGAAGAGATGATTAGCCTTCACAATTCCGGTTGTGAAATTGTGTATGGAGTTCGCTCCAACAGAGATAAGGATTCGTTCTTTAAGCGAGCTACAGCGCACGGATTTTACAGATTTATGCGTTTTCTAGGCGCAAAGGTAATTTACAATCACGCAGATTACAGGCTTATGGGTAAAAAATCCATGGATGCGCTTGCGGAGTTCAAGGAAGTGAATTTATTTTTGCGTGGCATTATTCCTATGCTTGGGTTCAAAACCGGAATTGCCTATTACGAGCGAAAAGAACGGTTGGCAGGAGATAGCAAATATCCGTTTCATAAAATGCTGAAATTTGCTATTGAGGGCATAACTTCTTTTTCAATAAAACCTATCAGAATAATTACGGTTTCCGGCATAATGGTTTTCATAATAAGTTTGGCTATGATGGCTTATTCGTTTTACCAATATTTTCACGGCGAAACAGAGCCGGGTTGGTCCAGCCTTATTTGCTCAATCTGGAGCCTGTGCGGCCTTATTTTGTTTTCCATAGGTGTAGTCGGTGAATATATAGGCAAAATTTATTTAGAAACCAAACAACGTCCCAGATTTATTGTGGAGAGAGTCGTTGAAAATCATCGTTAAAGAAATTTCCCCAGATATTTGCCGGGAACAGTTGTTATGGCGGCCATGGCTTCTTCGTGCGTGAATGCTTTTGGGTAACGCCGGAACATGGTTTTCACCTGTTCTTTTAAATCAAGGGAACTTGCGGAAGCCAAGCTGTCCGTTGCAATGCAAATATCCACTCCGCTTTGCTTCCACATTTCAAAGTCCGGGTCTTTATGCCCAAACCACTCGTGGCTTTGCGGGCAATGCACAAGAGCAATGCTGTTTTTCGCCATAAAATCCAAATCGCTCTCGGTTAAAAAATTTCCGTGAACTATAAAGCCGTTTTTCACAACTTCAGGTTCATCTTTAAAAATATCCAAAAAATCACAAAGCCTGTCGCTTTCGTCAAATTCCGCCAAATGAATGCTCCAGGGAATGCCGTCTTTTCTGCACTGCTTAATAGCCTGCTTAACAAGTTCCGGCGGAGTAGCATAAATTGAATGCGGAGTGCAAGGCGCAGGAAGCGGCTGCTTGATTATTTCGTGCATAGAGATTAATTGGCTAGTGGCTAGTGGTGAGTAGCTAGTGGTTAACTCGGACATTTGGTTTCCTACGTCGTAGGTTAGGCTTGTGTTTGCCTTGCCGGAGAGTTCCACGCCTTTTAGGTAGCTTGCCCGGTAGTCTTCTTTTGTCCAGGTTTCCACGTGTTTGCGAAGCACAGCAAGCCATTCGAAAAAAGGTTTGTTTGTAGGCAATTTGCCGGCTAAATTTGTGAGTTCCAAGTGACAGTGTGCGTTTATGAGCGGCGGCATTTAAACTGCTTCCTGTGCTTTCAGGAAAATCCATTTGCGAACAGGCGATAGGTTTTCGCCGTTTGGATATTTTTTGGCAAGCCTAAACCCTCGCCACACATAGAACGCTAAAATGCTTATTGCATATAAAACATAAAATGTAAGAAACGCTATGTAAAGCAAACTGATTTTAATAATTAATTCGCCCTTTGCGCTCCACGCAGCATTTTCATTTTCCCAATCCGGAAAATACATGCCGCTGGATATTCCACAAGCGATAGCGTCATAAAAAGGGTCGTTCAAAGTGCCGTAAACTTCAACGTTTTCAAATTTCACAGAACGAAATTTCAGCACCTTGCGCCAAAATTTATATATGGTTGTGAAAATACGTTTTTCAACATCGGGGTAAAAAAGTGCTTGAAAAAGCAGCTTGCCCTGCCTCTCTGCAAACGTACTTGAATCGCTTTCAGCTTCGGGCGCATCCGAGAGATTATCTTTTTTAAAAGAAAGAAATCCTGCTTTGTTTATGCTTTTTTCGAGCGTATCACCGAGAGTCTCGGGCTTATCATCGTGTAAGTATAATTGCCAAATATCCCATTTCCAAAAACGAAGCCTAAAACTCTGCTCTGTTTTGGAAACAGCAAAAACAATTCTGAATTTCATGCTAACCACTATTTCGCATATTCATCTGCTTTGTCTTTTACGGTTTTGATTAGTTCGCTAAAAGGTTTTGTTTCCAGAATGCTTTTGAACTGGTCCTGATAGTTGCGAGTTGTTGACAAGTCGTCTATAACCAAGTCCCAAACTCGCCAGGAATCGCCTTCCTTGTCCATTTTGTAAACCATAAGCATGTCTTTGCCTTTGCTCCAGGAATGAACGGAAACCCAAACCTCAGCTCCGTCTTTTCTGTATTTTGGAGCTTCGTAAACGGTGGAATCAGGTGGTGTGAATTTGGTTGTTTTGAATTTGTGAACGCTTGAGTTTTCAATCATTCTTTGGAATTCGGCCGTGAATTTTTTTTTGATTTCAGGCTTAAGAGTATCTAGAGTTTTTTTAGGCAAGCTGCGCTCGGCCATTTTCGCAAAGTCGAAAAGTCCACTGCTCAAAATCTTTATTCTTTCGATTTCTTGGGGAGTGTGAGTTTTCTTTTTTAGCTCTTTTTGCAGCTCAATATCGTTTTTTTTCAACAAAGCTACGGGGTCTTGTGCGGCTAAGAATGTTGCGCACATTAAAATGGAGGCAAGGATTATTTTTTTCATATACGATAATTTAGTAAATTACCCTTTGAAAATGCTGAACGGCTTTGAAAATATTATAGCGAGTAAACTTGCGGAAAAAAAAGCAAGCGGAATGTTTCGCTCTCTTGGAGAGCCTCGGGCTGTAGATTTCTCAAATAATGATTATCTTGGGCTTGCTAAGCATTTTGAAATATCAAAAGCCGCCGCAGATGCATACATAAAATATGGAGCCGGCAGTAAAGGCTCTCGGCTCTTGGGTGGCAACCACCAAATTTTCGAGGAAACAGAAGACTGGTTTGCGAAATGGAAAGGCACGGAAGCTGCCCTTATTTTCAACAACGGGTATTCTGCGAACTTAGGTGTTGTATCTGCTTTTTGCGGCCCAAAGTCACATTTGTTTTGTGACAGGCTAAACCACGCAAGCATTTTTGACGGCTATGCCGTAGGCAGTGCCAAACTGCATCGCTTTAAGCACAACAGCCCGGAAGATTTGGAAAAAGCTTTAAAGACTGTTGCCGAAAACGAATTAAAGTTTATAGCGGTGGAAGCACTTTACAGCATGGACGGAGACCTTGCACCTCTGGCAGAATACGCAAAACTTGCAGAAAAATACGGAGCTATGTTGTACGTTGACGAAGCTCATAGCGATGGGGTTTTCGGCCCAGGCGGCAAAGGCTTGGTAGCAGAGCTTGGCCTTGCAGACAAAATTCATTTAACGCTGACAACTTTCGGCAAAGCTTACGGAACTATGGGAGCTTGCATATTTGGCTCTAGAATGCTTATAGATTATGTGATAAATAATGCTCGCAGTTTTATCTATTCCACGGCGGTTTCTCCCGGGGTGGTGGTCGCTATGCAAAAAGCGGTTGAGGTAGCCTCAAGGGAAAGCTTCCGCAGGGAAAGCGTGCTTAAAAAGTCTGCTGTTTTCAGGCAGGCTCTTGCAGATGCTAAAATAATCAAAATAGAACAAGGGCAAAGCGAAACGCAAATTGTGCCTATAATTCTTGGAACTATAGATAAAACATTCAGGTGCAGGGACTTCTTAGCTGAAAACGGTTTTCACACAGCATGCATTAGACCGCCAACCGTGCCAAACGGAACCTCTAGGCTAAGGATAAACATAAGTGCGGCTCATAAAGATGAAGATATTAGAAGACTTGCTGAAACTCTAATAAGATGGAGCAATAATTTCTAGATTCCCCAACATGAGTAAAAAATACTTAGTTATGTTTTTGATTCTAATGGCTTCTTTTGCGTTTTGGAGCTGTAGCGAAAACCTGTTTGGCAGCCCTTCCGGAGGCGGCAAAAGCAATTGCGGCGATAAAGACATAGAGTGCTTGCAAGTAGAAGCCGAGGAATTATTTAGAAACGCAGATTACGAAGCTTCTTATGAAGCTTATTCGAGAATAGTCAAGGCAGATTCCGCACGTTCCGTTGGTTATTTCGGAATGGCTAAAGCTGGCTTATGGATGCATAGAGTCACCATTTTTAACTTTATTGAGTTTATGGGAGGTGCCGATGTTGGAGACGATGCTTCGGAACTGCTGTCGTTTTTTATGGATCAGGAAAGAGAAAAATTGAACAGCTATCTTCAAGGTTCTAAAAAAGCATATAGGGCTTTATTGGAATTGAACAGGAGAGATTCTCTAACTGCGTTATGCAGAGGCAATAAATCTTGCATTGATAATTTACCTAAAAGCGATAAGAGCGATATGAAATACAGCTCGAAAGCTTTCAGCTCTGGCTATGTTATGTCAGGAATGTTCTATGAATTGCTCGGCTCAATAGTTTTTGATACTTGGGGCAATGGTTGCATATTTAAAAACCGTAGAGATGTCGATAGCAAACCTGGTGGCCGTACAAAATATGGTTGCGATGGCGATAAATGGTTAGGGCCAGATATAGATATGGAGTTTCTTTTTAAATTTGACGAACACGGAACTCCTATAATGGACCTTGAAAGCTTTGCTGACAATTTGGTTGATAAAGACGGCAATCCGGATAAAGAGTTAGTGAATACCATTAATGGGCGTTTGGATAGCTTGGAGAATGGAATGGGAAACCTGGTTAGTCTCTTAGGTGGTGGCGGAGAAGATGGAAAGAGCCAAGAAGAGCTTCAGCAGAATTTAGAGGATTTTAAAGATTATGCCCTGTTCTATAAAATGGACGATAGAATAGACAACGATGGCGATGGCTGCGTGGATGAGGAAATTTTTATTAACGGAAAAGCTTATGATGTTGATGGAGACGGAATTTCCGGTGAAGATTCCAGAGTTGTTTACATTGCTGAAGTAACATGGGAAAATTGCGTAAATAAAAACGGATGCGAATTAAATCCTATTACACCTATTACAAATCCTGATCCTAAATATGGATACACTAATAAGTTCATAGTGACATTTCAAAACAATGAAGAGGGAGAAAAAGAGGCTGTAGTCAGAGCCGAGTGGTATTTTGAAGGATTTTGGACCCCTAGCTATATGGCACTGGACAAGACAGCTAAGATGGATTTGAAAAAGGAGATTCAAACCGAGAAAACTAAAGATGGATTTAAAAAATGCTATAGCTTATCTCAAAGAAAAAACGCAATTGGCGGCTGCTGGAATAATTATTCTAACCAAGACTTTGTAGACTACAGGGCAAAACGTAAAAGCCAAGAAAAAAATGATATGAATCCTGAATGTGAAGGAATTTACTGATTAAATGAAAAATATTGCATTAATTATCGCATTTTTACTTACTGCCCTTGCGACCGCCGGTAGTAATCCTCAATACCGCTCTTTGCGGGTTCACGGCATGGGTAACGCATTTGTTGCCGTTGCAGACAACAAAGATGCGCTTTACTATAACCCTGCAGGCCTTTATCTTATAAACCGCTTAGGCAACTTTGAGAAAGAGCCGGATTTAGGCTATATGCCTCGCAACCCAGGCACATTCAGCTTGGTGTCGCTTTCGCTAAAGCTTCCTACCGGCGAGGTTGGTGATCTTCTTGATGTTTGTGAACACAGAGATCAGGTTTGGACTGCGCTGAATTTTAAGTTCGATAGATTCTCCGATATAAATTGGTGTAAAGCAGAAAGAAATGCTTTCAGTGATATGAAAGGCTTAGATTCTATAGGCGATAGAATTGTGGGAATAAACGGTAGACGTATTAATGTGATAAATACACAGCTAACTTTTTTGGAATATTCCATGCATAATTTTGCATTCTCTATATGGACCAACACCGCAGCAATAAGCCCCTATATAGATCTTGGTGTGTTTTTCCCAGGCATAGGCTACGATACCGTTACCGTTGATATTGCTTTTCAAACCGGATTTGCTTTTTCGCCAATAGAAAAATGGTCTTTTGGCATGGGAATTAAGGGCGTTCAAAGAAATTATCGTGCCGGAGCACTTATTTGGCTAAATCACAATAAAAATAATATGTTTAGCACCGACGGTTACCAAGATAGCTTGGAAACTTTTTTAGACACCTTGCAAGGATTAAAAGACATTATTGAACCCACAGATCTTATTAAGTTCAACAAATACAATTTAGCTTTGGATTTTGGTACTCTTTACCAAATACACCGTGAAATAAGGTTGGGCGTGTCTTTGAGAGACATATATTTCAGCGAACTGGCAGGGGAGTCTATTACGCCTAATCTGTCTTTGGGCGCAATGGCAAGCCCTATGATTTTGCAAAGCAATAGCTGGTTCGACCGCAAAGTGAACTTTGCAATGGACATTGTGGATGTCATAAACATATCTGATAAGACCATGAATCATTTGAATTTCGGCGCAGAAATTACACAAACAGTTATCCCTTCCCCAGCCAGAGACCTGTCTTTTTGGCCTAGTTTCGGGTTTGGTGTTTTGGGAGGCTTGATAGGTGGCGGGATAGGTTATTTGGTGGGCGATGGCATAGGAGGAACTGTAGGTGGTTTGATTGGCCTTGGCTCCGGTTTTCTTATTGGCTCTAAATTTGGCATTGGTGACGATTTAGTGCGTGTTTCTGCAGGTGGCGGCTTTGAAGGCGGCTATTGGTCAACAACCCTTGCATTGAAAGTTTCGTTTTTGGGAATTAGATATTCATCTTGGGCAGAAGAGCTTGGCACAAAAACCGGGCAAAAAGAGAATAGATTTCACATGATAGAAATCGGCAACTCGTTTTAGTCTCTAAATATCACATATTTTACCGAAAAAATGCTTTTTTGCATTTTTTTTCACCTTTTTTCGTATTTTTAATATATATTACAATATGGTTACAATTCTATTACGAATTGTAATATTCTAAGAGGTTAGGCTATGAAAATTGCAAAAATTCTTTCAGCATTTGCTTTGGCAGTCATAGTGTCTTGTTCTTCCAAAGGAGGCAACGACGACGATGGTAGAGGTAGTGATGGTGACCTGACTGGTTGGCCTTTTGACGATTCCCGTGAAGATTTGCAGCAAACTCCCGACTTGGAAGGCTTGAGGCTGGAAAATGTTATTAAAATTACGTATAATAACGGCGGTGAACCTGTAGTCAACAACCCTTATGAAGGTGATGACATTAACACAGACATAAGCGGTGAACATGTGACAGTGTGGATTCCTGCCCTTACAGAAACGGAATATAACTTGGTTTTAAGCGGAACGGCTAAAAACGGTTCATTCAAAATTTACGGTGATTCCAGAATGGGGCTTTATTTAAACGGCGTGAACATAACAAACTCAAACGGTCCTGCAATAAATATCCAAAACAACAAAAGAGTTATAGTTCACTTGGTTAAAAGTGCTCAAAACTACCTTGCCGATGGAACGAGGTATGCCACTCCTCCCGGTCAAGAAGATGCGAAAGGCACATTTTTCAGCGAAGGCACGCTTTCTTTTGAAGGAAGCGGCTCTTTGGAAGTACGTGCGAAAGCTAATCATGCAATAGTAACAGACGGGCATTTTGAAATGGAGAACGGAAAAATAATTGTGAGCGAATCTGCCAACGATGGCATTCATGCAAACCAACGAATAGAAGTGAAAGGCGGAGTTGTAAAAATTACTTGCGTAGGCGATGCCTTGCAAAATGAAAGAGATTTTCCTATAAAAATTTCCGGCGGTAAAGTTGCGCTTAAAACATCGGGCGTAAAATCTCACGGAATAGCAAGTTTTGGGTATACATCCATAAATGATAGCACTAGCATCCCTACAGTTCAAATAAGTGTTTCTGGCAATGGTTCAAAAGGCATAAATTCAAGTAAATATTTGGAATTCAAAGGAGGAACCACTGCCATACAGGTAAGCGGAACAAGACACATAAATAGCAATGTGAATCCGGCAGATACAAGCAATGCTTCGGGAATAAAGGTGGACTATGATTTATTTATTGAAGGAGGAGAATTAACCATAAAAAGCACCGGAGACAAAGCAAAAGGCATAAGCGTTGACGGGGACATCACTATGGATGGTGGTAAAATTGATATTGAAGCAGACGATGACGGCATAAAAGTTGATGGCGACTTAAAAGTTACCGGCGGCAGCGGAAAAGTGACATCAAAGAAGAAAAAGGCCATAAATTGCAAGGGAATATGCAATAAGGGAAGCTTGAACACTATTGATGCGGGATTATAATGTTTGAACTTTTTCAGAACAACTTGCAAGCCTTTTCGCGTTCTTCTCTTGAAGAATCCAAGGCCATGTCTTTTCTGAACAGGTTCGATACAAAATTTGTTTTAAAAGTAGAAAATGCTATTGACTTTTTAAATAACATTCAAAATAATTATTCCCTGCTCGATATAAACGGCAGCGTTATTCAAAGCTACAGAACGGTTTACTTCGATACTCCCGATTTGCTCTGCTTTAACCTGCACCACAACAAACGGGCAAACAGGTTCAAATTCCGCACTCGAAAATATTTAAGCAACGGAAAAATTTTCAACGAAATAAAGCAAAAATTAAACTCCGGGAAAACAATAAAATTCCGCCAGCGCAGAGATAAAATCAGAGAAGAAGAGCCAAGCATCCCAATACTTGAAGACCTCACCAATTTCGATAACGGATTTTTGTCTTTGGCGCAAAGCAATGGATATAATATTAAAACGCTTGTACCATCCCTGTTTGTTTACTTTAACCGCATAACGCTTTTGAACAAGCATTTTCCGGAAAGAATGACTCTCGACTTTGGTTTAAAATACGGCTACAATAACGAAGAATTAATGCTGAACAACACCTCAATAGTAGAGCTAAAAAGAGAAAGAAGCCCGGACATAACCGCTTCACAGGAATTCTTCCGCAAAATACACAAAAATCCAACCGGATTTTCAAAGTATGCTATTGGAATCGCATTAACACATGAAAGCGCAAAAAAAAATCGTTTTTTACCGAGAATAAGAAAATTAGTTTATGAAAGGAGTTCAATATGAACATTTTTATAGGTCCGGATGACTGGAGCTTTATAACATCGCTTGGTGCTCGCTTTGTGATGAATATAGTATTCGTTTACGTTTTAATTTGCGGTATTTACGCAAAGGAACATCGCATAAGGGAATATTCCTTTAGCTTTATAATGTCCAATGTTTTGATATTTTTGGTGACTTCGCTCTTGGCTTCGGTTAAGGTGAAAACGGGTTTTGCATTCGGTTTGTTTGCTATTCTTTCAATACTGCGTTACCGAACTGAGCAAATACAAATTCGTGAAATGACATTCCTTTTTGCGTCAATAATTTTAGGCGTTATGAACTCACTTGCAACCGATGAGCTTCCTTTGCTTGCGGTTCTTTTGGCTGATGTTCTGCTGGTTGGCAGCATGTTTATTTGCGAAAAGGCGTTTATGGGCAATGTCGATACCGTTCTTTTATTATACGATAACACGAAATTGCTCGGAAAAGACAAAAAATTGGAACTCTACGAAGACATTAAAAAGCGGTTTGGCTATGATGTTGTTAAAGTTGCCATAGTGAAAATGAATTATTTAACGGATAGCGCAGAAGTTAAACTTGTTTACAGAAGGATGTAAAAATGCGCTTTGGCACTTTAATTTTGGCAATGGCTCTGTTAATTCCGGCCATTGCTATAGCCAAACCGGAAAAATCAGAAAAGTCAGAAAAACCGGAAAAAGCAGAGAAAGCGGAAAAAGTTGTCAAAGAAGAGAAGGAAGATAAGGAAGAGAAAGCGGATAAGGTGAAGGGAAAAAATGAAGACGAAATAAAGATTAATACAGTTTTAGAAGTTGGTTTTGATATAAACAACAGGCGAGGAGATAAAGGCTATACTAGATACAATAGAATAGGCTATGGAAAAGTTGAGCTTTCCGCACGCCCGGTAAAGAAGGTTAGGGCAGAGTTTGGTTTTGAATACAAGGATGGAGACAGTTCATTAACAATAGACAAGCTTTATGGGCAATATAATTTTGCTGATTTTGGCGGTGTGAGAGTGGGTTATATGAAAAAGTCTTTTGGCTTGGAGGAGAGAGCTGGGGTAGATGAGCGTTATTTTCATAAACGTTCGGAGATAAACAGTGAAGTGGAGGAGTTGGGTGTTTTAGACCATGATTTGACATTTCAGTATAGGCACAAATTGGCTGAGAGCTTGCGTTTGGTAGGCGGATTTTCGTGGAGGCAAGATACCACATACGCTTGGCGCCATCGTTATCACCAAAATTACAGCGTTGAATATGAAACGCCTAAAATAAATTTGATTTTGGCAGGCATAATAGGGTATTATTCTCGCAATGATATGATTCCGTGGGTTACATCGCTCTCTTTTAAATACACGTCAACGCTTTTTGTGAGTGAATCAGAGCTTACTTTTGGCAAAAATCCTCTTGCAGATACTTATCTTTGGGGAGCAAGGCTTCAGGAATATTTTCCTATAGAAACCGGGCTTAAAACTTTGAGGCAGGTGATTCCCATTGCGGAAGCGGCTCTTTATTCCAATGATATGGATAGCGAATATTTTGAGGCTCAGTTAAGGGCTGGTTTAACACTTGGTTTTGCGAAAAATTCGGCGTTTCAGTGGAGAAACACTTATGGAGCGCGTTTGAGAGTAATTGACGGAGAAAGTGAGCTAAGGCGTCGCCGTTTCGACAGCGAAGTCGTGGTTATTTTCTAAGGCTTTTTAACAAGGGAGGTATCTTATGAGATACGTTACACTAAAACTCATCTTGGCAGCAATGGCTTGCTTGTGCGTAACATCGTTTGCGCAACAATGTCCTACTCACAGTTCGTTTGCTATCATGAAGATAACAACGCAAAACAACCAAGAACCACAGGGTACGGCGGTACAAGGTGGTATGAATGAATATACTTTCAAGTATGTTCATATAACTAGCGTTGAATTAAAAGACCCAAAGGATAGCAAAAACAATATTACCCACACTACTGTAGATAAAGATTCCTTAAGGGGGCGCGGAAATTCCACTTGGAATGTGAATAATGGCAATGGCAAGAAACCTTATAGAATAAAATTTGGTAATAAAACTTCTGTTTTTGGCAAAGAAGCGGCAAAAAGTTGGGTTTTGCTTGCCAATTACTACGATCAAACTATGGCTTTGAATTCAATTGCTTTCAAGCTTGGCCATAACCTAGGGCTTCATGGTACGCCAAATGCTAATTTTGTGGATTTGTGCTTGAATGGCTCATACAAGGGAATTTATCAACTAACAGACCAAATTCAAGTTAGTCCTGGCAGGGTAAATATAGACAAAGATAAAGGCTGGCTTATTGAACTAGATTATCATCAAGCCACAAAATTCCCGGATGATATTAATTTTAAAACAAATGATTTTGCTTTGCCTGCAAATGTAAAATCACCGGAAGATTTGCCAAGAGAGAGTGATTATCAGTGGGTAAAGGATGAATTGAACGCAATATTGAAAAAGATGAACTCGTCCGGATTTCCAAATAATGGTTATCGCGATCAAATAGACCTTGAGAGTTTTGCCAAATATGTGTTAATTCAGCAATTTATGGACAATTTTGACTTTAATAGTAAAACACAAGATGGAGGTTTGCCCGGTTCAAATTTTGTTTACAAAGATGTAGGTAAAAAAATGATGGGCGGTCCTCTGTGGGATTTTGATTTATCTGCCGGCGTAATAGTAAACAGTTTTCCAAAACATTTTAACAACTATAACGATCCGATAAAACCTAGACATGCTTTTTATCAGAAACTTTGGGACGATCATGAATTTATATGCAAATTTAAAGAGGTTTGGAGTGCCAATCAAAGTAGTTTCACCTCCATACCAGCTTTTATAGATTCCATAGCCAATGTGCTTGGCCCCCGTGCGCAGGCAAACTTTACAACAAGCTCCGTAGGTTATCCTACAGGTAATACGGGCGGCTGGGGCTTTAATTACGATCCTGTAGTTCCTAAAACCGAAGCGGAATATAAAACAGAGGCAGGGAACTTAAAAACCTGGTGGAATAATCGCATGACTTTTTTTGGTCAAGAGGTTAACAAGCTTACTTGCAATCCAGGCTCAAATCCAAGTTCAAGCAGCAGCGCACCAACTCAATCCAGCAGTAGCGGTGGCGATGTGCCTAATACTAATGCACAGTTTGTTTGCACCTTGAATGCAGGAGCAAGTGCAACAGTAGGCGTTGCAATAGTTCCAGAAAATATTTTTTCCGTACGTTGTAATAGTATTCCTCTAGCATCTGCTTCGCTTAATTCACCTAATACGATATGGTCTAGTCTCACTCCAATAGAAGTGGGAGATTTTACTATTACCGTTAGTAGAACCTCTAATGCCAGCAGTTGTGCCAACCATATAGCTACTTGTACTGTGCCAGTTCCTGATCCAAGCATTTTTCCTCCCAGTTCCAGCAGCAACGGCAATGTGTCTCCGGTGAAATTCTCGCAAATAACCGCAGGCAACATAACCGCCAAAGCAATAGTGGGAGGCATAATGCTTGAAAATGTGCCAATCGGCGCAAAGGTAGAGGTTTATAATTTGCATGGCAAAAACGTGTATAGTAGAGACGTAATGCATTACGTCTCTACTGCAGAATTGCAAATCAACATTCCAACAGGCATGTACATAGTAAAAGCAGGCACGCAGATTTTGCGAATACCTGTGAGGTAATCTGTGGCATAGTGAAAAAATTTTCTACATTCCTTTTAAATGTCAAGCATTTTCGGCAAATTATTCACTCTTTCATCTTGGGGTGAATCTCACGGAAAAGCCATTGGGGCCGTAGTAGATGGCTGCCCCTCAGGGCTTTTTTTAAGCGAAAGCGACATTCAGCCTTTCTTAGACCGCCGAGCTCCGGGGCAAAGCCCGTTGGTAACACAACGCAAAGAAAGCGATGCTGTTAAAATTTTAAGCGGAGTGTTTGAAGGCAAAACAACCGGCACCCCAATATCTTTAATCGTAGAAAACAAAGACAACCACAGCGCAGATTACGAGTCTTTAAAAGACTGGTACAGGCCGGGCCACGCAGACGAAGTTTACGACTCAAAATACGGATTCCGAGACTACCGTGGCGGTGGCCGTAGCTCTGCCAGAGAAACCATAGCAAGGGTAGCCGCAGGTTCCATAGCTCGCAAGTTTTTAAGCGAAAAATGCGGCACGGAATTTACAGCATGGCTGTCTTACCCTTCTGAAATTGAGTCTGCAGTTGAAGCCGCTCGCAAAAACGGCGACAGCATTGGCGGCATTGTGAGCCTGGTAATCAAAAATCCGCCGAAAAACCTGGGCGAACCCGTTTTCGACCGCACGGAAGCCTTGCTTGCAATGGCCATGATGAGCATTCCGGCTACAAAAGGATTTGAAATAGGCGAAGGTTTTAACTCTGCGAAAATGCTTGGCAGTGAGCATAATAAACTTGCTGTAGGAACTTACGGAGGCATAACAAATGGCGAAGACATTTGTTGCAGAATAGCCTTTAAACCAACACCATCAATATCACAACCGCAAAAAGCAAAAAACGCATCGGGAGAAACCGGAGAAATTTCCATAAAAGGCCGCCACGACCCTTGTGTAGCAGTGCGTGCTCCGGTAATCGTAGAAAGCATGGCCGCTCTGGTTCTTATGGATTTGTTTTTGCTGGGGGGCACATGATAGAAGAACAGGAAGAACACGTAGCCTTAGACGATCTCCCGCCTGTTGAAAGCGTTGAAGAGCTTTCCAGCATAATACAGGCATTGGTATTTGCTTCTACTGAAGTTGTTACCTTGAAAAAATTAAAAGAGGTTTTAGGAGATTTTCTTGACCAAACACAGGTTTCAAATGCGCTTAGGCACACAAACGAACAGCTTGCAAAAATAAAATCCCCGTTTGAAATTGTGGAAGTTGCAGGCGGTTACCGTTTTAGAACCAGAAGCGTATATTACCCCTATATTCGCAAGCTTTTTTTGGAAAACAACCAGCGCCGCCTTTCGCTTGCCGCTTTGGAAACGCTAGCCATAATCGCTTACAAACAGCCTATAACATCTTCGGGCATAAAAGACATCCGTGGCGTTTCGCCGGATGGCCCGTTAAAAAATTTGCTGGATAAAAAACTCATTGCTTTAGGTGAGCGTGCAGATACCATCGGCAACCCATACACCTACATAACCACAACGGAATTTTTAAAATATTTCGGCATAAACCGAATTCCAGACGACCTTCCTCGCCTAACGGAATTCAGCGATATTTTGAATAGCGATTTCCTGATTCCGCAATATCCTTTGCAAAAACAAGCTCCGCCGGAGGTTGTTGCTTCACAGGAAAGTCTCAGTCAGCTTGAAATTCCATTAGATGATGCTTGATTTACTCATCAATGTCTTCAACTAATGTTCGCCCATCAGGCTCTACCATCAGTATTCTGAATTTGCTCTTCCCGGTCTTTGCTTCAAAAATCTCAATGACTTTATCTAAAGGTCGCCCTTCAATGCGTACCGGCATAAAGCCGTTGTTGTTCGCTATAGCTTGCCTGCAGACTCTGGCTATGCTTGGAAAATCTCTCCAAACAGGATTTTCGGTTTTCTGAATCTCACTCATTTTTTAATACTCCTATGGGTTTAGGTTATTTTCCATAAATATACAAAATTTTTCTATATTCATGCTATGTTTAACTCTTCTATATATCTTGCATATAGTTTGGAGGGGGGTTGATGACCCCCCTAATGCGCCAGTATCAGGAGGTAAAAGCTGCATATTCCGGTTGTATTCTGTTTTTCAGAATGGGGGATTTTTATGAACTTTTTGAAGAAGATGCGGTTATAACTTCTAAAATTTTGGGCTTAACACTAACATCACGCAACAGCGGCGGTGCTAAAGAATCTGCTTTATGCGGCTTCCCTTACCATTCCGCAGAGAAATATATCCCGAAAATGCTTGCTGCAGGCTACCGTGTTGCTATTTGCGAGCAAATGGAAGACCCAAAACTTGCAAAAGGAATAGTCAAAAGGGAAGTTGTAGAGGTTATTTCTGCAGGAACGAGTTTTTCCGAAAATAATTTGGAAGCAAAAGAATCTTCATATATATGCTCATTTTTAGCTTCGGCAAGCTCTGCTACCGCAGTGCTTGCCATAGCAGACATAAGCACCGGTTATTTCGCAGTTGGAGAATCGTCAATCGCAAACGTAGAAAGCGAAATAGCCAGGCGAACCCCGAAAGAAATTTTGGTGCCTGCCGGAGCACGACTTATCACGCCAATGCAGACACCGACAATGATAACAGAAATTCCGGTTCAGCAATTTGAATACGATTTTTGCAAAAACGTTTTGGAAAGCCATTTCAACAAGGAAGATTTGCAAAACGAAACTCTAACTTGCGCAGCCGGCGCGCTTCTTTTTTATCTTTTGGAACAGAAAAAATCCGGTTTAAGCCATATAATAAAAATGGAATCAATTCCTTGGAACGACTATATGGTGTTAGACCCTGCAACGCAGCGCAATTTGGAGCTGACTGTTGCGCTTCATCCCGAAGATTCAAACAGCACTTTGCTTTCCGTTATGGATTTCACAAAAACCGCTATGGGCGGGCGTTGCTTAAGGGAATGGGTTTCGCATCCGTTGATTTCGCTTGAAAAAATCACAGACAGGCTTTGCTGCGTGGAAGAGTTGGTGAACAACCCCTTGTTTTTAGAAGAAGCTTGCGATGCTATGAAGGCTATTTTGGATATGGAGCGTGCAATGGGGCGTGTAGGAAGCGGAAGAGCAAACGCCCGTGATGTGCAGGGTCTTGGAAAATCGCTTTTGCAGGCAGAGCTTATGGTTGGCTTGCTGCAGAATTTAAAAGCAAAGAAATTCGGCGATATTGCGAGCAAATTGCAGCTTTCTCAGGGCAAAGGGCAGGAAATTTGCGCATTGCTAAAAGATGATTTGCCGTTCACGGTTAGAGAAGGAAACTTGATTCGCCAGGGAGCAAGCGAAGAGATTGAGAATTTCAGGCAAGAAATTCAGAGCAAAAAGAATTGGATTGCGAATTTGGAAGCAACAGAAAGAGAGCGTTTGAACATACCGTCTCTTAAAGTCGGCTACAATAAAGTTTTTGGCTACTATATAGAAATAACATCAAGCCATTCGCATAAAAAAGTGCCCGATGAATATATACGCAAGCAAACGCTCTCCACTGGAGAGCGTTACATAACGCCGGAAATGAAGGAAGTTGAATCTTTTATTCTGAATGCGGAAAGCCAGCTTTTTGAAAAAGAATACAAGGTATTTTGCCAGTTGCGAGACCGGGTGCATGAATGGCGCATAGATTTGCAAACAATAGCGTCTGCCGTTGCGGAACTGGATTCCATCGCTTCGCTTGCGCTTGCGGCACGCCGCCACGGCTTTTCAAAGCCGAATGTGAACGAAAATAATCGCATAAAAATCACCGGAGGCAGGCATCCGGTGATTTCCATTCAACCGGATATGCAATTCATTCCAAACGATATAGACATTTCAAACAGCGTCACAAGGTTTATGCTTATAACAGGCCCGAACATGGCCGGAAAATCCACATATTTGAGGCAAACCGCCCTTATAACCCTGCTTGCCCAAATAGGCTCCTACGTGCCTGCGGATTTTGCGGAAATAGGCATTGTCGACCGGATTTTCACCAGAGTTGGCGCAAGCGACCGACTTGCGCGCGGCCTTTCAACATTTATGCTGGAAATGACCGAAACCGCAAATATTCTGCAAAACGCCACCCCAAAAAGCCTTGTTTTGCTGGACGAAATAGGGCGGGGCACAAGCACGTTTGATGGTTTATCCATTGCCTGGGCAATAACGGAATTTCTGCACGATACGCCAAACAGTGCCGCAAAAACAATTTTTGCAACGCATTACCACGAGCTTACAAATTTGGTAGAAGGCTTAGAACACGCAGAAAATTTCCAAATTGCGGTAAAAGAAAGCAATGGCAAACTGCTGTTTTTAAGAAAAATCCTGGCTGGGGCTTGTGATTCAAGTTATGGTATTCACGTAGCAGAAATGGCCGGCGTTCCTGAAGACGTTGTTCTCAGGGCAAAGCGAATTTTGCTGCGCCTTGAAAAGGAAAAAATCGACCCAAGCGACCACGCTCACAAGCAAAAAGACGCTCAGCTTTCGTTTTTTGAACCTCCGCCAATCAATGAAAACATCGAACTGTTGCTAAAAGAACTGCAAGCCGTTCACCCAGACGAAATGACCCCAATACAGGCTCTGCAATTCCTGAGCAAGATTAAAGAGAATTATGTTTAGCAACTTCAACAAAATACCTTGCTATGACAGTTAATTTTTCTATATTTAGTACTTATGCAAGCAAAAGAACCATTTGTAGAATATGTGGCTAACCCACAAGTGCTATCTATTAGCATATTAAAAAATGAAATGATGGACATTTTGCAAAATTTTGCAAAAATGAATTTAATTAGGATAAATGATTATTGCATTGCAGATAAACCTAACGAAGACACAATGAATGCGGTTAATCGGGTTAATAAAAGAATCGGATTAAAAAAAATGAGTTTAAGCGGATTTGAAAAAATGCTGGACGAATAAAAATGAAAGAACTTTCAATTGACCAAGGTTATGAAAAATGCATAAAAAAACTTAAAAAGAAACACTACAATATGGAGCTTCTTAAAGAAGTTGTTAGGATTTTGATTGAAGGTTTGCCATTACCTAAAAAATATCGTGATCACGCTTTATCTGGAAATTTACAAGGAAACAGAGAATGTCATATAGAGGATAATTGGCTTCTAATGTACAAGAGTTCAGAGATAGAAATAATCTTAGTTAAGACAGGTTCTCACGATGATTTCTATAAATAATTTGGATCCGTTCACCCAGACGAAATGACCCCAATGCAGGCTCTGCAATTCCTGAGCAAGATTAAAGAGAATTATATTTAAAAACCTACAGCTCCTTCAACATAGAATTGCTTTAAGTTAAGCCTTCCGTCTCTGTAAACATTTGCGGTCCAGCGAGCGGTTAGCAGGGGAGAGGAGTTAAGCGGAAGTTTTATTTTGCTTTCGCTTCTGAATTCCAGAGGCTTATCCTTGTTCCAATTTTTTTTGAGGTAAAATGAATTTGAAACTTTTACATTTTGCGTTTTTTTATCCCAGCCAAGCCGTGTGGAAAGCGGGTTTTCCGCACGTGCCCACAGACTGTCAGAACCGCTAACAATAGGTTTAAAGCCCGCAGAAATGCGGCTCTTGTTTTTATCGTGCTCAAAAGCAAGCCTTGCGCCTTGCTTTTTTCGCTCGGCTAAAAAAGCAAAATCAAGTGTATTTTCGCTTTCTTTCAAAAGACTTGTTTCTGTCATTCTGAAATTCCAGTCTAAAAACCGCACTCCCTGCCAGGTTCTGTTCTGGTTGTTTCTAAAATTGCCGCCTGCGTAAATTCTTTTGTCCCAAAAATTTTTGCTGAATTTCCCGTAAAACCAGGAAGAGTCTTTTCCGTCTCTGAAAAGTCTTTGTGCGCCCAGATGCATTTCGCTCACATTGATTTCCGATAAAACTCCCCTGTGTTTGCTTGTTAAATCTCCGCCTTTTGCATAAAAAAATCCGTGTTTGAATGTTGCGATTGCTGCTGGCGTTTTGTTTTCTTTTACGGTTATATTGCCGGAAATCTTCCAGGCTTTGCTGCTTATTTTTGCGAATTTATTTATAAAATTCCCGTTTGAATCCAAGTTTGCTCCGTTTTTTAGATTCACGCTCCATGTTTTTTTGCCTTTCTTTGGCTTTGGGGCAGCTTGGGCTTCTTGAGCGAAAATGCAATCAGCTTCTTCTGCAAGCTCTTTGCCAGCGTAAAGCTCGGCAAGCGCGCACCACAGCTCCACATCTCCGCTGAGGTCGTTCAATTCCTCCATTTGCCGGTAGTCTATTATCCCATCGCTTAGCCACCAATAGGAAAATCCATTGTCCTCTGCAAAGCAGAGAAAAAATGCGAAAAATAAAAATGAAAATCCTCTTAAACATTTTTCTACCATTTTCTCAGATTTTTTTGTATATTTATGGGCAGGAGCTTTTGCTTCTAGCCCTTGGTTATTTTTTGCGCTCGCAATTGGAGCGAGAGTGCTTAAATAACTAAGGGTTTTTTCTTTGTTGTAATATATAAGTTTTTCTTCGTTTATCCAGTTTTCAATGCCTCTTTTTGCCTTTCCATAAACGGATGTTATAATGTTAAACTTTACATCAAAGCCTTTTCCAACTTCAATTATAACTATTACATTATTACCATCTATAACAATTTCTGTTAATACAGAAAAGCTGCCAGGTCTATTTCCTTCAAATATAGCAGCCGGATTAGCTATAGCATTTGGCAAATCCATTAAATCCGTAGCCTTGAAGCCATGCTTTTTGATTTTCTTCAAAAGCTTGTTCCCTGCAAGTTTCAGCGATTTATCCTCAATCCCTGCCCTAAGAAGAATATACGATGGCTTGCCAAGGTAGAATATTGTCTTATTAGCCGTTTCCGGCGTGAAATTTTGCAGCTTGTTGTTAAACTCGCTATTTATCTGCTCTGTTTCTAAAAAAAGTTCTCTCACATACTCTTAGACGTAATTTAAGGGCAAAATGAGAAAAAAAAATGAAAAAAGATAAAAAAAATGAAAAACATGCATTAAATTTCTACATTAGCCTTATCATGGCACAAAGATATGACATCTTTATTTCTTATCGTCGCAAAGGTGGCACACAAGATGCAAGGCTTGTAGATGAAAAACTGCGCAATAAGGGCTATTACGTTTCTTTTGATATAGACACTCTTGGCAAAGGCAAATTCACGGATACCTTGAGGACGAGGCTAAAAGACTGCAAAGACTTCATAGTTATATTTGAACCAAGTTATTACGAAAGATTTTTCGACGAAAACGGCAAGGTTCAGCCGGAAGATGTTTTGAACGAAGACTGGTGCTATTTGGAGTTGAAAAACGCAATAGCTTTGGGAAAAAACATAATTCCTTTGATTAAAAGAGATTTTCGCTTTCCAAGCAATTTGCCAAAAGATATTAAAGAAATCGCAGAATATAACGCTATAGAGCTAACAGAGAAGGAATTTAAGGAAATATTTGAATACAAAGTAAAGGATTATTTAATTTCAAAACCAAAATTCACATATAGCCACAAAAAATCCATAATAGCTGTTTTATCGCTTATGATAGTAGGCGTAATAGCGCTTCTCGTTTCTTTTGGCTTGGCAAAACAAAAAGAATCTTTGAAAGCCGAAGAAGAAAGAATAAAATCGGAGATTCGCTCTGCTTTTGTTCAGGATTCGCTGGAAAAATACAGGGCTTACGTTGCAGATTCTCTTAAAAAAGTTGCAGAAGCAGGCAAACAGGATCTTCTGGATTCCGTAAAGGCAAAAGAAGAAGAAAGGCGGGCGGCAACAGCGGCAGCGGCAGCAAGAAAGCAGCTTTACTGGGTTGGCAACGGCGATGAGACAGGCACTGCTTTGCGTGGAAAGCTGTCTCAAGCCGGTTTTGCAAGCGGTGGATGCAAAGAAGGATTTAAAGTTTCGGCATCGTCAAAGCCAAGGTGCAACCCTTATGGCAACATAGGCCAAACAAGATGTGTTTATATTCCGCAAATAACCATAACCGCTTGCGATGGCTCACCCGTAAGAGAATTGAAAGCCGAGCAAATAAACGGTAAAGCAGCTAAAGATCCGGGTGTTGCAAAGCAAAATATGCTAGACGATTTGCAAAGCCTTGATTTGAAAGATTGGGTTAAACAGCTTCAAGCCTTGTTGAGGAAGTGAGCTATGGTAAGTGGTAAGTGGCTAGTGGCTAGTGGTTTAAAAATTTTGGTTATCCTGTTCGTGGTGCAGGCAGCGTTTGCGGCCGAACCGGGCAAAAAGTTTGAGCAATCTCAATTGATGCCAATTATTGCGCAGTTCCAAAATGACTCAGTGCCTTGGTTCATGGCTAGGGACAGAAACGATTCTTTGTTGCTCTCCGTAATAGCATATCTTGTTTCTCAAAACAAGGAAACCAATATGGATTCTGTTTATGCATCAGAGGCGAAAGACTGGGCCGCAGTGGCTGCCTCTAAAAACTGGAAAGCAGAACTTCACTGGGTTAGCAATGGAGATGAAACGGGCAGAATTTTATTTGAAAAATTATCGGGAACAGGCGTAAAAAGCAGCAAATGCGTAGGCAACGGGATTAAAATTTCCGCTTCTTCAAAACCTGTGTATTCTCCGAATGTTTTGGGCAACATAAGATGTTCCTACACTCCGCAATTAACGGTTACAACCTGCGATGGCTCGCATATAGACATACTCACTTTCGGCCAAACATTCAACACTTCGCATAAAGACCAGAACATAGCAAGGCAAAGAATGCTTGAAAATGTGCAAAGCGCAAACTTCAGCGCATGGGTTAAACACCTTCAATCCCTGTCTTTAAGGAGGTAAGTTATGGCAAGTGAAAAATTATGGTGCAGGTTTATTCTGAAAACTTTGTTTATTCTTGGATTTTTGCTTCAGACAGTTTATGCATCGGAGTTAAAACATTCCGAGAAACTGCCGCTCACTCCGCAGTTGCAGAAAGGTGCGCTACCTTGGTTTGTGGCTAGAGACAGAAGCGACAAGGAACCCTTCTCCAAAAAGCATTTGGAAACTTTTGTTGGAGCGCAAACGAAAAGAGTTGCAATTGTGTTTTTTGCAACCTGGTGCCTTCCCTGCAGAGAAGGCGTTGTTATTTTGCGAGACAAACAGGCAGAACTGGATAAGCACGGAGTGCAGGTTGTTTTGGTGAATACGGGCGAAAACGAAGTTGCGAAAGTTGAGGAATGGATAAAAGCAAACGGAAACAAGAATTGGCTTATTCTCATTGACAAATTCAAAAATATTCAAAAAAATACTGGCCTTATTTCCAGTAACGATTCCGAAATAGTTTTTCCAAAAACCATTCTTATGGATAGAGAACTAAAACCGATTCTTTTAATAGGGGCCGAAGGCAAAGATTGGCCGCAGATTTTATGGGAGTAAGCAAATTGCATATAGCAGCATTAATTCTTTTTCTGGTTGCCGTCTCTTTTGCTCAGGAACAAAGCGAGGCCGATAAGCGCAAGGAATTGCTCGGAACAGTGCAGGTTTCCAGAGTGCATTCCATTGATGAAGTAAAAGGCACTTATAAAAGCCCTCGGAGAGCCATGTTTATGTCTCTTATAGTGCCGGGTTCCGGGCAAATATATGTGGGAACAACGCAGTCTCGCTACGTTAGAGGTGTTTTTTATTTAGCAGAAGAAATAGCTTTGATATCGGGATTGTATTATTATTCCGTTCATAAATACAATAAGCAGGTAGATAAATATCAAAAGTTTGCAAACGATAAATTCAGTGTTAAAGTTTACGAAGAAAAAATGAATGGACTTTACTCGGAAGATTACAGTGACGCTTTCCAAACGCTTTATGGCGCAGAAAGAGAAAATTACTGCAAATCCATTTATTCCGCAAATTTGAATATCAGCAAATGTTCTCCATTTTTAAGCGGCAAGGATTTTGCAACAAGTAACTACATAGAAGGAATGTCGCTTTACAGCTCAAAAGATTTTTACCGCATAATAGCTGATGAAAGTTTTGTCCTTGGCTGGAGCGGAGTGAAATCAGATACGGAAGGATTAATACGTTATTTCTCCGAGAATCCGGAAGACATGAAAGCCTATAGAACTCTCGGAACCTCCGATAGCTACGACGAGTACGTTTCCATGCGCAAAAAAGCCAACTCTTTAGCGAACAGACAAGCTTGGTTTCTCGGCGCAATAATTTTGAACCATATAGTCTCCGCCATAGATGCCGCATTGTCTGCTTCTGCCCATAACAACAGCCTTTATGAAGAAAGAATTTCTTTTTTGGATAGAGTTCGCTTAAACAGCAGTTTCAGCGCCGGAGAAAATCTGAGAGCAGATGCCGCTTTGGTATATCTTTTTTAGTGGAGAGTTGAGAGTTGAGAATTGAGAGTTATTTAAACATAAATGCTATAGTTTTAATTCTAATCTCTGCATTTTATTCTTATTCCCAAACAGTTATTTCTGTAGATGAAAATGTTTCTCGCAACAGAGAAAAAAATTTAGTTTTAGCACTTGCCGCTTCTGCTGTGCTGCCGGGAGCCGGACACGTTTATTTAGGCGAAAAATCACGTGCGGATGCGTTTTTTTGGGTGGACGCAGCTTTGTGGTTTGCCGCAGGTTCAACATATCTTTATAGCGATAACCAGTTGGAAAACGCAAGAGGTTATGCCGTTAAGCATGCCGGTGCGGAAGGTGCTCCGAAAAACCTCAAGTTTTTAAGCCTTGTTGGGCAATACAGAAGCAGAGGCGGTTCCCTTTACCAAAATTCAAGCCCTGATGATAAAGAAGATTACAACCAGGCAATGATTAGAGCAGGGCTTGATATAGAAGCTGAATATCCCTATGCTCCCGGCTATATTTGGGATTGGGGATCAAGCGATAAGCTGGAGCAGGAAGGCGAAATAGACCACTTGAAGGAATACAACAACATTCTTCGCCGCCACCGCATTTCAAAAATTGCATTTCAAGTGAGCATGGGCGTTTTGGCTTTGAACAGGATTCTTGCTATTTTTGATGCGGCCAGGCTTTACAGGCAAACGGCGGCAAACTTTTCGCATTTGCACATAACTCCTATTGCAACACCGCAATGCTCAGGCATTTTTGTAAACTATGAATTCTGAAACACAAGAAATTCCTTTGCTTTCCGTGCGTGATTTATCCATAGCTTTTGGCGATGCGCAGGTTACGCACAACGTTTCTTTTGAGATTTTCAGCGGGGAAATCTTTGGGCTTATGGGAGAATCGGGCAGCGGAAAAAGCGTGAGTGCTATGGCTATTCCAAGGCTATTGCCTTTTCCGAGCGGCAAAATCGTGAGCGGCAGCATTTTTTTTGAAGGTAAAAACTTGCTGGAATCAAAAGACATAACGAGCATAAGAGGAATGCGCATAGGCTGCGTTTTTCAGGAACCCATGCAAGCCTTGAACCCGGTTGTTAGCATAGGGAATCAGCTTTTGGAATCTGTGCGCCATTTGCAGAAAGAAGAAAAAACCGTGCGCATTGAAGAGCTTTTAACAAAATCCGGTTTTAAAGACATTAAAAGAATTTTAAAAAGCTATCCGCACGAGATGAGCGGCGGAATGTTGCAGCGCATAGTTATTTGCATGGCTCTTGCGCCGAGGCCATCGCTTATTATAGCAGACGAACCTACTACAGCCATAGATGCAAATCTTCAAACCGCCATTATGGACCTGTTAAAAAAATTGTGTTCGGAAGAAAAAACCGCTATTCTTTTTATAACACATAATGCAGCACTAGCCGCCAAATATGCCAACAGAATAGCTGTTATGTATAAAGGAAAAATTGTAGAATGCAATGATGCAAACAGCCTTTTAAATTCGCCTAAACATCCATATACCAAAGCATTGCTTGGTGTTGTGCCTGCAAAAGGAAAAACCCTGAAAGATTTAAAGCCTATTCCGTGGGACGCTGTTTATGAATGAGGTTTTGAAAATCAGCAATCTGTCTGTTTTATTTCGTGGAAAAGGCGGCTTTGTGCACGCTTTGGACAGAGTGAGTTTTTCGCTTGAAGAGAAAACCGTTTTAGCGGTTGCGGGTGAATCCGGGAGTGGAAAAAGCACCATCGCAAATGCGCTTGTGGGCCTTGTTCCGTGGGAGGCAGGCGGGACTTACGAGCTTTTGGGGCGTGAGGTGAATCCGTATAAAAAGAAATCGTTTTCTTATGTTCGAAGCGTTATGCAAATAGCATTTCAAGACCCTTATTCTTCGCTAAATCCGAGAAGCACCGTTATGGAAATTGTTTCAACGCCTCTCGTTGCGAGAGGCGTTTCAAAAAGCGAAGCACAGGCTGCGGCAAAAAAAATGCTGGATATGGTTGGGCTTTCGAGCGTGGATTCCGGCAAGTTTCCGCATGCGTTTTCCGGGGGCCAGAGGCAGCGCATAGGCCTTGCTCGCTCGCTTGTGCTCAAACCGAAAATCCTCATTTGCGACGAGATAACCTCTGCGCTGGATGTGAGCGTTCAGGCGCAAATTCTGCACCTGATAAACGATTTGCGAAATGAACTGAACCTTTCTCTGATTTTCATTTCCCACGATATAGACGTTATGGAAATAATATCCGATAAGCTTATGGTGCTAAAAGACGGAAAAGTTGTTTCATACGGCAAGTAACTCAGCCACCATTTCCAAATGAAATGTTTGAGGATAAAATGCATAACCCTGAATGTTTTTCAGTTTGTATCCGGCGTTTAATAACTTGCGAGTATCACGAGCCAGGGTAGCCGGATTGCAGGAAACATAAATTATTTTGTCACCTTTAATCTTTTCGCACAATTTGCTCGTAAGTCCGGTTCGAGGCGGATCTAACAAAATGCAACCGCCAAAATCATTCCATTCCTCCGCATCCGTTGCGTAAAACTCACAATTCCTGCCCAAGTTTTTTTCAGCAAATTTTTGGCACAGAGGATTTTGCTCAATGGCTATAACACGTTCAAATTTATCTTGCAAAAAAGCCGAGAACAAACCTACTCCGCAAAAAACATCCATTAGCACAGAGCCTTCGCCTGCGGCATTCCTTACAAAATCTATCAACTTCGGAAGCAATTCCAAATTGCTTTGAAAAAATACGGATTCATCTGCGTATATATGCTTGCCTAAAAATTTTTCGCTTTGATTGTCGAATAAATATCGCTTTTTTTGACTTGGATTTTCTTTCAGTTTTTCGTTTAAGTTTTGCGATAGAACAGGGCATTTATCTATTGGAATAACGGTGTTGCTTGCTCGTGCCAAAAATCCACACGGAATACAATCATCGCCTGTTTTGAACACCTGCGCACGGTTGCGATAACCCCATTCGGAGGCACTGTGAACTTCAAAACTTTGCGGCAAATTTATTTTTGCTATTCTCAAAAACAAGTCAAAAACCATCTCTCTCAAAATCTCTGTTTGCAAAGAAAATTCTGCGTGTTGCGCTCCACAACCTCCACACTTTCCATAATAAGGGCAAGGGGGTGTTCTCCGCTTTTCATGCGGCTCCAAAACCTCTATAACCGTGGCTTTAACAAAGTCTTTCTTTTTTTCAACAAGGCGGGTTTTCACCAATTCGCCGGGCAACGCATTCTCTATAAAGCATACCAATCCATCGGGCTGGCGAGAAAGACCAGCCCCGCCTTGAATGCATTTTTCAATTTTAAAAACGTTTCCCAAGAGGAACTGTCTGCCAATTGCGGCCATCAAAATAGTTTAAATTGGCTGCGGTGCCGAAAATCACTATCATAAATCCTGGATTTTCAATTGTGAATTTCTGTTTGGTTGAAACATTTGTGTATTCGCCGGCGGGCGCAAGGAAAACTCCGTTGTCAACGGTTGCGCTTCTGTCGGCAGAGCCAAAAGGCTCAAGCAGGTAGGAGCCGTCTGGCTGGGACAGGTTAAGAAACAGCGCCACTTGCCCGGTTTGATCGTTCATAAGGTATGCAACGGCATCCTGGCTTTTGTCTCCGTTAAAATCGGCTTCTACAATGGTGAAAAGGTTTTTGTCGTTTTTCAGGCGAACTGCCCATTCGGCAAGCTCTTTTGCGCTATCAGGGTAACGCCAGTCTTCCGGAGCAAAAAACGGAACTTGCTTTGCCGTGAGTTTTGAAACAGGAAGCTTTTTTGGCTTTGAGAATTTGAAAGTTCCTTTTGGATTTTGGAGTTCCAAGTCTGTTTCCGTTACTTCCAAAACAGAAAGAATTGCTTTTGCCTCTTCTTTTATCATTCTTTCAATTTCTCTTAAAGAAGTGTGAGCAACATCTTCATCGTTTGCGTCAAATATTTCCGGCTCAAATTTTTCAATGTATTTTTTTATGCCATCGCCTTCAAGGCGGTATTGGCCGCTTGAGTGCACCAGCATTTTGTATTGCAAGTCCACTTTTTTCGGCCCAAAAGCCGGATAGTTTACGTTATAAACAGCTTTCTCGGTGTATTTCCAAGAGTCTGTTAAAACTAGTGTGTCTTTTTCTAGCGTTAGCAGGTCGTTTGGAGCTGCCTTCGCTGGCTTCATAGTCCAGTTACCTAAAACAGATTTTTGGGTAACCTTGGCATTTGCTGCGAAAACGAGTAGCAAAAGCGCAAAAAGGGTTTTTTTCATAAGAACCTCTCTGTAGTTGATTGGGTGGTAATATAGAAAGTTTATTCCTTCGGAATTTCCAGCGACAAGTTTTCGCAACCTGTTTTTGTTATTAATAAATCATCTTCCAAGCGAATGCCTATATGTTCGCTGTAAAAAACGCCGTTTATCTCCATTTCAAAATGTCCGTAAAGGCCGGGTTCGTTTGAAATGAGCATTCCGGGCTTCAAAGGTTCCGTTAAATAATCCCTGTTTGCCGAGCCTTCGTGTGCCAAATCGCCAATTAAATGGCTTATGCCGTGCGGTCTGTAGCTGTAGCAGCGAGTGAATTTTCCGCCTTCATCCGTGAAGCGCTTAATTAAAAGTTCTTCCATAAAAAGCCAGGCTTCTTTGTCAAGCTCCTTTAATGTTAAACCGGGTTTAACATTTTGCTCATGGAATTTTTGAGTGTCTAAAACAATGTTGTATAGCAGTTTTTGCAAAGGGTTGAATTTCCCGGATGCCGGAATTGTGCGGGAAATATCGCAGCATACGGTGTTGTAGCGGCATCCGAAATCCAGAAGGATTAAACTGTTGCTTTCAATGGGTTCGTCTTTTTTTGCGTAATGCAGGGTGCAGGCGTTTTTTCCGGCAGCTACGATTGTTGGGAACGCCAAGCCGTTGTTTGTTTGCGAAAGCATTAAACATTCCAGCTCGGCTGCCAGAATGCGCTCGTTTTTGCAGTCCGGAATGCGAGGCAATATTTTCAGAAAAGCGTTTTTGGCTATGCTTTGCGCTTTGCGTGCCAGAGCGATTCTTTCCGGTTCCAGGATTGCTCTTTGCGCAAGGTGTATTTTTGAGAAATCCTTAACAGTTTTTTTTCCAAGCCATTTATCGAATTCTTTTAACGGAAGAATTGTTTGAAAGCCGGTAATATCTTTTAGGTGCGGGTTTGGCAGGCCAAGGCGAACTCCATTCCAAAATTCTTTTTTAGCATCGTGTTCGGCCAAAAACAAGATTTCTTTTTCTTTTGCGGATTTTGCAAGGGGGTTTAAAACAAGAATTGCCCCGCTTTGGTTTATGCCTGTTAAGTACAGGAACTCCGGATTTTGGCAAATTCTGTCGTTTGATTCTTTTTGCACGGATTTATATACGCAAATTGCATCTATTTTTTTCAAAAACTTATGTCTGCGCTCGGCATAAGTTTTTTGCGGGTTTTTCAAGCCTTCGGAGATAAACACCTGCGAATAGGTTTCTAACAGGGCATTTAGATTTTTTTTCATTGAAGGTAATTTAGAATTTTTACTCGTTCAGCTAGGCTTCATGCCCTTTGGGCACGGCAATTTTTTTCTACCTTTTCTTTTTTATGCAAGAAAAAGTACAAAAGTTTTTGGAGCGCTATGAGGAGCTTGAGCAGGAGCTTTCCAAGCCTGATGTTGCGGCAGACCCGGAGAAATTCACCAAACTGCACAAGAGTTTTAAGGCTTTGGAAAAAACTTATGCGGCAGGAACCGAATATTTGCGTGTTTGCAATGATTTGAAAGAATGGAAAGAAGCTCTTTTCGGCAGCGATGCAGAGCTTGCGCAGGCCGCAAAATCTGAAATAGGCCCTTTAGAAAAGCAAGCAGAGGCTATGGAGAGCGACTTGCAAATCCTTATGGTTCCACCCGATCCTTTTGATAATCGCAACGCTATTTTGGAAATTAGAGCCGGGACAGGAGGCGATGAGTCTTCGCTTTTTGCGGGCGACTTGTTCAGAATGTACAGAGCTTATTTGGAAGGCAAAGGCTTTAAGGTTGAGGTGACCGATATAAGCGAAGGAACAGTTGGAGGCTTCAAGGAAATTTGCCTTTTTGTGAGTGGCGAATGTGCTTACGGAGTTTTGAAATATGAGAGCGGCGCACACAGAGTCCAGCGTGTTCCGGAAACGGAATCGCAAGGGCGTGTGCATACTTCGGCGGCAACGGTTGCCGTTATGCCGGAGGCAGAAGAGATTGATGTTGAAGTTCGAACCGAAGATTTGAAAGTCGATGTTTACAGAGCAAGTGGGGCAGGCGGCCAATACATAAACAAAACGGATTCTGCTGTTCGCATAACGCATATTCCAAGCGGCGTGGTTGTGGCGTGCCAAACGGAGCGCAGCCAAATTCAGAACCGTTCAAAAGCAATGGAGCTTTTGCGTTCACGTTTGTTAGACCATGCGATTTCGGAACAGCAGAAAAAGGAAGCTGCAGCGAGAAAAAGCCTTGTTGGCACAGGTGACCGCAGTGATAAAATCCGCACATATAACTTTCCGCAAAACAGAGTTACGGACCACCGCATAAATTTAACGCTTTACAGTTTGGAAAAAATAATAGCCGGCGATTTGCAGGAAATCATAGATGCATTGCATTTGGCAGATGCCCAAAGCAAGCTCTCGGATTCTTAGTCGTCGTCTCTCTTTTTCCTTCTTTTTTTCTTAGGTGCTTCATCCTCATCATCTTCAAAGGCTTGTGGCCTTTTCTTTTTTGAGGCAGCAGATTTTGCTCTTTTTTTCTCGGTTATTTCGTCGTCATCATCATCAAAGGCTTGCGGCCTCTTCTTTTTTGAGGCAGCAGATTTTGCTCTCTTTTTTTCGGCGGCTATTTCAGCAGCTTCTATGGAATCTTCAACTCTTTTTCTCTCGGCTATTGCTGCAGCCTTTCTTCTTTTTTTCTCATCCATCATGGAATCTCTTTTTCTCGTTTTCTCTGCGGCAGCAGCTTCTTCTGCTCTTTTTTTCTCTTCCATTGCAGCTGCTTTTCTTCTTTTTTTCTCATCCATAATGGAGTCGTTCTTGCGCTTTTCTACTTTTGCAACGGAATCTTCAACTCTTTTTTTCTCTCTTGCTACCGAATCTGCCACTCTTTTTTTTGCGGCAGCCTCTTCTCTTGCAATATCGGATCTGTCTATGGCTATTGCCTGCGCCTTCACTATTTCTCGCTCATATTTTCCCATTTTGAAAACTTGCCCGGCTTGAAAATTCCAGGTTTTTGCCTGTTCAAGGACTTTTGCGCCGGCAGAGGCACCGCCTGTTAAGTCAAATTTTACGTTCGAGACTCTGATTGGCTCGTCATCAAGGTATATCATTAAATCAAAAAGCCCTGCTTGGTAAGTAGAGCCGTCTTTGGCTGTGCCTTTTGCGTCGTAATACGCTACAATGGCTACAATGTCTTCCAGCAGAATATCCAAGTCTTCGGTGTTGTGTGCGGCGTTTGCGTTTCCGCTAGCTTCAAACGCCCATTGCCCGAATTCCACTCTCATTGTGAACGGGCGATTGTTTCCGCTGAATTTGCCGAACTTTATGAAACTGCCGGTGAATCCTGCGAAAGAAGGATCTTTAGTTTCCAGTTTAGGCAAGGAAGCAAATGCAGCACAAGGTAACGCAAAAAGCATAAGCAATAATAACAGGAATTGTTTCATATAATAGAATATAGTAAAAAGTCCCTTAGCCAATGGCCGGAATTTTCGCAAACAGTAGCGGAGCCTTGCGGAAACAAATTCTTTTGCGCAAGCGGCACAACCTTATCTTTTTCGCCGAAAAAAAGTTCTATGTTTGGCGGCAAGTTGTTTGCATCTGTTTTTTCCGACAGCAAGTAGTCGAGTCCTTGCGCAAGTTGTTTAGAAGAATATCTGAGTGCGTTTTCTACCCATTTTTCTCTTTCTTCTTTGGGAGCATCTCCCATTAAGGAAGAAAACGACATAATCGCCTTTTCTCTGTTTTCCAAAACATTTTGCCTTGTTGCTCTCACAGCCGAAGGCGGCCAGCAACCTTTTCCGCAAAAATCGGCAATAGGGCAGAGCAGAATCCATTTTTGTTCGGGTGTTTTTTTTTGCAAATTCCGCAAAAGCGAAAGCGTTCCCATACTCCAGCCAACAACAGTGCAGGCTTCTGCAACACGTGGGTTATTATCCCAAAAATCATCCGGGTTCGGCAATAAGTCAAAGTAATCAATAAAGCGATGGCTGTAATTTGGGAACTGCTCGTAAATTTCGTTTTCCCAAATTGAAATATCGCTTGCCCAGCCGCTAATCCACGCTATTTCAGGAATTAAACGCAAATTTCTCCGTTATGTCTTCACCGTTTTCCGGGTTTATAAATGAGAATTGATGCGAAGCGTAATCTTCAGCTTCTAAAAGCTCAATGTTCAACGAATGTTTGTGCTCCAGGTAATGGAACATTCTGCCGTAATCGTCGCTTAATATTTTAGCAAGACGTGCTGCTACAACAAGTTCAATACGCCTAATTTTGCTCTTTTTTGCGATGCGCGCAAGATAACGGTCTATAAGCGAAAGAGTGGCTTCCGTGCTGAACACTATGCCTGTGCCTCCGCATAAAGGGCAGTTGCTGTGCTTTTCGCTGGCAAGGTTTGTGCGAACTCTGCGGCGGCTGACTTCCATTAAACCGAATTGCGAAATAGCAGAGAAGTTTAGCGGCGTTCTGTCGAAACGAATTGCTTTTCTGAACTCGTCCACAACAGCGTTTTTGTCTTCATCGGTTTCCATGTCTATAAAGTCTATTATCACAAGGCCGCCTACATCACGCAAACGGAGCTGCTTTGCAATTTCTCTTGCCGCATCCAGGTTTGTTTCCAAAAACACACGGTTTTGGTCGCTTCCGTGCACTCTTGAGCCTGTGTTTACGTCTATGGACATAAGCGCTTCTGTTTGCTCTATTATTAAATATGCGCCACGAGGCAGATAAACTTTTGTTGAAAGAGATTTTTCGTAATCGTCTTCTATGCCGTAAGATTCAAATAAGCTTTCCTTGCTTTTCCAGGGCTTTATTTTTTTGAGATTCTCCGGGTTTGCGCTGCCTAAATATTCTCTAATATTATTGTATTCGCTTTCGTCGTCCACGCACACGAGTCGGGTGTATTCGTTGAAATATTCCCTTATGGATTGCTCAACAGAATTTGATTCCTGATAAACACAGCTTTCGGGCGGAAATTCATTGAAGTTATTCTTGGTTATTTCCCACTTATCTTCAAGCTTTCGCATTTGCTTAACAATTTCGTTTTCGGATTCATAAAGAGCTTGTGTCCGGACTATGTAGCCTACGTCTTGGGCTTTATGCATGCGAACCAATTGCTTAAAAACCTTTCGTTTGTTGAAATCACGTTCTTTTTTTGATATGCCTATAAAGTTTGAATTAGGCATGCAAACCAGAAAACGCTCGGCAAAACTCAAGTGCGTGGTTAACCTTGCGCCCTTTGTGTTTATAGGCTCTTTGATAACCTGCACCATAATTTCATCGCCTTGTTTCATTATGTTTTCAATGGTTGGCATTGCGGTGGTAGAAGATGAATCGTCTTCTCCATATTCTTTTTTCAAAAGCGAATCACGGTCTATGACATCGTTTATGTGCAGAAACCCTGCTTTCTCCATGCCTATTTCTACGAATGCGGCTTGCAACGCAGGAACAACTCTTTGCACAACACCTTTGTAAATGTTGCCTAAAGTTCTGCTTGATGTGCTGTTTTCCACGAGCAAATCCGTAAGAACTCCATTGTCCAAAATTGCTATACGGGTATCGTAAGGTGTAACACTAACTAGAATATCGCGTTCTGCGATGTTATTTTTTTGCATAAACTATGTCCTTTTTAAGCCTTCCAGCTTTGGAGCAAACGATTAACGCGTGCTATTTGAGATTTCTCCTGTTCCGTGCCTTTGAAAGCCTTGAACAGAAGATTTCTGTATTCCGAAAGCGAAGTGCGAATTAATATGCGTTCTTCTTTCTTTAACATGATTATTTATCCGATAATGCAGCTACGCCGGGAAGCTCTTTACCTTCCAAAAATTCAAGGGAAGCTCCGCCGCCGGTAGAAGTGTGAGTTACTTTTTTGTCTGCGCCATATTTTTTTGCAGCTGTTGCCGTGTCGCCGCCGCCTATAACAGTGATTGCGCCGCCTTCTGTAGCTTTGATAATGGCATTAGCCATAGCTTTTGTGGCCTTTTCAAAGGCTTCAAATTCAAACACGCCTGCAGGGCCGTTCCAAACTATTGTTTTTGATTCCAAAATGGCTTTCACAAAAATGTCAGTAGATTTTGGACCGACATCTAAGCCCATCCAGCCATCGGCAATGCCTGTGGAATCGTCTGCTGCTGCAGTTTTTGCGTCTGCTGCGAATTTGTCTGCTACAACGTAATCAACGGGGAGAATAATCTCTTTGCCGTTCTTTTTTGCTTTTTCAATTAACTGCGGAACAATTTTTGCGCCTTCTTCGTCGAACAGGGAAGCCCCTATTGCAAGGTTGTTAATAACTTTTTTGAATGTGAATGCCATGCCGCCGCCAATTATGATTTTATCGGCTTTGTCGAGCAGGTTGTTTATGAGCTGAATTTTGTCTGCGACTTTTGCGCCGCCTAAAATAGCGAGCACAGGGCGTTTTGGATTATCGAGCACAGAAGCAAAGGCATCCAGTTCTTTTTTCATTAGGTAGCCGCTTGCACGTTGTGCGTAACCTTCACCCAGCATTGAGGAGTGCGCACGATGTGCTGTGCCGAATGCATCGTTTATGTAAATATCGGCAAGTTTTGCCAGAGACGCTCTGAATTCTTTGACTTTTGCAGAATCTGCTTTGATTTTTTCTTCGGTGCCGTCTGCTTTTTTAACTTTTGCCTTGCCTTCTTCTTCTATGTGGAAGCGCAGGTTTTCCAAAAGAACTACATCGCCGGGTTTAGCGGCAGCACAGGCAGATTCTACTTCTGCTCCAACGCAATCGTTTAGGAAATTAACCGGTTTGCCGAGCAGTTCCTGCAATTTCGCAGCAACAGGCTTTAAGCTGAATTTAGCTACAACCTTGCTATCGGGCCTGCCCAGATGGGAGGCTAGTATAACCGCAGCACCTTTATCTAAGGCGTAGCGTATTGTGGGGAGAGCGGCTTCTATACGCTTTGTGTTTGTTATCTCGCCGGTAACTTTATCTTGTGGAACATTGAAATCCACACGAATAAAAACACGCTTACCCTGCAAGCTCAAGTCTTCAATAAAAAGTTTGGACATAATTTGTCTCCGTTGAAAGAAATTCTTTCGGGAGAATATAGAAATTACGCAACTTCCAAAGCGTTTTTTGCCACCGTTTTGTTCTTTGCGATTTTAGACCTTGCTACGCCGGCTGTCTGCTGGTCGCCAAGGAATATGCGAACTACACGGATATTCTCTTTTGCTTCCGGGATTTTTACCTTTTCAAACAGGTTTACTCGCTGGTTTGTGGTGCGGAGTTCTTCGCTCAAAAGGCGGAACTGCTCTTCTAAAACCCTGCGTTCAAGCCTAAGGGAAACTAGGAGTTCCAGAGCCTTTATGCCGGAGTCTATCCAAACAGGGGTATCGAATAAATTTGGGATGATCCTTTTAAATTCCACACCGTCGAATACGGGGATTGTAACGCCTGCGATGTTTCCTTCGCCCACAACGATTTTTGACACTTTTAAATAATTTTGCCATTCAACCGGTTCTGTAAAGAGCTTCACCCAATTGTTCATATCTTCCAGCAGGGCGGCTTCTTCTCGCCTTTTGGACTCGACCTTGGATTGCAAGCCCCTTATTTCCATTTGGAGCTGTTGTTTTTTAAGCTGCAGTGTGGGCAAATAGCGCTGAAACCTCTTTAGGGCGTCTCGCTCTGCTTTTAAAGCGTTTTTTGTGAGTTTAACTTTGGCCATGATGGTTAAGATAGAAAAAATGGCCTTAATTAAACCTCAGCATTACCGCCAATTCAAAAGATAGGGTTTGACGCACGTGTTTATAGCCGTCGTTTAACTGTTCTGTTAGGTGGCGGTATTCTATGTAGGCACTTGCGCTTGCCATCTTGCTGAATGAGTAGCCTGCGCTTGGGCGAATATACCATTCGTGCGAGCGTGTGGGAATGTAGCGCTCAATCTTTTCGAGTTCCGGCATGTAGCTTATCGTTTCCTCTCCTTTTGGAGTTATGAAAACTGTGTGAACCCCGTTTGTGCAGCCATTTTCTTCGTATGTATTAAAGCAATCAACAGGCTTGTAGTTTTCCTGTATGAGTTTTCTGTAGTTGTAACCGCTGGCTAGCCTTAAATCTATATCGTTGTCCAGTTTTACATACCAGCGCCAAAGCTGGAAACCTCTTTTTGCCCTTAATGCATAAGATATTGAAAGTTCATCTCCTACAGCGTAGCCTCTGTCCACGGCTAAATATGTGCGCAGCCAGGGAACTTTTATGTAGTCTTCTTCCGACCAGGCTCCAGATTCAAGAAACTCTTTTGTTCCGGGCAGTTCTTCTTTTGCCCTGCGTTCACGTTCTTCCGTTTTGAACCTGAAGCTATTGTCTATGCGAATATTGCCCATGGTAAGTGCGCTTATGCGAATTAGGGGGTTAAAGTCTATTGTGGTAACCCATTCGTCTTCAGAGCTTTGGAATGGGCGAACAGTGTATTGTTCCGCATAATCAAAGCGGTGCGATGTGGATAAGCTGCGAAGTTTTCCTTTTAAAAAGTCAAGCCTGTTCACAAAATTCGGAATGTCCACGCCTATGCCAAGTTTGGGCCAAACTGTTGTTGTGTCTATGAATAGCGGGGTTTCTCTTGTTTGCCTGAATGTTTCCGTCCAGGTTAAATCGCCTTTTACACCTATGTCCCAAAAGGGGAGAGTCAGTGCAGTGTTGGTTGTGAGGTTTCTCCTAACGCCATGTTCAAAGCGGTGCTGGTAAACAATGGTGTCCACGTTTTTGTTCCTGTATTGCGCAAAGCGTTCATATTCCTCACGAGTGTCTAAACCCATATTTCCGCTAACAATGTTCCAAAAACCTCTGTTGCGGTAACCATTGCCAATGCCAAGACCAAACAAATAGTATTGAAGTGGGTCAACGCCTTGGTCTTCGTATAATTGCCCTAGCGTGAAATCTTCACCGCTCGTTTGCAAGTCAACACTCCAGGTGCTTCTTACTTCTCTCCATTTCCATTTCTCAAAAAACGTACTAACTGCATTTTTGCCGCCAATGCCGGCAAGTTGCGGGAGCCTTAAGCTTGGTGAAAACTCAAAACGATTATTCTGCTGAATTGTCCAGAAATTTTTTGTAAGATGGTCCGGGTTAAGAAAGTCAAAATCGTTTGGGATGGATTTATTCTGTGTAAACCCGCTGTTAAACGAAAAACGCATTGGCAAAAACGAAATCCAGTCGGCAGAGAAATTCATTCTAAAGTCTTGCCTGCGGTCACGTTCGTTTCGTAAAATTCCGTAAGTTTTACCGTATTCTCTTATTGATTCCAAAGTTCTTGCTGTGTCTATTTCATAGTAAAAGGCATCATGAATAATGCTGGAATCTATTTCATATTTGTATGTATTATAGTAAGCCTTTCTGTCTGTATGATCGTGGTCAAATATGAAATTTTTAGCAAACAGGCCGCCGGATCCGTTCGGATTGAAGAAATCTTCTTTGGTAAAAGCCTGCCTGTCTCCGCCGTTATGCATATCACGGTTTATGTTCAAGTTATAATTTAAACTTAAAAACGGCAAAATGTTCCAGCGAACATCTGCCTTGTGCCTTAAGTCTGTTGTGAAATTCGTTACTTTTTCAACCTGCGGCTCTAGGAAATTAGGGTCCCTTTCTTGCAACACATTTCTGCTATAGCTTAGGTCCATAAGGGTTAAATCGAAAGTGCTCGGCCATAGCTCAATAGGCAAGCTTTTGTTGCCGAACAGAAATGTACTTGTGCGCTCAAAAGTTCCGAGTTTATATTCCAAAATTGTATTATACTGGTAGGAGCTGTCTGCTATTTTTGCGGAGCGCCGTTCGGATTCTCTGTAAGAATAATTAAGAGCCGGCCTTTCCAGGAACACCTGTCCGAAAAGTTCCTGCATAAAATTATCGCTTTTTTTATACTCTTTACTAAATCCTAATGAAAGCGATCTTGAACGCGAAAAACTTTGATATCCTTTTGATTCTGAAGTTAATCGCAATCCTAGCTCTTCTACAGTATCTTTTGTTTCTAAATTTCCGGTAGCAAAATCACTGAACATATCAAATGCTTTATCTTGACTTAAATGGATGTCATCATCTGGTTTCAAATACGGACGCAGAGTTGTGGAACTGTAGCTAACTCCAAAAGGCAAGCGCAGTCCGTAATCGTCTTTGAAAAACTTGTTTATGTTAAGGCTTGCCGAACCGTTTACATCAAGGCTTGTATTTGCTTCGCTCAAAGAAGGCTTTGGGCTTTTTCCGTCACTTTTCAGCGTTGCGAAATTTCCGTCTTGGTAGCGAAGTTCTCCCGAAACGGAAAACACATCGGCAAAATCCAGTTGCCCGTGCACTCGTGAGGCATAACCCCAAGCATTGCTTATGCCTGTTAGCCTCAAATCGTTAATCCAAAATGTTCCGCTCAAATCGCTCGCTTGAGCACCTTCGTCTGCTATAACAACAAAGCGGAGCCAATCAACTCTGCTTTCAGAAGGATTGCCTACAATCTTTATTTTTTCTTCTCTGTTGCCGCCTAAATTTTTTTCTTCAGCTTTTAAAAACGGAGGGGTTCTTCCTATTTTTAAATTTGAAAATTCGGTAAGAGGCAGTGAAAAGGCATTTTCTCTCCAGTTTCTCTCGTGGCAATCCTGCACTCTTTCTGATGCACCGCATTCAATTTTAACGGGTTTGAAAGACCATTCGTAATAATCTGAACTGCCATCCAGCCCTCCGTGGCCGAATTGGAGCGCAAACCTGATTGGGGCTTTTGTTGTTGCGGCATTCGTTTCGTAATGTATTTCCATTCTCAAATTATTGTAAGATGTAAAATCCTTTATTTCATTATCAAAAAATTTGGTTGCGCTCACTTCCTGGCTCGGGTGCAAGCCGCCATATTCCAAAACAAGGCTCTGTTCCTTGAATGGCGTGTTGGTGTCAGGGTCTCTTTCTAGTGGGGTGTTAGGCGATGTAAAGTAAAAACCGGCATCTTCTCTGTTGTTTATCACTTTTACTCTCATATAGTTGCTATCGGGAACAACTACCTGGCCTGGTGCTTGAATTTCTCCTGTCATGCCTCCTGTTACATTTTGTGTAATGGGGTTTGAAATAATGCCAAATTCGTTGCTGCCTGCGCTTTCCAGCCATTCGTTTCCTACTATTTTGAAATCGGCAATTTGCGTTCTGCCTTCTGCAATGCCTGTTCCCAAATTTCCATACCAAAGCCTTGTGAATCCGGATTCTGCAAGAATGTCTATTAGCGAGCTGCCAACGCCGGAAACCAGCGTGTCCGGTTGGTCTAGCGGAATGCGGAATCTGCGCCAGCCGTTTAACAGTTTTTCAAATTGAGTTTCATCTTCGGTAGCCAAATCTATTTTATAGCGAGCAAAATTAATGCCCATATCAAGCTGACCATTGCGGTTTATGTCTTCGGTGTCGCAGTTTCTTTCGCCTGCATTGCCTTTTGTTCCGTTTATTTGAATTGGTGGGTCGCTTAAGTTTAGCAAGTTTGGGTCAAAAGTATTTCTGGATATATCGGTGTTTGCGCCGGAAGCATTTGCTCTGCTGTAAGTAGTGTCCCGGCATTCGGTGTAGCGGCAGTCCCAAACACGCAATCTGTCGCTTAGTTCGGAGTCATCGTAACCTAAACCCATATCGTGTAGAGCCATTGTTGTGCCTATGGAACATTCGGAATCCAAATTACCGTTTGGCGCAAACCCGTTTATGCTAATATCTTCGCTAACTGCGCCCAAGTCCACGTAAAGGGAGCCTACATTTCCTCTAACCACTACTTCAATATATCTTTTTTGCGACAAATCCTGATAATAGTAGCTATTTGGCCGCATAACGCCACCCCAGCTTTTTCCGCTTAAATTATCGTTTGGCCGCAATCGAAAACTCAAAATTGTAAGTTCTCTGTTGTCTATATCCGTGCTTCCAACAGGCGTAAAAATATTGCGGTAAAGCATTGTTGTGTTGCTGTGCCAAACAAATTCTCCGTTGTATCTGTAGTCCAAATGCTCTATATAAGTTGATCTGTCGCTTGAAACTCCGCCCGGAGGACTTGCTTTGTACCATGAAAGCCTGTTGAGTGGGAATTGCAAATTAAGAGCGCTTCCTTCGAAGTCATCTATTAATGCGGATTTTCTTGAGCTGGTGTTTGTGTTGTGGTAACTTGCGGCAAATTCGCCTTCAAAACTCCATCTTGATTTTTCCTTTGTATCTATAAAAGGGACTTTGTTTATGATTTTATCCATTATTTGAGAACTGTCTCGCAGCCTCAAATTTGTTCCGAGTAAAATTCCCGAAAATGGTTCTCCGCCAAGGCGTGGGTTTTCCGTGCTAACGCTTTGGTTTTTGTATAATGCGGTTAAACCGAATATTGAACCATCACTGAAATTTTTCAGAGGATATTCCGCACGTGCTCCCAAAAGCAACTTGCTCTGAAGTTCAAAAAGCGGTTCACATTCGAAATTAACCGTTATTTCCTTGTTTGGGTCCAGCGCTCGCTCACTTATAAGTTCAATTTGCCCAAGTTCGTAATTTACCTGATAATCCACATCTCTAACCAAAACTTCGGCACCGGCTTTTAGCTTTTCGGAATTCGGCGCTATGTCCAAACATCCGCCGCTGCTAACGGAATAGCTGCTGTTCGGGTCTCTAACGCTTATGCTTGAACGTCTGCGCTTTCCTATGGATTCAAAGTAATAGATGGATTTATAGAGGTTTAAACTGCGCATAGGAGTTGTGTAAAGTGCTCTCATGGCAGCAGAAGAATCGGCGTTTCTGAACGGTTCAAGGCATCTTTCACGAGCTACTGCTTCGGGGTTTGCGTAACCTTGCCTTATGTACCAGTTTATATCTTTGCACGGCAGGTGCATGTCTCCGGTGTACTCTCCGCCGTCTTTTGGAAAAATTGAAACATCTCCGGTGAGTATTGCGCCGCTTATCGTGTCTGCTATGCCGAGTATTTTTAAAAAATCAACAGCGTTTCTGGAGCGGTCTTTCATTCTCAAAATAAAATTGCTTGCATTGTCTGATGACATTCCAACACTATACACGTTTCTGAGCATAAGTTTGTCTATGTCTATGAGGTTTGGCGAAGGGACATCGCTTTGAATGAGCAAAACTTCTTCTCCGTTTCTTACAGCTGAAGTTTGGCGGTCTGTGTCGTCTCCGTTCCAGGAAACTGCTATGAGCATATTGGAGCTTCCGCTTTTTACACGTAAAATTCCCGTGTTGGCATCAAAAACATATTCTGTTCCGCTTTGCATTTCCACCAAAGGTATACCCGGGATTCTTTCGGCAGTAGTGCTTCCGGGTGGGTAATAAACGCCTACTGCGTTCTCTATTACTGCGCCTCTGTTGTTGTTTAGCGGGTTTCTTTTGTAAACTTTCAAGCCTGTTATAGGCCAGCGAGGCGGCAAGTTGCCTTTTATTCTCTCGTTTATATATGCAGTTCTCATGCGATGCGTTAAAAAATAGTATTTGTAGGCAGTGAATTGCTTGTCTTGAATTTGAAATTCCGTGCTTTCGTCTCTGCCTCTTATAGTGTAGCTCTCTTGGCTGCCTGCATCTTGAGATGCTATTGTGGTTAATCTCCAATTGCCGAATTTCATTTCTGCCTTTATGCCGAAAAGTCCTTGATGCTGTTCTGCATAACCTGTTAGCTCTGTGCCTGCCAAGCTAAGAGATGTGTTTCCGGCTTCCAGCCTTTGCAGAACATAGTCTTCAAATTCACCGGGCGTTGCCTCGGCATATACAATGCGAACCCTATTCCTTATGCCTAACCCGCCTTCTGTGTTGTTAACCTCAACCGTTATGTTGCGCCCAATTTTTCCCTGCACGGTGAAGCTTGGCACATAAGAAATAGACGGTGAGGGCCAAAGGCTGTTCTCCACGCTTCCGGGTGCATCGTCCAAGATACCAACACCGTGAAGGCGAATGTCCATTGTACCCTGCAGCAATAACTGCGGTCGGTCGAAACCAAAATCTTTCATCCAGTCGGGAATTTTCATTGGCAGTGAAATGTTGAACAGAGAACCTTCCTCCGGATCGTCTACGCCTCCGTTTCTCTGCCCAATAAGTGAATTTAGCCACAACCTGTTAAAGCCTATATTGAACATATCCATTGAGTAATCGGCAAGCTCAGTGTAATATGAATTCCAAAGCTGCAGAGTATCTCTAGCCATGTTATTTACAACTCCAGCTTGCACAACCGAGGAACGACTTTCAAAATCTATTCCGTGTTCATAAACTACAGGCGGTCTGCTTGCGTTTAACGGCGTACCTTCTGAAATTCCCTTTTTCGGCAGAAGTGCTTTAAGAGGTTCTGTTTGTTCGGGAATCGGTATGTATTGGACTGCAGATTTTTGCAGGGTATCGGAAGCGGCAAAGCAAAAACCCGCCCACAGCAACATTGCTACAAAGACTACCCTAAAAAACATTGGAATTAGAAATTAGAAAAAGAAGGGAGCTATATACATAACTTAAGCAGAATCTCAAACTCTGCATGAAATACTGCACAAAATAGCAGTCTTTTGGTTGATCTAAAGTTTGAAGGATTTGGGCAAAAATGTCCGCAAATAATAACTTGATGTAGCGGTCTATCACGGGGTTGAAGGCGTTTATTAGTTGGGTTATGGTTGTGCCTTCGGGGGGTTGCAGCTAGGCAGGTTGCCCCGTTAATGGGGCGAGTGGAGCATTTTTTCGAAATTTCACCCTGCCCCAAACTCAATATTAAAAGATACTGTTTTATCTTTTAAAGTTCGGACTGCATTTTCATAATTCCCTTCTGCATTGAATGAAGCAATTTTTATACCACCTACGAGTTTCAAAGATTGCATAGAGTCACTAGCTATAGAATACGATAGGGTATAACTTTTTACTTTATTGCTTCCTTTTCGTGCTTCAAGCAAATCTTTTAAAACTTCGTCGTTATCAAGCCGATTGTTAAATAAATATTTCTCTGCTTCTTCTATATTAGGATTAGGGTTCCCATTGAATGTAGAGCCTCTTTCTAGTGTTTGTCTCAGTTTTTCTTCACTTTCTTTGCTTGCACCGCCTTTTACTTCTACGATATTGTATCCAACTTGTCCGCCACCGCCACTATTAGTATTTTTTTGCTCGCCTTCTTCGTGCGTGATTTGAATTCTTGTTGCACCCAGTTTTTGGCAAAATCTGGCAAAAAGGTTATACTTTCGCAAAGCGTTAAAATTTATCAATTCTTCAGCATCTTTTGCGTCTCTATAAACGTTTAGATCATAAGGGCTTTGGACTAATATAGCTCCCTGCTCTATTAAATCTGCATCATCTAAAGATTTATATAACTCATTTTCATATATAGGTGAGTCTCTGTCAAATGGATATTTCAAAACAGTTATTTTTGAAGAATTTATCCATTCAGAATCAGATGAGTTAATTATATCCTCTTCATTTAACAAAACTATAACTCTGCGCTCTTTCGGATCTTCAGGCAAGGTGTGACGAATATGATTATTGTATCTATCAATATTGTCAGATATTCTCTTATCTTCCATAGCTGCATTTCTCTTATCTTCCTCTTTGCTTTCCTTATAATGAGTAGCTGCGGCTTTAATAGCTGCTACTGCAGGTCCATAACGTAAAGTATCGGTTAAAAATCCCATAAAATTTCTCCTTGCTCTTAAAGAGCAACCTCATGATGTTTGCTCGGGCTTTTGGAGCAGGGGTTTCCTACAAGAGCCTGAATATTAGGCTTTGTTATGCCGCAATATTTGCAAGCATACACGCTTTTTTCCGAGCCTTCGTAAAGCTCGTGCTTTCTGGAAGGACTCTTGGGGCAATTGTTTCCGACAAGTGACTGAACACTTGAGCTTTTGAGACCGCAACATTTGCAGTAATAATTAGGCATAATGCCTCCTTTTTTGAGGGGTTAAATTGAAATTGTCTGAATCTGAATTGGCCAAAATTATTTTCAGAATATTTTGCTTCAGGATATTGCACAATTCTGTTAATTCCAGAAATTCGGGCCAATTCTGATTCTGACAAAAAGAATGTCTGTTTATATAATTGTGTGTGTGTGTGTGTGTGTGTGTGTGTGTGTGTGTAGAAGTGAACGGGTGCAGCAACGCCAGCTTGCCGCTGTGTTGGCGATGACAAACTTTTTGGCACCATTCCGCTTTGCGTTGCTGCGTGTGCAATGGGGGTTGAAATTTAGGTTAGTCATACCCAATTCTCCAATTTTAAATCCCGCACTCTAGAAAATTCCTTTGTATTATTCGTTGCTAAAATTAAACCACGTGATTTCGCATGAGCTGCTATAAGGGTATCCAAAGGACCGATTATGCAATTCCTCTTTTTTAAATCCGTTTTTATAATGCCATATTCTTTAGCGGCAAGCTCATCAAAAGACTCAACATCTACTACTGATAAAAATTCCGACAAAGCAACTGCATTTTTCTCAGGATACATACTATTCGAAACCCCATGCTCCAATTCCGCTAGAGTCACAGAAGATATGGAAATTCCCGAAAGCCTATTTTCCTTAAATTTTTCAAGAATAGATTCGTATTTTCTTTTTATTGCATAAATGCAAATGTTAGTGTCAAGCATATACATTAAAATTCTTCCCTAGTTTCTTCTGCTCCCTGCTCTCGTCCATGCTCCATAAAATCGCTTGAAAACCTATTCAATCCGTTTAAAAATACTTCCCACTGCTTATCTTGCGGAACCAACAAAACTGCATTGCCAACCCTCCGTATATAAACAGAGCTTTCAGAAAAGCGAATATCTTCCGGCAGTGTAAGAACTTGCCTCTGTCCATTTGTCGCTATCTGTGCTAATTGCATATTCAACCTCTAGTTCTTAATATAGAAAAAGAACTAGCTCAGTTTAGCCTTTGCTTCCTGACGTTGAACTTCAAACACATATTGCGTTACTTGCTCCTGGATTTTCATAAGTTCGGCATCGGAAGGGCTGCCTTCAAAAGCCACGCTATGAACGAATTTTGTAGGGTCTTTCCTGAAAGAACCCGCCACACGAACGACTTTCACCATAACATCGGTTATTGCGCCATGCCCCGGAAGCTCGAAATTCAGTTTTAGAATAGCTCCTGTGGGCAGTTTGGTGGGGAGAGCCATGCCAAAGCCGCCACCGGACATATCAATTATTTTTGCAGTGAACACATCGCCTAAGTGCCCGCGTTCCATTTGAGCTACTTCTACAGGCAGGCTAACATCTACTCTCACCCAGTTTCTCTGCTGAACACGATTGAGCTTGGAAGAATGTGCTAAAACAAGTTCGCTGCCGTTATCGTTTATAACCTGCGTTTTAAATGTGTATTCGGCATCTCCTTGCCTAACAAAACTTATGCTGGCAATGTTTCCTTCGGGAATGACAGGCCCATCTAAGCGGTCTATAGACCAGTATTTTTCTCCTACACCCAATATGGTGCACATGCCTTTATGGCTTGCAGGCTCGGTTTCGGGTATTTGTATAAGGCATTTATCCCCAGTGCCGAATTGCCGGGTAGAAGTAAAAGCGATTTCTCTTGAAAGCGGTAAAAACCCTATTGAACGCCTTAATTCTCTTATGCTTTTGAGTTTTTCATCGGACATGGAAAAAATTTTTTCGTTTTTGTAGTAGTTTTCAAGAGTTGTTTCAAAAACATGCGGAGATTTAACCAGAGAATAAGGGTCTTGCATGTCTTTTGCTATATCGCTCAAAAGATATATTTCATTTGCGTTGAGTCTTAGGTGTTCAACATGGTCACGAAACTTTTTCCAGGCTAAATCCTGCAATTTTTTTCTCAATGAGTTTTCACGGTGAATTTCGTAGAACACAATAAGCGCAATTATCAAAGTAATTCCAAGACCTATAAGAAGAATTGTTGTAGTAGAGAATGACTTGCTCAAAGATTGGCTGAGAGCTTGGGAAAACTGTTCGTAAGATGTTACTACAGTATCTTTTACTGTTACGGCTTGGTTCATACAGGCGTATAATATAGTAAATTGGCATATTGGCGTTTACTAAATTCCTGTTTGTGTTTCATACTCTTATTTTAGCTGCCGGCCTTGGAACTCGTCTCAAACCTTTAACGGAACGAATAGCAAAGCCCTTGATTCCCATTGTTGATAATTCACCATTGGCAAGGCAGGCCCGGCTTGCAAAAACTTTAGGTTCTCAAAAAATTCATGCAAATGCGCATCATTTGGCGGAACAGGTGCAAGGCGTAGCGGTTACAATTGGCATAGACAGGGTTTGGGTAGAGCTGGAACTGCTAGGTACAGGCGGGCCTCTTCATAGAATGTTCAAAGAAGGAGAGCGTGGCGAACTTTTGGTTTTAAACGGAGATTGCGAACACAATTTGGATGTTGAACTGTTCTTAAAGCAAGCCAGAAACTCCGGTTGCACCTGTGCGCTTTTAGCAATCGACAACCCTAAGATAAACACGCTTTGCATAAGCAAAGAGAATATATTGTGCGGAATAAAAAACAAATTCGGCAACCCCGGCAACAGCAATGCAACATTCACGGGAATATCCTGGTATTCGGAAAAAGCCTGGGAAAAAATAAAAGAAAGCGAACGTGACATAAGAGATTTCTGGGAACACGAACCGCCGTTTGTTTTCGTTGCAAAAGGAGATTGGATTGACATAGGCAGCCCTGAAGGATTGATGAATGCCGTAAACTATCAACTGTCAACTCTCAACTCTCAACTTGAAATTGCAGGCTCCGCAGGTTCCGGCAGGCAGTATTTCAGAATGAAAGCGGCTGAACATTCGTTGATTTTACAGCAATCGCACGAAGGAGATTTGGATTTTGAGAGGTTTGTTCGCTATGGAAAACTGTTTGGAAGTTTAGGGCTTCCTACTCCGGAAATATATGCGGTTTCCGATAGCGAAAAGCGTGTTGTTATGCAGGACTTGGGTTCTGTTCGCCTTTGCGACGCTGAAAATCCCTTGCTGCATTACCCGTCTGTTTTGGAAAAGCTTATTGTTTGGCAAGAAGCAAGCGAGCGTGTTTTTGAGGCAGATTCCGAGCTTGCGAACAGAATTTTCAGCGAAAAGGATTATCTGTGGGAAACGTCTTATTTTGCGGAAAACTATTTGGGAACGGAAAATGTTTCCGCAGACTTAACCGCATTTTTTAAAGAACTGGCGCATAAGGCAAGCGCCCAGCAGAGAGTTTTGCTGCATAGAGATTTTCAGTCGCAAAACGTTATGCTTACCAAAGAGAACAAGCCCGTCTTTATAGATTTTCAAGGCGCAAGAAACGGTTCCGTTTATTACGATGTTGCATCTCTGTTGTGGGATCCTTATATGATGATTCCTGCCGAAACAGTTAAGCATTTGTTCACTCTTTGGCACAGCGCAAACCCTCTTTTGAAAAATGTTTCGTTTAGTGATGCATGGGAGAATTTTTTGATTGCAAGCATGCAGCGCCTTATGCAGGCTCTCGGCGCATATTGCTTTTTGAGCAAAAAGAAGGGAATAAAATCTTTTGAGCAATATATTGAGCCTGGCGCAAAAAGGCTCTCGGAAGTTTTGATTATAGCGGCGGATATTTCCGATTTCGGCAAAAAAATTTATAATTTACCCCTCAATGTCGAATTTTTTTCCAAACATAGCATCCATAGATATAGGAAGCAATAGCGTTATTCTTTTAGTAGCCAAAAAAGAAGGCGAAAACGTTAAGGCTCTTGTGCAGAAAGTTTCTGTTTGCAAACTTGGCGAAGATTCAATTGAAACTCTTTGCGAGATTTTAACAAGGTATAGAGGAATAGCACATTCGCTTGGGGCGCAAATAAAAGCCGTGGCTATGACAGAAGCAATGCGAAAAGCCGAAAATCAGGAAGAAATTCTGCAAGCGGTGGAACGTGTTGTTTGGATAAAGCCACGCATAATAACCGGAGAAGAAGAAGCAGAGCTTTCCTACAAGGCTGTTTCAAAAATTTACGGAGAAGACATTTTAACTGTGGACATAGGTGGTGGCTCAACCGAATTATCCAATGGGAAAAAGTTTTTGAGCATCCCGGTTGGCGCGCTTTATCTATACAGGAAAATGGGTGCAATGCCCGGCCCGGAATACAAAAAATGGGCAAAGGATTTTTTCAAGGAAATAAATTTTAAGCCCTATTCAAAAAGAGAATCTTATTTCGTGGGCGGAACCGCTGTTGCGCTTGGGATGCTGGCTTGCGAAATGCAAACCTATGATGCGGAGGCTCTGGAAGGGCGAAGCATTTTTGTCGCCGATATTGAACGGGTTATAATACACTTGAGCAACTTGTCCAAAGAACTCAGAAATGCCTTGCCCGGATTGGAACAGGGCAGGGGAGACATAATTATTTGCGGCCTTTACTGGATGCGCTCTCTTTGTGAAAAACTTAAAATAGATTCAATAAAAATCTCAACACTTGGGCTTAGGTTCGGGCTTTTGCATGACTAATCCCGTTAGCGAATGGGTTTTAAAAGCGTCTAACCTCAAAGACCCTCTTGTGGAAGCAGCAAGCGGAGATGCGTCAACAAATTGGCTGCTGCTAGCTTCTGCCTTGCAACAGGGAATAAATCTTTGCCAGTTGCAAAAGTTCATAACCGAGTTGCGGAAAAACATAAAGGATGTTGCAGAACTTCCTGCCCCAGCTGAAAGTTTAATTCGTGATGCGGTAATAAAATGCAAATTGGGAAACTGGAGCCTTGCTTCTGTTGTCGCAGGCATTGTTTGGAGTGTTGGGCGTTTTGCGCGTGCCAGAGAAAATCGACTGGATTTGTGGGCGGAAAAAACGTCTCCTGCCGATATTTGGCGCTCTTGCGGCGATATTTTTTATATGGGGAAAACGTCTGCTCTGCGCCCCAAGGCTCTTGGATTTTTATATAGAATCGGGAAGGGTAGCACGCTACCTGTTTCTGCGGGTGCGCGACGTTGGCTAATACGAGCGGAAATTTACGATGCCGAAGAAGACGGGCGTGAAAAATTGAGAAAGGCAAATTCTCTTTACAAAGAACTGTATCCGAAAAAACCGGCTCTTGCCTGCCATGCCCTGCAATTTTTCGCAGAACCGCTGGATGAAAATAACTATTTTTGCCAGAGGATATTCCCATGCAGTTTATGTCCGGTATCAAATTATTGCCGCTCGCATTCATAGCGATTTTTTCAGCTTGCGCCGTAGAAGACCCAAGCATTGCGGAATTTAATTTGCAAAAAATTCATTTGGCAAAACGGGAACATGCTTCGGGTTCTGAAGAACTGATTTTCCCTTTTGAAACAAATTTCAGCAAGCCGGAACATCACGCAGACAAACAGGCAAACTTGTTTTATGCTATGAAAAATGGCGATACGATTAAGGTTTCTATTTGCGAGTTTGAAAACGTGGTGCTTGCAAAGGCTTTTTTTTATAACTCCGACAGCATCTCGGAAAAAAGCGAATATTTAATAGACGGAGAACACAAAAGGTTTTTAATATGGGGCAGGCGGGTTTTTATTTTTTCATACACATTTTCAATTTCGGAAAATTCTGCGTTTTTGGATTCTCTTGTATTTTTCACAAAACGTTTTCCGGCTAGTGCCGCCGATGCAGACATGGGATTTCAAAGCTTCAGCTTAAAGAACAGCCACGCCGATAACGATATTTCCGTGCAAAGAGAGTATTTTCTCGGAGTTGAAGTGCCGTTCAGCATGCTGGTGCGGCGTTATGACGATGGAGTTTTTTCCTGGTTTTGCGCTCGCAGTTTCGGCAAGGTTTCCGAGAAAGATTGGGGAACTTTTGAAGCCGAAAGGAAAAAAAATTTTTATTATGCAGACAGCACGGTTCTTATAAACAGACTCCAAAACGGAATAGTAGTGGCCGTTTACGGTGACTTGACCAAAGAACGAATGCTTAACATTTTCACCGAATTCACAAAGCTGGTAAAACAATGAATTTTTCCATAGAAACCATTGATATTTGGATGAGCAAGCGCCATTTGCCTGTTAGAGTAGTTTACGACAGCATTAGGATATTTTTGCTTGAGCATTGCACAATACGTGCTACGGCACTTGCCTACACATCGCTTTTGGCGGCGGTTCCGCTTATGATTTTGCTTACGTCCATAAGCCTTTCGCTTGGCGTAGGAGACTTGTTTATAAACCATTTGCCGGTTCTTTTGCCGGAAATGCTGGAAAAAGTAACGCCCTACATAGAATGGGCTTTGCATTTGTTTGCGCCCGGAGGCGATGTTGAATTAAGCGCATTGACAAATGTGATTTTGGATAGCATTATGCCGTTTTTGGTTAAGGCTCAGGAAATTCGCCTTGGTTCTTTGGGGCTTATAGGCGGCATTGGTTTGCTGGTTACGTTTATACTTGCCATAGATGCCATAGAAACGAATATGAACATTATTTGGAGAGTTAATGAAGCTCGTGGTTATGGGCAGAAACTGGCCATATTCATTCCATTTTTGCTTTTGTTTGCGGGAGGCATTGGCATATTCAGCATGTTTTTGCGCAATATGCGCGATATTTTGGAAAGCATTTTGGTTGAAAGCTTGCCGTTTGGAAAATTCGGTGAGCTGCTTGTGAATTTGAGCATTCCATCGGTTTTGATGGTTTTGGTGTTGATTGGTTTATGGCTTTTGTATTGCTATATGCCTTATGTTCCGGAAAAATGCGGTTTTTGGAAAGCTGCGTATTCAAAAACAAAAAAGCGGTGGCTTTCCGCAATTATTTCCGCTGTTTTCACGTTTGTAGCCGTGGGGCTTTTTGGGACTGCGATGGTGTTTTTGCAGGCAAGCATGTTTGCAAAATGGTCGCTTTTCTACGGTTCTTTGGCATTTTTCCCTATGCTTATGTTTTTGCTGTTTGGCTTTTGGTGCATAGTTCTTTTTGGAAATGTTCTTTGCTGGCGCATAACGGAAAGGCTTCAGCCGCCGGAATACTTTCTGGAAAGAATAACGGATTTAACCAAGCATTGAGAAATTTATCTATATTACTCAAAATATCTAGAATAGGAGGCTTGCAATGGCTGAAACATCTCAAAAGTCCGGTAGTTTTTTAAGTGACGAAACTGTTATCGCTTTGGTTAAGCAAAAGCATGTTAATCCTGTATTTTTTGCTGCTATAGATTGCAATTGGGGCCCTCCGGTTTCCGGTAGAGCAGACGCAGACTATTTTAACCTGTGGGTGGCGGTGCAATATTTCGATGAGCAAGACAAGGTCTTTTTGCAAGGTGCGCGTTTTGACGATTGGAGTGTGGAACACGAAATGAAGCTTATGGCGCACGCAGATAAAATCGGCATTTACCAAGTGTCTTTGCACGATGCATACACTTTCCCGAATGAATTTGTTGTTCGCTTAAACAAGGCAGACGGAGGAGTTTTTTACGATAACAATAGCGGAAATAACTTCCGTTTAGAGCCTTATAGAGGGCATTATATATCTGCCGTGCAGAGTGGTAGCGTAATATTCTCTCTTGACAATATTACTCCTGTGAAACTTTTCCGTGCGGATGTTTAACTAGACATCGATACCCTGAACCCCATACCTAAGCAGCTAGCGTTGCTGCCGGATTTACTATATTATGAGCTGCATTGAAGTTTTGTTGAGCACAACTGATTTCTATGCTTAATTTAGAATGGAGAATGTTATGAAAACTCTAAAAACGTCCGTTATAGCAGCAAGTTTGGCTTTTTCAATGGCTTATGCTAGCTCTCTCTCTAAGGATTGCATGGAAGAATTTACAAAGCTTCCGGAAACGAAAGACGATTTTAATATGGCAACATTTATGAAAAACTTACCGCCAGAAGTAATAAAAGTAAAAGCACAGTTAAAGTTACCTCTTGGCAAGCCTGCAGATAACAAAATGACAGATATAGGCATAACAGTAGGATGCCTAAAACAATTTCCCGAGTCTGTTGGCGCAATTGCGCCTATGCTTAAGGATTTAAGCTTAGAAATGACAAAGAACAAGGCGGCAAGCAAATTCGGCATAGCGGAAAATAAATCCGGTGTAGCGGAAAATAGCAGAGTTGATACCAAATCGGTTTTTCAAAATTCATTTGCAAATGCGAATGCACCCACAACTGCAACTGTCAATCGCATGGATGTTATATATATGCGAGATGGGCAAGAAGTAAAAGATGCTGTTGTTATTGAAATAGGTATTGATGAAGTGAAATATAAAGTAAAAACGAGGACGGCTGTATATATTGTAAAAAAATCAAATGTATCTTCTATTTTACATGTCGATGGCGCAAAAGATTTTTTTTGCAATGGAAACGCATACAATTCCGAAACGCATTTTTGCCACACAGATAACAAAACATATTCTTGCGGCAATAAACCTTACAATCCGGCAACGCAATCTTGCTATAATAACAATCAGATTTTTAATAAATGTGGTGACAAAGACTACAACCCTTTAACGCATTTCTGCCACACAGACAACAAAACATATTCCTGCGGCAATAAACCTTATAATCCGGCAACGCATTTATGCCACGCAAACAACGCATATTCATGCGATGGCAAACCTTACAATCCGGAAATGCAATTTTGCGACATATACGGTCAAATGCATTCGTGCGGCAATAAACCCTACAATCCTTTTACACATTTTTGCCATACAGATGCCAGCACATATTCTTGCGGCAATAAACCTTACAATCCGGCAACGCAATTCTGTTACAATAACAATCAGGTTTTTGATAAATGCAGCGGAAATGACTATGACCCTTTAACTCAATATTGCCCTAAAATTTGCGGAGATAAACCTTATAACCCGGCAACGCACATTTGCGATTTAAGAGGCTTAATAATCAAGCGATAACCTTTATTGTATTATAATTATCCGTCTCTACGGCTTGACAAAAAAGTTTTTTTTAATTATATTTGTATGCATGATAAAAGAGAGTGAGCTTTAGGGACCAGCTTGACCGAAGCATTACTCCATCTAAATATTTCGTCTTGGTTGGTTTCAAGCGTAAAATAGAAAATTTTTCTATATTCCCTTAAATATGAAACACACTTATATTCTCTTGCCAACAGCAAATGATGTTCCTCTTGCTAACGTAGCAGATGGCATTTTAGAAACATTGAGCAATAAAGGCTTAAAAGTTGCAAAATTCATTCCTTTTGGCGAAGGTGGTGTGCCTTTTACGGAAATTAGAAACTCTTTAATATCCGGCAGCGAGCAAGTGGTTATGGAGCTTTTAGTAGATAAGTTCCTGAGAGTGTCTGCAAAACATGATATTGTTATAGTCGAAGGCATTTCATCGCCCGATATTTTTTACAAAAAAGAACTTCATAAAATGCTCACTTCCGCAATGGATGTAGGCGTTATTCTGGTTGCAAGCGCAGGGAATAAAACATTAGACGATTTAATGTGCGAAATTTCCGTAGAAGAACGTTTTCACAAAAACGCCAATGCTTTTATGACAGGCTGCGTGTTTTTAAATGTTTCCGAAAGCAGCGAAACCGAACTCAGAAACGTGTGTAAAAACAGAGACTTGCCTACAATAGCCTTTGTTCACGGCGGAGAAAAACCTTGCAAGGAATCTGTTATGGCCGGGGTTGAAGAAGAGCCTTGGGAACACATATTGAAAGTAAAGCGTGAACACAGAATGAGCCCTCTGGAATTCAGAAACTTTTTAATTAAAAAAGCACAAAAATATAAAGCGAGAATAGTTTTGCCCGAAGGCTCCGAGCCGAGAACCGTGCGTGCTGCCATATTGGTGTTCCAAAGGCAAATAGCCATCCCCATACTTTTGGCAAAACGCGCAGATGTTGAAAAAACCGCCGCCTTGCTTTGCATGAGCTTGCCCGCCGACCTTGAGATTATAGATCCCGATAACATAGCCACAAAATATGTATCAAAACTTACAGAACTTCGCAAATCAAAAGGCTTAACTGAAGAAGAAGCAAAAAAAATGCTGCAAGACAGCGTTTGGGTTGGAACCATGATGGTGAAAACAGGCGATGCAGACGGCCTTGTAAGCGGAGCTATTCACTCCACCGCAGACACTGTTCGCCCGGCTCTAATGATAATAAAGCCTCATGCCGAAACATCAATTATCAGCTCGGTGTTTTTTATGTGCATGCCAACGCAGGTGCTTGTTTACGGAGACTGTGCAATAAACCCAAATCCAACCGCAGACGAGCTGGCAGAGATAGCTATCCAGTGCGCAGACACAGCACTTGATTTCGGCATTACGCCACGAGTTGCAATGCTAAGCTATAGCACCGGCGAAAGCGGTAAAGGCGAAGACGTAAATAAGGTAAAAGAAGCTACCGCAAAAGTCAAGAAACTTCGCCCAGACATTGAAATAGACGGCCCCATGCAATACGATGCTGCAATAATGGAATCTGTTGCGCATACCAAAGCTCCGAACAGCCAGGTAGCAGGCAGAGCCACCGTGTTTGTGTTCCCGGATTTAAACACCGGAAACACAACTTACAAAGCAGTTCAGCGTAGCGCAAACATAGTTAGCATAGGCCCCATGCTTCAGGGCCTCGACAAACCTGTAAACGATTTGTCTCGGGGTGCTCTTGTTGACGACATTGTCTATACAATCGCCATAACTGCAGTGCAAGCAGGAATGAGAAAAAGTTGATATAATTTTCTATATTCAAAATACAAGATTTTTCTGGAGAAAACAATATGTTAGCAAAACACATATCTTTTTTAGCGGTACTTGCAGTTTGCGCTTTTGCTCAAGCTCCCACAGCACCAGCCGCCGCGCCACATGCACCGGCAGCAGCTCCCGCCGCCGCACCGGCTCCCGCTACGCCACATGCTCCGGCAGTTGCGCCACACGCACCTGTTGCAGCACCAGCAGTGTCAGCTCCGGTAGCGGCACCACATGCTCCGGCAGCAGCACACGCCGCAGAAGCTACTGCTCCTGTTGCAACAGAAGGGCATCCGCAAGAGGCAGCTCCTGTAGCTGAACAAGCACCGGTTGCTGAAACTGCTCCGGCAACCGAACAAACGGCTGAGCCTGCGGCTACTGCAACTAATACCAACAATATCAATATAACAGTTACTCAAACTCAAGACCAAACGCAAACGCAGGTAGCTGCTCAGGCCGCACCGCCAGCAAAAGAATCTCTTATAGAAAACCCCGTAGAATTCGCAATTGTAACTGCAATTTTTATAGCTACAGTTTTATTGATTGCTTTAACCGGTAACTAATAACTAAAGGATTTTTATGAGCTTAGAATACAAAATAGCGAACATTTCTCTTGCCGATTGGGGCAGAAAGGAAATTGAACTTGCAGAAACCGAAATGCCGGGCCTAATGGCTCTGCGCAAAGAATACAAAGGCAAGTCACCATTAAAAGGTGCTCGAATAATGGGCAGCCTTCACATGACAATTCAAACAGCGGTTCTAATAGAAACGCTCGTTGAGCTTGGGGCAGATGTTCGGTGGGTTAGCTGCAACATATTCAGCACTCAAGACCATGCCGCTGCCGCAATTGTTGTTGGCAAAAAAGGCACTCCAAAAAATCCCGCCGGCATTAGCGTTTTCGCTTGGAAAGGCGAATCTTTGGAAGATTATTGGGAATGCACCAAAAAAGCAATGGAATTTCCAAACGGCAAAGTTCCAAACCTCATTCTAGACGATGGCGGCGATGCTACAATGCTTGTTGTTCGTGGTTCTCAGTTTGAAGACGCAGGCAAAGTTCCGGCGTTTAACCCAAAAACCGACAGCGAAGAATGGGGCGTCTTTTTAGCTCTTTGCAAAAAAACTTATGCAAAAAATCAGAAACACTGGTCAAAAATTCGCAATGAAATAAAAGGCGTTTCCGAAGAAACTACAACAGGCGTTCATCGCTTGTATGAAATGTCAAAAAAACGTGAATTGCCGTTCCCGGCTATAAACGTAAACGACTCTGTTACCAAGTCAAAGTTCGATAACCTTTACGGTTGCCGCCACTCCCTTATAGACGGCTTTAACCGTGCAACCGATGTTATGATTGCCGGCAAAATAGCTGTTGTTTGCGGTTACGGTGATGTTGGCAAGGGTTGTGCGCAGAGCCTCAAAGGCCAAGGCGCACGTGTTATAATAACCGAAATAGACCCTATATGCGCACTGCAAGCAAGCATGGAAGGCTACGAAGTTCGCCGCTTGGAAAGCGTTGTTAGCATTGCGGATTTATTTGTAACCACCACTGGCAACACGAATATCATTTTAGCCAAGCACATGGAAAAAATGAAAAACCGTGCTGTGGTCGGAAACATTGGGCATTTTGATAACGAAATAGATATGGCAGGTTTAAAGAAAATCAAGGGCATCAAAAGGAGGAACATAAAACCTCAATACGATGAATGGATTTTCAAAGACGGTCATAGCGTTTTGGTTTTGGCAGAAGGCCGCTTGTTGAATTTGGGTTGCGCAACAGGGCATCCGAGTTTTGTTATGAGCGCAAGCTTTACCAACCAAACTATTGCTCAAATAGATTTGTGGTTAAACGCACAAGGCAAAAAAACCGTTAGCGGTTCAAAATACGAAAGCGGAAAAGTTTATACTCTGCCGAAAATTTTGGACGAAAAAGTAGCTCGCTTGCATTTGGAAAAACTTGGCGTTGAACTCACTAAGCTTACCAAAGAACAAGCCGATTACATAGGCGTTTCGGTAGAAGGCCCATACAAAGCCGAAAATTACAGATATTAATCGTCTTCGTCTCCGCCCCCGCTGGGGCTGGAGAGCGAAAGCACAGCTAAAAATGCTTTTTGCGGAACTTCAACCGCACCAATGTTTTTCATTCGCTTTTTACCTTCTTTTTGCTTTTCCAGCAATTTGCGTTTGCGAGTTATGTCGCCGCCGTAGCATTTGGCAAGCACATCTTTGCGAACCGCTTTAACGGTTGTGCGGCTTATTATTTTGCCGCCAATAGCACCCTGAATTGCAACATCGAATTGCTGGCGAGGTATTAAGTCTTTTAGGCGAGCGCATATTGCCTGCGCATATTGCTGCGCTCTTTCTCTATGTATAATCACCGAAAATGCGTCAACCGGATCGCCGTTTAAAAGAATGTCCAATTTGACTAACGGGTTTTCTTTGTACCCGGCATGATCGTAATCGAGGCCGGCATAGCCACGACTCACGGATTTTAAGCGGTCGTAAAAATCGAACATAACCTCTGCCAAGGGTAGCTCATAACGCAGAATAACCTTGTTTTCATCGAGGTATTCCATTGTTTCAAAAGTTCCTCGCTTTTCTTCTGCAAGCTGCATAAGTGCGCCTATGTAATCTTTCGGCGTGAAAATTTGAGCTTTTATATAAGGCTCTTTTATGTGGTCGTAGCGGCTTGCGTCCGGGAGTTTGCTTGGGCTTTCTATGGGAATCATTTCGCCGCTTGTCATAAACACACGGTATTCCACGTTGGGAACGGTAGTGATTATATCAACATTGAATTCTCTGTCCAGCCTTTCCTGCACAATTTCCATGTGCAAAAGCCCAAGGAACCCCGTGCGGAATCCAAAACCAAGCGCACCGGAACTTTCAGGTTCCCAAACAAGCGCAGAGTCGTTTAACTTGAGTTTTTCCAATGCTTCACGCAAATTTTTATAGTCTTCCGGGTTTATAGGGTAAATGCCGCTGAATATCATGGGTTTCACTTCTTTGTAGCCGGCAAGCGGTTCTGTTGCCGGGTTTGCGGAGTCTGTTAGAGTGTCACCTATTTTCACATCGGAGAGGGTTTTTATGTTCGCCAAAACATAGCCTACCATGCCGGCATTAAGCATGGGGCGAGCATCGCGCTTCATTGCAAAAGTGCCAACCTCGGTTACCATATATTCGCCACCGGTTTTCATCATTTTTATTTTTGTGCCGGCTTTTAGGCTTCCTTCCATAATGCGAATATAGCTTATAACGCCTCTGTAAGAATCGTAAACGGAATCGAATATAAGGGCTTTAAGCGGAGCTTCGGAACTGCCTTTTGGCGGAGGAACTTCATCTACAATTCGCTCCAGAACTTCGCTTATGTTTAATCCGGCCTTTGCGCTTATGCGTGGGATTTTATCCGGGTCGTAGCCGAGCAGTTCGCCAATAGTATGAGCCACAGCATCCGGGTTTGCGCCGGGCAAGTCTATTTTGTTTATTACAGGTATTATGGTTAAATCGTTGTCAATTGCCAAATACAGGTTTGAAAGCGTTTGCGCTTCTATGCCCTGCGAGGCATCTACAACCAGAATGGCTCCTTCGCAGGCTGCAAGAGAGCGGCTTACTTCGTAAGTGAAATCAACGTGGCCCGGAGTGTCTATCATATTCAGCAGGTATTCTTTGCCGCCCCGTTCATAAACCATTCTTATGGCATGGGCTTTTATGGTTATGCCTCGTTCCCGCTCTAAGTCCATATCGTCTAATAGCTGGTCCATCATTTCATTTTTTGCCACCGTATTTGTAAATTCAATAAGGCGATCGGCAAGTGTGCTCTTGCCGTGGTCTATATGCGCTATTATGCTAAAATTGCGAATGTTGTCTGTTTGCATGCAATGGGAATTTAGTAAAATGGGTTACTCCCATTCTATAGTTGCTGGCGGTTTGTTGGTGATGTCGTAAAATAAAGCGCCTGCGCCGGCTTCTTTTAGCTTTGGCCACAACGAGTTTTTAAGCAAATTCCGGTCTATTTTCGCAAAATTAGCGGTCATGGCTTCGGCACTGTTTACAGGGCGCATAACCACGCAGGGTTTATTTGCTATTTTTAGCGGCAACAACACTACGGGCATTTGCCAAATTTTATCGTAAAGATTGTTTTCCTGCAAAAAGTTGAGACATATATCATCGAAAACTCTCAGAGCATCTAGGGCTTCTTTTGTGCAATATTGTTTTGATATTATAGCAGACTCTTCTGCAATGCGGCCAATTAGCAGAACAACTCGGTTAATCCCGGCCAAACGATTTATTAAAGCAGTGCTTTGTTTTTCCAAGTCTTCCCACGGCAATTCGCTGTCTATTAGCAAAGGCTGCGCATAAGTTCTTGCGTCTCCCTGCACTCCCACGCTTTTTATGGGAAGCAGCTCGCCCTCGCTTAATCCGGGTATTTCGCTCAAAATTTCGCTGCTAACATTTCCATCGCCGCACAACAAGCGCACGCCAAGACCAGGCCCTGGGAACGGATGCCGCCATATAAGCTCTTTTGGAATGCCTATTTCTTCGCCTAACATCCGCACTTCGTCTTTATACAAATCTGCCAAAGGCTCCAAAAGCAAACCCTTTTCCTGCAATTCCAAAACGCCTTCCACCCGATTATGGTGGGTTTTTATTAAATCGGCGTTTTGCGTGCCTCCGCTCTCTATTGTGTCGGGATAAATAGTGCCCTGGGCAATCATCCATTCTTCTTCGTGCATGGAAAGCCTTAGCATTTCGTGGTCTTTCACCCAAAGAAATGTTTCGCCTATTATCTTTCGCTTTTCTTCCGGGTCTGAAACGCCGCTTAAAGCAGATATGAAATCTTCGCTTGCATCGTACAGGTGCAGGTTTTCCATTCCTTCTTTATGCAGAAAATCAAAAACCAGCTTGCTTTCGTTCAAGCGCATCATTCCGTTGTCTATATGCAAGCCTAAAACTCTTTCGCTGCCTAAAATCCTGTTCAAAAGCACGAATGCCACCGTAGAATCAACACCTCCGGAAACCAGCAGGAACACCTTTTTTTCGCCAACGCTCGCTAAAATTTTTTCGCTTATCTGCGGCAAGTAGCTCTTTAGGCTCCAGGATTTTTCACAATCGCATATATTCAAGGCAAAGTTTTCCAAAAGCGTGTCGCCATATTCCGAGTGCTTAACTTCGGGGTGAAACTGTATTCCGTAAATTTTTCTTTTGGAGTTTTCAACAGCGGCAAATTCGCAGTCTTCGGTTCCCGCTATTGCGGCAAACCCGGGCGGCAGCTTTGAAACATGGTCTCCGTGGCTCATCCAGGCACGGCTTTCCGCCGGTATGTTTTTCAGCAACAGGCTATCGCTCGCTGTTATTTGCAAATTTGAAATTCCGTATTCCTTAACTTCTCCGGGGCTAACTTCGCCGCCCAAGCAATGCGCTATAAGCTGATGCCCGTAGCAAATTCCAAGAAACGGGACATCCATATTCAAAATGTCGTTGTTAAATTCGGGGGCGTTTTGCGTGTAAACGCTCATAGGGCCGCCGCTAAAAATAATGCCTTTAACGCTGTTTAAATGCTCTACAGGCGAATTCGGTGAAAAAATGCGTGTGAAAACTCCGAGCTTTCTGATTCTGTTTGCTATTAAATGAGCATATTGTCCACCAAAATCCAAAACTGCAATGGTGTCCATTTCAATGGTGTCCATTTTGCTTATACCATCCCATTTTCAACAACAAACAAATGACAAGGCTCTTTTTCCGGATCTAATTCAATATAGTTCCTGGAGCCACGCCACAAAAAGCTTTGCCCGGATAGCAAATCCGTAACGGTGTAACCTTGGCCGTCTGAAAGCCCAAGTTCTGCCAGGTTTAAATGCACAAAGGAGTTTTCTGTTTTTTTCACATTCAGATTCGCAATGCAAAGCACTGTGTTTCCGTTTTTAAAATCTCTTTTGCTATAAACCATTATGTTTGTATTTTCCGCATAGTGGAAACGCAGGTTATCGTATTCCTGAAGCGCAGTTTGCTGCTTGCGAGCAAAATTCACTTTGCGCAAAAACTCTTTTATGTTAACAGGGCAGTTCCAGTTGTGCACCTTGTATTGATATTTTTCGCTGTTGTAAAGTTCTTCTTTATTCGGATTTTTTTCGTTTTCGCAAAGCTCATAGCCGTTATACATACCTACCAAACTGGAGAGTGTAGCTGCTAAAAAGTAACGCAGTTTGAATATAGCCGGGCCTTGACTTGCAAAATAATCCGGGAAAATATCGGGTGTTGTCGGGAATAAAATTCCACGCATATATTCGGTAACGGGCTTGGTTGTTAATTCTTTTAAATAATCTTCCAATTCCCATTTTTCCGTGCGCCAGGAAAAATATGTGTAGCTCATATCAAAGCCTACTTTTCCGAGCCGCTTCATCATTTTCGGGCGAGTGAATGCCTCTGCCAATAGCACCAGCTCTGGGCGCTCTTCTTTGATGCCACGAATGAGCCATTCCCAGAACGGGAAAGGTTTTGTGTGCGGGTTGTCTATGCGGAAAATTTCAAAGCCTTTATCTGCCCAAAAGAGAATTATCTTTTTGATTTCGTTCCATAATTCCTGGTAGTTTTCGTTGTAGTAATCAAAGGGGTAAATGTCTTCATATTTCTTGGGTGGGTTTTCGGCGAATTTAATTGATCCATCCGGTTCGTGGAAAAACCATTCCGGATGCTGTTTTACATAAGGATGGTCGGGGCTGCAATTCAAAGCCAAGTCTAAAACGAGTTTTAAGCCTTTCTGTTTGCAGGCATCGGCGAATTTTTGAAATTCTTCCATTGTGCCGAGTTCGGGATCAACCTCAAAATGCCCGCCGTGTTTGTTGCCAACGGCATAAGGGCAGCCCGGCTCGCCGTGCTTTGCTTTGAGCGAATTGTTTGCGCCTTTGCGGTTTGTTTCGCCAATTGGGTGGAAAGGCACTAGGTAAACAGCATCGAATCCGAGCGAGACAATATAGTCGAGGCGGTTTGCGCAATCGGCCCAGGTTGCGGATTTGTGTGGGTTTTTGCCCTGGCTTTTTGGCCACATTTCATACCAAGTGCCAAGCCTTGAGCATAAAGGATCAACACGAACTTCGAAAATTTCGCTTTCTGTGGGAACATCTTCGGGTTCTACTGTCCAGGCAACTATTTTATATTGATAATAACCAAGTTTTTTAACGGTAAACGAGCCTTCCCATAAATCGTTGTCTAGGGGTTTCATAGAAATGCGTTCCCATTTTTTTTGTGAGGAATGCTTGAAATCTATGGCTGCATCGAATTTTTCGTGGCTGTGCCTAAAAATATCTGCGTGAATTGTTACCGAGTCCCCAGGCTCTCTATGAACTGCATATTTACCACGGTCAACCAGCGGAGAAAGGACCTCTATAACCAGATTGTCTTTTTTGGTAGGAAAGTTTATTGACATAGGGAGTAATATAGTAAATGCTGAAGAAACGCTTCCTTTATATTCTTTGCCGCAACTATGCCCGAACTCACAGCTATTCCGTGAACCCCAAGCGATAGTATTTTCGGAATATCTGCCGGGGTTATGCCGCCTATTGCTATTATAGGCGTGTTTAGATGCAAATTAGTGACTTTTTTTACACCACTTTCACCAAGGACTTTGCTCAGGTTCTCTTTCGTTGAGGTAGCTCTAAAAGGCCCTAAACCTATGTAATCGCAACCTTCGGCTTCACGTTGCGCAGCCTGTTCAGGAGTGTTTGCCGTGCCGCCTATTATTGCTTGCTTGCCTAAAATTTTCCGGGCATCGGGTGGGGAAGTGTCTGATAGCCCAAGATGGACTCCACTTGCTCCGCTTTCCAGAGCTATGTGCGGAGAGTCATTAATTATAATGGTGGCTTTGTAGTTTTGGGCAAGCCGGACAGCTTCTTTTGCAACCTGCAGTTTATCTTTTTCGCTTCCGTTTTTTTGGCGAATTTGAATCCAGTTTGCACCGGCATCCAAAAGCTGCCGCACCTGTTCCAAGTGACTAAACGGCGCACAATCCCAAGTTAGGCAATGAATAATGTTTGGACTATGAATTTGCATATTAGCGCCAAAATTTACCTAATAGGCCTTTTCCGTTTTTGAAAAAACTTTGCATAGACTCTTGAGACAAGCGAATAGATTTTTCTAAGCTGTTATATTTAGCGAAGTTAGCGAGAATAAGCGCAGACAGTGTGCAGCCGCTGCCGTGTTTTTCTACGCCTTTTATGCGTTTGAATTTGAATCTTATTGGGGCAGGGGAGTTTGGCAAAAAGAGCAGGTCTTCATTTTTATGGGAATGCCCGCCTTTAACAAGAACGGCAGTTTTGGCAGAGCCGCTTTCTATCCCCAAAAAGATTGCTTCCGGCAAATTTGGCGTTATAAGGTTTGCGTAAGTGAATAGTTTTTGCCAACTTAGAGCGTTTTTCTTGTGAAATTCAAAGCCTGCGCTGGCTTTTAAAATTGGGTCCCATATTATAAAAGCCTTTGGGAATTTCCTGCGCAACCATTTAAAGATTTTTCCTAAGATTTGAGGGTTTTCCACAAGGCCTATTTTTATGTAGTTAAAATTCCTAACTTTAGAAAGTATATGCAGTTGCGATTTTATTTGCTCCCAAGCAACCCAGTTTGGTTTTTCAAAAAATTCCTCATTCTGAATAGTCAAAGCCGTGCAAACCGCCTGTCCAAAAACTTCACAAAGCTCAAAGGCTTTTATGTCTGCCAAAACTCCAGCGCCTGCGCTGGGGTCAAAACCTGCTATAGTCAAAGCAAAGGAAGGATTTGAAATATTTCTAGTTAACATAATGCCCATTATCAGCGAAATATTAGTGGGATTCCGGAGGGGAGCTACAGCGCATTGTTCTTTGCTCTGCTGAATACGTCACCCAGCAAGTCGCCTACCGAATCGGTTATAAAGCCGCCCACTGATGAAATAGTTCCCCAAGGATCTGCTCTTAGGCTGGTTTCTTGCTTGCCAACCATTTTAAACAAGCCGGTCAGGGCTTCGCCTGTTGCATATTCAGCCAAGGCTTGGGAAATATCTGCAGGCAAGGCTTCGTAAGGCAAATCAGGCAAAGAAGAGCTTCCAAGAGCATTATTCATTAAACCGTTTGAAGAACCTGATTTAAGTTGGCTGGCATAACTTGAATATTTAGTTGCAACAGAATTGTAATTTGAAGCAAGAGGTTTCCAGAATTTATTTGGGTTTAACAAGTCCAAAGGTTCTTTTATAATTGGCGCAAATGCAACCTGTAGATTGCTGTAAGTTGTTTTATTTAAATAAGTTGTAGCGGCCACTGAATCTCCCATCAACAGTCCTCTTGCATCGTTGAAAGACATTCCGAATATGGAATTCTTAAACACATCAACTGCCCCTGGCGCAGCCTTTTCGGCTCCCCTGTTCAATGCAACTTTTATAGAATCTCCATATTTGCCTAAACTAAATAATGAACCGAGTTCCGGAATTGTAGCTGTTAAAATTGTTTGTGCAGAAGGCGACAAACTGTTTATAGCGCCTGTAAACGAATTTATCCTTTTAAGCACATCATTAACCGTATCCGGCACGGCTATTTCTACCAGCTTGTTCCCCAAATAACCTTTTAGGCACTCCCCTTTTGAAACATCCTCTAAAGGACAACTGCTATCCCCTAAGTTGTTTGCTGCGGTTTTGCTGCCCAAAACGAGAGCTTCCTGCAAAGCTTTAGCCATTTTTGTTTCTGTAATAACAGACGAATCTTCTCCTAAAATATCATTCAAACCGCAAGAAAACAGGCTAAATGAAGATATTATAGTAAAAAAGCAAATAAAGAGAAATTTCTGCATGACTTTAATATACAAATTTCTATATTACAGCCCCCTATGAAAAACAAACAATTGCCCATAAGCGAATTTTTAAAGCGTGCGCCAGGTTCATTTTTGAGCCGCTTGCGTTCGAAATTCACTAAAAAAAGCGGACTTGTGCAAAACTCAAAAATACACAATGAGTTGTGCGAGGAGATTTTAAAACCGGAAAGGCTCAAAAACTGGAAAGCTCAGAGGTCAGAATGGGAAAAACAAGTGCTTGGGCTTGTTTATGCCTCCGGCTCAAGAGGGCTGCACCTGCTGGAGCTGGAAAGCAATTTGGATATAGATATGAAATCCTTAAAAGCATTCTTGAATGAAACTGTGAGCGAAATGTTTATGTGGCATGCGAAATGCAAAAATTCTTTCGTATATTACGGCTTTAGCGACTTTGAAGATGCTTTTTTAGATGCCTTGGTGAAAAAAGAAACAGAGCCGGAACAACTAGCTCCGATCTCAAATGATAGAAAAGCGGAGTTGCACCTTGTATTTCTTTTATCCAAAATACAGCTAAAGAAAATTTCTATAAAAAAAGATAACTCAATAAGCCGCATTTCAAAAAAATACATAACTGAAATATTCAGCAATAACAAAAATTCGGAAAGCAAAATAATAGACGATGAAATAAACCTGTTGTTCTCATTTCTTATTTCGGAAAAATGGATTTCAAAAGACTTGGAAAACAATTGCCTTATGCTACGCCCGGAAATATTTGATTTTTTATGGAAAAACGGGTTCAGGCTTTTTTCCGAATTGATATTCTGGTGGGAGCAAGAGAGGTTCCATAGCCAGGGAAATTTGCTTAAGCTGCTCAAATTTTTTGAAAAACCAATAGATGCTGTGTGTGCTGCACGGCTTTTTTGGCCCTATGATACCCATTCAAGGCTGCAAAAAGGCAAATCGGCCATAACCTGGGCTTCCCTGCCTAGGCCGCTCAAAGAAGCCTGGATTTTGGGAATTGTAAAAATGCAAGAGAAGAAACACATATTGACATTCTCGCTTTCGGAATTCGGAGAAACTATTTTCTTTGCAAAGCAGCCAAAACAAAATATTTCAGAACCCATTGTATCGAGCAGTTCCAATTTCGAATGGCTTTTATCGCAGAACAACGGGCCTTTGAGAATGTTTCAGATGTCGTGCTTTGCCGCCGCAAAAAATGAAGAAAACCCTTTGCGCTTTGTTTTGAGCAAAGAGTCTTTTTTAAACGGGCTTCGCTCGAATTTGCCGGAAGACTATGTTAAAGATTTCCTTTCGTGGAACAAGGCAACGTCTGGTGTTGCAGCCGCTTTAAGCGAATGGGAACGCATATACAGCGATTCCTCCTTATGCACTTTGCGGGCTTTGCGAATAAAAAACGCAGAAAAAATCGCCGATTTATGCGCTTGCAAACCCTTTATGGATTGCATTGCGGAAAGCATTCCAAACTGGGGTTTCATAATTAAACCGGAATGCGAAAAGAAAATATGCGATATGCTTTTGAGCTTTTCTCTGGAACCATCTTTCCCCGGTGCCGCAGGCACCGAAAACGCAGAGATTTTGCCTAACCTTATGGAAACCGAAAATTTCAAACTGCCATGCCCTGTCCCGGACAGCAAAACCGCAATATTTGATTTTTAGTTCCAGCCTCTCAATGAGAAATCTCTTTCTGCAAAAGCTCGAGTTCTTTTTTAAGCTCGCTTACCTGCAGCAAAATCCTGGCCACACGCTCTTTGTCCGAAAGTTTTTCGGAAGCCTTTGGTAAAGACTGAGTTGCCAAAGCCTTGTTGAATTCTGCGTGCAATTCTCCTGAGCTTGGGGCAAACAGAGCAACCAGGCTGTTTTCAAAAAGCCTGTTCGGGAACACTTGCAGAGAGACGTCTTTACGAGTTTCCAAAGATTCTCGGCTGGCTACAATTGCAGTCGATTCTCCTCGCTGAAGAAATCCTACTGCATCAGAGAGGTTTTGAACGGCATGCAGCTTGGAATTTTTCCAAATGCCAAGAACCTGTTCATTGGAAACTTCCTTTGAAACAAGAGCTAAAACTTTTCCGTCCAAACTGGAAAGCGTAAGGATGTTGCTGTTTGCAAGAGTGGCTACCGCTATGTCTGTTTTGCCATAAGGGGCAGATAACAAAAATCTTCCCTCAAGCCCCGGAGAACGGTTCACTTTTGAAACTATAACATCTATTTTACCTTCTAAAAGAAGTTTTTGAGCGATGTTTGCATTGTCAAAAGCAATTATGCGAAAACGGGAAAATTTCATTTTATTGCTCATTGCCGATATGAAATCGTATTCCGAAGCGGAATCGCTTTTGCTCACGCCTACAGTCAAAGCATCTTTGCGAATGCTGGAAAGGGTTCGACTGTGGGAAACGCCTGATGCCAATAAAAGAACAAGCGCAAAAATGAAAATATGCATATTATCTCTGGTTCCACTGATCGGTGTGCTGCAAATTACCATCCAGAAAGTTCCAAGTTACCTTTTCGTAACGAATGGTTACCTCTTCCTGATGCACAAACTGCTCCTTTGTGGAATCTTTCACATTGTGCATATAAGAACGAACGCTTGCTATTTTGCATTTCTCAAGCTTGTGTTCAAAGTATGCTACTTCTTCGCCACGATCTGTGATTTTGTACCACCTGATAAGAACATTTGGAACCGTTTGGCCTGTGCATACCTTTTGGTAAAGAAGCGAAGAAGATTTATCAAAGGCTTTGTGAAAAACCAAAGAGTCATGCTTGCGAGTGCCCGTTAGGGAACCGTCGTCTCGGTCGGTTGGCACGTAAACCCGGTGGTTGAATTCCAATACTTCCACGAACCCCTCTCGGCCGGATACATTGACGGAGCCTGGAATTCCGTCTATTTTCATATAGGCTGGTATAGCCATAAAAAACCTCCTTTAAAGTTTATTGCTATGTATTTATTAATACAAAAACCATGCCAAACAAAAAACGGCGATTTTGCTTCAAAATCGCCGTTTTATAGTGTCCAAAACGGTGTCTAGACAGTGTCTAGACACCGTTTTGGACAGTTCCTACATTCTCGCCGTCTTTGTAAATATGGCAAGTTTTTTCAAAAATGCAAGCGTAATTTTCCTCAAAAAGCCAATTTCCGCAATTTATTATCACCCCCTCCGGCACTTTCCACAACCCGCAAGCGTGATTGTGCCCGTGCACAAAGGTGTCGCAGTTGTTTTCTCGCATAAGGCTTCTTGCCCGCTCCAAGTATTCCTCTTCCGGAACTATGCGTTTCTTGTTCAAATTCCGGCTGTTTGAGCCTACAGAAAGGGCGAGGCGCATTCCTATATCCGGATGCAGCCATTTGAACAAAAACCTGTTCGGCTTAAAATCCAGAAGTTTCCTGAAAACCCTGTAAGAGCCGTCGCAGGCAGCGATTCCGTCCCCATGGCAAACATAAATGCGCCGCCCGTGCATCTCCACAACCACATTCTGCAAAACTTCCACCCCAAGGCTTTTTTCAAAAAAATTCCCACACGCAAAATCGTGGTTGCCTCTAATGAGTTTCACATTGCAACCACTCTCCTTTAAATCTGCCAAAACCTTTAAAACATTGAAATGCCGGGAAGGAACATAAAAATCGTATTCATACCAAAACTCAAACAAATCCCCTACTATGAACAAATGCGTAGCCTGCCCGCAAAGCCCTTTGACAAAAGAAATAAAATGTTCTTCACGCTCCGGAACAGAGCCTGCAGGCGAAACTCCAAAATGCGCATCCGATATAAAATAAGCACCTTTCACGCTGTATAATGTAGTTAACTGTTTTTTCTACATTGCTTCACATGAAAAACGCCGAACAGAAAACCCTTGTGATAGCAGAAAAGCCCAGCGTAGCAAATGACCTGGCGCATGCTTTGGGGGGTAAGTTTAAAAAAGACAAATTCTGCCTTGAAAGCGACGATACCATAATCTCGTGGGCTTTGGGACATTTGGTTGGCATAGCAGACCCTAGGGAAATGGGAGAGCAATATAAAACCTGGAGCATGGCTACCCTTCCCATAATCCCTAAAGAATTCAAACTAACTTCCCTGCCGGACACCAAAAGCCAGCTAACCGCCTTGGGCAAGCTCATTCGCAGAAAAGACATAAGCACCATAATAAACGCTTGTGACGCAGGGCGTGAAGGAGAGCTTATATTTCACTACATATTGGAACACGAGCAGGGAAAAACAAAGCTTGCAGGCAAAATCATAAAAAGACTTTGGATGCAAAGCATGACAAAATCCGGAATTTTAGAAGCATTCGAAAGTCTGCGTTCCAATGCCGAAATGCAAAAACTGCAAGATGCGGCATTATCTCGCTCCGAGGCAGACTGGCTTGTAGGCATAAACGGTTCTCGCGGATTAACCGCCTACAACAGCCGCTTTGGCGGGTTCCAACTCACCCCTTGCGGCAGAGTACAAACTCCAACGCTTGCCCTTATTGTTAAAAGAGAAGAAAGCAGAATGTCCTTTGTTCCCCAAACCTTCTGGACTTTAACGGCAAAATTCAAAGACATAAAAGAGTTTTATTTTGGAAAATGGACAAAAGATAATTCCTCAAAAATATGGAATAAAGAAGAAGCAGAAACAATTTTAGGCAAATGTGCTGGAAAATCAGGCGATGTAGAGGAAGAATCCAAACTCGTTTCGCAAAAATGCCCACCGCTGTACGACTTGACATTCCTGCAAAGAGATGCCAACAGCCGTTTTGGCTTTTCCGCAAAAACAACGCTGCAAATAGCACAAGCTCTTTACGAAAAGCATAAACTCACAACCTACCCCAGAACAGACAGCAAGTTTTTGCCCGATGACTATGTTGCAACAGTAAAAAAAACAATGGGATCCTTGACCGGAAGCATTGCAAAACACGCAGAATTCGCATTGAAAAACAACTATGTGTACAAAAATCCAAGAATTTTCAACACATCACGTGTTAGCGACCATCACGCTATTATACCAACAGGGAACGCCCCAAAATCCTTAAGCGAAGCCGAGCAAAAAATTTTCAATATAATATGCCAAAGATTTGTTGCCGTGTTCTACCCAGCCGCTGAATTTTTACATACAACCAGAACAACAACCGTTGAAGGCGAAACATTCATTGCAGAAGGAAAAGTTTTAAAAGAGCCTGGCTGGAAAGCCATTTACGGCAAAGAGAGCGATGAAGAAGATTTTATTCCAAAACTATCCTCGCCTGCCGCAAAACCATTGACAGAATCAATAGATATGGCAGAAGATTCCACAAAGCCTCCTGCGCGCTACACCGAAAGCACCCTGCTTTCCGCAATGGAAAGCGCAGGCAAACTGATAGAAGACGAAGATTTGCGTGATGCAATGAAAGAGCGAGGCCTTGGAACTCCGGCAACTCGTGCCGCAACAATAGAAAAGCTCATTTCCGATAAATATTTAACCAGAGACGGCAAGGAACTTTTGCCAACAGGAAAAGCTTTTGATTTAATAAACATGGCTGTTTCCATGCAAATAGAAAACCTCACCAGCCCCGAACTCACAGGCGAATGGGAATATCAGCTCGGGTTAATGGAAAAGGGCAAGGTTTCCAGAAGCGACTTTATGCGAGACATTGAAACTCTAACTTCCCAAATGGTCAATAAAATAAAGAATTTCAAGGAAAGCGACACCAAAATAGAAGCAGTTGCAGAAGCCGCCGGAGAAAAAATCCACGAAACAGTGTCTAACTATGTAACCGACAGCGGAATAAGAATACGGAAAATTCTGGGTGGCCGTTGCATGTCTTTAGAAGAAATAACCGAACTTATGGAAAAGAAAAAACTCGGACCTATAAGCGGATTCCGTTCCAAAAAGGGCAAGGAGTTCTCGGCTGCGATAATTTTAAACGAAAAGAACAAGGTTGAATTTGTGTTTGATGATATGTCCGGCGAAGAAACCCCGGATTTCAGCAAACAAACTCCAATCGGGCATTCGCCTAAAGACGATTCTCCAGTTTACGAAACTCTAACAGCTTATGTTTCTCAAAGTTTCGCAGAGGGCAAAAAAACAGGAATTCGCATAACAAAAAGCATTCTCGGCAAACAGATTAGCGTAGATGACGTAACAAGAATGCTTTCCGGCGAAAAAACCGAACTCATAAAAGGGTTTCGTTCGTCAAAAACACGCCGCCTTTTCGACGCATTCTTAAAAATGGATAAAAACGGAAAAGTCAGCTTTGAATTTCCGCCGCAAACAAAACGCTCCTATCGCAAAAGTGCCAAACCCCAAACCGAAGCGAAAAGCACATAAATAGAAACCACAGACAAAACATCCTGATTGCCCAAAGGCTCTCCCCAACGGAGCCATTTTTTAGGCGGTGCAAAACCTGCTATGGCACCCATAAACAATCCGAAAAAATGCCCTAGTATATCTACTCTGCCGGTTCCATCGCCCACACCCGTAAACACGGAAAGCAAAAGCACGGCAAACCACGGAACCATGCGCCGCCACAAACTCTCTCGCTTCAAAACACGAACTTCAAGCGTGGCAAGTGCTCCCAAACCGGCAAACACTGTTGATGAAAAACCGAGAGAACGATAATCTTTCATTATGAACGCTGCCACCAAATTAGCCATAGCCGCCGCAAGAACAATAAGATGAGCAATGCGCGAAAGCGGTATTTTAAAGCATATAAGCGAAAACACCAAAAAACCGGAAACCAAATTGGAAACCAAATGATAATTGCTTGAATGCAATGTTTGCGCAGTGAAAAGCCTCCACCACTCCCCTTGCAGAATTCTTCCTGCATCAGAGATTCCGAAATCTTTCATAGCAGGGTTTGAGAACTGAAAGAATGTGCAAACCACAGGAATTAGCAAAAACCAAAGCGGCTGTGCGCTTGGCCTGAGCATTGGCAGGGCTATTGTATCTTTTTCCCAGTCCGGATTTTCCTGCTTGTAAAGCTCTATTTGAGTTTGCGCTGCGTGCGCATAGTCCTCTTTAACATGAATTTCCCAAGGCCCAAGTTCGTTTTGAAGCACATTATGTTCTATATTCTGGCTGCTTAACACAAGGCTAAAATCTTTTATTACACGCAATATACCATGTTCAATGCATACGATTGCGTTGCTTGGAGGTTGTTGATCTGAAGGCAAAATAAAAGACCAAGCCCAAGCAGGCCTTGCACCATCTCTTTGCATAATGGACGATACAAGATTTGAACTTGTGACCCCTACCATGTCAAGGTAGTGCGCTAACCAACTGCGCTAATCGTCCGGTGCCGTAAATATAGTAAATTCTACGATGCCTGCGGAGCTTGTTCTGCAAGCTCTATAAATTATTTCCAAATCAATGAAAACCAAAATTTGAGTACAAGCCCGCAGGGTTTTGAGGGCATGGTTAAGGTTTACAGCGAGTTTGTGCAGTGGCTGGACACGGGGTATTTTTCTATATTTGAAGGAGAGGTTTAAAATGGCTGTAATGACTAGCACTTATACTCAAGCATTCCGCACTACCTGTATTCCTACCGCTAGAGACAGGTTTAGTGACATTATTCCAAGTGAATATATTGGGCGAGAAATTGAAATTACAATTATTCCTCAATATGAAGATCCAGAATATAATGAAGAAACTTTGGAAGCTATGCAGGAAGCGATGGACATTATGGATGGAAAGATAAAAACGAAAACTTACGGATCTTTCGAGGAATTGGAAGCTGAGATCGATGTAGAGATTGCGGCCGAGGAAGGCAATTAATGTTAAAGCTTGAAACTACCGCTAGATTTAGAAAAGATTTAAAATTAATGAAAAAACAAGGTAAAGATATATCTTTATTGAGGGAAATTATCCGGAAATTACAAAATCAGGAGCGGTTAGATCCTAAATATCGCGATCATCCGTTAAAGGGAAATTACATTAGATGTCGTGAATGTCATATTGATCCTGATTGGTTGTTTATCTACAGCATAGATAAAGGTAAACTCATTTTGACAGCTTCACGTACCGGCTCACATTCCGATTTACTTAAAAAATAAAGTTGTCTATCACATTCAAAACAACCTCACCGCTTTAAATCACTCCCACCATCGCCTCAGCGGCTCTATCCCCAAACTCGCTATTTTGCAGTTTATTAATCATTAAATGTCAAAATATTCTTTGATTAAATCATTTGCAGAATAATCTTTTATTTCAACTTTACTTGCTCCGCAAGATTTCATAAGATTTTCAATATTTGTAATTTTAGTTTTAGATAGTCCTTTTGCCGTTCCGTAAACTTCTTTTCTAGAAAGAATATTATTATTAACTCTAGTAATGCTATTACTTGGTTTAATTCCAAGTACTTCTAAATTTTCTTTTAAATATCCAAAACCTAAGAAAAATATTCTATCACTTTCTGTAACATATTCGTATATCATATTATAAATTTCTTCAAAACCATTCTTTTTATCCCATACTGTTCTTAATTGCTTCGGAGCTTCATCGGGCAACCAATCCGAACCAAAGTCTAATTTGTCTAAATTTCCTAAATATTCGTGTGGGTGAATAATTTCCATTTGCTTTATTAAGTTTTTCGCTTCATCGTGTTTGCATTTTTTTTCACGAGTAAGATAAAGATATATGGAATATTCAAACACTCTATCGTAATTAACTGCATAAATGTTCAATCCAATCTAACTCATTAGCTTTTTTCATTTCTTCTTCGTTTCTAAATTTACATTAGAAGAGCGAGCAGCGTATGAGGCAGATATGATAAACAAGCGCGACCAGTATGCGATTAGGACGACCGCTATAAATGAAGGCATTACTGTCGGCATGGAAAAGGTATTCTCTCTTTTGGAGAATGGCATGTCTTTGGCTGATGCAAAAAAGAAGCTCGGCATGCAAACTTAGGCGGCTAGCTGGCGTTGCCGACACCCCTCTGCCAGCTTACCTTTACCAACAAATATTCAAGCTGGAAAAAGTGTCCAAAGTAGTGTCTAGACAGTGTCTAGACACTACTTTGGACACCTCAAAACGGCGATTTTGAGCCAAAAACAGCGTTTTTGCACTGGCACGCTTTTTGCCTTAAAATATGTATGGCAAGAAGCACGGCGCAACTGTTTGATTTGATGTTCAAGAGCATAATAAAAGAGGCAAGCCCCTCCGCTATTGTGCATATGATAAACGGGATTTACAAAAAGAATTACCCTCTGCATGCGACAAATGTAAAAATTGAACCCACCGAATTCATAAAAGAAAACCCTAAATCGGGAAAGTTGGAAAAATATGTTTCAGACATAGTTATAACCTTGTCAAGCGAGAGTCAAAAAGACACTTACTTTATAGAGGCTCAGATAAACGATGATTTTGAAATGTCGCTCAGGATTTTCAATTACAGCGTGCTTATTGCCTTGGAAAGAAGAACCGTTTCCGATGATGGTTCCTGCATGGAAATAGACATGCCCTCGCCAGCGGTGATTTACTGGGAAACGAGCAGAACAAGAGATGTAGTATCTATAAGGATAAACTTTCCGAACAATAAAAGCATATTGTACAAAGTACCTACGTTCAAGGTATTGCAGCATTCCGTTTCCGAGCTTGAAGGCATGGCTTTGCTATTGCCTTTTTACATTTTGAAAATACGTGAGGAACTGAAGAAGAAGGGCACGGATTCGGAGAAGAGGAAAGAACTGTCCAGAGAACTTGAGGGTTATGTGATAGAGATATGCAAAACGTTTGATAGGTGTAAAAAAAATAACTATATTACTGAAAAAGACTTAGCAATACTTCTTCGTAGGCTATCTAGGCTTAATAATGAGCTTTATGGCGAGTACGAAGAATTCACAGAGGTAGATATGGCATTGAAACAGTATGAAAGCTCTGGCATATGCGAGCTAGTTGCTGAGGTTGAGAAGCGGAGCTTGAAGCAAGGCATAAGCCAAGGGTTAAGCCAAGGCATAAATCAAGGTTTAATTAAAACCGCTAAGGCAATGAAGGCGGGTGGCGAAGCCGTTAGCAAAATCATGCGCTATACTGGGCTTTCACGCCGAGAGATTTCTGCTTTGTGATTTGTGGGTAAGGGTAAGCTCTGCCAGAGGGAAAACGCACACAGACACGCATCTCGCAACGCACACCACCATTGTGTGATTATTGTAGAGACGCAAGTGCACTTGCGTCTCTACGGTGATATTCGCATAAATGCAACCATTTGTTGCAAATTCTGAAAATAATTCAAATTGCCAGCCTGCGGCTGTTCGGTCGCTGCGCTGCTTTGTGCAAACACAATTTGTAAACGCCGAAAAAGTTGTTAGGCTAGTGGCTAGTGGTTTTTTCACAAAAAAATACACTTTTTTTGATTTTTTAAAAATATTTTGATTTTTTTTCCGGTTTGTTACGTCTAATAGAGTATAGTAAGTGCAGAAAAAGTCGTTATGCTAGTGGTCAGTGGTTAGTAGCTAGTGGTTATTTCCTACTAGCCACTAGCCTAGAGAGTTTTTCGGCGTTTA
>Ga0209755_10000343_pt1 | contig 88340 bp, 89 predicted proteins | sample TergutCo191P1_FD_187301 | JGI IMG/M metagenome (GOLD analysis project Ga0209755, IMG submission 187301) | Cornitermes sp. P1 segment gut microbial communities from Petit-Saut dam, French Guiana - Co191P1 (SPAdes) (version 2) | ecosystem: Host-associated > Arthropoda: Insects > Digestive system... | reverse complement strand
TATGGTCTTTTTGCTCTATTTTTTTAATTATTATTTTTTCATTTTCCAATGAAATATCCACAGGATCATTTTCCGATATTTTAATATCCTGAAGAAATGCTTTTGGTAACCTAATTCCATGGCTATTGCCCCATTTTACTACATTTGTTTGCATAAAAACCTCCAAATTTCAGTATATATAAAGTATATCCCATTTAAAACATATTGTCAATGGTTATTTTCATTTTATTTTATATTTTTAGTAAAATTCTTAAGTTTTTGGCATTGCACATAACGATCTAGGTAACTGACGTTTTGCCAGCCCGGATAAGGGCTTGCGCAGCAAGACCAGGGCTGGCAAAATGTGGTGGAGAAAAATACCGCAGAGGGTGCAACCCGAACGGTGTTTTGCGGAACCCGAACCGCCCGAACAGGGCGGTGAGCAGTTACCGTTTGTTATACGACGTTTGAGCATTATTTAATTTTATCTTCTATATATTTACATAAACCTTTTTTACCTTTTAATAAATAATCATTTAAATTTAATGATAAATTATTTTTAAAATATATATTTATTAATAACATTCCATTATAATTCTGATATGAAATATTTTTTATATCTTTCTCATAATAATACCTATTTATACATAAATTATCATTAATTTCAATATATTCACAGAAAAAAATAATCTTTTTATTTTTCTTAAAATTATATTCTATACCATATTTTTTAATTTCTTCAATATTTTTATTAACTATATCTGAATATATTTCATTAATAAAGTATTCAATATATTCCTTCATTTTTTTGCCAATAATCTCAATTTTTATTTTATTATTTTTATCAAGAAATAAAATTAATTTTTTTTCAAATCCACTATATTCATACATAAATCCATTAATATTTATATTTTGTATTTCCTTTGAATATAGAAACGGATACTTTATAAGTATTTTATTATTTTTAAAAGTATATTTAACTAAACTAAAATATAATAATATTATAAACATTATAATAAATACTATATTTAGTATACTTATATCTATAAAATAGATTAAAAAATAAATACCCAAAATAATAAAAAATGATGGAATTAATTTTGCATATAAAGGAAATTTTAATATTCTATTTTCCATATTTTATTTAAACATATTATGAAATTTATGTCAAATCAATTATGCTCAAATGTCGTATAACAAACGGTAACTGCAAAATGCTCTGTTCGGGCATTTTGGGTTCCGTTCGGCTGGGTCATGGCGCAGACTAAAGTCTGAAGCCATTCCCACGCCTCCCTACACCATGTTTTTTTTCGTATAGAATCTCTTTAATGTTGTATAAAAATATTAATATATAATGTCAATATTTATAAAGCTAAAAATGTTATTTAAATCCAACTTTCAGCTTAGTAAAAAAATTAAATTATTTTTAATTTAAATTAAGAAAATGAGAATTTGGCTGGAAATTAATTACGAAGACCTGAGCGAAAAATTTAATGTTTATTATAGGCGGGAGCAGACTATGGGTTCACAGCTAAAGCAATGTAGGCAAAACTATCTTTGAGTGATAGTCATAATAATTTTATTAAATTTCTTATTTACAGACAGGGAAAGCTGCCATCCGAAAAAACATTTTTGGGCATCTCCGCAGGAGAGACAGGTGTTTTGTCTTATTCAAATGATGGAATGTAATGTTAAGTTAATTCTTTATAACATAAAGAATTAACGCATGTTTGAAACATTGAAACCAAATAAGACAAAACAACAAGGCTCGTAGGCGGGTTCTCCCAAAGTTTTTTCGGATGGCAGCTTTCTCTGTCTGCATTTAGTCAATTTTTTGTTAATAGATACTACCACCCAAAATTGGCAGATTCTGCCAAAAGTTTTGCCTGCGCGCAGACTGCTCCCGCCTAAATATAACCTATTCGATTATGCGCTTAAGTTTTTCAATCATATAACATCAATCAATTCCTGTCCTGCCTGCGGAATAATTACAGGAATGTTTGGGAAGTTTTTGCGCATCAGAGATTCAAAAAGTTTTATGTTGGTATGCGACGATATTGGCGGGAATGAATTGTCATAATGTGTAACAAACACTTTTGCCGGTTTCAGGCGGTCTATAAATTTCATCGCGTATTTGCAGATATCGGAGCGTCCCTGCAAAGGCAGGAAGAGAAGGTCTGCGCCTTCAGGATAATCAACGGCGTCATCAAGGTTCAGGCTTCCCATCAATAAAATTCTTTTATCTTTTATTTTAATATCATATACGACAGTCTCGCCTTCTTCCCTGCATTTTTTATTTTCCTTAAGAATGCATTTAAGATTTTTTATATTAATCAGCATCCGCGGGCTTAAAAGAGTTTTAACTAAAAGCGGCTTGTCAAAAACAACATGCTTCCCTTTTAATACAGTTACTTCAAAAGGCTTTAATATCAGTTTGTTTCCCGGAATTATTTTCTGCGCTAAATCCTTTTCTATGCCCATGGAGATCAGCGCGTCATGCGGAGCCTGCGTACAGTAAATAAAAGGTTTTCTTTTACAATTTTCAATTACGGATGGAATGCCTGTAATATGATCAAAATGCCCGTGAGTAACCAGAATACTGCTTACCTGCGAAAATTCGCTGTCAATCTGCGGTTTATAAAGTTTTTTATTAAGCGGAAAAAAAGGATCGATTAATAAAAGCTGTGCGCGCTGATTCGTCTGCGCGTCTTCTTCTTCGTTTTCCAGAAGAAGGCAGGCGGTTCCATACCATTTTATTTTCATGGGTTTAATATAAAATAAAACGCGCGTTTGCGCAATTGTTTATAATCCTTAAAAGCGTTATATTTATAATATGCGGTCTGCGGCGAAAAAAATTATAACGGCGGTTTTAATCCTCTTTTTTCTTTCTTCTTCATTACTATTTGCCGAAGTCTTTGAATACAGGCATGTTAAAGACGCGCAGTACCGGATTCTTTCTGTGGTTGATCAGGCGGTTTTCATAAACGGAGTTTTATCCCACAGGGCGGAAACTTTAAACAGAATCGCGGTTGAAGTTACTGACGTAAGAAACGGAAACGGAATCCACAAGGCGGTTTTCCAGACATCGGAGCGCATTGTATATGATTCGCAGAACAGGCTGAATACGGCGGTCAGCGGGTTTCACTGGACGATGGAATATGAATCGGAATTCGAGCGCGACAGGCTCGGCCGCCTTACAATAGCGCCGCAGTACTTTATGCCTGTTGTGCGTAACGTGCCGACATTTCCCGGCAGGGATTTATCTGTAGGCGACAGATGGTACTCGGAAGGCCATGAAGTGCATGATTTCCGCGGCGAGCCGTTCAGAATCGCCGAGCCGTATAACATTCCGTTTAACGCGTTTTATGAATATATTGGAGAGCGCGAATGGAAAGGAAAAAATTATCCTGCGTTCTCCATAACTTACAATATTGAATCAAGGCCTCCCGCAGTCCGCGGAAATTTATATCCTGTCCGCATTTCCGGTTCCTTTAACCAGCTTGTTTACTGGGATCGCGAAGCGGGGCAGGAAAGAGCCTACACCGAAGAATTCCGCCTGACATTTTATTTATCAAGCGGCGACAGAATTGAATACCGCGGAACGGCGGAAGCGGAGTATGTCGAATCCGAAACGATGAACAGGCATCAGCTGGTTTCGGAAATTGCCGGAGAAATCGAGCGTCTTGACATGGGAAATATTCAGGTAACGGCGACAGACGAAGGCATTTCCATCAGCCTTGAGAACATTCAATTCTACGCCGATTCGGACGTCATGCTTCCAGGCGAACAGGAAAAACTCGCGAAGATTGCGGAAATACTTCTGCGTTATCCGCAAAGGGACATTTTAGTCGCGGGCCATACCGCTCTTTCCGGAACAGCCGAACAAAGAATGGCGCTGTCACAGGATCGCGCAAGAGCCGTCGCCGGTTATCTTCTTTCAAGGAACGTGCGAACGCCCGATCGCATTGTAATCCGCGGTTACGGCGCGGAAAAGCCGGTTGCGGATAACGGTACTCAGGAAGGCATGAGCAGAAATAGGCGTGTGGAAATAATCCTGCTGGAGAATTAAATTAATAAATCATCATGACGTCTTCGTTTCTTGAAAAACTGAATATCTTTTTAAACCGCTTCATTCCGGTTACTACGCCGCTTGCCGTAGCGCTCGGCCTTTTTCTTCCAGGCGTATTCATAAATCTGCGGCCGTTTGTCATCTGGCTTTTCGCCATTATGACATTTTCAGGCGCGTTAAAATTAACCGCCGCAGAGCTTGGAATCGCGGTGCGAAGCCCGGTTCCGATTCTGCTATTTTTTATTACAAGCCATGTCATTATGCCTTTTGCCGCGCTTTTGTCGTCTTCGCTTATTTTTCAAGATCGCGACCTTATTACAGGTTTTGTGCTTTTATTCGCGGGTCCTACCGCGGTTTCTGGCTTTATATGGGTTTTTATTTTCAGGGGCGACAAAGCCCTCGGCCTTACCCTTATCCTTCTTGACACAATTCTTGCTCCGCTTGTGGTTCCCGCGACATTATCCTTGTTTATCGGCGAAACGGTTTCCATGGACATGAGCGGAATAGCGGTTTCCCTTTTATTCATGGTTGTGGTTCCTACAATCATCGCGGTGGTGTTAAATGAAACAAGCAAGGGAAAAATTCCCGCCGCTGTCTGTCCGGTTCTTGATCCCTTCGCGAAGATATGCCTTATTCTTGTAATTGCAGCTAACTCTTCGGTTGTCGCGCCGGACATCAGATTTAACGAGCCGCTTGTCTGGATAATCGGGGCGTTATGCGTAATTCTAACCACGGCGGGCTTCCTTCTTGCGAAACTAAACGGAATAGGGCTCAGGTGCGGCAGGCAGAAGGGAACGTCTCTTGTGATTGCGGGCGGATTAAGAAACAATAGCGCGGTTATGACTATCGCTGTTACTTTTTTTCCTGAAGTGACGGTGCTTCCCGCGATTATGAGCATTATCGTCCAGCAGACAATTACCGCAGTTATGGGTAAACTATTGATTAAAAAGGACGACGAGCCGCCTGCTTTATAAATCGGAGACTTTTAAAAATAACTGTAAAGAACAGACTCGTCCAGAATGAAGACTACCTTACCCTGTGAAAGCAGGCGGCGGTTTTCTTCCGACGAAATAATCAAAAGCGCGTCACTTCTGTCTATAATTAAATCGGTGGGAACAATGCCGAATACGCCGCGTGCAAAGATGCGAAGCGGTCTTTCGCCTACAATCGCCTTTAATTCGTCCGAAAGACCCGACGGGTTACTCTGAAAAATATTAGGAAGCGATGAATAATGCACCATCGGCGCGAAATAAGGGATTGAACGGTAATCAAACATACTGCGGTCATAAATCAGATTCATTTCGCTGTCCCAGATTTTCGGGAACATGCAGGGGACGGGAAGGGCGGTGCTTCTCATGCCGTGAACGGGAAGATTTTCCGCGGCGATGATAATAATTCCCGTGTATTGCGCGGAAGTCACAGAGCTCAATGATCTTGTTACAGGAGACGCGCGGTAATGGCGTAAAAGCGAAGAACTGAAACTGTCGAGCCGCAGTGAATGTGACGAAGTTATGCTGCGCATGTCAGGCGAAAGCGATGGAGCTACGGAACCTGCGGTAAGCGCGAAATCTTCAATATCGTAATAATTAAGTTCGCCCCTTTCGATAAGGTCTGCGACAGTTGAAGACGAGTCAACCTGCAGGCTTAAAAGGTACGGCATAATAAGGTCAAAAAAACCTGAAGCAAGCAGCGCTTCAGCCTGCGTTCTGCCGGCGGGAAGCCTTAAACCGGCTGACGCCAGATCGAGAGAAAGACGCGTGTTGACGCGCATTGAATCCCATTCCACGCTGCCTGTGATGCCGGCTTTTTCCTGGCCAAAAAGATTCACCGCGGCGATTATCAATAATAAAGCTGTTAATTTACGCATTTAATAAAACCCCTGAAATCCGTCCTATTGTATTATCGGCACTCTAAGGGTTCTTCCTTCGTGAAGAATTTGATCAAGACGCATTCCGTTCGCCTCGGCAAGGTCCTGCGGATCAACGCCGTACAGCCTGCTTAAAGACCAGAATGTCTCTCCCTTTTGAACAACATGCGTCCCGTTATAGGAAACGGCGGTTACTTTGCGCTCCGGCGGTGCGGTATCATTCAATGCCGGAATTATCACCGTTTCCCCGATACGCAGATACCTTCCTGAAATGCCTGGGTTATGCTGTTCGATCATGTCGAGTGACGCGCCGTAATGCCTTGACATCGACCACAATGTATCGCCCGAACGGACGACATGGTAGTGATAGCGTATTAAAAGTATGTCTTCGCGTTCAAGAATGGACGCTACAGCATCTGTTTTTGCGGCTGGGACTTTTAATAAATATCCTGAACCGGCGGGGCTTATTCCGTAAAGAAGCTCCGCGTTTAAAAGACGCATAAGGCTCCTTTCGATGTCTGCTTCGTCCGCGATTATATCGATGGAAACCTGCCGCGAAAGCTCGATGGTCTGCCATTCAAATTTTTCGTTCCAGACATTAACGGCGAACCTTCTCGGCTGCGAAATAACATAGGCTGCCGCTATCAGTTTGGGAACAAAGCTTGCGGTTTCCGCGCTCAGCAGGTTTCTTCCGCAAAGCTCCCAGTAATCTCTTGTGCCGGAATTTTGCACCGCCCTTGTTACCGCATTGAACCCTGAATTATACGCCGCCAAAGTAAGCTCCCAGCAGCCAAGGCTTCTGTATTCATTTGTCAGTTTTTGAAGCGCGCCCCTTGTCGATTTTATAAAATCGCGGCGTTCGTCAAGGGTATCTGTCACTCTCATGTTGTATCCGGAGATGCTGTTCAGCATAAACTGCCATAAACCCGCAGCCCCTGATCTGCTTCTTGCCGTTATCACATAATCCGATTCAATTATGGGAAGCCACGCAAGTTCAGGCGGCAGCCCGCGTCTTGATATTTCTTCCATAATAAAAGGAATGTAATATTTCCCGCGCTCAAGCGCCGCGTTTAACGCGGCTATTCCGTGCGGGCTTGTATATTGCGCGATATATCTTTGCGTAACCGGCTGATTAAGCGCGTACTCTGTAAGCAGCGAATTATGCGCAGGCTCAAAAACATTTATGTTAACAGGCAGCGAAACCGCGGCGGCAGGAACGCTGCGCAGCGGTCTTTGCATTATGTCTTGCGCTGTTAATAAAACGCACGGCATCATGCAGAAAATAAACACTAAATAATTTTTTCTCATAAGCGCGATTAAAATTTTTCTCCGTAGTAAATCCCTGCCCATTCCCAGCGTCCGTGAATTTCCGGATCCTGCGGAAAATTTATTTTTCTAAAGTATAAATACCATGTATTCAAAACCTGCGACCATCCTGAAGTTCTAAGGAACGCTTCTGTATCTGTGGACGCCGCGTCAAGGCTGTCAGCGTACCTGATGCGGTTTCCCGCCATAAACTGCTGAAGATTAAGATAGGAAAGACCCGCTTCGTCGGTTTCAACCTGCTGCCATGAACGCGCGAAAAAATTAACCTTCGCCTGATACTGCCCAAGCATTGCCGCGCTTCCCGCATCCAGCGCTGCTTCTACCGCGCCCCTTAACGCGGAAAGGCTTTCAAATGTCCAGTCCTTCTGCGATCTTGAAAAATCAACAAGCTGTTTTGCGTAACGCTCTGCGTCAGGATAACCAGTAATAATTGTCCCTGTGAACGGCAGGAAATTAATATACGCGGAAATCGCGCCGTTCCAGTCGCCCACTTTTTCACAGGCCTGTCCGAGCAGGAAGAACGTCGTACCCATATCAATTTTTTCCGGAAATCTTGAAATTAGTTCCCTGTAATAAAACACCTGCCGTTCGGCGTTATCGTTCTGATCAATAAGATGCCTTAAACACATCAGATGAATTGACTCGTCGTTGATCATTAAATCGGGATAATTTCTGAGAATCAGATCAAAATAGAGAGCGGCGATTTCTTTACAGTTTCGCTGGATATTGGCGAAAGCAATCATCAAAAAATAATAGGCGTTATACGGATCCGACGGATTATTTATTGTTCTTGCGCTTAAAAACCGGATAAGCCTGTCGTAATCCGCGAGCCTTGCGTAGTTTGCCGCGATCTCTCTTGCCACCGCGAATTCGCTGTCGCTGCCGCGTGTTTCCATCGCAAGAAGCCTGAAAAGCTCATGGAATTTTTCCCTGTCTTCTTTGGAACCGGTGATATAATACGGATCAGCGTCCTTCGACTGCATATCGCAGGAAACCGCTGCCGCGAAAATAATTAAAAAAAACATAAAATATCTTAATAACTTAAGATTTTGTTTCGTAACCATTGTCTATCATACTATCAAAGAGTTATATTTTTGTATATAATTTTACAGATGACGCTTTTTCAAAATTTTCAGGTCAAAGACCCGCGTTTTTGAAAAAAGCTCAAAAGTCTGTAATTTTACCTGTCTTTATAGATTTTATTATGCGGATAATCAAGGGTGATTTTAAACGTTTTAAACCGCGCGCTGTCAGGCGGAGCTGTACTAATATATTCTCTTTTTATACTGATGTTTCTCTCGTGCGGATCGGATCCGCAGACGCAGCATCCGGAAATCAATAGTAATGAAGCAAACGCTTCGCATACTTCCGATCCGCATACGCAGCAGTCTTCTTCGCCTGCGGCAGGCTCGCTTGCCGAAGAAATCAAGAATTTAACGGAAACAGGAATTTTATCGTCAATGCTGCACGCAATCGATACAATCCGTTCCAGAAATCTCGGCAATTCGGAATTCGGCAGAATGATGTCCGGCATCTGCGTAACACTGATAAAACTTGTTTATCCCGATTCCCCCGCGCTGCTTCCGGCTGTCGATCTGCCGCAGACGTCCGCTTATACGCGCATCATCAGGGAAGCGGAAAGGGGAGTGTACACGCGGCCTTCATCCGAATCCGCGGATTTTCTTGAACACATACTGCCATTTATCGCCGTGTTTTATCAGGGCGAAGATGATATCAATATAACTGTTTTAAGGGATTTGGAAAAAGCCGCGAGACTGCAGCCGGCTTCAATTCTGCCTTTTTATTTTTCCGCTGTTTTTTATGAACGCGCGGGAAGGTATAACGAAGCGGTTGATTCATATCAGCGTGTTTTAGATATATCGAAGGAATGTTACCCTGCGCAGATCAGCATCGCGCGCATAAAAAAGCTGACAGGCAATACGCAGGAAGCGGCTGCGATTCTTTCAGACCTTGTTGTAAGTTATCCCGACAGCATGGCGGTAAAAAGAGAGCAGGCAGGCGTTTATTTTTCTCAGCGTGATTTTTCCCGCGCTTTGTCGGTAGTTGACGAAATCCTGAGATCCGATCCAAGAGACGGAGAGTTCCTTCTTTTAAGAGCTTCTATATTGATTGAACAGGGACAGTATTCGCAGGCGAATATATCCCTTGACAGCTACGCTTCGATTAACGCAAGCAACAGGGATTATCTTTTCATGAGGGCGAAAGTGCAGGCTGAAGGCAACCGGAGCCGCGATTCCGCCATGAATTATCTTCGTTCGATTCTGCGCGTAAATCCGAATGACGCGCAGGTTCTGGCTTACGCCGTCACCCTTTTAATGGAATCGCAGCGCGACGCGGATCAAAGCGAAGGAAGGGAGCTTTTAAGGCGGCTTCAGCAGCTTGGCGGCAGCACTATCGAAGTGCTGAACTTAAGCCTTAGGGACGCAGTCCGCAGGGAGAGCTGGAGAGAAGCCCAGGGGTTTATTAACCAGATTCTTCAGGTTCGCCGCACAAATCAGGATTTAATCGACGCGTATCATATCGAGCGGGGACTCGGAAACAACGCAAGAGCCCTTACCTTCGCGCAGGAATTATACCAGAGAGATACCGCAAACATTGAATTTACCGGAGTGTATGTTTCGGCTTTAATCGATAACGGCAGAAGGGATGAAGCTTCAAGACTTCTGGAAAGCAGAATCAACTCTGTGCCTTCAGGAACTGTAAAAAGCAACTATTATTATCTGCGCAGCAGGGTGCAGACCAATGAAGACGCCGTATTAAGCGATCTTAGATCGAGCCTGTTTGAAGACCCGAGAAACCTTGACGCCATTATCGCCATGTTTATGGCATATCACAACCGCCGCGAAGAACGCAGGGCAGTGTACTATTTAAGGCAGGCTCTTGCCATTTCTCCGAATGATTCGCGGCTTACGCGTTATGAAGCCGAGTACGCTTCGCTTTTGGGAAGGGAGTAAAGTCTTTTTACGGCACTTGTATTAATGCTTTTTTTAAGGTAATGTATTATCAATATTTAATTTAAGGATGTACCAATGAATTCTTTTATTCTTCCGTTGCTCATGGGAGTTCCGCAGGGCGACCCTAATGCCCCCGTTACAGGAGGAAGTCTGATTGGCAGTTTACTTCCGATTGTCGCGATAATCGCCATTTTTTATTTCCTGATTATCAGGCCGCAGAATAAAAAGCGCAAAGAAACCGAAAAAATGCACTCAAACCTGAAAAAAGGCGACAGAATAGTCACAATTGGCGGGCTTTACGGGGTAATTCACAGCGTTAAAGACACAACCGTAATCATAAAAGCGGACGATAACGTAAAGCTTGAGTTCCTGCGCAGCGCTATTTCCAGCGTAACAATTCCCGCGCCGGTAAAAGAAGACAAAATCGAAGAAAAAGAGGAGAAGGATAAGGAGAAGTCTGATTCGCAGAAATCTGACGACAAGACCTCCGAAAACGGTGAATAGATATGAGTAAACGCTATAGACTGATTATTTTACTTGCGGTATTGGCGGTTTGTTTTTTGTTTTTATGGCCTACAATACGCTGGTACTTTTTTATTCCGAAAGAGCAGCAGGAACTTGCGCTCAGATCAAGAGATTATATAAAAACATACTCAACTGAATCTGCGCAGGCGGATCTGCAGCGGCTTATCGATGCGTCCCGCATAGGCGGCGAAGTTCCCCAGGATTTGGAATATTTGATCCCTGTTTCAAGAAAAATGTACAAGGATTATAACAAGCCTGTTCCCGAAAGCTGGAACGCAAGGACAGTCCTTGAAGGTTTTTACAACAGAAGGCAGGCGCTTGACGCGATAGAGCAAAAATACAGCGATGAAATTTTCAGTCTTAAGAATCTGCAGAATAACGCTGTTAAACTCGGCCTTGATCTTTCAGGCGGCCTTAGCATTATCCTGCAGGTAGGACGCACTTTAACAGACGACGATCCCGCGGACGCGATGAACCGCGCGCTGGAAGTTTTAAACAGCCGTATCGACCGCTTCGGTCTTACGGAGCCTGTTATTCGCCGTCAGGGAAACGAGCAGATATATGTGGAAATTCCCGGAACCGCGGACCCTGAAAGAATCAACGATATTATCATGGGAAAAGGCAGCCTTACCTTCCAGCTTGAAGACGCCGAAGCTACCGCCGCTTTTTACGAATATTACAGGGCTAACCGCTCTGCGACCTTTGACGCCGCGGGCAATCTTTTAAACCCTTCGATCATTCCGTCGTACGCGCAGCTTCTTGGCGTTTACACCAAGGACAGATACGGACTTGATGAACACATACAGCTTTCGGACGGAACGTACAGTTATATCGTTGTGTTAAAGGAAATCGGTCTTGACGGCAATCTTATAGAAGACGCTGTTGTGGAAAGAAACAATGTAAGCGGCAGACCGGAAGTCGCGTTCAGACTGAGCCCGGAAGGCGGCGAACAATTCTACACTCTTACGTCAGCTAACGTCGGCAGGAATCTTGCCATCATTATGGACGGCAAGGTCAGATCATATCCCAATATTTCGCAGGGAATCAGCGACAGGGGAACAATCACGGGCTTTGATCAGGAAGGCTCTGAAAACCTTGCGCTTGTTTTAAGAACCGCGGCTTTGCCTGTAGAGCTTGAAGTTGCAAGCCAGCAGAGCATCGGCGCTTCGTTAGGTGAAGATACAATCCGTCAGGGGCTTTACGCGCTTTTGGGCGGCGTCGCGGCTGTATTGGTCTTCATGTTGATTTTCTACAAGGCGGCGGGTATTAACGCGGTTGTCGCGCAGTTATTGAATTTTTATATAATGTTCAGCGTGCTTTCCGCGCTCAACTTTACGTTAACGCTGCCGGCTATCGCGGGTTTCATTTTAACCATCGGCATGGCGACCGACGCCAACGTAATTATTTTTGAACGCATGAAGGAAGAAATGCGGCTTGGAAAATCAAGGAAGGCGGTAGTAGAAGCCGGATTCGGAAAGGCTTTCTGGGCGATTATGGACTCTAATATAACGACGTTCATCGCCGCTCTTTTCCTGTCACAGCTTGGCTCCGGGCCAATCAGGGGATTCGCGGTAAGCCTTTCAATCGGCGTGTTCTCGTCGGTGTTTACCGCGCTGTTTGTATCGCGCCTGATTTTTGATTTCGGAACCGATGTAATGAAGAGCAAGGACCTGTCTGTCAGCTGGACAACAAGAATTCAAGATGTCGCCGGCGAAGTGTCCCGCGTTAAGGCGGTAAAACTATGAAAAAAACAATTCAATTTTCAAAATTTTTCGTTCCCGCGGCGGTTATTTCACTTGTTCTTGTGGCTTTCAGCATATCAGGCTATTTCTTTAATAACGGGTTCGCCCTTGGCGTTGATTTCCAGGCCGGTCTTATCCAGGAAGTGCGGATAGCTCCGACTGCTTTCTCGCTGCGCTGGAACGGAACAGAGAACGCGACGCTTACCCACGACAGGAATAATATTTACATTGTCACATCAGGCCTCGGCGTTGAAGGCAGGACGTATACGTTCGCGTTAGCTGACTACAGCACAACAGGCGCGCTTTCAAGAGCGATGAGGCAGCAGCTTCCCGGTCTTGAGATTACAGCGTCCGCCGCGGACAGCACCGCTTTTAACGAAATTATTATCAGCATACAAAACGATCAGTCTCTTTCAAACAGCAGGTCTTTTATTATCCAGTATCTTAATTCGCAGAACGCGCCCATCGATATATCGGAAGTGCGCACCGCGATGTCCGGATTCAGCGAAAGCATCGCTGTGCAGAATATCGGCGTTCCCGAAGACCGTCATTTTATGATACGCGTTGAAGATAAAGAAGAAGGGCGCGTAGCATCCGCGGAAATCATCAGAGTGCTTGAAGCTCATTTCGGCAGCGGAAGCATCGCTGTTCTCCGTTCCGATTATGTCGGGTCGCGCTTTTCAAAAGATTTGACCGATCAGGCGGGAATACTTATATCCCTTACACTGCTTTTAATTCTTGCGTATTCGGCGATCAGGTTCAAGCTTCAGTACGCTGTCGGCGCTGTAATCGCGATTATGTATGACGTTCTTGTTATTGTTGCGTTTGTTGTCTGGTCGCGGATGGAGTTTACCACTTTAACAATCGCCGCGATTCTTACAATTCTCGGATACTCAACCAACAATACAATTATTTTCTTTGACCGCGTAAGGGAAAACCTGCGCCTGTATCCTGACAACGCGTTTGTTGACATTTTAAATATTTCGCTGACTGGCATTTTGGGGCGCACAATCATTACGACAGCTTCTACGATGCTTGCGGTTCTTGCGCTTTTTATTTTTACAACAGGCTCAATGAAGGATTTCGCGCTCGCCCTTCTTGTCGGCATGATTTCAGGCGTATATACGACGCTCTTTATCGTTTCCGGTTTTGTTAACTTCTGGCAGAATTCAAAAATAAAACGCCAGCAGAAAAAAGCCCTGGCAAAAATAGCTTAAGGAAACTTTATTGCCGGAAGCAGGAAGAATTTGCGCAGTTCATGAAAGTAATAAAAGCGGATACTTTGGGTTTTTGCATGGGGGTGCGGCGCGCTGTTGAAACAGCGGTTTCCGCTGCGCGGGATTCAAAGTATCCTGTTTTTACTTTGGGACGCATTATTCATAACCCGAAAGTGTTATCCGATCTTGAAAATCTCGGCATTAAGTCAATTGACGAGTCTTCTCTTGCTTCCTGCGCCGCGCTGCGGCATAAAGACGGCGCGGTTATAATCCGCGCGCACGGAATCAGCCCGCAAATGGAACAACTGCTGCGCGAAACCTGCGTCTGCCGCGTAATTGACGCGACATGCCCGAACGTAAAAAAAAACCAGTTAAAAGCGCAGGAACTTTCGCGCGAAGGTTTTAACATTTTTCTTGCGGGCGAAAAAGAACACGCGGAAATTACCGGCTTATTGGGATACTGCCGCGGCGCGCCGTTTTGCGAAGTAACAGGAAGCGCGCAGGAAGCGCAGGAAAAAGCGTCCTGTCTTTTAAAAAAAAATAAAGACGCAAAAACCGCTTTATTGGGGCAGACTACAATTTCTCCTGATGAATACGCCGCGGCCGCAAAGGAAATTAAAAAATATTTTCCCAGTCTGCTAATTATTAGCACAATCTGCAGGGCGACAGAAGAGCGCCGCGTCGCGTTACGCGCATTACTTGAAAAAACAAACGCGGTAATTATCGCAGGCGGCAGGGAATCCGCAAACACGCGGCGCCTTTACGAGACTGCCCTTGAAAGCGGCAAACCCTGCGTTCTTGCGCAGAACGCAGACGACATTCCGCCTGAATTTTTTAATTTTGATACTGTCGGCGTATGCGCAGGAGCTTCCACGCCGGATTCAACGATAGACGAAATTGAAAATGCTTTAAACCGCGGCTGTAAATAAACAGACTGCTTCAGAGAAATCTGTTAATTGAATCCCATTTCGCTTAACGCTTTTTCCGCTTCTTTAATTTCGTCAAACGGCTCTACCCTGTCCGCGTATATAATCGAGTTTTCATGGCCCTTGCCAAGAAGGATGACAAGATCGTCTTTTTCAGCCAAAGACAGCGCCTTGCGGATGGCGTCCGGCCTGTGCGGTATTAAAAAAAGGTTTTTGCCGCGTTCAAAAATAGTTTCGTTTTTTTCTTCCGTTACCCCCGCCGCGATTTCTTCCAGAATGGACATTGAATCTTCTGCGCGCGGATCTTCGTCGGTTAAAACGATTATATCGCTGTATTGGGTCGCGATTTTTCCCTGCTGCGGCCTTTTTTGCGTGTCCCTTTCCCCCGCGGAACCGAAAACGCTTATAATCCGCGGGCATTTTGTTTTACCGCTGGAGTTTTTTCTTGCTCTTAAAGGCGGGAAGACGGTTTTAAATGAAGAAGGAGTATGCGCGTAATCCACTACAACTTCAAAGGGCTGGCCTTTGGCGATCGCGGTCATCCTTCCCCTTACGGATTTAAGTTCTTTTATATGGACTGCTATTTCGCTTACCGGAATGTTTAAAAGACCGTTAACCGCAAGAATGGCGGCAAGTACGTTAGCTGAATTAAAAGCCCCCGGGAGCCTGTCTCTTATATCTATATGTTTGTTTAACGCGGGTAAAAAAACAGAATACCAGTTTCCCCACGGGCTGCTTTTTATATTTTCAAGAACTATATCCCCGTCCCTTCCCGAAGGGCTGTATGTGACTATTTTACAGCCGCAGGCTTTTTTAAAATACTGCAGGCTGCTGTCGTCAGCGTTGATTACGCCGAACGGTTCCGGCGAATCATCGCCTGAAAACGGATGCGCCGCGCCTTTGTATCTTTCAAGCGCGCGGAAAAGATTCGCCTTGTCGTGCCTGTACTGTTCCCATGTGCCGTGAAATTCAAGATGCTCATGGGTTACATTGGTAAGAACGGCGCTGAAAAAATCAACATCGCCAAGGCGGCTTGTTTTTTCCGACAATCCGTGGGAGCTCGATTCGATTATCGCGTATTCGCATCCGTTATCTGCCATTTCTTTTAGAAGGCGCTGAACAATAGGAGCTTCCGGCGTGGTCTGATGCTCGCTGTTCCATAGAACTTCTCCTTTTCCGGGGCAGTGCTGGACTGTTGATATAAAACCCGCATTTTTCCCCAAAAGCGACAGAAGCTGAAAAATAAGATAAACAGTCGTGCTCTTTCCTTCGGTTCCCGTAACGCCTGTTACGCGCAATCGTTTTGAAGGATGCTGATAATAAGAAGCGGACACAGGAGACATCGCCTTTCGCGCGTTATTTACCTTTAAATAAACTATATCGTTTTCTTTTTGCGCAATTTCATTTTCGTGTACAATCGCCAAAGCTCCGTTTTTTAAAGCGTCTTTTATGTACAGGCTGCCGTCAGTATGCGCGCCGGGAAGGGCGAAAAAAAGGCTTCCCGGTTTTACGCCGCGCGAATCGTATTCAAGCGAAGTTATATACGGATCGGATGTTCCGCACTTGTGAATTAAGCCGGCTCTTGCCGCCGTATCCTGCGTAAAAAACTGAGAAAGAAGCAGCCCGTAAGGTTCCTCGCACATGATAAATTATCCGCGTTAGAGCGTGTTCTCCTCCTCCCCGAAAACAATTGCAGTAAATGTATATAGCTGCGCGTCCTGCGCTTCATAAGAGCCTTCAGGCAGTCCTGCCTTGACGCAGATATAATCAAGATATTCGCCAAGATTCCATCCCTGTTCAACAGGCACCTGCGGTAGAAGAACCCCCGATCTTCCGCGCGCTGATAATAATAATCCGTGAACGCCTATTTTTACCTGATTAAGCGGATCAGGGCACAGCGTCATCGGTGAAAGCGCGGAAATCTCAATATGAATCATGTGAAGCTCTTCCTTCCTTAAAGGCGGAAACCGCGGATCGCCGAACGCGGCTTCTTTCGCCATTATGCGTACGGTTTCTACAAGCGGTAAATTTGCCGTCATCCTGCCGATACATCCGCGTAAATTTTTTCCTGAGCTGTCATTCTTATGCAGCGTGACAAACGCGCCGCATGGTGTGTTTATATTCGGTAAACTCTCAATACCGGCGTTCCATGATGGTTTACGTCCTTCGAGTTTCGAAATTATCGATTCTCTTGCTTCAGAGAGCAGAATCGCTTTTTCATTGTCTGTGATGGTAAAATCCATATCTTTTATATATTATAATACAGGCGGTAAAAATGAAACAGGACAAAAAAACCAAAATAATAAAAATCGGAGGATTCGCCCATATACGCCCTGTTTTTATCGGCGGCGATAATCCTGTTACCGTTCAGACAATGTATAAAGACCGGCTTGATTTTTCCGGTATCGATGCGGCTGCGGCAAAAATTCAAACATTGCAGGCTCTTGGGTGCAGTCTTGTGCGGTTTGCGGTTCCCGACATGCAGTCGGCTGAAGTTCTGGGCGCTCTTTCACAGAATACTCCGGTGCCGCTTTCCGCCGACATTCATTTTGATCATAAAATCGCCCTTCGCTGTCTTGATTTTCCAATCGCGAAAATCAGGATTAATCCCGGCAATATCGGCGGCAGGGAAAAAGTCCGCGATGTGCTTGATAAAGCCGCGTCAGGCGGAATCCCTATAAGAATCGGAGTAAACGCGGGCAGCCTGCCGCCTGATCTTCGCCGCCGCGTTGACGGAGAAGAAGGAAAAACGCTTGGCTTAAGCGAAGCGCTTGTACAGGCTGCGCGGCGGGAAACGGAAATTTTTGAAGAATTGGGCTTTACGAACTATCTTGTGTCAATGAAAGCCAGTACAATTGCCGATACTATAAGAGCGAACTGTATTTTTTCCGGGCATTCAGACTCGCCTTTGCATATAGGCGTTACAGAAGCAGGTCCGCTAGCCGCGGGAATCGCAAGAAACAGCGCGGCGATGTCGGCGCTTTTAAAGGAAGGCATTGGCGATACAATCAGGGTATCCCTTTCAGATACTATGGAAAGCGAAATTATCGCCGGAAGGGAAATACTAAAGGCGGCCTTTGAGCTTTCGCCTGAAAATAAAAGGCTTAAGGCAGGCGGGGTAAGTATCGTTTCCTGTCCGCGGTGCGGAAGAAGCGGATTTGACACTCATAGTTTTTTGGAACGGTGGGCGCAAAAGCTTTATTCCATAAACAGGGACGCGACCATTGCCGTAATGGGGTGCGAAGTAAACGGCCCGGAAGAAGCAAAACACGCAAGCCTTGGAATTACAGGTGCGGGAGATAAAGTATTGATCTTTAAACACGGCAAAGCGGTTAAGATGATTGACGCCGGTTGCGCCGATAAAATCTTTGAAGAGGAATTAAAAGATTTATGAATAAATTTTTTAAGGTAACAGTTTTTCTTTTACTTATATGTTTCGCGGCTCCGGTTTTCGCGCAGCTTGAAACGGTTCCCTGGTGGCTTTCGCTTGAATACGGCAAGCAAAGGTTCCGCTCGGGAGCTTACGGCGACGCCCTTTTACTGTTTGAAGACGCAAGGCGCGACAGGCGCGCGATGTATGAAAAAATGGAGCGCGATTTAATTCTTCTTTTATCTGTTAATGAAGTGCGCCGTATCGGTGATTCGCTTGAAAAGGTAGAGCAGTACGCTTATGAAAGATATTACACCGCGGCCTTTGCCGCTCTTGAAGAGCTTTATTACCGCGTTTCAAAATCAAGCCTTAATAATTCAGCGTCAGCGGCTCTTGCCGCAATCGGAAAATTAAAGGATTATCCTGAAGCCGAATACTGGATTGGCGAAGTTTACAGATTGGAAGGCGAATTGACTCTTGCCCTGTCTCAGTACCGCAGGGCGTACGCGGCGCGGAGCAATCTTGAAGACACGCACTTTAGCGTAACGCTGCAGTACAAGATCGCGGGTATTCTGCGCACCAGAATGGAATACGTTGAAATGGAAAAAATTCTGCTTTCCATTATTAATGAGCATGATACGCTCTGGGTAAACGCGAACCTTGCGCAGGAGAACGCCGGTTCAACAGGCGGCAGCCTTCCTTACGCGCAGGCGTCTTCTTCCTTTGCCAGAACCGCGATGACGCGAACGCTCGCAAACGAAGGCGTTAACAGGTTCATGGAATTATACAGATATAATAACAGGACTGTAGAACAGGCGCACAGGCTGCTTGGATTTTACCATGTTAACCTTGGACATGATTCCGCGGGGCAGCATCTTATGTTCGCATTTCTGATTCAAAACACTGTGATATTGGAAGAAATCAGGGTGCGCCAGTATAATTACACATTCGCCGGGCTTTCCGCTCTTATGCAGGAAATAAACAGGAATCCGCTTTTATTGTCATACATTGACGAAGTTGAGTATTTTAAAACGGCTTATTATCTTGCCGCAAGCCTTTACCGCAGCAACAATTTATCGGTTGCACGTAACATATGGGAATTTCTTGCCTTGCATCCGCAGGCAGGACAGTGGCAGGGACGTGCGGTAAGCCAGCTTAGAAACCCGCGGACAGAGCCTGTTTCGGAAACTTTTTAAATTATTCATCGGGCAACCCGGATTTGAACCGGGGACCCCAAGTCCCCCAGACTTGTACGCTAAACCAACTGCGCTATTGCCCGATTGCCTGATCAATTATTAATGACCGGTCAGAAATTAAAAGTAGCAAATAAAAACAATCTTGTCAATGAAGAAAGCTGTTACATTTTCAGTACGGACTTGTCATAATCATCAGGCGGCATGAAACCCAATAATTGAATGCAAGCTGCTGCAATGGAGCTTATGCCAAGCCCTGTGTTTAAACAGTTTTCTTTCGGCTCGTTTTGGTATTCGCCCTTGTATTGAGGATCATAGACAATGCACGGAACGGGGTTCAGGCTGTGGCTCGTTTTTGTTATCGGACTTCCGTCCGCTTTGCATAAAACTTCGCCTGTTTTTTTATTGTGTTCGTACATATCGTCGCTGTTCCCGTGATCGGCTGTGATCACCATTACGGCTCCCGCTTTTTCTGCGGCTTCCGCAAGTCTTCCAAGCTGGACGTCCATTCCTTCCATCGATTTAATTACAGCGTCGTAAACGCCTGTGTGACCGACCATATCGCCGTTCGGAAAATTGAGCCTTATAAAATCGTACTTGCCTGAGCCGATTGCAGCTACAACTTTATCCGTAATTTCGGCGCACTTCATTAAAGGTTTTTGCTCAAACGGAATTACATCGCTTTTTATTTCGATATAGTCTTCAAGTTTTTCATCGAACTTGCCTGTGCGGTTTCCGTTGAAGAAATAAGTGACATGCCCGTACTTCTGCGTTTCGGAAATCGCGAGAGTGCGCACCCCGCTTGACGCAAGATGCTCGCCCATTGTTTTATCGATTGAAGGCGGGTTTACAAGGTATCTGCGCGGAACGTGCAAGTCGCCGTCATATTCCATCATGCCGGCGTAACAGACTTTCGGGCGTCTCTTTCTGTCAAACTTGTCAAATTTATCTTCTTCAAACGCGGCTGTAATCTCCAGCGCGCGATCGCCGCGGAAGTTGAAATACACAACAGAGTCTCCGTCTTCGATTGCGCCTACAGGTTTACCGTTATCTGCAATAACAAATTCCTTTAAATCCTGATCGATGATATCAGGTATCTCTTTTCTGTAAGTGACTACAGCTTCCCGCGCCGACGCGAACTGGCGGGCTTTACCAAGAACATGAGTCTGCCAGCCGCGGTCTACCATTGACCAGTCCGCGCCGTAACGATCCATTGTAATCCACATGCGCCCGCCGCCTGATGCGATCTTCGCGTCAAAGCCGTCGTTATTAAGCTCTTTAAGAAAATTTTCAAACGGATCGATATAATCAAGCGCGCTCAGTTTTCCAACGTCGCGTCCGTCAAAAAGCGTATGGATTCTGACGCGTTTAACGCCTTCCTTTTTTGCATGCGCGATCATTGCCTTTAAATGATCAAGGTGGCTGTGTACATTGCCGTCGGAAAAAAGCCCGATAAAGTGAAGGCTCCCGGGCTGCTCGCAATGGGCGCACTTTGCGTCCCCCTTTACGTTAGCGATGATTTCTTTCCACGCCGCGCCTTCAAACATCGCGCTTGTTTCAATCGATTTTGACACCAGCGCCGCGCCCTGACTGAAAACTCTTCCGCAGCCCATCGCGTTATGACCCACTTCGCTATTGCCCATATCTTCATCTGACGGAAGCCCGACAGCAGTACCGTGCGCTTTTAATTTTGTGTGCGGATTATTTTCTGTCAGCTTTGTCAGATTGATCATTTTAGAATTGGCGACAGCGTCGCCTTCCCTGTATTTTCCGTAACCTACGCCGTCCATGATAACCAAAACTACAGGTCCCGGCCTGCCTTTCCACGCAGGATTCTTCTTCAAAGCTTCCATAAATTCTCCTTATGATATTCAATTATAACATATAATATTTTATTTTTATATAAAAACTTCTACGGGAACCTGAAGGCTGTTCTGCGAAAAAATATTACGAAGCGAAAAAGCGCGTTCTTCAAGATAATCATCCGGAAGCCGCGAGGCAAGAGGGTCTTCGGGGGCGCTTCGGGCTTTGCCGTAAAGCTGCACTTTGCGGATGCCGCGCTTTGCGTTTGCAGCTAACAAAAGCGCCAGTTCTTCCCACGCTTTTTTTTCTTCCTGCGGCGGCGTCTCTCCGTTTATGGCGCAAAGCATTGTCTGTATTGTCACAGCGGAAAGGGAAGTAAACTCTTTTATCTTTTCGATATGCCTGTCAAAAGGCAGCGCGCAGCGGTTCATTTTCAAATACCAGTAAGGAGTTCCGGCGTCAAGTTTCAGCCAGATGTCCGCCGCGGGATTTTCGGCTGTCTCTTTTAAAAACGAAAAAATTTCAGGCTGTAAAAGCCCGGTTCCGTTTGTTATAACAACAAGCTGAGCGCAGAGCGCTTCCCGCAGGCGGATTTTTTCCGCCAGGTTAAAAGCACCGCGAAAGTACGCAGAAAGAGTCGGCTCACCGTTACCAGAAAAACAGATGTCCTTTATTGGAATATTTTGTTCATGCGCGCCGGATACTGCTGCGCGAAGGTCTTCTTCCATCTGTTTAAAAGAAAATCCCGCTCCGCTTGAAAAAGGAAATACTTCGCAGTACGGACAGTCAAACGCGCAGCTTTTTTTTTCCGGGAAAAGATTTATTCCGATTGAAAGTCCCGCAGATCGCCTTGAATAAACAGGGTATACGACAACGCCCTTTTCCCTCTCGCGGTGATTTGTAACAGAAGCTATGTTAAGCATACATTAATTTTCCGTGAGGTTCCGGAATAATGCGGCCAAGAGATATGGCGGTTTCTATCCATTCGTTAATAACTGTTTCTGCATTATGAAGCGCTTCAGCATATGTTTTTCCATCTGCCATACAACCTGCAAGTTCAGGAACTTCAGCAATATAGGAATTATCTTCTTTGCTCCAATAAATAATAATTTCATACTTATTCATTTACAGCCTCCAACTGGTATTTTACTATAATATCATTATGGTGAAAAATATGATGACTTCCCTTGATGCGCATCGAAAATCCAAATGCATTTAATAAAGAGACAGCTTCAGAAAACATTATTGATTTATCCTGCTTTCCTGATAAAATCTTTTGTAACAGTTTCTCATGTTTTCCCATAATATAAATTATATATTTTTTTTCAAAAAAAACCCATGGAAAATTTGTAAAATATGTTATTCTCTAATATCATGCAGGATAAAACCGCCGCGCAGGCTGAAATGCTCGCTAACAGGCTTCAAAAATGTTTTCGCCATTTAATAAAATGGGCGAAGCGCAAAGGTATCGGCGCTTTCAGATTATATGATCGCGATATACCCGAAATTCCCCTGGTGCTGGATTATTATGGCGATTGCGGTGCGCCAGATGAAGCCATTCTTTGCGGCGCTCTTTACAAGCGTCCTTACGAGAAAAACGCTGACGAAGAAAACGAATGGCTTTCCGCCATGAAAAAAAGCGCCGCATCTTCGCTTGGCGTAAACCATGAAAACATATTCCTGAAACAGCGCGAACGCCAAAAAGGACTTTCCCAGTATGAAAAGATAAGCAAAGCAGGTTTTGAAAAAACAGTACAGGAAAGCGATCTGTTTTTTAAGGTTAATCTTTCTGATTATCTTGATACAGGCCTTTTTATTGACAGGCGGATGTTACGCGCAATTATCCGCGAAGAGTCATCTGGAAAAAAAGTCTTAAATTTATTTTCCTATACAGGATCATTTTCTGTCTGCGCGGCGGCCGGAGGAGCTGTCAGCACCGATTCTGTAGATCTTTCTAACACATACCTTGAATGGGCGTGTGAAAATTTTTTGCTGAATGGATTTACCGCGGATTTTTTGAAAAAGAGTTCGCACAGCGGCACAGAGACACAAAGGATACAGAAAGAAAATGATAAAAAAATAAACACGCATAAACTTATCCGGGACGATGTTATAAATTTTCTTGGTAATACGGCTAAAGAAAAAAAGCAATGGGATATTATCATAGCCGATCCGCCCGCGTTTTCAAATTCTAAAAAAATGACAGACGACTTTGATTTAAACCGCGACTTAATTTCGCTGCTTTTTCAATGCGTACAGCTTCTTGCGCCAAACGGAAAAATATTTACAAGTGTGAACCTGCATCGCAAGGCGCCGTCTGCGGAAAAACTGGAAGAAGAGCTTCGCGGGCTGTCCGAGAATTCGCGTTCCCTGCGCGTAACGGATCTGACCAAAAGAATCACAGATGAGGATTTTAAAGGGAAAAAAATACCGAAAGCGTTTTTGATTACTAATAAATAAATGGAGAGCTTAAATATTTGGTAAATCCAGGAGGAAAAACAAATTCAAAAGAGCTTACGATTACTGTAGTGCCATAGATGTTATAAATCATTCGGCGTTAACCCCGTATGTTTTGCTACTCTAGAAAGCATTTTTTGACCTATTTCATCATTATCGTGAAAGGCAAAAACGTAATTAGGATAACCATGCCTTTCCAGTGTTTTATGTGATCCGTCTTGTCTTTTTACTGACCAGCCAATCTTCAACAAAGAAGCCAGCAAATGTTTTGCTTTAACTGATCGCCATTTGCTCATAATGACTTGCGAACTCTATAGAATTGATACCCGGAATAGAGACTTCATTTTCCATTCTTTCCGCTAAAACTCTTAAAGCCAGAGCCTTCGCTCTCTCGCCTGCCTGCAAGGGAGTCACGCCGTAAGCAAGAACCCCCGGGATTTCTTGAATTTCGGCTATCCATCGTCCGTCTTCTTCCTGTTCAAAATCAATATCAAAATGCATACTTACCTCAATGAATTATTAATAAAACACCGCGGCGTTTACGACTCTTTAATATTGTATTTCTTCCTGAACCTTTCGATGCGGCCGGCGGTGTCTACTAGTTTTTGCTTGCCGGTAAAGAAGGGGTGGCAGGATGAACAAATTTCTACCTTTATGTCTTTGGTGGTGGAACGCGTTTCAATTACATTCCCGCAGGCGCAGGTTATTTTTGTCATTTCGTACTTGGGATGAATCTTGTCTTTCATTTTCGTCTCCTCAAAAAATTGTCCAACTTCGCCATTTTTGACGGTTTAAGGACTAATCCATTCCCCCTGTTCCGGTGTTCATGGATCTCAGGAATGCTTCATTATTCCTGCTTTTCTTCATTCTGTCAACCAGCAGTTCGATGATTTCGATATCGTCCATCGGGTTTATCACCTTGCGCAGAACCCAGATTTTTTGGATTTCTTCTTCGGTAAGGAGAAGTTCTTCCTTGCGTGTGCCGGATTTTTTTATATTGATGGCGGGGAAGAGGCGGCGGTCGGAAATTCGCCTGTCAAGGTTGATTTCCATATTGCCAGTTCCCTTGAACTCTTCAAAAATCACTTCGTCCATGCGGCTGCCGGTTTCCACAAGCGCTGTGGAAATAATCGTTAAACTGCCGCCTTCTTCGATATTGCGCGCCGCGCCGAAAAAGCGTTTTGGCTTGTGAAGCGCGTTTGAATCAACGCCGCCAGAAAGTATTTTTCCCGACGTCGGAACAGTCTGGTTATAGGCGCGCGCAAGGCGTGTGATTGAATCCAAAAGGATAACGACATCCCTTTTGTGTTCTACAAGGCGTTTCGCTTTTTCCAGAACCATTTCCGTTACCTGAACATGGCGGGTTGCCTGCTCGTCGAAGGTTGACGAAATTACTTCCGCGCGGACTGTGCGTTCCATATCGGTAACTTCTTCGGGACGTTCGTCGATTAATAAAACAATCAGGTACACTTCAGGATGATTTCTTGTTATCGCGTTGGCGATCTTCTGCATCATGATTGTTTTACCGGTTCTCGGAGGCGCGACAATCAGCGAGCGCTGGCCTTTGCCGATGGGGCAGAATAAATTGATGACCCTTTCGCTTACGCCTTCTGTCGAAGTTTCAAGGTCTAGCTTTTTATTTGGATAGAGCGGGGTAAGGTTGTCAAAGGGGATGCGGTTTTGCGCGACAGTCGGGTCGTCATAATTTACAGTTTCCACGCGCAGCATGGCGAAGAAACGCTCGCCTTCTTTCGGGCTTCGAATCTGACCGTAAACTGTGTCGCCTGTTTTTAGCGCGAAAAGGCGAATCTGGCTTGGGCTGATGTAAATATCATCAGGACCCGGAAGATATGAATTCTGCGGGCTGCGTAAAAAGCCGTAGCTGTCAGGCAATATTTCAAGCGAGCCGTACGCGTAAATAATGCCGCCCCTTTCTGTGTGCGCTTTTAAAAGGGCGAAAACAATTTCCTGCTTTTTAAGGATCACCATGTCGTCATGCGTGATGTTATAACATGCGGCGAGTTCCCTTAGGTCTTTCATGTTTAATCTGATAAGCTCGTTTATTGTAAGACGCGGCTTTCCGTTGTCCTGATCCTGACGCGGGATGGGCTTTCCGTATAAATCCGGCATCGAAGGCAGTTTCGGGAGCGCCGGCAGAACATCCGTTTTACCCTGCGAATTTTCGTTTTCGTCGCTGTGCTGTGATGATGAATCTCCGTTCTGCCTGTTGTCGGAATTCGCGTAACTTTTTTTTCCGCGGACTACAACCCTGCCCGAACCTGCTCTGTCAGATGCGTTATTTGATGAGCTGTCCTGTTCGCCGTTCTGGGATTCGCTTTCCGCTTCTGAAGACGTTTCTTCACTGCCGTTTTCATTCTGGTTTTCAGGCTTTTTAACTTTTTTTACAACCGCCATTTTTACCACCTATGGATTTCCGCACCCGGGATATTAAGCATTGGTTCCGGGAGCGGATTTAATTTGTTATTGATAATTTATTAAACATATGTAAATTGATAGGATACTCCCAATTTACTTTTTTTTTTCTGTTTTGTCAATATACAACAGGCAAATATTTTTCAATCATTTCAAGAACCGATATTGCCGCTCTTGCGCGGACTTCGTTTCTTGAACCTGAAAAATGGAATTCCTCTGTTTTTACTTCTCCGTTTTTTAAAGCTGCCGCTATCCAGACCGTTCCCGCAGGCAATCCGTTTCCGCCGCCTTCCGCAAGCCCTGTAACGGCTGCCGCAATGTCCGCGCCGCTTTTTGCAAGCGCGCCCTGCGCCATCGACAAGGCGGTCTCTTTGCTGACAAGGCCGTATTTGTCAAGATCGCTTCCGTCAAGATCGAGCATTTTCATTTTCGCGTCTTTCATGTAACACACAAAAGACCCCCATAAAACAGAAGACGCTCCGCTTGTATCCGCAATCAAAGCCGATATAAGCCCCGCGGTGCATGATTCAGCTAACGCAATATTTATTTTTTGTTTTATGCACTTTCCGGTTAAGGCTTTGGCTGTTTCCCCGGCCTGCCTGATCAACCTGTCATGTGAATCTGGCATTGGAACGCTGTAAATCCGCCTTTATTTCTTCCGTGGGTCTGTGAAAAATTTCTATATCTTTTTCGACATTTGTCATTTTGCATTTGCCTTCAAACAGAACGCCGTCTGCGATGCGAAGTTTTGCCGCGCTTACATCACCCTGAATCTTTGCTCCGCTCATCATGTCTACCTTGTTCTGCGCGTGAACAGTTCCCGATATATTTCCGTACACGGTAAGAGAGCTTACCGTTATGTGATCAGCTTCCACAACCGCGTCCTTGTCTACAATCAGATCGCCTGAGGCTTCTATGGTTCCCCTGAAATTTCCCTGAATGTGCAAAGTAGTGGCGAATTTTAGAAAACCCGTAAAACTGGTTGTTTTTCCCAAAACTACAATGTCTGTTTTGTTTTTTTTCCCTTCCCGTTTGGGCATTTTAACCTCATCTTAACCCTGTACTACTGCGTCTTGTTCTGCGCTTCCGGCCGCGGGCCGCCTTCCTGATGCAGGAATTTCCGGATATGGCTTTCAAGCACAGAAAGACCGATTTCATCTTTTTTGATATTATCCCATTCATTTATGGTTTTTTCTATTCTTGCGTCAAGCGCCGCGATATGTTTTCGCACGGAAAGGATTTTTTCGCTTGCCGGTTTTACCATATCGATCAGCGCGTCGTGATTCAAATTCGCGCTGGACTCGGCTTTTTCGTAAATTGTTTTTATCGCGCCGTCCAGCGATTCGATGCTTCCGATAAAAACAGACAAATTTTCCTTTAAATCCTTATTTAATTCTTCCGCCAGCGCAAGGCGCGCTTCCCTCATTTTTATCTGATCGAATAACGCGCGGTTGCGAAGAACAGCGTTAATGCGCGCAAGCACTTCCGTAAAATTAAAGGGCTTTGTTATGTAATCATCCGCGCCTGCTTCAAAACCCGCTACCTTGTCTTTTACATCGTCAAGGGCGGACAGCATTATTATCGATATATTTTTTAAACTGGGGTCGTTCTTTATTATTTTCGCTATTTCGCGGCCTGTCATACCGGGCATTATGTTGTCAAGGATGATCAGATCAGGGAGGAATTTCTTTACTTTTTCGATTACTTCGGCTCCGTCGTCGCATTTTTCTACGACAAAACCCAGTTTTGAAAGCATTACTTCAAAGAAATCCAGATTGATGGTTTCGTCATCGGCGATTAATATCTTTTTCTGCGTATTCATTGACAGCCCCTTTTCGTTTCCCTATTATATACCATAATACGCCCAATAGCAAGAATGTTAAAGCGGCTGCTAAAAAGAAGACGCCAAGGTAATCGCCGTATCTTGTGTAAATTGTCGTTTGCGCGGCGACTGGAACTGCGACATTGAGCCATGTTTCCGCAAACGGAGCCGCTTCCGCGATCACCCTGCCGTTTGGATCGACTGCGCATGTCTGTCCCGACGCTGTTGAACGCACCATGGATCGATGATTCTCCACAGAACGGAAAACCGCCATGGAAAGATGCTGATTCTGGGCGGGAAGGCTGTTAGACCATGCGTCATTGGAAATATTAACGATTATATCCGCGCCGTTTTGCACAAATATTCTTGAAAGATAACCGAAGGTGTCTTCAAAACAAATCGGCGACGAGAATTTGAACCCCGGCCCTTGAAACACCGTATATTCATCGCCTTTTTCCCAAAAATGCGTATCCGCGTCTTTCAACGCTTTATGAACCCAGGGCAGCTGCTTTTCGTACGGAAAATGCTCCGTAAACGGAACCAGATGGAGCTTACGGTAAGTTTGCGTGTTTACGCCGTTTTCATAAAACATCGCCGCGTTGTAATCGATTCTGAAATATTCGTTTGCGTCAGGATTTCTGGAAGGATCCATTCTGCCGTCGTCATTGCCGATAAGAAACGGAATATCCTTTGACGCAAGATATTCAAGCAGGTCCCTGACTAAAAGCCATGTATTCTGATCGTCGCGGTAATTAACCTGCCAGTAAATTCTTGGTATAAACGCTGTCTCGGGCCAGACAACAAGCTGCGGTTTCGGGCTGGACGCGAGCGCTTCATCTGAAAGCCGCAGCAATACCGACAGGTCTTTGCGGTATGCCTGGTTTATCAGGTAATTGGTCGAAGCCTTGGTCGCTTCCCACGGGTCTGTGTTTTGTTGAATAAGCGCAATCTGCGCTTTAGGATACGAAGAAAAATCCTTCATGCTGATAAAACCAAAAACCAGCGCCGCGATTAAAGCCGCCGCCCAAATAAACGCCGGGATTTTATCACCTGACTTTATTCTGATTAAAATTTCATTAAGAGGCGGCGAACTCCGGGGGTGTAAAGATGTTTCTTTTGCGTCTTTCTTTTTCCTGTCTTTATTCTCCGTGTCTTCGCGCTTTTTTACAGAATCTTTTTGGAATATTGCCGAAAGCCAGAATGAAGGAAATGTCACCAATGCTGATACGCCCCATACGCCTGTGACGCTTGCTATTTGAATTAACGGAATGATCTGCCACTGCGAATAACCTGTCACCCCGTAAGAGTATCCCAGAAATCCCTGCGTTGATAAATATTCATACGCAAGCCAAATCAGCCATTGGACAAGATACGCTCTTTTTTTGTAAAAAAGGTCTGCCGCCTTTAACAGCAAAAAAACGACAATGTGGTAAACAAGGTAAATGCTGTAAACGATTGTTCCTGCAAGCGGGTGGAAAGCGCCAAGCCAGTAATTAAAAAGACCGTAAGCGGCAAAGCCGTATATCGCGCCCCATCCCATGCAGGATAAAAGGCCGTATTTGTGAATAACAATCAAAATTGGTATATACGCAAACCACGCAAAAAACGGAATGCCGTGTTCAATTAATAAATTCGGAAATGAAGCTGCAAAGAGCAGGGCGGCAAGCAATACAAGCCCAAGATCGATTAATACAGATTTAAAAAAATTATTTTTTTTCAGCATAATTTTCAGGTAGAGAGCCTTCAGGCTCTTCGTTTACCGTCCATACAGCCTGTTTAAGCTCGCGCCCCGGACGGAAACAAACCGCTCCGTGGGAATGGATAAGGATGCTTTCGCCTGTCTTTGGATTTCGCGCGCGCGGACGGGCTTTTCTTACCTTTATTTCAAATGTCCCGAAGCCGCGAAGCTCAATCACCCTTCGGCGTACTAGAGCTTCCTTCATCTCGTTTATAAATAAATCAACCGCGCTGCGAATTTCTTTCCGGTTCAGTCCGGTTTTTTCGTAAAGAGCGTCAACTATGTCAGCCTTTGTAAATTTTATAGCCGGCATATTGATATTTTATTGCGCGGCTTTCATGACATTATAATACCGCTGCATCCTTGATTTTTTTCGGGCTGCCGCATTTTTTGTAATTATTCCTTTTCCGGCGGCAGTATCAATTTTCTTTATCATTTCTTTCAGAGCCGCGTCTGCTCCCTGATCTTTTTTCTGCGCCAGAACAACAAATTTTTTCACGCTTGTTTTAACCGCGCTTTTTGCCGATTTGTTGCGCAGACGGCGTTCTTCACTTTTGCGGTGCCGTTTCTCCGCTGAACTGCTTTTCTTAGCCAAAGAATTCCTCCAAACTTAGTTATTTATGCAGAAGCTGTCCGGAAACCGGAGTCTCCAAAAAAGACTATTATCTAGCGGAAATCCGACGGGCGTCTTTCTGTCCGTTTGCATTTATCGCATTCGGCGATGTTTTTTACCTTGCCGCTTTCAAATAAGGTCTTCATTTTAATTTCGCCGCCGCAGGAACACATGAATCTCTGGGTCGCGCTTGCTGTACGGCTGTTTTTACTGGCCTGTGCCATAAATTTCTCCTGTATATGTAATATGAGATCAAATTACTATAACAGGGAATTATAGTCAATGGGTTATGTCAGAAATAACGTTTCAAAAGCCCCTTAAATCCGCAGCAGTGGCGGGCCTCGTCGCGGGCCATTTCGTGCACTATGTCGTGGATGGCGTCAAGGTCTTTGGCCTTTGCTCTTTTGGCGATGTCGGCCTTTCCGGCGCAAGCGCCGTGTTCGGCTTCAATACGCAGTTCAAGGTTCTTTTTTGTGCTGTCAGTTATCACTTCGCCGAGAAGTTCGGCAAAATGCGCCGCGTGATCCGCTTCTTCATAAGCGTAGCGTTTAAAGGCATCGGCTATTTCGGGATAACCTTCGCGCTCCGCGACGCGGCTCATGGCAAGGTACATTCCCACTTCGCAGCATTCGCCGTTAAAATGCGCCTGTAAATCCTTTATGATATCAGCATCGACTCCCTTCGCGACTCCTACAACATGCTCGGCCGCAAAGCTGCCTCCGGCTGTCTGTTCTTTAAACTTGGAACCCGGAACCTTGCACTGAGGGCAGGCATCCGGGGCGCTGTCTCCTGTATGAACATAACCGCAAACAGAACAAACCCATTTTTTCATATCGTTCTCCTAATTGTATTTTTGATAATTATAACATGGAAAATACAATTTATGTGCTTATTCTTTAAGTTTTTGCAATGATTCTTTTTTTGATTTCCCGTATTTTCGCTTTTTTTGCATTGTTTTTCATATATAATATTAAATAAGTCCCATTGTAATAAAATCCGCGCAGTCTAACAACTTACAAAGTTTAAAGCTTTTGTATTTCTTCGCGGCTTGAAAAACCGGTTTTAAAATAAATTTTACTTATGTAATTTTCCACTGTTCTTAGGTTAATGCATAACATTGCGGCTATCTGTTTATTGGATTTATTTGCTTTTAATAAATCTATCACACCTATTTCCCGTTTTGTAAACTTCGCGTAAGCGGATGAGTTTTCTTCCAGTTTGATGTTTACTTCGCTTGAGATATATACTTTTCCGCTGAGTATTGTGTTTATTGCTTTTAGCAATTCATCCTTGCCGCTTGTTTTGGACAAGAAACCAGCGGCTCCCAGTTTTAAGGCAGTCCATATTTTGAATGAATCTCCAAGAGCTGAACAAACCAGCACAGGCGGCTTTGGAGCGTTTTTTTTCTTGCAAAAATCTTCCAGTACGGGAAGGAAATCAAGACCATTGTCATCGCCAAGAAGCATATCAAGAATTACAAGAGAGGGCAGTATTTTTTCTTTTTCTATAAAACTTACCGCTTCTTTAAGCGAATGCGCCTGAGCGCAGACTTTAAAGATTCTTGTCTGCTCCAAAATGGAAACAATGCCCGCGTTCAACATTGGGTGATCGTCGATTAATAATACTTCCATTACGCTTCCTTTTATTAATGTACAGTTTTTTTTGTATTTTGAAAACAAGACTATTTTTTTTATGTATTGTAAAAACACCAACCTTATGCGTAAACTCACAAAAATCCACTAAAATATCTTAAAAATTGTGTGTTTTACACGCTTTTTTTATTTTTTATTCCGCTATAAATTTTTATATATTCCTGTATGGGAATAGAAATTGTCGGCGGCGACATTAAAACCGTAAAGAGGTTTTTATGAAAAACATGAACAAATTTTTGGGGGTTATCGCTATCGCGATAATCGTATTCAGTATGGCAGCTTGCGGCGAGGACAGTACAGAAACAGTCACTCTTACTGCTAATGCTCAAGGAGAAATAACAATTAGTTATGCCGGCGGTGAGGAGATGACTGTTACAATTGAAACAGATTTACCTGCTCCAAATAATAAATTTACTTTTTCTAAATCCGGTGATAGTAAAACAATTACAGGATTAACTGCGGGTCTGAAAGTAAGTGTTACTATTAGTTTTCCCGGCAATTATTCAAATATTGATAAAAGCCCGGATGGTTCTACTGTATGGATCCAAACATATAAAAATTAATATCAAGGAGATTTAACACAGAGGCACAAAGGATAAGAAAACAATTCCTCCGTGCCTTTGAGTCTGGTAGTTTAATTTTTATTTCTGACTTAAATTTTTTACAAATAATCCTGTATGGGAATAGAAATTGCCGGAGGCGGCGTTAAAACCGCAATGGAGTTCTAATACCGCGTTGCGGTGTTTTCGATTTTATTCGCCGCTTCGAACCTAAAGTTCGCCGCGGCGTAAACAGGAGTTGTTTATGAAGAAAAGCAAAATTTTTCTCGTTGTGCTGATTGCCTTATTAATGGCTGTTGGAATTGTTCTGATAAGCTGCGGCGGGGCTTGCGGCCATGCCTGCGAGGGTGATGATAGTGACTGGTGGCTGGATTGTTGTCCTGATCCTAAGCGTGATTCAAAAGGCAATCGAACATATGGCTGCCGCCCCTGCAACTGCTGACAGGCGAGACTTTCTGCAGTGTTTTTTAACGGCGCGATGGCGTCAGGCAGATTTTTTCTCTTCACTCAACCAATCGGTATCTCCACACATACCAAAGCGCCTTCGCCTGCTTCGCTTAAAATTTTGAGCCGTCCTCCCAGTATTGCTGCGCGTTCCTTCATGCTGATAATTCCAATATGGGATTTATCAAGAGATGTAATAATACTGCCGCTGTCGTCCAATGGAGAATTAAAACCTTTGCCGTCATCGCAAATGCCGATATAAATTATTTCATTGCTCTGCCTCATCGTAACAATTGCTTCTTTTGCCTGCGCGTGTTTTTCTATATTCGTAAGCGCTTCCTGAGTAATTCTATAAACCTGAAGCCTTTTTTCCATGGATAGAAATTCCAGTTTGATGTGCGTGTCAATTTCTGCGCGGCAGTCGATTCCGGTTCTTTTGCCAAAGTCATGGCAAAGCTGACGCAGCGCATCGGGTAATTCACTGAAACGAAAATCCGGCGGAATAAGACTAATGCAAATATCTCTAGTCTTTTTCATAAGTTCCGTCATTTTTAATTCCGCTTTTTCCGGTTCCAATAACACGCAGCGCATATCCTGAATAACAGTATCGTGCAGCTCGCGGCTAATCCTCGCGCGTTCTTCATCCTGCGCAAGCATATAGGCATGTGAAAAAACAATTCCGGCAGTTTCACGTTTTAATGATGTTACAAGTGATCTATGCAAAAATAAAATGAACAGCATAATTATTACAATAAAAAACACAAGAGCGATAAATAAATTTAAATAGGATGCGTTGATGTATCTCTGCGCTTCTCCGTCGATTATCAGTAAACTGATAAGGTACTTATGGATTTTAAGCGAAACTTCTTTTGCTTTTTCCATATCCCCCAATGAAACAGAGTCACGAAAATCTAACGTTGAATCCAAAACAAATTCAACTTCATGGAGATCTTTAACTTTATAAATTAAAAATCTGTTTTTGATCTCCGTTGAAAAAGGAATCGAACTGTATATGCGGTACAAGTCGGACTCCTTAAAGTACAATAGTGATTGTATAAAATCATCTGTTTTTGAAAGCAGTAACGATTCCGAAAGAATCGGCTTTTCTTCCATAAATAAAAGATTATCTATATGAGTCCATTTGCTGATTATTTCCTGTAACGCGGGATTATTATGATTTGCGCACGACATAAAAAGAGCGGTAGTTAATGCGCATAAAAAAATTCTCATTTGCAATGAGTATATCAAAAACTCAAATGTATTGATATAATATGTTTATGGAACTTAAAAAATCAAGTCTTATCACTTGCGCTCTGTCACGTAAAAACATAATTATATTAACGGTTTTAATTATAACAGCGGCTTTTTTGAATATTCTTTTTAATACTATTATTATTAATTTTCGTATTCCTTTATTCCTAGATACTGTATTTACAGCGGCTATAGCTTTTGCTTTCGGTGTAATACCCGGCATTTTAACCGCTTTACTTACATGGTTTCTTCTAGGCATTTATTACGGCGGTTTCAGCTTTTATATACTGTGCAGTATTGCGGAAGTATTAATTATTTGCGCGCTTAAACCGCCTGCGCCTGATATTCCGAATTTTGCTCCAAAGGAAAAAATTGCCGCCTCTTATACTGCGCTTGTTTCAAAACTTTTTTTATTATATGTATTGTGCGCGGTAACAGTCAGCGTTTTAGGCGGAGTTGTGGATTATATTACTAATTTATTTACAGAAAGAGATTATTTTAGCGTAGAGGATATTTTTAAACCGGGTCTTTTTATGAGTAATATGCCGGCTTTTGCCGTGAATATTATTGCAAGGCTTCCCATAAACATTGTAGATCGTTTCATTGTCATCTTTGGCGGGTATTTTATTTCCCGCGGTCTTTTAAGGATTATTTTTTAATTTAATTCTAACGCAGCAAAGTTTTGGAAAAGCCTTTATCAAGTTGATTTTTTCTTACACATAATGGATAATAAATTTATGATTAAGACATTTCTCTGCTTGTTATATCTTGTTTTTTCCGTGATTTTTTTGTCGCCTTTCGGAGTAATAATATTTATTTTTCATTTTCTGGGGTTGAGAAAGCAAATGAAGCAGATAATTTACCTACTTGCCAGGGGTTGGGCGTTTTCATTAATTTTTATTTCAGGATGCAAAGTGACTGTTAAAGGCAGAGAATTTATTCCAAAAAAAGGCGGCGTTTGTTTTATCAGTAATCACGACAGTTATTTTGATATCGTACTTTTACTAGCGTACTGCGGCAGACCTTTTGGTTTTGTCGCCAAAAAAGAGCTGATTTTAGTTCCCTTATTGGATATTTGGATTTACATGCTCGGCGGTCTTTTTATCGACAGGAAAAATATCAGAAAGGCAGTGTCTACCATTAATAGAGGCGTAAAACGCATCAAGGCAGGCGGCGGCATGATCATCTTCCCGGAAGGCCATCGCTCCAGGGGAAGGGGGCTTCTCCCGTTCCATCCCGGTTCGCTGAAACTTGCGACAATGGCCAACGCGCCGATAATACCCGTAGCCATTAAAGACAGCAGCGAAGTTCTTGAAAAGCACAACCGCGTTATCGGCGCTAAAGTAGGCATATCTTTCCTTCAGCCCATTGATACTGCAAGCCTGCCCCCCGGAGACCGCAAGCAGGTTCTCAGCGACAGAATCTACGCGGCAATCAGGGACGAACTTGGCTTTGCAGACACTCAAAGCTCCGAACCGGCTTTATGAATATATTGACATTGTTTCATGTTTTTTTTATGATGTAGAAACATTCCCCGGTTGTGTAATGGTAGCACAGCTGACTCTGGATCAGCTTGTGGGGGTTCAAATCCTCCCTGGGGAATAAATTACACTTTTTGCTAAAAATAAAAATATCAAACTTATACCCGCAAATTGGACAAAAATGTTTATTAAAATAATAGTTTTTGTATAGTATAAATTTATGCGCAAACCATATGATCTTTTAAAATGTCTTTTAAACAATATTGAAGAAGGGTTAAAGCATAATATAAATACAGACACTCTTTCGGGTAGATATTCCCTTTCCTCAACGCATTTGCGCAGGCTTTTTCAGTTCGCTTTCGGCCAGACGATTGGAACGTACATCCGTTCCAGAAAACTGTCATCAAGCATAAACGATCTATTGGATACAAGTCTGAACATTCTGGATATTGCTTTGTTATACGGATTTGAATACGAGCAGACTTATATCAGGTCGTTCAAGCGCGAATTCGGGATTACCCCGGGAGATTTTCGCAAGTCAGGCAGGATACTGCCAATTAAGCCGCCTCTGCATTTGTTTGACAGCAATATTATGGACGACGGCGCTTTCTTTGGACCTGATATGGTAATGGTTCCCGAATTCAGCGTTATCGGGAGAAAGCACAAAATGCCGCTTTACTGCGAATTGTCTTCATTACCGTCGCTGCATTTTAACAATTTTATTAAAGAAGAAAAAATAAAAATTGTTAACGCCGTAAACAGCGATATTATTATCAATATCTCTACAGAAGCAGAAACGGAAAACGCCGGTTACGGTTATTTTATGCCTTCGGTTCAGGTTAAATCAACAGATATTATTCCCGTCGGATTTTCAAGCTTTACTTTCCCTTCTACGTTATGCGCAAGATTCAGGCTTATAAGGCCTGATGAAGTCGAGTTAAATGAAACTTTCGCGGAAAAGCTTTTCAATAAAATTGACGATTATTTTAAGGAAAACAAGCAAAAAGTGATTTTTGAAAGATACGGAACAACCATCGATATTTTTGATCCAATGTCATCCGGCGGAAGCTATAAATTATGGCAGTGGCTTAAGCCTGTAAAATTCCCTTCCGCGCCGGAATCTGAGCGTATTTATTAATCCCCTTGCGGTTTCATCCGCAAGAAATGTTATAAATATTCCCATAAGACCTAACCCCGCGGTGAATGTTAAAATATATGATAAAACGATAACAAGAACAGTGCCGAAAACCTGCGTATACATCATCCATTTGGTATCGCCCATACCGCGTATGCTGTGGCCCATAATAACGTTAAGCGCTTTCGGGAACATGGTAACCGCGATTACTAAAAAATATTTTGAAGCCGTTTCTATAAATGAAACGTCAGGCGTAAATACGCTCATTATTTCTTCCGGGAAAATAATAAATATAACCGCGAAGACTGCGCAAAATATAAATGAATACAATAACGCCTTAAAACCTGTATCAAGAGCCTGTTTGTGTTTGCCCTCTCCTGTTTTAATTCCTACCAGCGTTAATGCAGCCTGAGCAAGGCCGTTGTAAAAGAAAAGCGGAACAAGCTGTATCGAAAAAATCATCGTATAGACGCCGACAGAAACAGCTTCCAGTCTGTTTAAAAATGAAATAACAATAATATTGCCTATGTTCCATAACCCGATTTCAAAACCTGTCGGCAGTCCTTTTTTTAATACCTGCTTATAAAGATTTAAGTCAGAACGGACAACATCACGCAAATTAATATTAAAAGGTATTTTTTTACTTTTAAAAACATAAATAATTATTACAGGAGAAGCCGCCGCAATGGAAATAACGGACGCCAATGCCGCTCCTTCTATTCCCATCTGCGGAATCCCGAATTTTCCGAAAATCAAAATATAATCAAGAATAATATTTAATAAATTGCTTATAACACCTGTAACCATGATAATTTTTGTCAGGCCGATTCCCTGCATAACGGAAACCGCGGTTGAATAAATGCCTGATATCAGCAGGGAGAACGATAAAATTTTCAAATATGAAACACTGTAATCGAGTATTGGCGGCTTTACGCCCATCAGCGAAAAAATAAAACCCGAGCCGAAAAAGAAAAATAAAAAAGCAATGATCGAAATTATTATGTTGCCTGAAAATGAGCTTTGCGCGTACTTCTTGCACATAACTTCATTTCCCGCTCCGGTATTATGGGCGATTAAAATCGTCGTTCCTGTGCAAATTGCGGTAATAATTGACACAATCGCGTAATACGGAACCAAAACGTTCCTGATAGCGGAGAACAACTGCGAATCCACGCGTCCAAGAAATGCCCTGTCAACATATATTTGAAGCTGCATGAATATCTGCTGAAAAATAAGCGGCGCCGCAATGCTGAATATCCTGCGGTTGTCAGTATTTTTATTAATCATAATAAAAATTATGATGACTAATTTAATTTATACTGATCAATTATGTCCATTTAATATTTTTTAGTATGAAAACGGACCCAATACTCAATGCAAGGAATTCCATACCGCCTACAAAATAACGTCCTAAATTAATATATTGAAAAGCAATGCCCTGCGCAACGCCGACTGCCAGAAGCGGAATCAGCCATTTAAACTCCCGCCTGACCAGCATGTCCGCAAGGATTCCGATATATACCAAAATCGAAGCAAAATAATTGTGAATAATTTTATATTCGGGGAAATAAACGCTGAATGCCGCCAAAGACAAAAATCCGATTCCTACAAACCATTTATTGTAAAGAAGCCAGCAGCCCAGAATAAATAATGTAAATGAATAAAAGTACAGCCTGCTGACATTCATTCCCATTATGGAAGAATATGTGGATTTATTATTCATTAAACCGTCTATTAATCCCGCGGCTATAAAGCCGAATAATAAGACGCCTGTAATTATTTTTTTTATTATAATAACTTTTTTCAAAATTAAATTTCCTGCATTTGATATTTTTTAGATTATAAACGTAATTGCTGCTGTTGCACAATAGACGGTTCAATCAAAGGCTTTTTCAATATTGATTATTTTTCCGCCCATAAAATCACATTCCGCTTTGTCATGGGTGACGAAAACTACCGTTTTTCCCCTGCTTTGTTCTTTTGTATAAAGCATGACTTTTTCTTTTGTATCAGCGTCCAGCCCCTTGAACGGTTCGTCCATGAATAAAATATCATATTCAGCCATGAGCGCGCGCAGGATAGCAAGGCGCCGCTTTTGTCCGCCGCTCATGTTCTGCGCCGTCTGATTTGCGCAGTCAGCGTCAAGACCGGCGGCTGCCATCGATTCAATTATGGCGCTGTTTTTAAGCTGCATTCCGCGCACAAGACGTATGTTCGCGGCGGCGCTCAGGTTTTCGCATAACCTGTCTTCTTGAAAAACAAAGCTTAATTTTAAATCTGACATTCCCGTTATTTGTCCGCTGTCCGGTTTTTCCAGCCCTGAAATGATGCGAAGCAGCGTGGTTTTTCCGCGCCCTGACTGCCCCATGAAGCAGGTAACTTCCCCTGTTTCGATACGGCAGTTAAACCCGTTAAAAACCGTGATTGAGCCGTATGTTTTGCTTATATTAACCGCTTTGATCATGATTACAGCCTTTTAATCCTGTTTATTAGACATTGTATTAAAAACATAAAAAGTTTTTCAAACAGCAGGCTGACAATTATTACCGTTAATGTCCATGCGAATAAATCGGGAGCCGCGAAATATATTTTTGCCATATACAATTTTTCGCCGATGGAGCCTTTAGGGATTCCTATAACTTCAGCGGCTATGCCCGCTTTCCAGCAAAGGCCGAGCCCCACAAGGCAGGCGGACTGAAAGAACGGCAGAACCTGAGAAACATAAATATATAAAAATCTGCGGTGTCCGGGCACGCGGAAAACGTCCGCCATTTCCAGCAGCTTTGCGTCCGTGCTTCTTATGCCCTGAAGCAGATTTGTATAGATAATCGGCAGTACCATCAGGTACGATATTACAACGGACAAGTTACGCGACGATACCCAGATAAGCACAAGAATTACAAATGAAGCCACGGGAGTTGACTTGATAAATAAAATAAAAGGAGCAAGAAATTCTTCCATGCGTTTGAAACGCGCTGCGGCTGCCGCAAGAATAATTCCTGAAATTAAAGCAAGTAAAAAACCGGCTGTTATGCGCTGCAAGGAAAAAAGAACCGACAGCCAAAAATCAGAAACAACCGCAAGCTGCAAAAGCCTTCTAACGACAGACACAGGAGACACTAAAAGTATATCCTGGCCGATATACATGCTTATGCCCTGCCATATCAAAAGCCATAACGCGGCAGACCAGAGCCGTATAGCAGGCTTTGGTTTATCGCTTAAAATAGAATTCTTCATTCGGCAGCCTGCCTCCGACAGATTGAGGATTCTGTTCATATAGAACGCGCAGATAACCGGAAAGTTTTTCCATCATTTCCTGCCCTTCAATAAATGTAATATTACAATACGGAATCGCTTTCTGCGCTACATCCGCGGGGACAATGTTATACTTGTCCGCCAGAGCGGCAGTTTCTTCAATATTGCTGTTCGCGAAATTTACCGACTGCGAATATCGATCTAAAAATTTTTTTACAGCCTCCGGGTTTTTTTCGATAAATTCAGAACGCGCGATTAATACGCCTGTAATCAGGGCGCACGGATTTGCGGTATTCTCCTGAAGTTTTTCCCATTCGCTGTTTAAATCGACAGCTATTCTGATATTTTTGTTTAATAGCTGAGCGGCAGCGGCAAAGGGCTGCGGCAGTACGGCGATTGCGTTATTGTTTGCAGAAAGCGCGGCTACGCATTCAGTGTGTTCCGACTTCCATTCAATGTTAAGGTCTCTGTCCGGATCGATGCCGTTTTCGCTTAAAATATAATTTAAATCGTATTCCGGCGATTTTCCCCTGAACCCGGCGTAAATTGTTTTTCCGCGCAAGTCGTTTAAAGTTGTGATTGTCTGACCGTTTTCAAGAATATACATCATTCCCAAAGTACCGACAGCGATTACCTGCACTTTGCCCTGCGTGTTATTGTAAAGGACAGAAGACAGATTTGGGGGAACCGCGGCGATGTCGATTTTTCCCTGTACAATTTTTGGCACAATTTCATCAGCGGAAGCGAAAATTTCAAAAAAAAGTCCGCTGTCCGCTTCTTCACCGATTTCTTCATTAATCAATTTTAACATGCTTATGGACGAAGGTCCCTTTATCACGGCTATGTTGATGCCGGACGCCTGCTCAGCTTTTTTTCCCGTACAGGCGGCAAATAAAGACAGGCAAAAAAAGATAACTAAACAATCCGCCAAATAATTTTTAATTTTCTGCTCCTTTTGGAATTGCATTGAAAGCCGCATTCCTTTTTATATTGTACCAATGCAGTCAGGATTAATATAGAGAATAATTTAAACCTTTGTTTAGTTTTCTTTTGTCTTTGCAGGTTTAATTTTTTTATGGCAGCTCTTGTTTAAATTTATTATTTTGGATTACAGGCATAGATTATTTTTAATCTATTTTTGTAATAAATATATAATTTAAAGAGGATATTATGAAAATCGGAATGAAACTTGTTCTCATTATTACTGCGGTTAACCTTGTCGGCATCGGCGGATTGACAATTACAGCGACCATGATCGCGTCAAACGGGATCACGTCCATATCGGAACTGAACGCCCGCAACGTAACAGCGGTGACGTCCGGCTCGGTTAAAGCCTATTTGGAAGTTCCTTTTGATGAAATCAGGGCTTATGTATATTTACTTGAAAATTTAAAAACTATTATTCCAGCTGATGAAAGAAGGGATATGGTCAATTTTTATCTGCAGACCATAGCCGCAAAAAATCCGGACTGGATTGGCGTATGGGCGATATACGAACCGGATGCCCTGGACGGCAATGACGCGGCCTTTGTGAATACTGCGGGAACCGATTCCACAGGAAGGTTCATAAGCTACTGGACAAATGACAACGGCAGAATAAGCATGACCGCGCATACAAATTATCAAAACGCTGATTATTATACCATCCCGCTCAGGACAGGCAGGGAAACAGTCGCGGAGCCTTATTTTGAATATATTAACGGGAAGCAGACATTGATAACAAGCGTTGTTGTCCCGATTTTGTTAAACGGACGGGCGATAGGAGCAGCCGGGGTAGACCTGGAACTAAGTGAAATACAGGAAATGATAAGCGTAATCAAACCCTTCGGGACCGGAATCGCCGGGTTATACAGCCCAAGCGGTTTGGTGGTTTCCGCCTCTGACCCAAATAAACGGGGAAAAAGCCTGAGGGAGGCTTCGATAGACATATATGGAGAACACGTAGACTCCTTATTAAATTCATTAAAAAAAGGCGTTGAATTTTTTGAAACATTTTACTCAGAAGAGCATAAAGCAAGGGTAATGGCGATAACTTATCCGTTTTTTATCGGAGGCGACAGTACAGCATGGAGCGCGGTAACCATTGTGCCTGAAGCTACGATAATGGCGGAAGTAAATCAAATGACAATCGTATTGATAAGTCTCGGCGTTGGAATCCTCGCGGTTATAACTTTAATTATTCTTTTCGTTTCACATTCCATTACAGCTCCGTTAAAATCCATGGAGAAAGTCTTTACGTTTATCGGTAACGGGGACTTTACACAAACCGTAGACGCGAAAGGCAATGATGAAATCGGCAATATTGGACGCGCGCTTAACACCACTGTCGATAAAATCAAGGGACTTATTAACGTTATCAAAGTGCAGGCGGCCGATCTTTCAAATATCGGCACTGATCTTGCGTCTAACATGAACGAGACAGCCGCGGCAGTAAACGAAATTACCGCGAATATTCAAAGCATCAAGGGAAGGGCGATAAACCAGAGCGCAAGCGTTTCCGAAACTAACGCCACAATGGAACAGATCACTTTAAACATCAGCAGGCTTAATCAGCAGGTTGAAAAACAAACAACTTCAGTTTCGCAGTCTTCTTCCGCAATCGAAGAAATGCTCGCGAATGTTCAGTCGGTAACGCAGACGCTTATTAGGAACAAGGAGAATGTAAACCTGCTCACATCCGCTTCGGAAATCGGACGCTCAAGTCTTCAGGATGTCGCGCAGGACATTCAGGAAATTACCCGCGAATCAGAAGGCCTGATGGAGATCAACTCTGTAATGGAAAATATTTCAAGCCAGACAAATCTGCTTTCGATGAATGCCGCGATTGAAGCGGCTCATGCGGGCGAAATAGGCAAGGGATTCGCGGTTGTAGCGGACGAAATCAGGAAGCTGGCGGAAAGTTCTTCGGAGCAGTCAAAGACCATCGGCATAGTTCTTAAAAAAATAAAAGAATCCATCGACAAGATTACTCATTCAACAAATGACGTTCTTCAAAAATTTGAAATTATTGACGAACACATAAAAACCGTAACGGATCAGGAAGATAATATCCGTAACGCGATGGAAGAACAAAGCCAGGGAAGCAAACAGGTGCTTGAAGCTGTAGGCAGCCTTAACGAGATTACAAGAATCGTAAAAGGTGAAGCGGATGAAATGCGCCACGGCTCGAAGGAAGTAATACAGGAAGGAAAAAGCCTTGAAATTATCACGCAGGAAATTACAGGCGGCATGAATGAAATGGCGACTGGAGCCGATCAGATCAACATCGCTGTAAATCAGGTTAATGATATAACAGTAAAGAATCACGAAAAGGTAGATACTCTGATGAGCGAAGTATCGCGGTTCAAAGTGGAGTAGTGTTTCTAATTCAAGTTTAGAGCGCTGTTTCAACTAAAAGGAAACAGCGCAATTATTATATTATTTTCAGGTTTTTTTTGGTTTTCTTCCTCTGGCGCCCGGCACTTTGGAAGCTTTTTTGCGTTTTTCGGCAAGGGTATTTGTTTTCTTTTTGCCGGCTTTTGCGGTTACTTTTTTTTCCGCTTTGCCTGAAGGTTTTTTAGCTTTCGGTATACTCTTGATTTCTTTTACAAATTTTTTATTTTTGCCAAGCTCGTCAATTTCTGAAGCGATTTGAATATCAAGCCAATATTCGGGCGAATTACCGAAGAATTGCCCCAATCTTAGCGCCATCTGCACTGATATTCTTGCTTTTCCGTTTATAATATTAGTAACCGACTGATAAGCAACATTTAATGATTTTGAAAGTGAGAACGCGTTAATCCGGTAATCATCAATATAAGATTGAAGAGCTTCTCCCGGTTTTTTTTGCATTTTTGGCATTTAAGCCTCCTTAAAATTTATTTCATTTATTCTATATTAAAATTTAATAATATACAAGTGGATAAAATAAATAAATTAAACATATAATAAAAACTTTTAAAATGGTATGTTTCTCTTGTTTCACAATCTTATTAATGTTATGGTATAATGAAAAATAAATACATTTAATAGACTCAAGGAGCTTCAAAATTAACAAAATCATTTTAGTCGGCGGATACTGCGCTGCAGGAAAATCAACTTTTTCATTGGAATTATCGCGGCTTTACAATATTCCCTGTTTTAACAAGGATTTAATTAAGGAAGTTCTCGGCTGTGGCTTTGGACAGGACGGCGGACTTGTTCTTGAAAAAGGCAGCAGCGCGACATTTTTACTTATGATGCATATTACGGAAAAATTAATTAAAACAGGAAGCCAATTAATACTTGAAAGCAATTTTAAACTGCATGAAATGGAACAGATTCAGGTCCTGCTTGATAAATACAATTACAGCTGCCTGTCGTTTATTTTTAAAGGCGATTTTAATGTTTTGTTTGAAAGGTATATGAAAAGGGATAATGCCGGAGCGCGGCACTGGGTTCACGATACATCAGGAGAAAACAGCGAAAATTTCGCACAGGATCATATAAAAGAAGGGATTGGGAAAATGGGAATCGGTAAAACAATAATCACGGATGTAACGTCATTTTCAGATGTTAATTATAACGAATTATACAGCGCGGCGGGCGCGTTCCTGCAGACCGAATCCTGCGAATAATTATGAATGAAGTTATTATTTCTATCGGGGGAATGGGTTGCGCAGCCTGCGCCCAAAGAATAGAAAAATGTTTAAAAAATCTTGACGGCATAGAAAGTGTGTTTGTAAATTTCGCGGCGGAAAAAGCGTCAGTTTCATATAACGCTGATATAACAAATATTGATATTATTAAAACCGCGATCGAAAAAACGGGATACAAAGTTATTAACGCTTCGCAGGGCCAAACTTCCGGCAATGAATCAGATAACGCCAAAAATAAAAAAAGAAAACAAAAAGAGTTAAGAATATTATTAATAAAATTGATAATTTCCGCGGTTTTTTCACTGCCGCTTTTATATATTGCAATGGCTCCGATGATTAAATTCGCAAGCCTTCCATTTGCCGAGGTTCTTCATCACATGATGGAAGATTCGCCGCTTTTATACGCTGTCATTCAATGGTTTCTGGTTATTCCTGTGATCTTCGCAGGGCATAAATTTTATTCTGCGGGTTTTAAATCGTTGTTTTTAGCGGGCCCTAACATGGATTCACTGATAGCGGTAGGCACGTCATCGGCGTTTTTATACAGCGCCTACAATACAATCATGATTTTTTTTAACCGCCCTGAAGCTGTTGAATCGCTTTATTTTGAAACGGCAGGCGTTATTATCACTTTGGTTCTTCTTGGAAAATATCTTGAAGCTTTTTCCAAAGGAAAAACAAATGAAGCGATAACAAAGCTGATGGAGCTTTCTCCCAAAACAGCGCGGGTTATTGTTGACGGCGCAGAACGTGAAATAAATGCCGTGGATATTTGCATCGGCGATGTTGTCATTGTAAGACCGGGTGAAAAAATCCCTGTCGACGGAAAAGTGACGGAAGGCAATACGGCAATTGACGAATCCATGCTAAGCGGCGAAAGCATGCCTGTTGACAAAAACCCCGGCGACAGCGTGTATGCCGCTACAATTAACACAACAGGAAGAATTCTTTTTAAAGCTGACAAGATTGGAAGCGATACAATGATCGCCCGAATCATAAAAATGGTAGAGAGCGCGCAGAACACAAAAGCTCCTGTCGCCAAAACCGCCGATATTGTATCAGGTTACTTTGTTCCTGTTGTATGTTTAATTGCCCTGCTTGCGGGCGCGGCGTGGTTTTTCGCGGGCGGTATGGAGATGGAATTCGCTTTAATGATTTTTATTTCTGTTCTTGTTATCGCCTGTCCGTGCGCGCTTGGTCTTGCGACGCCTGTCGCGATTATGGTTGGAATGGGCATTGGCGCGAAAAAAGGAATCTTCATAAAAGACAGCGAAGCCCTGGAAAACGCGCACAGGATCAAAACGGTTGTTTTTGACAAGACAGGCACCATTACGGAAGGAAAGCCTTCTGTTACGGACATTATCTGCAAACAGGACGCAATAAAAGGCAGCGGCGATTTTTTGCAGCTAACAGCATCTGCGGAAAGGGATTCCGAGCATCCTTTGGGGCAGGCAATAGTTAAAAAGGCGTTAAATGAAGGATTAACGCTCTTTCCTTTAAAAAATTTTAATTCAATTACAGGAAGGGGCATAGAAGCTGAAACGCGGGAAAACATCAGTATCATTGCAGGTAACAGAAAGCTGATGGAAGAAAAAAAAATCGATCTTGACGGGCTTCAGTCCGAATCCGACAGGCTGTCAGGCGAAGGAAAAACGCCCGTATATGTTTCATTTAACGGAAAAATCGCGGGAATTATCGCGATAGCTGATACTGTCAAAGCTGAAAGCAAAACAATTATAGAGAATTTAAAAAAAACCGGAATTGATGTTGTAATGATTACTGGCGACAGCAAAAAAACCGCGGATGCCGTCGCGAAACAGGCAGGCATCGATCATGTAATTTCAGAAGCGCTTGCGAATGACAAAGCTGCGGAAATAAAAAAAATACAGGAAAAAGACGCAAAAAGAAGGATTACCGCTATGGTTGGCGACGGCATCAATGACGCGCCCGCCCTTGCGCAGGCTGACATCGGCATAGCGATAGGATCGGGCACAGACATCGCGATGGAATCAGCCGGAATTGTTCTTGTGCGATCTGATTTAAAAGACGTGCAAACCGCGATTGATTTAAGCAAAAAAACAATCCGCGTAATAAAACAAAATCTGTTCTGGGCGTTTGGGTACAATGTTATCGGGATCCCCGTCGCCGCAGGCGTTCTCCATCTTTTCGGCGGGCCGCTTTTAAACCCGATAATCGCCGCCGCCGCGATGTCGTTAAGCTCAATATCCGTTATTACAAACGCGCTGCGCTTGAAAAATATGATAAAATAGGGAAAACGCTGTGAGTAACATTAAATGACAGAAGGTATTTTATGATATTAGCAAAAAAATTTCAAGTTTTTTCAGTAAAATTTGAATTTTTCCTTATAAAAAAATGACTAATAATTCCGATAAAGATATAAGGATAACTGTATATTGTAGACAATTATCAGGTATAGTATAATTGTATCAGGGGGGAATTTAAATGGCTGACAGTGATGATATTGATCTTGGCGACGGTGATGCGCCAGAGGCAGGCGGCGCTCCTGCCAAGAAAAAGGGCGGAGGTTTAGGTAATCTTCTGCCGACTATCCTTAAATTTGTGGCAATCGGTCTTGGCGCGCTTGTTTTTATTGTGACTGTCTCGGTTATTACATATAACATCATGAACAGGGGCGGCAGCAATCAGACTGTAATAAATGATCCTTCGTCGCCGTATGTCGGCAAAAGACCCGAATATACCTATTACGATTCGATTGGAACAATATCCGTACGGACAAGTGATTACCCTGTAAGTTCTTCCGTTACTGTTGATATGATAATCGGTTATGATTTAAACGACACTCTGGCAGGGCAGGAACTGGCAAGCCGCAGATTTGAACTGCGCGATTTTGTGCGCCGGTATTTCGCCGGTAAAAAAGCCTCAGACCTTGCGCCCGACAGGGAAGAAGCGCTGAAAGCAGAAATACGCGAAATGCTTAATACCCGCTTTCTGGATACAGCCCGCGCCCGTATAATATTATTTAACAGGCTGGATGTATTAGAGAATTATTAGGTGAGGCTTTTCCAAAACTTTCGAACTGTAGGTTCGCGCTTTTGGAAAAGTCTAAGGCTGTTTGCGCATCTTGTCAAGAGCGCCGGATATGGTTACTATGGAGGGTTGCCTGACCGCATAAAATGTTGTTAACAGATATTATGCGGCAGATTTAAAATATATATGGTCAGGGTGTCATGACAGAAGTTCTGTCTCAGGACGAAATAGATCAGTTATTAACCGCAATAAACGCAGGAGATACTGAGCCTGAGGATTTTAGGCCGGCCGCCGACAGCCGGAAAATCAAAATATATGACTTTAAACGCCCCGATAAATTTTCCAAAGAACAAATCCGCACTGTATCGATCATGCACGAAACTTTCGCGCGCCTTACAACCACAAGTCTTTCCGCGCAGCTTCGAAGCATGGTTCACGTTCACGTAGCTTCAGTTGATCAGCTGACATACGAAGAATTTATCAGATCGATACCTACGCCTACAACACTTGCGATTATCAATATGGATCCGCTGAAAGGCAACGCGATCCTTGAAATAGACCCCGCTATCACATTCTCGATTATTGACCGTCTCTTTGGCGGCACTGGCGAAGGCACAAAATCGCAGCATGAACTGACAGACATTGAACAGTCTGTAATGGAAGGAATCATCGTCAGAATTCTCGGGAACATGCGCGAAGCGTGGACAACTGTTATCGACCTTCGCCCGCGACTTGGGCAAATCGACACAAATCCGCAGTTTGCGCAAATCGTCCCCCCTACTGAAATGGTAGTTTTAGTTACACTTGAGACTAAGGTCGGCGATGTGGAAGGTATGATGAACTTCTGTATCCCCTACCTTACCATAGAGCCGATTATCGGCAAATTATCCGCTCAATTCTGGTATTCGTCGGTGCGCCGCAACGCCACTACCGAGAATCTTAATGTTCTAAAGGATAAGCTCTCAACAGTCGATGTTAATGTAACAGCCGAAATAGGAAAGATAAATGTTCCCGTGCGGGACGTTCTTTCATTGCAGATTGGGGATGTAATACGGCTATATAATACCCGCCTTGGCGATCCCTATTCGCTTAATATCGGCTCACGGAAAAAGTTTTTGTGCCGCCCCGGCATTATCGGGAAAAAAATCGCGGTGCAGATAACGCAGAAGATTGACGAGCTTGGACAGGAAGAATTTGAAGAGCTCGCGTCAGAAGGTGAAGAGCTATAATTAAAAAGCGGCATCCGTGTCGCCTAAGGAGTGAATATTATGATGAGTGACGGCGCCCTTTCTCAGGATGAAATAGACGCATTATTGGCAGGTGTAGATTCATCGTCAATGAGCGGAGGCGGCTCAAGCGCGCCTGCGGCTACAATGGCGGCTCCCGCAAAAACCAATGTCAGTTTTGATGTTAACGCGCTCAGTAATTTCTTTTCTTCCACAACTAACGCGCTTTCCGCGAATCTTGCGGCCCTGACAGGCGCTTCCGTTACGCTGACAGGACCGCAGGCGAACGCTTTTAACCGCGACAGCCTTTTGTCCCAGCTTCCGAACATGGTTACCGTTATTAACGCGAACTACACTTCAGGCTTCCCGGGCGAACATATTTTTATTTTCCCGGAAGAATCGGCAAAAGCGATAGCGAGCCTTATGACAAAGGAAGACAATATCCCGTTAGACGACATGGCAATGTCAGTCATCGGCGAAGTTGTCTCCCAGATGGTCGGAACGCAGATTACTTCCATGACCGACAAGACCGGTAATAAATCGATAGTGGCGGCGTCTCCTACCGCGGCGAATATGCCGAAGGCCGCGGCCGCGCTTCCTTCGGGCGATTTTGCCGTTATGAAATATAACCTTGATCTTGGCGACGGAAGCCCCAATCAAATTTGGGAAATACTCGGAACATCGCCTGCAACGGACATATCTCATGGTTTATCGGGCGGTTCGCACAGCGCCCCCGGTATGCAGCATGGGGGTATGCAGCAAAACATGCAGATGCCGCAGAACATGGGAATGGGCGGAATGCAGATGCCGATGCAGGGTATGGGAATGGGCGGAATGCAAATGCCGATGCAGGGCATGGGAATGGGCGGAATGCAGATGCCGATGCAGGGCATGGGAATGCAGGGAATGGGCGGCATGGGTATGCAGGGCGGACTAGGTTCTGCGAATGTTCAGCCTGTACAGTTCCCGAACCTTATGCAGCCGCGTCTTGGTCCGCACGAAGCAGGCAACATCGGCCTAATCATGGACGTATCCATGGAAATGACCGTAGAGCTTGGCCGCACCAGAAAACTTATCAAGGAAATCCTTGGAATGGGCGAAGGCACAATCATCGAGCTTGACAAGCTCGCGGGTGAACCTGTCGACATTCTTGTTAACCATAAACTTATCGCAAAGGGCGAAGTTGTAGTTATCGATGAAAACTTCGGTGTGCGCGTAACGGAAATTGTTTCCCCGATGGAACGCATCAACGACATGGGATAAGCTTTTATAAAGACAGTTAATGCAATGTTAAACGAAAGCCTGGCTGCGGTCAGGCTTTTTTATTTTAGATCAGAGGCTGAGATGCTGAGTTTTCCGTCTTCTTTGCGTGTCGCTATTTTTTTAAAGTATTGCGCGTATAAAATATCCATTCCCGCTACATGGGATAATACCCAGTCCTTTAAAAAATACGCGAACTTTTCTAGCACAAGCCTTTTTCCCGTGTCAAAATCCTTGACAGACTTTACAACCGTTAGAATAAACTCGTCATGCGTTTTTTTATGTTCCGCGTAACCTGGAAATTTTGTCGCAACCATGTATTTTTCTTCCGTAGCGAAATGAGTTTTTACATACGAAACCGCAACCTGGATTACGTCCTTAAAATAAGCGCGCTCTTCATCTTCGTTTCCGGTTGAATGATTAAATAAATCATTTACAAAATCCAAAAGCCCCTTGTGCTGATCATCTATTAATTTTATGCCCATGGAATAATGATTGGACCATGAAACGTATTTATCATCTTTTTTGTGAGACACCGGTTCTGATTTCAATTTCATTTTCTTGCCTCCTTTAGTTATAACCAGAGTTTTTAAGGCTATAAAGCATTATAATGCCTTTTATATTATTTTTCACTTGATTTTTATACTATCTCCGGCTTAGTAGAAATTTATCAATTTCGTTTAATAAATCATCGTAAGTGTCGAAGCAATTTATGTCTTTGTTGTTTTCTTTGATGGACTGCGGGGCGCGGAAAAGGCAGCCTGAATCCGCTTCGCGGATCATCGCAAGATCGTTAAACGCGTCGCCGGAGGCGAAGACCTGCATGTTGATCGATTTAAACGCTTTAACGGCTTCCTTTTTGCCGTTTTTCTGGCGCAGGGTATAGTCTGTTATTGTTCCGCCGCTGTCAGCAACAAGTGAATTGCAAAAAAGAGACGGCCATGAAAGTTTTTCCATAAGAGGTTTTGCGAACTGCTCAAATGTATCGGAAAGAATTATAAGCTGCGTTCTTTCTCTTAACTTTTGCGTAAACTCCGCGGCGCCTTCAAGCGGCTCCATTTTGGAAATGACTTTTTGAATGTCGCTGAGTTTTAAATTATTTTCTTTTAATATGTCAAGGCGGAATTTCATCAATTTGCCGTAGTCAGGTTCGTCCCTTGTTGTGCGTCTGAGTTCCGAAAGCCCTGCAGCTTCAGAGAACGCAATCCATATTTCCGGGACAAGAACGCCTTCAAGATCAAGACACACAATGTTCATGCGGGTATAATAACACGAGAATGAAAATATTGGAAGTGCAAAACCCTTTTAACGCTCCGGTGTATCATGCTGATTCTGTATCAAGCACAATGGATATTTCGCGGTTGCTTGTTTCAAAAGGGTGCGCGCACGGGACAGTAATAGCGTCTGATTTTCAGGAAGCGGGAAGGGGAAGAACTTCAGGCAGAACATGGCAGACTGAAAATAAAATGAGTCTTCCATTTACAATCGCGCTGCGTTATCCAAAAACGGAAAATATTCCATCAGCTCTTACATTGCGCGCAGGCCTTGCGCTGTCTCTTGCGATTGAAGATTTTTCTGGCGCACTTAAAGGTCTTGTAAAAATTAAATGGCCCAACGACATTATGATTAATTCAAAAAAAGCGGCAGGTATCCTGTGCGAATCAGACGGAGAAAATGTTTTTATCGGCATCGGAATAAATATCAGGCAAAAAGAATTCCCTTTTAATTTACGCGAAAAAGCAGTAAGTATCGCTCTTGCGTCGGGAACTGACGTTTCGGAAAACGAAAGATTTATTTTATTGGAAAAAACGCTTTCCTGCCTTTATGGGGAATTAATGCTTAAAAAAAACATACAAACATGGAAAGCGCGGCTTGAAGAAAGGCTGTATAAAAAAGGCGAGCGTATAATTTTTAAAGAAGGAGCCGCGGATTCAGGCAAAACCGTAAAAGGCGTTCTTCACGGCATCGGAGAAGGCGGCGAATTATTAATCGCGCCTGACGGTGAAGATCGTGTAACGCCTTTTATAACAGGCGAAATCAGTTTTTCCTAGCCGAAATATTTTTTTGCGTTTGTAAATGAGATATCTTTTACCATTTTTTCCAGCCGGTCTTTATCGTACGGATATTCGCCTTTTTCCACCCAGCCGCCAATGATGTTGCACATGATGCGGCGGAAGTATTCATGGCGCGGGTATGAAAGAAAACTTCTTGAGTCTGTAAGCATTCCAACAAAAGCGGGAAGCAGTCCGCCGTTCGCGAGAACGCGCATCTGCTCTTCCATTCCGTCCCTGTGATCGCAGAACCACCACGCAGAACCAAGCTGCATTTTTCCGAAACATCCTGAATCCTGAAAGCCGCCCATTATTGTAACAATGGGGTAATAATCTTTTGGATTCAGCGTGTAAATAATTGTTTTGGGAAGCGCGCCCTTGTTTCCTTCCCCCATGTTCATAAGATCGAGTAACGCCGCAAGATTATCGCTGATTTTCCTGTCGCTTACAGCGTCAAAACCGGTATTCGCGCCAAGGCGGAGAAGGTAATGCGAGTTAACATTTCTTATCGAAGAAAGATGAAGCTGCATTACAATGCCTTTTTTCGCGTAAAGATCGCTTAACGAAACAAGTATATATGTTTTAAACTCTTCGGCTTCACGGGCTGTGACAAGTTTCTCGCCGAGCGCTTTTTTTAAAATCTTTTTTACAGCGTTATATGACGTTTCAGCATACGGCGGATATGAAAGGGCGTGATCGCTTGCGCGGCAGCCTGAGTCTATAAAATAATCAAGCCGTTTTTCAAGGGCGGCAAGAAGATCGTCCGGCGTTTTAATGTTTATCCCGCTTGCGCCGCCCAATGATTCGATGTAACGCTGAAAATCAGGCGCGTTTACGTCAAGAGCCTTGTCCGGCCTGAATGAAGGAATTACCCTTGTATTTATTTTTCCGATTGGCGCGCTCCCGTCAGCGATTGCCTTGTGGTGTTCGAGCGAATCAACAGGATCGTCTGTTGTGCCTACAGCGTATATGTTAAATTTTTCAAAGATGCCTTTTATTGAAAGTTCAGGCGTTTTTAATAGCGCGTTTGCCTTTTCCCAGATCGCGGGAGCGTTTTTTTCGTTAAGCGTTTCGTTTATTCCAAAATAGCGTTTTAATTCAAGATGAGTCCAATGGTACAAAGGATTGCCGATCAGGTTCTCCGTAGTGCGCGCCCACGCAAGATATTTTTCGTATGGCTGCGCATCGCCTGTAATAAAATTTTCTTCTATGCCCATCGCGCGCATCATCCGCCATTTGTAATGATCCCCCGAAAGCCATGCGTCAGAGAGATCTTTCATCTGGTAATTTTCCGCGATCTGCGACGGGATTAAATGACAATGGTAGTCATAAATACTTTCATTTTTTGAATATTGATACAATTCGCGCGCTGTCTGTGTTTCAAGCAGAAAATCTTCATCCATAAACGCCTTTGCCATATGTTCTCCTTACTTGATATTTTAGCATATTTTGACGAAATTTAAATGATGGTTTCGCACATTTCTTTAAGAAATTCGCTTTTAATGCTCCTTTGCGGTCTTGTTTTCGCCGCGGCGGCGGCATTACTGCTTAATTATACGCTTAAAGGTCCGCGCCTTGGCTTTCATTTTGATTTTCTTCTGCGGTATAAAAAGCCTGTAGTTTCGCGCGAAATTTTAATAATCAACACAGGCGAATATACAGACAGCGGCGATGTTTATTCGGTTCTTATGACATTGACAGAAATGCAGGCGTCAAGCCTTGTTCTTGCCGCGAAAATGCCGTCGTCATCGTCGCCGATTATCATGACGGAAACCGACATTAAAAGGCGTTTCAGCGACGAATACCTTCTTCTTGGTTCCAATATACGAAACCTTTTTGAAGGCATACGCATGGGTTATGTGACACCTTCGGCGGCTCCGCAGATGGTGGAACAGGTGATTGATCTTGCAGGTCACGGAAGGGATCGATTGATCTCCGCGTTAATTGACAGGGACGAAAATCTTCTGCGCGCCGTCACCGTGTTCGGAAATTATATTCAGGCGGACGCGGTTCCGGTTCTTGACAGGGACGGAAAGCTAAGGCGCGTCATGCCTTTTGATCAAACGTCGGAGCATCCTGTATATTCGTATCTTAAAAACCGTTATGCGCTATCGCGGGTTGAAACATCAGGGGACAGCCAGATATTATGGCTTAGAAGCCATGATGCGAAAGACATTGACATACCCCTTGATTCAGGCGGGAACATCATATCAGCCGCGGGCGCGGGTTTTAGAAATATCGATATCGAAATGTTCCGCGAATATGAGCAGGCTCTTTCTGTTATGCGAAACCTTCTTGAAAGGGCGCATGAGCTTAAAGCGTTTTTATTTACAGCGCCCCAGAAGATTCCGCTTTTTCTTGACGAGCACGCGGAGTTTTTGCTTGGCGAGCTTTTGGCGCAGCCGGGAAGCGATAACATGTACGCGTGGCTTTCGGCGCGCTCAAATTACATGACAAACCTTGATGATTTTGTTTTAAGTAACGCGCAGGAGCTTATTGTTAATTATTACGACGAACAGATCGCAGCCCTTGATCTGCTTTTAGACGAAGATGCGCAAACAGCGGCGATTCCTTCGACGGTGCAGCAAATATCTGAACTGATAAAAACAATAAATGACACAATCGATATCTTTACGCAGATACGCGAAACATACGCGGAGCTTCATCCTCTTTATAAAACATTAAAAGAAGAACTAGGGCTTTCTTTTTGCATTATGGGTCCGTATCCTGACGCGCAGTATACAGCGCATCTTGCAAACGCGGTTATTACAGGCGCTCATGTAAAACCTGTAAGCGAAAGATATATTCTTATTTTTTCATTCGCGGCGGTGTTCGCAGTACTTCTGATTATTTTTTACATGCGTCCATTTTTTCTATTAATATTCGGCGTATTTTTAAGCGTAATCTGCGCGGCGGCTTTTTCTTTAGCGTTTATTATTTATTCATACTGGATTGACCCTTTAATTTCCCTTGGCTCGTCCCTGACGGGCGCAGCTGTTATCTTTTTTATCAAGAGCGCGTATTTAAATTACAGGGCGCGGGCTTTTAGAATGGCATACAGGACTTCAGTATCTAAAGAAGTATTAAAGAGTTTAATTATACTGGGACGCCCGCGGCTTTCAGAAATCAATGACGCGTTTTCCGCAGTAATTGCGATTAAAGACACTAACCTGCTCGGCAAAGAAGACCATGAAAAATCGCGAGATAAAGGAAAAGCAAGAAGATCGTTTTATGCCGCCGCGAAAAAAGTGATATTCAGCTCAGGAGCGGTTATTACAGGTTTTGAAGGCGATACAATACTTGTCTGTTACGGTTCGCCGATTGATAAATCATACCATCCTGTTTCCAAGGCTTGCAATCTTGTAAAGGAATTAATCAAGAACGACAAAATTACATGGCGCTTCGGGATAGATGCCGGAATGTGTTCCTATTCATGGTCGCACGAAACAGGTTACTGCGTTAACGGACGTCCCGCCGTGCGCGCAAGGGTTCTTGTTTCAAAAACAGTCCGCTACAAAAAAAGAGCTCTTGTTTCAAATAACGTACTTGAAAAGCTTCACATAAACTCGCAGGAGATCGGCGCCTTTGACGACGAGTCAGGAACTTTTTTTGAGCTGCCGAATTAAATTAAAGACTGTTTCTGGGCCTTGTGATTATCTTTGTTATTTCGCTGTTGTAACCAAGCCACATTCTTTCAAGGGTCTCAATATTTGTAAGCTCCGCTGATACAAAATAAGTTCTTACAGTCCTGTTTCCTTCCCTGTCAACAATTGTGCGCACAGACCCTGTAAGCATATAATCCGCGCCGACTTCCCTTCCCAGCGCGGCGGCGGTTTCATTGCTTGCGTTAAGGAGCTGATCGTGCCTTTCATCGCGCAGTTCCTGCCTTAACCCTTGGGGAGCCACAAAGTTAAGTTTTCCGCTGTTAAAAATAACTGATTCCATTATGGAAGATATGATTTCTGTATCGATATGCTCATCGCTTTCATTTCTGAATCTGCCGACAATTACAACAGGCTTCCTGTTTCCGCTCTGCCTTACAGCCTGATCAACGCGCGGGCTTGAAAGACATTCGCTGATTAAAGCTTCGCAGACAATTTTTACGTCGATCGCGTTCCAGTATCCGCTTAAATCAGGCTGTGTTCCCGACTGTACCCTGTTTATCGATGTTCCGCATGATGCGATAAAAAATAAAGACGCCGCTATCAAAAGAAGTTTTTTCATGACATTTCCCCTATTGCAAATTAATTGATTCCAAAAGATTCAGTCTGCCCTCGCTTACCGTTACAGACTCGAAATCGTCACGGTAAATAATTGTGTTCCCGTGATAATAATTAATATATACGTCATACGTTCCCGGGTCAAGATTGATTCCGCCTATGTAGGCTTTGTCAGGAAAATAACGGGACATTCTGATGTCGGCCTTTTCAGAACTGTCCATCGCAGCCCTTGCCGCGGCGGCGACCAGAAAACCTATGAACCCGCCGCCGTTCTTGTCCGTTTCCATCGCGGCGATATCTGCTACCGCGTACTTGATAATTGTGCGGATATAGGTTTTGATTAATATTTGCGAAAAACGCGCGTTAAATGTATCTTCAATAACAGCGCTTATATCTTCAAGCAGTTCCATGTCAAAGCTTCCCTGTCCGTCAACTATAACTTCGATTCTTGTTATCATACCCGGTCTTCTTGTCAGCACCGGAAGTTTAAAGTAGGCGATTTGCAGCACAGGATGCTGAAACGGAAGGAAATGGAAAATCCGCTGCTCTTCCTTAACGGGCGACAATCCGGTAAAACAAATTATGTTAAGCCTTGCCTTTTCTTCAGGAACATTCTGCGCCTGCGCTACCGCCTGCGGAACAGGACTGCGGTAAATATTTTTGTTTGACGCGTAAGCTCTTTGCAGCTGATCAAATTCTATACGCTCTGAATCAGCGTTTCCGACCGCCTGATAAAAAAGAGCGCCAAGGTAGCGGGCAAGAGCTGAATTGGAAAAGCTGACAGCGGTAGTCTGCGGCATCTGGCTTACGCCTGTTTCTCTTGCAGTCCTTGCCGTTATATTTTCGCCTGTGTCAGGATCGGTATATTCGTACCTTCTTGCGAGCATATCGAGTTTTCCGCTTGGCATGCTTAATTTGCGGATTTCAACAAGCGCGCCTTCCATGTTTCCCATGTTATAATAATTTAACGCGTTAAAAACATTAAGATAAATATCTTCAAAATCTTCGCCGGGATAATCCTTTGAGTTGTCATTTGTAATGTACGACATGAAATTCTGCGTGATGCTTTTGGTGTACGCCTCTTCAATCAACCTTTCAGCGTTTTGTAAATCCGCCGCGGACGCCGCGTAGTTTCCGGCATAATGCTCCAGAATCCCCTTGTCCAGAAAAAGCGATATTGCGTTTTTTTCGTTATAAAGAACCTTCTTGCCTGACTGCGATGTCACAATCATTTCCAGCGCCCAGTTATAATCGCCGCGCTCAACCGCAGAATCAACTTCCCTGAAAATGCCGGAACTTGTCGCGCATGACAGTATTATTAATGTTAATAATGGGATTCTTAGCGCGTAAAATGCCTGTATAATAATTTTATTTATTTTCATGTAAACATAGTATTTTCCAGCGGATATTATTGTTTTGTCAAGACATACATTATTTGATATACTGATACCGGGGCGGAAGTGAATATAATTTTATTTGAAGAACATGAGCTTGGACACAACCTTTCAAGGCGTGACGAACGCACAATCCATCTATTAAAAGTTTTGCATAAAAAAGCGGGCGATGAATTTGAAGCAGGCATTCTGGGCGGACTTCGCGGGACAGGAAGAATTGAAAAAATCAATCTTGATGGTTCTGTTTTATTAACTGTCAATACCACCGAGCCGCCGCCTCCCAGACTGCAGTTAAGAATTGCCGTTTCATTTGTCCGGCCAATTCAGATTCGAAGGATTTTCAGGGATTTATCCAGCATGGGCGCGGCTTTTATCGATCTTGTGGGAACTGACATGGGAGAAAAAAGTTACCGCGATACAAAACTTTTAATTGACGGCGGCGCTCATGACGCGCTTGTCGAAGGCGCGGTTCAGGCGCGTGATACTCTTTTGCCGGTTTTAAAAACTTACGATAATCTTGACGCATGGCTTTCGCAGCGTCCCTGGGAAAACACGGAAAAGAAAACGGCTTTTTCGCGGACGCCGCTTCTTTTCGCGATGGACAATGTGCGGGCGGAAAGCTCATTTTTCAATATAATGCCTTCCACCCATCCGTTAGTGATCGCGATCGGTCCTGAAAGGGGATGGTCAGACAGGGAGCGGAATCTTTTTGAAAGCTCGGGATTTTTAAGGCTGTCAATGGGGGATCGTCCCCTGCGGACAGAGACAGCCTGCACAGCCGCAGCGGCGCTTGCCGCGGAAAAACTTGCAGAAAGTTAGAAGGGGCTAAAATGACACAGGACACAGTAAAACAAAAACTTTTAAAGATAGAAGACGCGCCGCTTGAGTTTTCCCTGATTTTTTCAGGCAAAAAAAGCAAAAAAGTTAACGGCCTTTACAAACCCGCGTCCAGGGAAATAATTATACATAACCGCAACTTCACTCAGGATGATACAGGGCAGAACCTGCTGCTTTACACCGCGATTCATGAATACGCCCACCATCTTCACGCCTGTTCAAGGGGCGGAACGCTTTCTCCAAGAGCGCATAACAGCGAGTTCTGGGCGATCTTCCACGCTCTCCTTGAAAAAGCTGAAGCAAAAAAAGTTTATAATGACGTCTTCGCTGTATCGCCTGAGCTTATAAAACTTACAGGTGAAATAAAAGTAAAATATTTAAAAAATAACGGCGAGCTTGTAAAGGAAATGGGAAAGCACCTGCTTAAAGCCCGCGATCTTTGCGCCGGAATCGGAGTGCGTTTTGAAGATTACATTGACAGGATGCTCTGCATCCCGAGAACCGCAGCGAATACTGCGATAAAAATGTTCGAGTATGATATTGCTCCCGAAGTAGGCGCCGATAACATGCGTTTTCTTGCGGGCATAAGCGGCAGCGAAAAACGCGAAGCCGCTCAAACCGCGCTCATCAAAGGCAAAAGCCCTGATACTGTCAAGATTCAAGTGCGCGGTAAAGAGGCCGAAGAAGACCCTGTAGAACGCCTTGAAAAAGAAAAAACAAGGCTTGAGCGTACAATCGACACGCTTAAAAAACGCCTTGAAGAAATTAAAAAAGAGCTTGGTCTTAAGGACAGGCCGTAAATAAGCCGTTCAGCCGATTTGATTCTTGTCTGATTCTTTGTTATTATTTAATCAGGATGAATGAGAATAAAAGAAAAGTTTATATTGATTATAACGCGACAACTCCCCTTAGAGCGGAAGTAAAAGCCGCCATGATAAACGATCTTGAAATTTTCGGCAACGCTTCAAGCATGCATGAATCAGGAAGACTGGCTCATTCCAGGATAGAGCAGGCAAGAGCCGCTGTAAGAAAACTTATAGGCGCAAAAAGCGGCGCTCTTATTTTTACTTCCGGCGGATCGGAGGCGAACAATACTGTGTTTCAGACGATGCAGTCTTTGGGTGTTTCTTCAAAACGCGATGAAATAATAATATCGGCAATTGAACATCCCTGCGTGCTTAACTCCGCGCTCAATCTAAAAAAGAACGGCTTTAAAATCACAGTTATACCCGTAGACGAATACGGAAAAATAAAAATTGACGAACTTGAAAGGGCGTTAAACGAAAAAACCCTGTTTGTTTCCGTAATGTCAGCTAACAACGAAATAGGAACGGTTCAGGATATAAAAAAAATAGCTTCCATTGTAAAAAACAAGGGCGCGTTTTTTCATACGGACGCGGTGCAGGCAGCCGGTAAAATTCCGTTTGACGCGGATGATCTTTGCGTAGATTATCTTACAGTTTCCGCGCATAAAATTTACGGCCCTAAAGGCGCAGGCGCGTTGTACGCAGGAAAAAACGCTCCGCTTTTTCCGCTTGTCCGCGGCGGTCATCAGGAAGACGGACTGAGAGCCGGAACATACAACAATACAGGCATATTCGGCTTTGGAATCGCCGCGCAGCTTGCGGCGGACGAAGTTGAGAATTACGGCGCTGAAATTTCCATCCTGCGCGACAGGTTAAAAAACGGCATTATAGAAAAAATCCCCAATATAAAAATTAACGGCCACCCCAAAGACGTACTTGCTAACACGCTGAATGTTTCTTTCCCCGGCGCTGAAGGCGAATCCATTTTATTATCGATGGATATTAAGGGGATTGAAGCTTCAACAGGCTCGGCATGCGCGTCCGGGAGCCTTGAGCCGTCTCATGTGCTTATGGCGACAGGGCTTGGCCCCGAGCTTGCCCACGGATCGATCCGTTTCAGCCTGGGGCGGGGTATTACAGAAAACGATATTGATTATATAATAGAAACGCTGCCGCCCATAATCGCGCGTTTAAGGGCGATGTCAACGCTGCCGGCATAGGAGTTTTAAGGAGAATTATGTCAGACTGGCTTTATTCAGATACTGTTAAAGATCATTTTACAAATCCGCGCAATGCGCTGCTTTCGGAAGAAGAGTCCGCCTTTGATCACAACGCAAAAGGTCAGACGGGGAACATCAAATGCGGAGATCAGATGATGATGCTTTTAAAAATAGAAGATGATGTTATAAGAGACGTCCGCTGGAAAACTTACGGCTGCGCGAGCGCAATCGCTTCCACAAGCATGTTATCTGAAACGATCAAGGGAATGAAAATCGATGAAGCTTATAAAATCCGCCCGGAAGACCTTGTCGCAAAACTAGGCGGCCTTCCAAGTTTTAAAATACACTGTTCTGTTCTTGGCGATAAAGCCCTGCGCGCCGCGATAGACAATTATCTTGAAAAAACAGGGCGCAAGGGAATGCTTGTAGAAGAAAGCGCTGTTATCTGTCATTGCCTCGGGATAACTGAAAAAGACATCGAAACCGCCTTTAAAAACGGCGCGCGCAGCATGGAGCAGCTTCAGCAGGCGACCAAACTCGGCACTGTCTGCGGAAGCTGCAAGGAAAAAGCCGCGGAACTGCTCCACGGCTTTGAACATTTATACGGTTAAATCAATATTGTATTACGCTTAAATCAAGCGGGTTTAACGCCACAGGAGAGCCGTCTTCGCGCTGAGTAAGAAGCCTTCCGCGTTCAAAAATTGAAACCCCCGACTGCGGATGTATTCTAATTTCTGATCTGCTTTGAAGTTCAAGGTTTGTGTTAAACCGTCCAAGGTAGCACGCGCTGCCTTCGGCGACAATTGCGTAAAGATCGTTTCCGTTCACCCAGATAAGGCTTCCTGACATGATATCGTCATTGCCCTGCCTAATCATTTCAAGGGTTGCCGGATTAAGCTCGACAAGGCGGACCGCTTGATTTCCCCTTGCTTCGCCTGCAACAGCGATAACTTTTCCGCCGATGTTGGTTATTGTCCTTACATGGATTAAAGGCGACTGTCTTACCTGTCTTCCGCTTTGTGAATTTAAATGAACAAGTCTTCCCATGATTGCCGGGCTTGTTGTTTCGATTGATATCCCGCTTACGACAGTTTCCTGAACCGGCTGCTGGAAACTTGCCTGCTGATCGGATGCGATATCCTGGCGCATCTGCTGCGCGTCCGCGTATCTTTGCTCTGCAAGCTCTTCATATCCGCCTGCCCCTTCAGCTAACTCCTGAGCCTGCTGTTCTCTTGTGTCAAGTTCCTGTTCGCGTCTGTCAAGTTCCTGCTGCGCCTGTTCGGCCTGCTGCTGTGTTATCTGTCCCTGCTGCTGCGCTTCCTGAACTGCCTGCCTTTCCTGTTGAACCTGCGCTCTTTCTTCAGCAACTGCCGCTACTTCCTGCGCCGCGGTCTGCCGCTGTTCCTGAGCCTGCTGCGCGGCTTCTTCAGCCTGTCTTTCGATTAAATCAACCATTTGCTGGCGCGCGGGAATCCCCTGATCGTCATCCTTGCGAAGCTCTTCAATTACCCTTGCGTCCGCGATTACAGACATATCGACAGCGCTGAGTCCGCCTATGCTTAACGGTATAAGCATTAAAGTTCTGCCAGGCCATTCGTCATAACGAATTGAAAGACCGGCCCTGTCTCTTGTAAGGTTATCGATAACCGGCGTTTTATACCTGTTGGTAAAATATTCCCAGTTGCCGCGGTATACTGCGTTGTAGACTGTAATGTATTCAGCCAGAAGAAGAGCGTCGCTTGCGCTGTAATTGTACGCAGCCTGCAGATACCCCTGGATAATTGTCCGCAGGTTTCTAATATGGTCAACGCCGACATCAACGCCAAGGCCGAATATATCAGCGTCAAGCTTGCTTCCATCCGGGCCCGAAATGCTGTGAATAACCCAGTACAGGTTCGTGCCTCCCGCGCTGAACCTGTATGAATACGCTCGTCTTTCCTCAAGGCCCATCGCGGCCAGAGCGGGAGCTATGCCTCTTTCATTTTGTTGAATTATCTGCCCTAAAACAACGCCGATCTGCCTGATTTCTTCCCTTGTGTTGAAAATAAGGTAGGGCCCTTCATAATTTAAAAATACTACAGGCGGAAGATTCGAAAGCTCAACTTCATCAACCTGCGCGAACGCTGCCGCCGCGATTCCGGTTAAAATAACGGCGATTATTAGTAATTTATATTTTAATTTAGACATGCCTGGCTCCTGATACCTAAATTATAATATACAATGTCAAAATTGTGAATTATTATTAAAACCTCTTGACAAATCCGCTCGTCTGTATTACGATATGTAATATGAACGCTTTATTAAAAACTAAACCCGGCGTAAACGAAGTTATCACAACGGCCAGGCTTCCCGCCGAAACACGGAACAAACTCATTGTTCTTGCAAGGCTTAAAAACAAAACAAAATCGGAAATTATCATAGAATCACTGGAAAGATACTATGAGCAGGAAGAAGAAAACGGAATTGATTCATATACCCTTGGTCTTCCTTATTTTGGCAAATATAATTCTGGCGCAGGTGATCTTTCAACCACATATAAACAACGCATAAAAGAGAAGATTCATGCAAGACAGAATTCTTATTGACGCAGGTCCTCTTATTGCTCTTTTTGATACTGATGATAATCGACATAAAAGAACCCACGATTTTTTATATAAATATCAATATAGTTTTATCAGCACTCTTGCGGTTTTTACCGAAGTTTCACATATGTTGGACTTTAGTGTAAAAGCTCAATGCGATTTTTATGAATGGGTAATGTATAAGGGGATTATTATTAGCGATATAAACCAGCATGATATGCCGCGAATTCTTGAACTGACAAAAAAGTACGCTGACCTTCCCATGGATTTTGCGGACGCGACTCTTGTGGTTTCTGCGGAAAAAACCGGCATAAGGGAAATTATCAGCCTTGATAAAGATTTTGACATATACCGGCTTCCCGGCAGGGAAAAAATTCGCAATGTGTTTCCCTGTTTCTGACATTAACGCAGGGATTCAATTTCCAGAACAGCCTGTCTTCGCGTCATGAAAGGCTGTGTGTTAGCTGAAAGCAGCGTCAGAATGCGAATTCCCGAATCGCTTAAAGGGGGGCCTGAAAAGCGGCAAAGAGCCCCTGTCGCCGAAGCGACCGCCGATAAAACAAAATCGTCCCTTGTGCTGCTTCTTACAACAAAAAAAAGAAACGCCTGAATCGCAATGCCCTGCGGATCAACGCCGATATCCCCGATTGCGTTTGCCGCCGCGGCTTTTATGAAAGGCTCGCTGTCATTCATGAAAATGTTTACAAGCCACTGAATTGTTTCCTGCGATCCGATTTTTCCAAGCAGATCGATGGCAGCAAGGCGTAACTGCAGCGGGTTACGCCCCGCTGACGTCGTTAATAAAAATGATGTCCATTCAGGTTCATTTATTCCGACAGCGCCCGCGCTGATGCCCGCGGCAATTTGATCGATTTTCGCCTTTGTTTCAGAATCAGTTAAAGGGATGCCGAAGGTGTTGAATATTCCAGGCCGTCCCATTCCGTAGGTGCCTTCGGGAAGCGGTCCGTAAAGTGAAACCTTTTCCTGAAGCGCGCGGTCTTCAATTTTATACGCGTAGAATACCCAGTCCCTTCCCCCCGAATAAAGTATCCCGTCGTTTCCGAACGCGGGCATTGCCGCCGAGTTTGCAAGCAGCGTATACCAGAGCCTTCTGCCGTCATGTGAAAAGCATGTCGCCCCGTTTAAATTAAAAACAAAAATGCCTCTTTCGTCAAAAAGCATCTGCACTTCCTGTTCTGTTCCGGCTCTGGTTGATTCCCTTATATGACTGTCGCCTGTCCATGCGACCGTTCTGTCGTCAATCGATACCAAAGCTGTTCTTCCGTCGCTCATTGTAACGGCTATATTGTTTCCCATTGCGGCGGCGGCAAGGGGACGCGCCGGCAGCGCCGGCAGCGCCGACGAATGGCTGTCACCTAACGCAGACATATACCATTCTTCCGCGTAGCCAAGCTGTTCAATTGTTCCGTCGGCGTAAAAAACGACAATCTCGCGCTGATCAAGCGAAACTATCGCGGCGGGGGTTCCTGCAAGCGGCCATACTTTTGAGTTTCCGAACGGATCAAGGCTGTAAACATTGCGGCTGCCAAGCGCGAAAATAATACCGCCGTTTCTGTCGAGCTTTGGCGCTATTGTAAACGCGGAATCCAGTATCCTTGTCCAAAGGAGAGTTCCCGATGACGTGTAACAGTAAATTTTTCCGTTTGTCGGGACAAACAGCCTGCCGTCCCATCCTGTGACTGCATGCGCGCATAGGGGTCCGTCAAGATTACGCCGCCATAATTCGCGTCCTGCGCGGTTTAACGCGATAAAAACGCCGCTGGTTCTTGAAAAATAAGTCGAGCCTTCCCGTGAGCGCGTAACATACGGGCTGATTCTGCCGCCCGCGTAATAATTCCAAAGCGAAGTCCCTGAAGCCGAATACGCCCTGATGTTTCCGCCGTCAAGAGCGACAACGGCGGACTGCGCCTGAACAGACGGAATTGAAAGAACTGTTCCGCCAAGCGCCTGCCGCCAAAAAGGTTCCATTTCGTTTAAATTCTGTCCGCCTGTACCCTGACCGCTGATTGTATTCTGCGCGAACACAGAAGAAACGGTAATGAACATGACAGTCAGTCTGAATAAAAAAATCCGCATTGTTTTCATTATATCGCATTATTAAACTGTTAACTATTAAAATGTTTCATAGCATCTTTTTAATATGCTAATAAATTATCACAGCTCTGTGTGTTTTTTTTCTGTGTGAATCTTTTAAAATTTTTGCTAAAATATAATCATGGCAGCAGGGGAAGTATTAAAACTGTATCTTGAAAGCATAGCGGCAGGCGGTGAAGCCCTTGGCCGCATTGACGGCAAACCTGTTTTTACAGAAGGCGGCGCTCCGTGCGAAACAGCTCTTGTTCAGGTTGTACAGGAGAAAAAGGCATGGGCGCGCGCCAAACTGCTGGAAATAATCGAGCCGTCTCCTTATCGCGCTGATCCTTTCTGCGAACATTATTCAGCGTGCGGCGGATGTAATCTTCAGCATATAAATTATAAAGCGCAGATAGAAGCGAAACTTTCCATACTAAAAGAATCATTTTTAAAATTCGCGGACATTGATTTACAGGAAATTGAAACAATTTCGTATCAGGATGATCCTAAGGAATACCGCAACAGAATGCAGTTCCACTGCATAAGAGATAAAGTAAAAAATGACAATAACAATTTTGGTTTAATGGGACGAAAAAGCACCGAAATTATTTCCATTAATGATTGTCCTGTCGCGGCGTCCGGCATTCGAAACGCATTAAAATCATTTTCATTGTCAATGCCTGTGGAAAAAGATCGGTTTAATATTTTTTCTTTTAATAATGTTTTATTGAACGAAGGCGGCATTACAAGAGGAAAAATTAAATTAATGGATAAAGAGATAATAATCGACGCCGGAGTTTTTTTTCAAAGCAACTGTTATATGCTAGAAAAATTAATTTTAAAGCTTTGGCAGACCGCGGACAGCGCTGATAAAAATAATCCAATGACGGATTTATACTGCGGCATTGGAACATTCGCCTTTTTTCTTGGCGGTATGTTTCCGGCTTTTATACTCGCAGAAGAAAATAAAACCGCAGTAAGCATCGCGCGTGAAAACCTTAAAGGAAAAAAGGCGGAATTTTTTGCGTTAAAAGACACGCAATGGCCCGATACAATGCTTCGAAAAAAAACAGGTTTTGCTATTGCTGATCCGCCAAGAGCGGGACTAAACCGCGATCTTGCAGCCGCGTTATCGCAAAACGGCCCTTCAATTTTAGCGTACGTTTCCTGCGACGCAGCTTCTCTTGCCCGCGATACAAAAATTTTATCAGACGGCTACAAATTAAAAAGCGTTTCTTTTTTTGATTTTTATCCGCACACTTCGCATATAGAGAGCCTTGCTGTGTTTGAAAGGTAAATAACATGACACGCATGTGTTATAATTAAAACGAGTTTAAAGATGTTCGCAGTAAACTTGGCCTTGATCTGGTTATTGATCCGAATAATGAAATGGTTATCGGCGCTCACGGAGACACAGTAATTCATAACGTTTAATAAGTTGCAAATCACATAACCGTGCTATAATATCCCAATGAGCAATATACAAATCAGCATTATTAATGCAAAAAAAACGGTAACATGCGCGTACGGAACCAAAGCCTTAGAGCTGATCCCGCATTTCGGGATTCCCGAGGACACAATCGCGGGCGTTAGAGTAAACAATGAAATACGTCCGGTTGGGACATCGCTTTTAATGAACGCTTCCATTGAGCCTGTTCTTATCGATTCGCCGGAAGGGGCGATGATCTACAGGCGAACCCTTTCGTTTGTTCTTGCGATTGCCGCGCGGGAAATATTTCCGGACGACGGCGTGTATGTCGGACATTCTCTCGGCAACAGTTATTATTACACATTAAGTTCGGGCGATAAGCCAAAAGACAGCGATATTAAAAAGCTCGCGCAGGAAATGCGCGCGATTGTAAATGAGAATCATCACATCACATTCAATTATTTTTCCTACGAAGAGGCAGTGCGCCTTTTTAAGGAAAACAATCAAGTCGATACCGCGCTTCTTTTAGAGCAAAAAATATCTCCCCGCATAAAGGTAAATGAATGTAAAGGCTATGTTGATTTATACGTTCAGCCGCTTCTTGAGCGCACCGGCCTTCTTTCTGTTTTTGAACTTATGCCCTACGGCGAAGGTTTTCTTCTCCGGTTTCCGGGAGTCGGCAGGGGAAAGGAGATCGATAATTTTACAGACGAGCCGCAGCTTTTCAGCGTTTACAGTGATTATAAAAAGTGGGGAAAAATTGTCGGAGTGCGCGTTGTAGGCGATTTAAATTTAAGAATCATGAACAGGAATTTTAAGGAATATATCAGAATCGCGGAAGCTCATCAGGCCAGAAAAATGGCGGATATCGCGGAAAGCATTTACAAAAAAATCGATAACCTTAAAATGATTTTGATCGCGGGTCCTTCAAGTTCTGGAAAAACAACCAGCGCGAAAAGGCTGGAAGTTGAGCTTATGGTGCTGGGATTAAAACCAATCGCGATAAGCCTTGACGATTACTACAGGGGAACCGCTGATACGCCGAAGGACGAAAAAGGCGAGCCTGATTACGAATGTCTTGAAGCCCTTGACGTGCCTTTTTTAAACAAACAGCTTCAATCCCTTTACCGCGGCGAAGAAGTGATTCTTCCTGTATATGATTTTAAAACAGGAAGCCGCAGGGAATCAGGCGCCAGAAAAATAAAGATGGAAAAAAACACCATTTTGATTCTTGAAGGCATTCACGGCCTTAACGACGCACTTACTCATACGATAGACAGAAACACCAAATTCAAGATTTATGTTTCAGCCCTTACGCAGCTTAATCTTGACGATCACAATAGAATTCCGACAAGCGACAACAGGCTCCTTAGGCGCATGGTGCGTGACTCGCAATTCAGGGGAATGGACGCTGCGGGCACTTTAAGCTGGTGGCCGAAAGTTCAGGCAGGCGAGCGAAAGCATATCTTCCCGTTCCAGAACACGTCCGACGCCGCGTTTAATTCCGCGCTTGACTACGAACTTTCCGTGCTTAAATATTTCGCGGACCCGCTGTTACGCGCCGTGAAACCCGGATGCGCCGAATATGCCGAAGCTGTCAGGCTTCTTTCGTTCCTGGAAAATTTCGCGCCAATCCCTCCGCAGCACGTTCCCGGCACAAGCATTCTGCGCGAGTTCATCGGAGACTCAGAGTTTAAGTATTGATCAATACAGCAGACTGCCGTGTTTGTATAGATATATTTAATATTTACAATCCAAGCGCGATAACTATTTTTTGTTTAAATTCTTTGTCTGTAATTTTGTCTTTTAAAAAATCAGTTACAATCCGGCGGATGACAGGCGGGAAGGCGTCCCAGTAGCGCGAAGGCCACGCGCCCATTTGTTCGCGCAGATTTTTATCAACCTGTTCGTTCATTTCGCCGCGCGAGAACGAAATAAATTGTTCAATCATGGATAAAAGAACGTCGTTGGGAAGCGACGCGCCTGCGCTGTTTTTTACGCCGTCCGGAAGCCACGCGTCGCATAATTCGTTTATCTGTTTTTTGTTAAGCTCAGGCGCGTGTTCCTTTAAAATGCGCACCATCATTTCACGGACGGACTTTCTCATACCCTCCATGCTGCTTGAAATTCCTGAATTGATTTTTTCGGTTAATTCTTTAGCCGTTATCTGCGGATCGGGCAGATCACCCAGCGTGCCGAATATGGACAGATCGCGCCTTCGCTTGATTACAGCCTGCGCCAGAACTTCCGCCGAGGCTTCATTGCTGCGGTTCAGAATATAATCAAGCGCCTGTAAAAGTCCCGGATCCGTCATGAGGACGCGTTAAACTTTTTTGGCTACGTAATCGCTTTTAAGACACCTTGCGCAAATTTTTAGTTTCATGGTTGTCCCGTCAAGTTCGGTTTTTACATTAACAAGATTGGGTTTCCATGTCCTTCGCGTACGGTTTTTCGCATGGCTTACTTTATTGCCGGTGATTGTATGTTTTCCGCAAATATCACATGTCCGTGACATAATATCCTTCCTTCTGTTTGTAACTACATTAATTAATATCAAAAAACAGAGAAAATGTAAAGCCCTAATCTCCGACTCTTATCGAATTAAACCATGCGTCAGTATAGTAATCCAGCGACTGCCCAAGGTCTTCAACAAGCTCGGTATTCTGCAAATCAGCCTCAGAATAAAATGAAATTCCCGTTTTATAACGCCTTGCCGCAACATTGACCGTAGACGGGAGCCCAAAGACATCAGCGAATTCGGCGTAAATTTCCGGTCTGTGAATAAAATCGATAAACTGGCGGGCAAGATCGGCATTTTCCGCGCCTTTAAGGATGACCATGCTGTCGATGTAGGAAGGCCCGCCTTCTTTCGGGATAAAAAAGACTGTGTCCTTCATTAACTGGCTGTTGTCGGCAATTTCTTCGTAAATCGCTTCGGGGTAACCGTGAACCACCCAAAACTCGCCGTTGGCGTATCCCTTGCCGAATGTTTCAGCGTCAAATTTTACAAGGTTCGGTTTCCAGAAATTGTTTACAAGATCCCTTGCGGCGGTTATGTGAGACGGGTTTACTGTATTAACCGAATAGCCCAGAAATGAAAGGGCGCCGCCCAACACTTCGCGTAAATCGTCGAGCATTGTCATTCTGCCGCGAAGGTCTTCCCTTGCGAAGATTGACCAGCTTCTTTCATATACCGGAACGCGGGCGGTATTGACAATAATGCCCGCGGCTCCGTAAAAATAAGGGACTGAATATTCCATGTCCGGATCGTAATCTGCTACACGCAGCACTTCCGGATCGATATTTACAAGATTTTTCAGATTTTGTTTGTTGATTCTTTCCAGCATTCCCTGGCGGATCATTATAGGAACGTAGTCTTTGGAAGGGAATACCACATCGTATTGCCTGCCGAACAATCTTGACAGCCAGCCGAAAAGACCTTCCCTGTTCATTGAAATCAATTTCGCGTACATTTCTTCGTTAGATGCAAATTCATCGTAAACCACTCTGACATTGTATTCATCTTCAAATTTTTGAATAACGGAATCGGGCGTGTAATAGGTCCAGTTGTAAATATAAAGCTTTGGTCTTGAATCGCATGAAATAATGACGATAGTTAACGCCGTTATAACCGTAAATAAAATAATGTTCTCTGTCGCTTTCGCTCTTTTACTCTGTGTCTCCGAAGCGCGCTCCGGGCTTTTTCTTCTCATTTAAATACCTCCAAAAAAAATGACCGCTGATTAAGCGGCCATTTCGCTATATACTATTGATTATACAGAATGTTTTATTCCGCGCCTACCCTGATCGAATTAAACCACGCTTCATTGTAAAGATCAAGAGCGGGGCCAAGATCAATTTTTAATTCAGTGTTTAAAAGTTCTTCTGCGGAGTACCATGCCGCTCCCGATTTATACTGGCGCGCGGGTACATTCGCTGTCGCGGGGAAACCGAACGCGTCTACAAACTCGGCGTAAATTTCAGGCTTGTGGATAAAATTAATAAATTTATGGGCAAGATCGACGTTAGCTGCTCCTTTTAAAATGCACATGCTGTCAAGATACGCGGGCCCGCCTTCCTGCGGGAAGAAGAACACAGTGTTTGCCATAAGCTGCGGGTTCTCCATGATTTCTTCAAATACAACTTCAGGATAACCCTGAACGACCCAGAAATCTCCGCTTGCGTAACCTTTGCCGAAAGCGTCCGCGTCAAATTTTACAAGATTCGGTTTCCATAAATTGTTTATAATGTCTCTTGCCTGTGAAATCTGCGAAGGCACTGTCGAGTTAACAGAGTATCCAAGGAATGAAAGCGCGTCCCCCATAACTTCGCGCATGTCGTCTAACATCGTCATTCTGCCTTTAAGGTCTTCTCTTGCGAAGATTGACCAGCTTCGCTCATACGAAGGAACGCGGGCTGTGTTCACAATAACGCCTGCGGCCCCGAAGTAATACGGAACAGAATAATTCATATTGGGATCGTAACTCGCGTAAGAAAGAACGACAGGGTCAACATTCCTTGCGTTTGGAATCAGGGACAAATCAAGTTTTTCAAGCATATCCTGCTTGATCATTATCGAAACATAATCGGCAGACGGGAATACAATGTCATAACTGCGTCCGAACATGCGCGTAAGCCAGCCGAATAATCCCTTCTGGTTTGTCGCCATAATCTTCGCGTACATGTCTTCGTTGGATGCGAACTCGTCGTAAATAACAGTTACATTATTTTCTTTTTCAAATTTTTCTATAACAGTATCAGGCGTGTAGTACGTCCAGTTGTATATGTACAACTTTTGCCTGTTATCACACCCCAAAAGCGTTAAGATAACAACCGATAAAAATAGTGAAATTACGCACAGCTCCTTTTTTCCTTTTTTTTGAACTGTGCCCTTTAGGCGCGTTTCGTCCATATTGTCCTCCTAAAAAAAATTATATATTTATTTTAACATAAATATCTTATTTAGCCGCGATATATTTAAGGAATTTTCTTAAAGTGATGCAAAGCACCACAGTTCCGATAATCATAACGACGGAAAGGGCGCTTATTAAGGGCGTAATGCCGCCTTTTTTTGTGATCGCGGAAAGAATAAAAACAGGCAGGGTAGAGGAGCCGGGACCCGCGACAAAAAAGGTGATAACAAAGTCTTCAAGCGACAGGGTTATCGCGGTTAAAAAGCCCGAGATAATGCCGGGTTTGCAGATTGGAAGGGTGATTTTATAAAGGGTTTCCTTTTCGTTTGCGCCAAGGTCCGCCGCCGCTTCTATTATGGAAAAATCAAATTCGTCAAGCCGCGCCATCACCATTAAAAAAACAAACGGCAGGTTAAATGTAGTGTGGGCGATGTATATTGTAAAAAGCCCCAAAGGAATTCCAATCCCGGAAAAGAAAATCGACAAAGAGACGCCAATAATTATTTCAGGCAGTATCATAGGAAGGAAGGAAATTGTCTGCACATAGGTGCGTAGTTTAAACCTGTACCAGTTAACGCCGATAGCGCCGATTGTTCCGATTAAAGTAGCGGTAGCCGCGGATGTAATTGCGATTGCTATGCTGTTTCTGAAAGCTATCCAGAGTCCGCGTTCCGTTAAAAGACGCTCGTACCATCTGAATGAAAATCCCGTCCATGTCATGCTGGTTGAGCTGTTAAATGAATAAATGACAAGGACAACAAGCGGCAGAAAAAGAAACACAAGCGTTACAGCCATCACAGTCTGCGAAAAGGAAAAGCGCTGCCTGTACGCGCGTTTCGCGTGCCTTGCCGCTTCTCCGTACGGCCTTTCAAGTTTTAACGTGGTGACTATTTTATTCGCAAGGCTTTTGCTCATGCCGCCTCCTTTGGCGCGCTGAGGCCCGGATATTTCAGGTTGTCGTTTTCCGCCGCTTCCGCTTTCTTTAATTTAGCTTCCTTGCTTCTTGACGTTTCGCGTTTCTGGACGTGCATCATCCACAGAACACCCGCGGTTGTTATCAGTGTAAGCACGACCGATATTGCGGCGGCTCTCGGCCAGTTGCGTTCGCCTTTTAAAAAGTCCGCGATTCTCTGCCCGAGCATGTAAGAATCTTTGCCGCCCACAAGCATCGGAACGGCGTACGCGCCGAAAATCGGAATAAATGTAAATAAAACAGCGGTAAAAATGCCGCCGCGAATATTAGGAAGAAGTATTTTTATTATCGATGTGATCTTGTTCGCTCCAAGATCGCGCGACGCTTCCAGCAGTGAAAAATCAAATTTATCGATGGTTGAAAATAAGGGTAGTATCGCGTAAGGAAGGTACATATAAACAAGAACAAGGATTACCGCGTTCTGATTGTAAAGGAACGGAATGTAATCGGTAATTATTCCGATTCTTAAAAGAAGTTCGTTTAAAAAACCGCTGTTGCCAAGAATGTTCATCCACGCGAAAACCCTTATTAAAAAATTTGTCCAGAAAGGGATGATTATAAGAAGAAGCAAAAGGGTTTGATGTTTGCTGCGCGCCATCGCGTAACCGCACGGGAGCGCGATTAGAATGGTTATCAATGTGGCGATAAACGAAGTGATAATTGTGCGTAACGTTATGTTTAATAAGACAGGGTCTGCAAGATATTTATAGCCGTCAAGCGAAAATTCCCACGCTACGCCAAGATGCATGTCCCTTTTTAAAAAACTGTAAATAAAGATGATGATTATGGGCGCGAGAAAAAACAGGGTGAACCAGACTGCCATCGGCGACGAATAAAGCGGCCCGTTGTTTTTACGGACGCTGTGCGGAGCGCCGCCGGCTTGACCTTTGAGGCTCAACTTTTTACCTCGACTATATAGCCGTCAACTGCGCTCCATGACAGATAGACAGATTCCTTCCAGCGGATATCCGGCCCTTCATCGGAATAATTCGCGTGCTGTTTTATCACGCGGATTAATGTTTTATCCGAAGAGCCGACCTGCACATAGAACTTTGTCTGGAATCCCGAATAAATCGGCTCGTCAACAATTCCCTGAAGCACATTGATATCGTCGCGTTTTGTGGACGGTTTTTCTTTTGTTATGACAATTTTTTCCGGTCTTACGGTAAAGCTTACCTTTTGCCCTTCTTTTACTTCGTCAACGTCTGTTACCTTGATCTTTCCAAGCTGCGATGACGACGAAAGCTCGGGAACATCAAGGTCTACCATGTATTCCGTTACTCCTTCAAAATCGTGGAGTTTTACTTTTTCTACTTTTGTTATGATTCCGTCAAATAGATTTGTGTCCCCGATAAAACGCGCGACAAAATCCTTTGCGGGGCTTTCGTAAATTTCATGCGGAGTTCCAATCTGAAGGATATCACCCTGATTCATTACGGCGATGCGATCGGAAACAGAAAGCGCTTCCTGCTGATCGTGGGTTACATAAATGAATGTGATTCCGATTTCATCATGGATGCGGTCAAGCTCTATAAGCATGTGCTGGCGGAGTTTCGCGTCAAGCGCGGAAAGCGGCTCATCAAGCAAAAGCACGCGCGGTTCGTTTATAAGGGCGCGGGCGATCGCGACGCGCTGTTTCATTCCGCCGGAAAGCTGGCTCGGCATTTTTCCGGCATGACCTTCAAGGCGCACAAGCGAAAGGTACTGCTCAACCTTGTCTTTTATCTGCGCCGTAGTCGCGCCCTTTAACTTTGGGGAAAAGGCGACGTTCTCAAATACCGATAAATGCGGGAAAAGCGCGTAATTCTGGAAGACTGTATTTGTCGGTCTTTTGTTCGGAGGCAGCGAAAGCACGTTGTCTCCGTCCAGTGTAAGCGTCCCTTTATCAGGGTGTTCAAAACCGGCAATTATGCGCAGCAAAGTTGTCTTTCCGCATCCTGACGGTCCCAACAGGGAAAAAAATTCTCCCTTCTTAATTTCCAGGCTCACATCCTTGAGCACTTCGAAATCACCGAAGGACTTGGAAATCCCTCCGATGACAACATCGCTTCCTTTCAATATGTTCCTTCCAGCCTCCCTTGCGGAGCTTTACGCCGGGCTCTACGGCACGGCAATCCCGTGCCGTCCAATCAGTCAATAATGAACAATGGGGATTTTAATGATTTTTGTCAATAGGTTTTTGGAAGTTTTTATTTTAGTTTAAGAATTGTTCTTGTTTTAAAATTTATTAATTATTAAATCATCAATACGGCGTATGCGTAAATCCTTGTTGACTGGATGGCAGGATTTAATCCAGTGTTTTGTGACGAGTCCGCTGTTTCGTACAGGCAGCTTTGCTTAATATCCAAAACAAGGAATTAAATTTACCATTATAAAGAACAGCGGACTTGGAAACACAACTATTGTTAACGCAGCCAAATTCGCCACCAAGGCTTTCCGCGTACGCCGTATTTGTAATTGATTAATTTAATGCTTTTGGAACAGCTTTAATTATTAATATTACAAAAATATAACTGCTATTATGGCAACCGCATACAGATTCGGTGGTTATATTTAATAAGTTTATAATGAAAGCACATATAAAAGTAAATGCATATTTGGCGGGAGCAGGCTGCGGGTTCACAGCTAAAGCAGTGTAAGCAAAACTATCTTTGGCGTTCCCTGTCGGAGAGACCGGTGTTCTGTCTTATTCAAATGATGGAATGTAACGCATATTTGATGTTTTGAAACCAAATAAGACAGAACACCAAGGCTCGTAGACAGGTTCTGCCAAAAGTTTTGCGTACACGCAGGCTGTCCCGCCTATACATAATATATTCGATTATATATGTCTTCCATATTGATTAATAATTTATAAATATAAAACTATCTTTTCCGTTTTCATTAATGTCGATCTCTTTTACAGTTTTGCCTTCGTATTCAAGCGCAAGTTCAACGTGTTTTGTAATGATTCCAAGATCGAAAAGATAAAGCCTGCCCGGGAGAATTTTTCCAATACCGCTTAAACTCGCGCGAATCGTAATTTTATTCTCCGTGAAATTAATTTTCCACGGCTGGAAATTCACGGCTGACGGAGCGGCTCTTGCCGCGCGGGCGGTTGCGTTATCGGCGTTTGAAATATCCGCAAGTTTTTTTCTTTTAAATTCGTTTTCGCCGCGGCGCATCGGAACGTTCGTTTTGCCGAAGCCGAGCAGAATGCGGTAATCAGGCTGCGGTTCTTTCGGCGACGCCATTCCGCACCATACGCTGCCGTAACCGCCGCTCTGAAGCCATAAGTCCGCGCCCTGCAGTGTGTAACCGATATTTATTAAATCAGCGCCGCTGTTACCGGAGTGCGCCAAAATCGCGTAAGGAGCGAGTCCGCCTTTAAGCATGCCGGAGTCCGCGATTTCAAAACGCGCCTTCGCTGAAGAAAGCTGTTTTGCGTTATCAACATATTTTTTTATTTCCTGTAAAGCCGCATTATCAAGCGGACTATTTATATATTTACGGACGCTCCTTCGGGCGAAAATTGTTTCATATAATGTCATTTTATTTTTCTCCTTAAAAGAAATAATTTTAATACACAACATTCCAAAGGAAAAGCCCGTGTGGCGGCAGGGTAGGGCCTGCAAGGGAGCGTTCGCCTGACGCGATAATTTCCCGCAGTTTTTCTGGCGGCGTGCCGCTTTCTTCATAATGCAAAAACGTTCCGGCGATAGAACGCACCATGTTCCGCAGGAACGCGTTCGCGCATATTTCAAAAACCAGAACGTCTTTTTCTATATAAAAATATGATCTGTAAATAAAGCGGTTTTTTGATCTGTTTTCGGTTACCGCCCTGTCGCCCGCGCCCGCGAAAATCGAGCAGTCTGTTTCGCCCGAAATGAGCCTGCCGTACGCGTTTAAAATGCCGGTGCGCGGATAACGGCGCAGCTGAAGATGATAGCGGCTTTCATGTGGCAGGCAGGGGCGGCATAAAAACTGGTAACGGTAGACTCGCGCCTTCGCGCTGAAGCGGGCGTGGAAATCGCTGTGCGCTTCATCCGCTTGCGTTATGCGAACATCACGGGAAAGCAACGAGTTAAGAGCGGGCGCAAAACGCCGCGCTTCCATATCTATATCCGAATAAAAACTGGCGGCCTGCCCTGACGCGTGAACCCCTGAATCCGTTCTGCCCGCGCCCGCAAGGCTTACAGGATGTCCGTGCATTTTTAAAAGCGCTTTTTCGATCTCGCCCTGAACGGTTCGTGTGTTTTCCTGTCTCTGCCAGCCGCAGAAATCAGTTCCGTCATACGCGATAACAAGCTTGATGTTTTTATTCATTCAATAAAAAAATCCTATGCCTGCTGTTCCTGTTCGGTCAGTTCCTTGTTGATTGTGTCGTAAAGTTTTCTTGCAAGCTCAAGGAACGCGCCGGGTTTATCTTTGGAAGATTTTCCCATTCCGAATAATTTCGCGATTGTTCTGCGCGCGTCTTCAAGGGACGTCTTTCTTTCTTCGGGGCTGTGATCGGGGCCGTATTTATAGCGAAGGTACGCGCACATATACATCATGCCTTCGTACGAATAATTTTTATCGGTGTCGGGTCCGAATCCTTTAATGCCTGAAAGCGTTTCTTTGCCGCTTTGTTCCCTTGAAAGCGCTTCGTTATAAAGATACTGCGCCTTCCTGCGGAATAGGGTGCCAATCCAGTCGTAATTCTGTTTTGGAAATTTTGCGTTAAGCTCGTCAAGAAGCCACGCGCACCTGATTGAAGCAAGCCCTTGTTTTATTGTGGGGGACGCCTGCTTGTTGTAATAATCGTAGCATAAAAGCGTAAGGTACTGCGACGCGGCTCCTTCCATCAGCGTGCGGTTGTCATGAAAATCCAAATCCGGGAAAATCAACCTTGTCACCTTCATCCGTTTGTCAATATCATCCCTTACTTTTCCTTTTTTATCCGCGGGCAGAGCCGGAAAGTCCGTTTCCATCGATGAAAACCAGCATTCAGGGCAGACAATTGACGCGTAAGCAAGCGGAAAAATTTCGCCGTATTTCGCTGACGGCTCATACAGCCTGTGAAGCTCCTCCGTAAGTTTTCCCGCGATAAGCCTGCCGCCGCCCGATAATAATTCTTCCTTGCGGAATACCGTGCTGCACGCAGGACATTCATATTCTTTTTTTGACTGGAAAGTTATTTTTAGTTCCCTGTCTATTACTTTCTTCCCCATATATCACGCCTCTTCCAGTATAATCATGGCAACCGCGTTTTCTTTTTCATGCGAAAGCGATACGTGCACTTTCTGCGCGCCGGATTCTTCCAGCTTTTTTTTCGCGGAGCCGAACAGCCTGATTTCCGGCCTGCCGCTCGCGCTGTTAAACACCATGATGTCGTTTAACGCCATGTTTTTTAACCCTGTTCCCAGCGCTTTTGCAAACGCTTCCTTTGCGGCAAAACGCGCGGCAAGGCTGTGCGCCGCGTTTTTTCCCCTGGAAAGCGAATAGGAAATTTCATCGGCATGAAAAAATCTTTCCAGCAGTTTTGCGTTTGTAAGCCAGTGTTCCATGCGTTTTATTTCCACTATATCGATGCCCGTCCCCTTAATCATTCTGTCCGCTCTCCGGTTCGGCTTCTGAATCCTGATCAATACCCTGATCCTCCGCCGTATCCTGCCTTGGTTCAATGTGCGGAATATGCAGATAATCTTCTTCGCGGTATTCGCGCACTATGCGGCTGATCGATCCTCTGAACTCAAGAAGCCTGTTTCCGTGAATGTAGATTAAAGGGTTTTCGTTTAATATATTCACCATAATGGAAAAATTTTCATATCTTCTGTCAAGGTTAATGGTTTCGGTATAAAACTCGACTTTGTTGTCAAGAACGCTCCGCGGCCCTTCTGCGACAATGCTCCCGGGGATTAATGACTGGGATGTCATCTCGAATCCTTCGGCGACGAGTCCGTGAAAAACCGGGAATACAGGCACTATTCGCGTAACGCGCTGTTCCAGAACCATTGAAATCTCGACAGGAAGGACCGATATTTCCAGCGGCTCAACGCCAAGCGCGCTTCCTTTTTTTCTTACCTGCACAGGCACCCTGTAGCTGCCTTCGTTTGCGTATCTTCCAAGATCGATATAGGCTTCGATATCTTCTTCAAGAATCGGCTGAATCGATTCTCCTTCGCCCCTTAATGATATTCTAACCGATCCTGAAAACGAGCTTGCAGGGATCAAAGTTTCGCTTGTTTCAATAATTAAAGGCACCGTGAAGAATCTGGTTTCAAGATTGCTCATTCTGTAAAAAACAAAAATGATAATTGCCGCCGCCAGAGAGAGAACTTTTACAGGCCACTTTTCTGTAATTAATGCAAGGAGTTTCGCCTTATTCAACAAGAACCTCCCCTTCGCCTGAAGAGTCTTTCTGTCCTGAAGACTGAAGCGTTTCCTTTCTGCCGCCCTTGTCAAGCAGCTCCATCAGTTTGCGCGTAACTTCCGCCGCCGTTAAATCGTAATAGAGTTTCGCGTCATACGCCAAAGAGATCGCTCCGCTTTCTTCGGAAACAATCAGAATAACAGCGTCGGACTGTTCAGCCATTCCAAGGCTCGCCCTGTGCCGCGTGCCGAAGCTCTTCCTTATATCCTGTCTTTCAGATAACGGAAGCAGGCAGCTCGCCGCGGTGATTTTTCCGTTTTGAATAATCATCGCGCCGTCATGCAGCGGGCCGTCAAACGCGAAGACAGCGACAATCAAACTTGATGAAATTTCCGCGTTGATTCTTGTTCCCGTATCTGTAATGTTTTTTATGTTGACCTTCCGCGGGAAAACGACAAGCATTCCCCTTTTCTGCTGCGACAAAAGCTCCGCCGCGGTGACAACAGCGTCTAGTTTTCCTATATTGACGATCGTGTTCGGCCTGAAAAAATCGGTCTGGCCCAGGCGCATGAAAATCTTTCTAAGTTCCGGCTGAAATACAATTGCGATCGCTATAAACAGTCCCGGCGCTATCAGGGTTAATACCCAGCGCAGGGTGGTAAGATTTAAAAGGAAGGCTATTCCATAAACAAGAGCGAGAAAACCTGCGCCCTTTACAAGAACAAGCGCCTGCGTTTTTTCCAGCAGCTCGTAGCCTTTGTAAATAATAAAAGCCAAAAGGGCGATGTCCAGAAACGGGCGGATTAGTTCGTAAATGGAATAAAGCCTTTGAAATAACGCCATTTCCTTACTATAACATATTTTTAATTACAGTGAACAGAGTTTGTAAGGAATGTTGAATGAAGAGTCAGGAATTATTAATGATTAATTTTATTACACTTTATTAATCATTGGCAGTTCTTCATTGCAACATCTTAATTATCCTGCCTGCAATGCTGCTGCTGTCAAGATTATTTAAGGCGAGAAGCTGCTCTCTTGTCCCCAGCGCCCTGTCTTCTTCCATAAATTTATTTTCAGCGGCAAGAACTAAAACCTTCGCGCAGCACTGCCTTTGTTTTGCCAAAGCGGCCGCGTATTCGCCGAAACCGCCTTCCCTGATTCCTTCTTCCGCGAAAATGACAAATTTGTATTCGTTCATTATTTGCGCAAGATAATCTTCATCGACGGGTTTTAAAAAACGCAGGTTGTAAAGGCAGGAGTTTATTCCGCTTTTTTCCAATATTGCCGCTGCCTCTTTTACTTCATTGTAAAGGCTTCCTGTAAAAGCGATACAGACTTCATTTTTTCCGCTCTTTGCCGTCCAGACTCCGCGCCCTGTTTCCAAAGGCTGAAAAGCGCCGGTCTCCTGCGGACAAATCGCCTTGGGATACCTGATAATCACAGGCCCTTCATTTTTTAACGCCCAGTCAAACATTAAACGCAATTCATTCCCGCTTGCAGGAGCGAGTATTGTCATGTTCGGCATGCTCCTGAATAGCGCGATATCAAAAAGCCCCTGATGGGTTTCGCCGTCCGCTCCCACGACGCCTGATCTGTCCAGCGCGAAAATGACAGGAAGTTTTTGAAGGGCGGCGTCATGAAGCACCTGATCCGATGCGCGCTGGATAAAAGTTGAATACACACAGGCGACAGGGCGAAGGCCGCGGATTGCAAGCCCTGCCGCGAAAGTGACAAGATGTTCTTCCGCGATGCCAACATCAAAAAAACGCTGCGGAAATTTTCCGGCGAACGCGGAAAGCCCTGTGCCTGTCTGCATTGCCGCCGTTACCGCCGCTATGCGGCTGTCTTTTTCCGCGGCTTCCTGAATGTAATCTGAAAAACATTCCGTAAAACTTTTATTTATGCCGCTATTTTTATTTTCTGATGAACCTGTTAAACCGTTCTGCCCGCAGTCTGCGCCGGATATGCCGCTGTCAATTGAAAACGAGCTGACTCCGTGGTAGCTGTCAGGATTATCTTCGGCGAAATTATACCCTTTGCCTTTGCTCGTAACAACGTGGACGACAACGGGGCGGTTTAAATTGCGCACGTCTTCAAAGACGCTTAAAAGCGCGTTTATATTATGCCCTCCTATCGGTCCGACATATTCAAATCCAAGATCGACAAAAAAATTATCGATATAAAAAACCGCTTTTACTGCGCGTTTTAACCTTACTATCAAATTAAAAAAAGCTTCCCCGATAAAAGGGATTTTTTTCGCCATCGCGTCAAAATGGCGGCGGAATGTCTGATACTTTGCTTTCATGGAAAGACGGCTTAAATATTTTGAAAGTCCGCCGACATTGCGGCTTATGGACATTTTATTGTCATTTAAAATCACGATAAGCGGAAGCCCGAGATGCCCCGCATGCGACAGCGCTTCGTATGCCATTCCGCCCGTGAGCGCGCCGTCGCCGATTACGGCTATTACATGCGATTTGCCTTTTAAAATTCTGTCCGCGGCAAGAATTCCCAAAGCGGCGGAAATTGAAGTGGAGGCGTGTCCTGTATTAAAAGCGTCATGCGGGCTTTCGCTTCTTTTTGGAAAGCCTGCGATTCCGTTTGCCTTGCGCAATGACGGAAATAAATCAAGTCGCCCTGTTAAAATTTTATGCGCATAACATTGATGGCCTACGTCCCAGACAATCTTGTCATTCGGCGAGTCAAATACGCGGTGAAGCGCGATGCTGAGTTCTACAGCTCCGAGATTTGACGCAAGATGCCCGCCGTTATTTGAAACCGCAATGACAATTTTTTCTCTTATCTCGCCCGCAAGCCGGTTTAATTCGGCGGTAGAAAATTTTTTTATATCTTTGGGAGAATTTACATTCGCCAGTAAATTTTGATCCATAAATTAATATTGCCGGTTTTTATTTATCACGGCCGAAACTGCGGAAGTCTTCAAGGTATCTGCGTCTTGAGCTTACAAGGTCTGTAAGTTCCCTGTTCATGTTATGATCCACTTCGGCGGCAAGCGGCAGAAGATATTTTTCAGTTTCGTTTATATAGCGTTCAACGAACTCCAGATTGTTAACAAAACCAAGGGAGATCATGTTTGAAATTCTGTCCGCCACTTTAAGGATTTTCGCCGATGGCGATCCCGATTCCCTTATCCGCATAAGAAACTCAGGCTTTGATTCGCCGTGGCGGCGGGAAACTTCCATAACAAGATTGTAAACAGCATGGCTTTCAAAATCGATCGAAAGCATTACATTGTGGTTAAACTCAGGAATATCTTCAAGTATATCATGAACAAGCGACGCCTTTAAAAGCACAGAGTCTATGTAGCCGTAGTCGATAAGTATCGCCATTGTATCAAGCTGATGGCGGAACATATTGCCGCCGCCTTCGCGCGATTTGCCGATCAAATATGCCGCAACCTGAATGTACGGCGCAAGACGCGTTCCGACAAGCTCCTGCATTTGCTCTGTTGTCATCATTTAAAGGTCCCTCATATAACGCGAAAATTTTTCCGTTCTCGCGATTGTGTCGTTTAACTTGTTTTTTTGTTCATCAACCAAAAGAGCCGGCGCGTTTCTGATAAACTGCTCGTTCGCAAGCTTGGAGCGAAGGCTTTCTATATATTTGCGATCCTTTTCAAGGTCATTTGTAAATTTCTTTTTAAGCGCGGCGGTATCAACGGCGTCGGCGATAAAAACAAAAACTTCAAAACCGTTTCCGGCCATGCCGACAGAACCCGCGGGTCTTTGCGCGTCCCTTCCTTCTGCGGTTTCAATTTTTAGTTCGCTGATTCCCGCAAGAAGCCTGATAAGCCCTTCGTTTTCCGCAAATGATTTTTCGGTTCCGCGGGAAGCCGCGCCGTCTGCATGAACAATTACGCGCAATTTTTTTTCGCTTGTTATGCCGCATTCGCTTCGAAGCGTGCGCACCATGCCTACCAATGACTGAAGGGCGGCAAACTTTTTTTCTTCGTTAAGCGGCAAACTGCGCGCTTCGTTGTAATCAGGATATGTTTCGCAGATAAGAAGCCCTGATTTTTGTCTGCCGCGCGCATTATTAGCTGCTTCCGATTCTGCGTTCTTGATCTTCTGATAAATTTCTTCTGTAACAAACGGAAGAAGCGGATGGAGAAGTTTAAGCGATTGGGACAGCACGTCCAAAAGCACGGTTGCGGCGCGGTCTTTTTCACGCGCCTGCGAATCACCGCCGCCTTTCATTGAAAGTTTTGTCGCTTCTACATACCAGTCGCAAAAGTCATTCCAGAAAAATTCATAGGCTGTCTGCGCCGCGTCGTTAAAGCGGTAGGAAGTAAAAGCGTCTCTCATGGATTTGGCCGCGCTGTTTAACCTTGAATAAATCCATTTATCATACGCGGTTAATGAAGGACTTTCGACTAACGTACGCCCGTCAAGATTCATCAGTATATAGCGGCTTGCGTTCCACACTTTGTTGGCGAACTTCGATCCCATTTTAAATGATTCCTTGTCAACTAACACGTCCTGACCCGCGGCGCACATAAAAGCAAGCGTGAACTTCATCGCGTCGGCGCCGAACTCGTCTACAAGCTCAAGGGGATCAAGGCCGTTGCCAAGGGACTTGCTCATCTTGCGTCCCTGCTTGTCGCGCACAAGCCCGTGAATGTAAATGTCGCGGAACGGAGCCTTGCCTGTAAACTCAAGACCTGCCATGATCATTCTTGCCACCCAGAAAAAGATAATATCGTAGGCTGTTATAAGCGCCGTGGTAGGGTAGTAGCATTTAAAATCGGGCGCTTCGCAGTCAGTCTGTTCCCAGCCAAGCGTGCTAAACGGCCAAAGCCAGCTTGAAAACCATGTGTCAAGAACGTCAGGGTCCTGCTCGATGTTTTTGCTTTTGCATCCGGGGCATGATTCCAAATCGTTACGTGAAACCGATATTTTTCCGCAGTCAGAGCATGTCCACGCGGGAATGCGGTGCCCCCACCAGAGCTGGCGGCTTACGCACCAGTCGCGGATGTTTTCCATCCAGTGCTTGTAGGTGTTCTCCCATTTTTTGGGATAAAAAACAATCTCGCCTTTCTGCCAGCAGGCAAGCGCTTTTTGCGCAAGAGGCTTCATTTTGACAAACCACTGCTCTGACAAATAAGGCTCGATAACAGCGCGGCAGCGGTAACAATGCCCGACAGAATGATTTATAGGCTCGTCTTTTACATAAAAACCACCTGCTGTTAAATCTTCTATAACAAGCGCTCTTGCCTGTTTTACCGGAAGACCGCGGTATTTTTCAGGAACATTTTCATTTAACGTTCCGTCAGGGTTCAGTATATTGATAACTTCAAGGCCGTGTTTTTTTCCAAGTTCCCAGTCGTTTGGATCGTGAGCCGGCGTTACCTTTAAAGCGCCTGTCCCGAAGGCGCGCTCTACATAGCTGTCAAAAATAAGCGGAATATCGCGATTCGTAAGCGGAAGGCGCAGTTTTCTGCCTTTATACGCGCTGTACCGTTCGTCCTCAGGATGCACAGCCACCGCAGTGTCGCCTAACAAAGTTTCAGGGCGCGTTGTGGCGATTTCTATATATTTATCTTTTTCGTCTGTAAAGAAATACCTGATATGGTACATTTTTCCTTTAGTGTCTTCGTGTTCCACTTCGTCGTCGGCAAGCGCGGTGCCGCAGGACGTGCACCAGTTTACAAGATAGTTTCCCTTGTATAAAAGATCGCGTTCGTAAAGGGTTACAAAGACTTCGCGCACCGCGCGCGAAAGCCCTTCGTCCATTGTGAAACGCTCGCGGCTCCAGTCGGCGCTTGCTCCTATTTTTTCAAGCTGCTTTGTGATTACAGCGTGATGCTCTTTTTTTACTTTCCATGTCTCTTCAAGAAATTTTTCACGCCCGAGATCGCGCCGGCTTTTTCCCTGCTCCTTTAATTTTCGTTCCACAACATGCTGCGTCGCGATTCCCGCGTGATCGGTGCCTGGCACCCATAAAGTCTGCACGCTTGTCATTCTATGGTAGCGGACGATTATATCCTGAAGGCTGTTATTAAGGCCGTGCCCAAGATGAAGAACGCCTGTTACATTAGGCGGAGGAATCGTTATAACAAAAGGTTTCCCGCCGTTTTCCGCGGAAATCTCAGGCGAAAAAGCGCCTGATTCCTTCCATAAAGAGTATATTCGATCCTCAAAAGTTTTAGGGTCATAAGCTTTTTCAAGCTCTATCGAGTTCATGATTTAATACTATACTTTTTTAGGAAAGATTATTCAACGGGAAAAGGTGATTTATGCAGTTCAAATTCCTGCATTAGTTCTTCTGCAAGATATTTATCGCTTCTGCAATGCATATCAGAAATTCCTTCACGCATTTCCGCGTAAATTTGGGACTTGTAGAATTTATCAAGCGCTTCCCTTAATGTAATATCGCATTCGTTTGCAAATTCTACAATAACGCTGCTGTATTTTAATCCTAGAATGGTTTTATCAGCTTTCATATAGTTTCCGTTCCGGTGAATGTTAAATACTTATCCGTAACCGCCTGGTTTTTAAAGCAATATTGAATGTTTGGTTTTTCAAAACGCAAACGTCTGATTGCCTCCGCGCTGTCAAGAAAATTATTGAAATATAATGAAATGGTATTAAAAACATCGTCATTTGCGATGCCGCCGATTACAAGATCATAGTTTTCAATTGTTATGCCTTTTCTTGATTTTGTAATAAACTCAAGCCATTCATTTGAGTATGTTTCAAACTCAAGCACTGACGCGTTTTTTCGCAGTTCAATTTCGTCAATGTTATAAATTGATATTATTCCGCAGCCATTTCGGCGTTTAAACCGTTCTGACCATTTTACCGCCTGCGGCTTTACCGTGGTTGTATAAAACCCTTTTCCGAAATCGGTATTATTCCGCGATAACGAAATATCAGGTTTTTCTATTGCTTTATAAGAGCCGTGATAAAGAGTCATGTCTGCGCCGTAATCGCGCCCCTTTCGCGCATTAATTCCACAATATCATTTACAATGTAAAGTTGTCCCTGCGTGTGCAGAGCATCATAACTTGGAATGATATACTGATCCAGTATATCGCTTTTTTCAGATAGAAGACCGTATACTTCATTTCCTTTAAGATTCAAATGTTCTGCAACGCTTTCAATGCAGTATACTGTAAAATCAAGAGCTTTTTTATCCATAAATATATATTTACCTTCGAATATCAAATTATAACATATATATATCAATTAACAATGCCCGTGATACCTCAAAATAAAATCCAGCCGAAAAAAAAACAGTAGCAGCTACCTTTTTCGCGACCATCTCATGGAGCGCGGTTTAAAAAACAAATTAATAGGTCAGGCTAATGTCGGGGATTTTAGATATAGCAACATTATTTTCATCTAGCAGTACAAGAAAAAAAGAACCACCATTATTTGATGTTTGTACAATATGCCTGCCTATCTCTTCAGTGCCTACATAAAATATTTGCGTAAAAGTTTTTGCGGCAAAAGGCCCATACGAACCGGAATTCACAACCCCATTAAACCCGTCCTTGCTGTTCCAAGTAGTTGTCCCGTACGATACTGTATATGTAATCTTGACAGGAAGATTTGTCGGTTTGAAATTCAAAGTCGGGCTTGGCAGAGTGACGGTTGGAAAAGTCAAAGTTATCTCTACCGGCTCCGGCGGTGTCACCGGTGGCGGCTCTGGCGTCGGCTCGGGAGCGCAACCGGTAAACACAGCGAAAGGCATGGCCATGGCGTAAACTATGTCGCTCCATTGGAACTTGTCGTCACCCAACTGTGAAAAAGTGTTCAAAAAAATGAATGTCATCAGCAAAACGGCAGTAATTAATCTTTTCATACATCGCTCCTTTTAATTTCATCTGGTAGCAGCTACCTTTTCTCCCAAAACAGTAGCAGCTACCTTTTCACTTCATCAACGCCCACACAATGCCGCCGCTAATAAGAGCTGTTACCGGAACCGCTATTATTGTAAAAGTCCTCCAGAATTTTGAGCTTTTCTCGTATTTCGCCGATAATTGCTCTTCTGGGCGCACAGCGACAGCTAAAGCCGCGAACCAGAGGTTCGACGCGCATTATCCATCTTGTTGGCATTCATCGTGCGCCACGCCTTGTTAAATTTTTCATCTACACGCTTGCGCGTGCAATATTGAGCGTCTCGTCCAAGTTCTTCTTCAAGTCTTCCAATAAGGCTTGCTGCTCCGTCTGGGCGCGCTACTCAGGCTAAAGCCTTCGCGCATAATTCATCTTGTTGGCATTCGTTGTGCGCCACGCCTTATTAAATTTTCCATACTACACGCATAAGCGTGCATAAATGGGCGTGATTATTGTATCGTTGATCAAGCTCTCCAACTGAGTAAGATCGCTGTCCAGCCCCATAGAAGAAAATCCCTGCGCATAAACATCCTGCGGCGAAAGCAAGAACAAGAAAAAGCACATAACGCCTGCGGTTAATAACGGCAAGGGTTTTCTGTATAATTTTTGTTTCATTCAATGCTTACTCCAACTGGTAGCAGCTACCTTTTTTCGCGACCCACCACGCTACATATGGTGTCGCTTAACGCCCCAACGACACCATGAAATTTGGTACCTGCTACCATCACGCCACCTGCCTTTATTTATCTGCACTGCTTCGCAGTGCATTGTTGAGCGTCTGCTACCCTCGCGTAACCTTAACCAAAACAGTAGCAGCTACCTTTTTCACGACCTGCCACGCTACATATAGCGTACCATGTCACCTAACGACACCAGACAAAAAGAATGCCTGTCACCCTCGCGCGACCTACCTTCGCGCGACCTATTCCACGACCTTGCTCAATTGTAAAACCAGAGACTTGGAAGTATCGGCATATGGTAATGATGTTATCGTTTGGTCAGTCGTAGATTGGTAAGTACCGTCTTTATTGCTATCCTCTCTTATTCGATTAAAGTATCCACTTTCCCCATAATCTCCTATAAAAAAACTATATTTACCTATTACATTATCATCACTATCATAAAAAGTATGAGTGAATAATGGCGGTGGCCATGGCCATTGAATACCATATAATGAGGCATCACGGTTTATATCTATGTTTCCATCCGGAAATTTATCATTACCATTTCCTTTGTTATCAGTAATAGTAAATCTAATATCACTTGCGTTGAAATCACCCCAGCCGCCGTCAGGAGTATAAATAGGATTAAGATTTATCACAGTAGGATTTGAGCCGAGAGCGGGAAAGGTTACAGTTACGTTTTTAGTTACTGTCGTCGGCCCCGTCGGCTCTGGTTCAGGTTTACAACTCGTAAACACCGAAAACGGTAAAGCCATGGCGTAAACTATGTCGTTAAATGTAAACTTGCCGTCACCCAGAGTGTTAGACTGGCCTGTCCTTGGGAAAAATGAAAAAATTAAAGCTGTTAATATAAAAAATGCCGCTGTAATTCTTTTCCTTATAAATGAAAACCTGTTGGAAGGCGGAGAAGTTCCTGTAAAATTCACAGGGCTTTTTCTGGAACCGCCGCGTCCGCTTTCTACAGGCCCCGCGTAGCCATTAGTACATTCGCCCGGTAC